>Ga0153942_1000104_pt1 | contig 28733 bp, 25 predicted proteins | sample TSNJ026MetaG_FD_104731 | JGI IMG/M metagenome (GOLD analysis project Ga0153942, IMG submission 104731) | Attine ant fungus gardens microbial communities from New Jersey, USA - TSNJ026 MetaG | ecosystem: Host-associated > Fungi > Mycelium > Unclassified | place: USA: New Jersey, Brendan T. Byrne... | reverse complement strand
GGATACCGGATAGGCGGTTTTTCTTTATGTTCATGGAGTTTCTCCTTTGTTAAGTCATTTCGTTTTATTATACTGGATATGGATATGGTTGTAAAGTGATTTGATAGCTTTGAAATAGCCTTAAAATTAAACTATTGACAAATGTACATAAAAAGCATATTATATAAGTCAATAAAGGTAAACCTGATGAAAAGCAGGGACACAAAGCCAAGGGTCTAAGGTCGAAAGACTATGACAGCCGGTTGCCGCATGTATATGTGTATGGATGGAATATGTCTGTAAATATATCAATGTGCAACCATTTATGCTTGGCGTAAATGGTTTTTTTGCTGTATAGGAAAGTATCACTGGATTAAAACCTCGTTTTCGATACCTGAAAATAATAATGAGAAGATAGGGGGAGGGGTTATTGAATATAGTGACATACTGATTGAGCTCAAGTCAAATATTCGCGGAAAATGCCTATTGTTTTTACTTAGTTATTGTAGTAAAATAAATAACGGAATTAAAGTACACTTAAACTATGTACAAATTATTACATACCGACTTTGGCAGCGAACAGAAAAGGGGGTTGCTGGAAGGAAAAGCTAGTTATTAATAAACATATATGATAAGGAAATGAGAGTTATGAATATTAAGAAAAAGTACCTGATGATTTTTTTATTAAGTATTTTGTTGTTATCAGGAATGAAAGACACAGTATTTGCCGCACCACTGGAAAATAAATCTCCAGATATGATACTGAAAGAAATTACAGAAACAGAACTATCAAAGGATATTGCTTCCGTTGAAATGATAGGAGTAAAAAAAGATAATATATATGTCTACAATACAAATAAAGTTCAGGATGAGGTCGACGGAAAATTCAACACGATTGTCGGTATAATCACATTTCTTTTAATTGGATTAGCATGCTGTACATCAAAGAGCAAAGAGCAAAAATTATTTAATTAAAATACATATACAATGAGGATTTCACATGAGAAGAAGTAAAGAAAGTTACTCAAGCTTAATTCTCCTAGATATGGTTGCGATATTTATCTCATATATTGTCGGATACTTCATACGTTTCAATCAAATAAACAAGATATTTGACCAGCAGATATACCGAATCGGAATTTTGTGTCTGCTGTTGGTTTATGTCTGCATAGCTTTTTACTCGGAGTGCTTGATTGATTTTTTAAAAAGAGGAAATTTGAGAGAACTCGTAATCATACTGGAAGTTAATTTTTTCCTTTCCGTTATTCTAATGCTGCTGCTGTATTTTTTACATATATCGGGTGACTATTCCCGAGGTTTTTTTCTATCTGTACTTATCTGCAATATAATTCTTATGTATGCATTCCATGTGATTTATAAGAAGATCATATTGTTGCATTACAGCAATAAAGATAATGCCAGAAAGGTTTTGATAGCAGCTACTACCAACGTATTTCCCAATATATTGGATGATTTGAAGGAAACTATTCCAGGGAATTATGAGATAGTAGGGATGGTTCTACTGGATAAAGACTATGTAGGGAAAACAGTTTCGGGGTTCAATATAGTAGCAAACAGAGATAACATGTATGATTATATTCGGGTTGGTGCAGTAGATGAGGTATTCATCAGTGTGATGGATTATCCCAGTTCCAAGGTGGAACATATAATTTTAACTTTACAGCACATGGGAGTAGTCGTAAATGTTAATATTTCAACTTTTGGATTATCTGTGAAAGAGAAAATGGTTCGAGAATTTGGAAGATACAGCGTGCTTACATATAGTACAAATGTATTTGACGGGGTTTCTGCATTTATAAAGAAAATTATGGATATTGTGGGCGGTATTGTGGGCTTGATTTTAACTGTGCTAATAGGTATAATAATTACTCCGGCTATTTATATAGAGTCTCCTGGTCCGATTTTGTTTTCACAGATACGGGTTGGTAAGAATGGTAGAAGATTCAGGATATATAAGTTTCGTTCTATGTATATGGATGCAGAAGAACGGAAAAATGAATTGATGGATTATAATGAGATGAATGGTCTGATGTTTAAAATGAAAGACGATCCCCGCATTACGAAAGTCGGGAAGTTTATTAGAAAGACGAGCATTGATGAGTTTCCACAGTTTTGGAATGTGCTGATAGGGGATATGAGCCTTGTTGGTACGCGGCCGCCTACAGAAGATGAGTTTTTGCAATATGATAATGAACAGAAGAGACGGCTTAGTTTGAAACCGGGAATAACAGGGTTGTGGCAGGTTAGCGGGAGAAGTGATATAACGGACTTTAATGAAGTGATAAGTTTGGATTTGGAATATATTGATAATTGGTCGATTAAGCAGGATATACGGTTGATTCTTAAGACGATTCGTATTGTTATTATGGGAAAAGGGGCTGAGTGATGCAGACAATCAATGGAGAAAAAGTACATCTTTTAGATGCCCATAGTACCAATCCCTATTATCACACCGATAAGCAGCAGGTTTTTATTATTGGTTCCAAAGGGATTCCGGCCAAGTATGGTGGATTTGAAACCTTCGTGGAGAAACTTACTGAATATCAGGTGAGTGATAGGATTCGTTATCATGTAGCAAGAATGGCCAATGACAAGCTGCGTTATGAATATAATGGCGCAAAATGTTTTGATGTAAATGTTCCTAATATAGGATCTGGCAAAGCGATATATTATGATATCTCAGCTCTAAAGTTTTGTATTAATTACTGTAAAGCAAGACCGGCAATCAAACGTCCGATTTTCTATGTGCTTGCATGCCGTATTGGTCCGTTTATTGGTTATTTTAAGAAGCAGATTAAAAAACTGAATGGAGTATTATATATAAATCCTGATGGTCATGAATGGAAACGTGCAAAATGGAGTACTCCTATTAAAAGATACTGGAAACTCTCTGAGAAGTTGATGGTTAAGTATGCTGATTTACTGATTTGTGACAGTAAGAATATTGAGAAGTATATACAGATTAATTATAAAAAGTATAAGCCGAATACGACATTTATTGCTTATGGGTCTGATATGAAGCCATCCACGTTGTTAGATGACGATGAGAAGTATCTTGCCTGGTTGAAAAGAAAAAGACTGAAACCAAAGGGATATTATTTGGTGGTTGGCAGATTTGTACCTGAGAACAATTATGAGTTAATGATTCGTGAGTACATGAAATCCAAATCGAAGAAGTCCTTTGCTCTAATTACAAATGTCAATGATAAATTCCTTGCGGAACTGAAGACAAAAACAGGATTCAATAAGGATCCACGCATCAACTTTGTTGGTACGGAGTATAATCAGGAACTTCTGAAGAAAATTCGTGAGAATGCCTATGGATATCTACACGGTCATGAGGTGGGGGGGACTAATCCGAGTCTGCTGGAGGCATTGGGCAGCACTAAACTAAACTTGCTTTTGGATGTTGGATTTAACCGTGAAGTAGGTGAGGATGCTGCTATGTATTGGACAAAAGAAGAGGGTAATCTTGCTAAACATTTAGAGAGTGCTGATGCGATGTCAGCGGAAGAAATCGACGCTCTGGGCTTTAAAGCTAAAAAGAGAATTGATGAGGGATATAGATGGGAAGATATTGTTGACATGTACGAAAATTTGTTTTTAAGTAATGCAATTAGAAGTTAGTATTACTACGTTAGGAAATTTGATGTAAGGTGGATATAGTAATGAAGGTTTTGCTTGTCAATAAGTTTCATTATATAAAGGGTGGGTCAGAGACCTATTATTTCGGACTTGGGGAATTGTTGAAAAAGAGTGGTTATGAAGTTATTTATTTCTCTATGAGGGATGAGAAAAACCAGCCTTGTGAACAAGAAAAATACTTTGTTGACAATGTAGACTTTAATATACCTATGGGCAAATGGCAAATAGTGAAAACAGCTCTGAAAATGCTATACTCATTTGAAGCAAAGAAAAAGTTTGAACAGCTGATCCTTGATGAAAAACCAGATATCATCCATCTGAACATTTTCCAGAGCCAGTTGACTGGCTCAATTGTTGATGTGGCACACAGATATCATATCCCTGTGGTGTATACTGCTCATGACTTGAAAAGTGTTTGCCCAAATTATCAGATGTTGAATCATGGAAAGATCTGCGAAAAATGTGTGCAGGGTATCTGCTGGAACTGCTTCCGGACTGGATGTATGAAGGATTCCAAGTTAAAAAGTTTTTTAGCAACTTTGGAAGCTTATGTTTATAAGATGAAAAAGATATATGAAAAAATTGATTTGATTATTACACCCTCTGGTTTTTATAAAATGAAAATCAAAGAAGCCGATATTACATGTGGAACTGTAATTCACATGGTAAATTTTCTGCCGAAGGGTACGGAATATTCTGCAAGCGATAAACCAGGTGATTACTTTCTTTATTTTGGCCGCCTTAGTCGAGAAAAAGGTATTCTTACATTGGTCAAAGCCTATGCGCAAACTAAGGTGGAAAGGCCCCTGTACATAGTAGGTACTGGGCCGATTAAAGGCCAGATAGAACAACTGGTGAAAGATCTGAAGCTGGAAGAAAAGATAAAATTACTAGGATTCGTGCAAGGGCAGAAACTGAAGGAAATTGTGAGGAAAAGTCTTTGTGTTTGTCTACCAAGCGAATGGTATGAGAATTGCCCTTATTCTATTATGGAAGCAATGGCGGCAGGAAAGCCTGCGATTGTCAGCAGCAATGGCGGTTTGCCTGAACTGGTGGAGAATGGCATAAATGGTTTTGTATCTATACCAGGGAATAGCGATAGCTTAGCAGAGTATATTCAAAAAATGGATACAGAAAGTGCTGCTAAGCTGAATAAGATGTCGAATGCAGCTATGGAAAAGGCTCAAAAGATATTTGATAACGATCAGTATGTTAAGGAGTTGACATTTCTGTATCAAGGACTGTTAAAGAGGAAAGTTAATGAGTAAGACGATAGGGGTTATAACATTAGGTAATTCAACAAATTATGGCGGCGTTTTGCAGGCTGTGGCGCTTAATTATATCCTTAAAAAAATGGGGGTAGAACCTGTTTTCATTACTCATCAGAAAATGGGAAGTGCATGGAATAATCCGTGCAGATACGTTAAACTTCGTGTACGATTATACGGTGGAAAAGGTTTGAAAACTAAGTTACGAATTTTAGGCGGTATAGGAAAGACATTGCTGTCAAACTTGCATATGGCAGAACGTCAGAAGAAAATCAATAATTTTCGGGTGTTTATCCAAGAGAATATGCAAATAACGCCGTATTATGCAACAGAAGATGAACTGAAAAAACACTGTGGCGATTTTGACTATTATCTAACAGGTAGTGATCAAGTATGGAATGATGAATTTAATTTTCATAAATTAAATTTGAATTATTTATTGCATTTTGCAAAGCCGGACAAGCGTAAATTTTCGTATGCAGCAAGTACAGGTGGTTATAAAGATGATGAATATATTATGAATCTTGTAGATATGACAAAAGAATTTACTGGAATATCAGTGAGGGAAACCAGTCTGGCAGAGGCAATGAATCGTTTGGGTGCAGATTGTGTTCAAACGGTATTAGACCCCACACTTTTATTGACTAAAGAAGAATGGATTAGCATGGAGAAACCTTGTGATGTACCGGAACGTTATATTTTAGTATATAATCTGGAGTCATCTGTGCTGATGGATAGTCTAGTCAATGAAACTGTTAAAAAATATAGCCTGCCTGTAGTAGATATGTTTTCATGCTATACGAAGCTTGATTGTGTTACTCACAAAAACGCAACAGCGGGACCAGCGGAATTTATTTACTGTTTTCGCCATGCGGATTATATAATAACAAATTCATTTCATGGGACTGTATTTTCGATTTTATTCCAGAAACAGTTTCTGACGGTTCCTCGTAATGGTCAGGAAAGCCGTATGGTTGATTTACTGAATGAGGTTGGTCTTTCGGAATACCTGGTAATGAAAACAGATATAAATGCTTTAGGAAAAAGTATTTCATACAGGGAAGTGGCCCATAAAATGGAACTGAAAAAACAAGATTCGCTGCGATTTTTGCGGCAGATGTTAGAGATGGAGTCGTGAAATGCAGTCAAAAATACCAATAATAAAAAAACATTGGAGTGAATGGGATATTGCCTTAGTATTATATGTACTATGTATTTTTTCAGCATCTGTAGAACGCCTATTCAATTATGTAACGCTGTTAACGATTTGCTTTTTACTATTGCATACATTTAAGTCCCATAGAATTTACGTGGGCAAAATTAATATGTTATGGGTGATCTATCTATTGATTTATCCATTCGGAGATTACCTCAGGCGTTGCCAAACAGGTCCGGTAAATTATATTTTATTCGGTTACGCAGTTCCATTGATTTTTTTGTTAGTGCAGGATAGGCATTTGGAAAAACATAAAGCAGCAGAATACTATATAATGTTGTTAGCGTGCTTCGAGACAATTGGATTTATTTTGAAGAACGTGTGGTACAGTCTTTACGTTAAAATTGCTTATCGGATAATTGCACGATGGAACCATGCGGTTGGTTCATTTACTACAGATAATACGGTGGCTGCTTTTATGATTTCTGTAGGCATCGCGATTTCGTTTATATGGTGGATGGAATGTGAAAAAAAAGATCCAGTGAAAAAGAGAAAATTGCTTTACATAATAATGTTTTTATTAATAGGTTTGCTATTATCTAGTAAGCGAACAATTTTTTTGGCAACACTGATTTGTTGTGGAATAATTTTTTTCATTAATCGTGTGGATAATTTGCAGAAAGCTATAAAATATATAATAATTGGAGTTTTGACAGCAATTGTATTTGTGGGAATAAGTATTTTTGTTTACCACTTGTATGGTGCATCGAATGTAATAGGGAGACTGGGAGGAACTTTTATAGGTTTAGCAGAAGGAGAGGATGTAACAAATTTCCGTTCCAATTTGGCAGAATATATGATGAAATGGTGGCGTGAAACAACTTCAACAACAGTATATGGAATCGGTTGGGGGAATTTTCGCGGCCGAATTGTAGATTATGTTTATGTTCCAAATGGTCACTGCGTATACCGGCAGTTACTTTGCGAAGAAGGCATCATTGGTTTTGCAGTATTTGTATTGCTTTCTGCAATCACTGTAATAATGTCATTGAGGAATGTTTTGCTGTTTCGCAAAAAGCCGGGAACGATAGAAAACGAAATGGCAAATATTTCCTTGTTTGTGCAAGTGCTCTTTTTGATTTACAGTTACACCGGCAATGCTCTTTATGATGTTTATTGTTACTTGTACTTTTTCCTTTCTATAGGTTGGACTGCACTATTGAATACGCAACTAAAAATGACCAGGAGAAAGAGAGGGAAAGTTAATAGATGACACCATACTCAATTTCAAAAAAAATTAAAGAGAAATTTGATTATTATCAAAGTCTTTCAATTATAAAGTATATATATTATAATTATTTTTCTCCTAATATTGTCCGTAAAGATAGTGCGAAAGTTATTCCGTACAAATGTGCGATTTTAGATTTGACTAAAGGAGCTCGTATCTATTTGAAAGGGAAAAACCTGGAGATTGGAGCGAATCGATTAAAAGGATCAAAGGAAGAAACTCGTCTGCGAATGAAACAAGGAGCAGAGTGGTATTGCAATAACGGCTGTATGCTGGTGTATGGTACTACTCTGGAAATTCACCAGCAGGCACGATTAGATAGCGGTTTCTTTTACATGAACTATGGAAGCACTATTATCTGTACAAAACATATTACCGTTGGGGAGGATGTCTGGATGGGACGAAATATTACAATTTATGATTCAGACTACCATAGTATGCTGAATGCGCAAGGAGAGACGACCAATACGACCCTACCAGTTGTAATTGGTGATCATGTTTGGTTAACTAACCAGATTATGGTGCTAAAGGGTGTGACAATTGGAGAAGGTGCAATCGTTTCTCCCTTCGCTTTAGTTAGAAAAGATGTACAACCAAAGGCTATGTTTGTGAAACGCGATGAAATGATTGTTGTAAAGGATGATGTACATTGGTCATCTAAGCGTGTACCTGATTGGGGCTACAATAACTTAAAAAAGTGAAGAAAGAAGAACTGACATATGAAATTGGAGCGAACAAAAAATGCTACTCGTAATATAGTGTTTGGGATAGTGTTGAAAATATATCAAATCGCAGTACCATTTATCCTGCGTACTGCAATGATTCACTATCTTGGTATGGAATATCTTGGTCTGAACAGTTTGTTTACATCTATTCTACAGGTTTTAAATCTGGCAGAGCTAGGTGTGGGCAGTGCGATGGTATTTAGCATGTATAAGCCGATTGCTGAGGATGATACAGTGGCGATTTGTGCCTTAATGAGACTGTATAAGATATACTATCGTGCGATAGGTGCAATCGTTTTGGCTGCAGGTTTGATTTTTATGCCGTTTTTGCCTTATCTTATCAAAAGCGGTCTTCCCGATGGAATAAATATATACGTCTTGTATATGCTGAATCTGGGAGCAACTGTACTGTCGTATTGGATGTACGCATATAAAAATTGCTTGTTGTCAGCACATCAACGTACTGATGTTCCCAGTAAAATTAATTTTGGTGTATCCAGTGCAGAGTATGTATTGCAATTTTTGATGTTGTTTGTATTTCGTAATTATTATTTATATTTAATCATTAAGCTGGGAACACAAGCATTAACTAACATCTTAACCGCAGTTATAGTTGATAAAATGTATCCTAAATACCATGCAAAAGGTAAGTTGAGTAATGAAGTGATACGGAAGATTAATCGTCGTATATGCGATTTATTTACAGGTAAAATAGGTGCGGTTATTGTAAACTCAGTGGATTCTATTGTTATTTCCTCTTTTCTTGGACTTACAACATTAGCAATCTATAACAACTATTATTATGTACTTACTTCGATTATTGGCTTCGGTGCTGTTTTTTTTAGTGCTTGTACAGCAGGGATCGGCAATAGCCTGTTGATAGAAATGCCGGAAAAGAATTTTGCCGATTTCAAAAAAATCACATTGATTGTTGTCTGGTTATCAGGTTTTTGCACCTGTTGCCTATTATGCTTGTTTCAGCCATTTATGAAAATTTGGGTTGGTACAGATGCAATGTTTGGATTTGAGGAAGTCATCTGTTTATGTCTCTATTATTTTGTATACGAAATTATTTCGTTACTGATTTTATTCAAAGACGCCGCTGGAATATGGCATGAGGATCGTTTTCGCCCTTTAGCTACAGGGCTATGTAATTTGATAATGAATTTGGTTTTAGTGCAATACATAGGAATTTTGGGGATTCTATTGTCAACGATATTAAGTTTTTTATTTATCGGTATTCCGTGGCTGATTCATAATTTGTTCACAAACTTATTTCATTTTGACCCAATGCCATATATTAAACGGCTACTATATTATATACTGATTACTGTGATTGCATGTTTGGCAGGTTACTTCTTCTGTGCCCTGATTCCTGATGATGGGATTTTCCTACTGATTGCCAAAGGTGTTGTTTGCTGCATTGTACCTAATTTAATTTTCCTTCTGGCTTACTACCGTTTGCCGGAGTTCAAACAGGTGATTTACTTAATCAAAAAAGTAATACCTGAACGACTGTTTGTTTTTAAAAAAATATCTAAAATGATAGAAAGGTTCTTATGAAATAAATAAGTAAATTGGAGGGATAAGATGAGTAGACCATACGTTTCAGTCATTGTGCCAGTATACAATGCTGAAAAATACCTGCCTGAATGTGTGGAGAGCATTTTCAAGCAAAGCGAATCAAATTGGCAACTGATTCTTGTTAATGATGGCTCCACGGATTCTTCAGCGGATTTATGCCGTACTTATTCGAAGCAGGATCCAAGGATACATTATATTGAACAAAAACATGCTGGTGTATCTGCCGCGCGCAATCAAGGAATCGCACATACAAACGGTGAATGGGTTACTTTTGTTGATTCGGATGATACGCTTTTAGATTTTGCCTTGGAATTGCCCAAAGAAGCTCCGAAAGAGTGCGAAATCATTGTAGCAGGGATAATTGGAATTGCTAAAGAATGTTTGTTGGATGCGACAGGCAGGATGATACCAGCCAGAGAGATGCAACGGGCAATTTTGAACCTTGCAGGGTTCAAAAAGCAGTATCCAGATACGGTAATATTAAATTATTATAATAATTGGAGTAGTTGTGCTAGATTTTATAAAGCCGACTTGTTGCAACAGAACCATATAGAATTTACACAGGGCCTCAAGCTGAGTGAGGATTTGTTATTTTGTTTGACGGCATATCGATATGTAGAGCATATCTGGCTGAACAACAGCAACATCTATTTTTACCGCTCCAATGAAGGCTCGGCATGCCGCCGTTTCCGCAAAGACCTTATTGATAATACGGTTTTGCTAGTCCCAAAAGTGAGGGAACAGTTAGAGCTGGTCGATTTAGAGCTACCTTTTTTTCGTTTTGTTTTGGATAATCTAACTCAATGCTGTTTTAGGTATTATGCAGATTCTCATAGCGGATTGACAGAAAGAGAGGCTGCAAAAGAGCTTAAAGAGCTTTGTGAGAGTGGTCTGTTTCAAGATGCAATTGCAGGCTGTAACTATCAACAGCTTATCTGCGGAAAGCGAAATCGATTGTACACCGGATATACACTATTTTGTCTAAAACATAAATTTTATCTGTTACTAATGGTTTCTGTAAATAAAGTTTTAAAGAGAATTTAATAATTATAAATCCGAGTTGTTATAAGAGGAACTAAGATCATGAAAAAAAATAATGCATTAGTTAGTATTATTATGCCAGTTTATAATGGCGAGCAATATTTAGAAGAAACTTTAGGGTACATAATCAATCAAACTTACAAAAATTGGGAATTGATTATAATAAATGATGGATCTAATGATGGAAGCAAACAAATTTGTGATAGGTTTACTTATCTTGATTCAAGAATATATGTGATTGAAAAAGAAAATGGTGGAATAGCTTCAGCAAGAAATATTGGATTATTAGCTGCACATGGTGATTACATATGCTTTGCTGATCAGGATGATATTATTGATTCAAATTTTTATGAGACTTTACTTAAGGACTGCGAAGAGAATTCCTGTGAAATCGCAATAGCGAATGTTAATATTTTTAATGAAAAAAAAATAAAATCATTAGATAATATAAAATCATCACAAGTTTTGACGGGAATAGATTTAAAAAAGCTTCTATTATGGTTGATTATAGATAATGATATGAAAAAAGCACCTCAAAATACTATTAATACTTCAATTTGGAATTGTATGTTTTCAGCAGAACTAATAAGAAAAGGTAATATTACTTTTCGTCGCATTGTACAAAATGAGGATGATTGGATTTTTTTAATAGAAACTATCGCATTAGCAAAATTAATTTATTTGGATAATAGGGCATTATATACATGGAGAATTCATCATTCTCAGACTACACAGAAAAGAAAATATGTTAAAAACCTTTGTGATAAACGTATAGAGCATAGTAAATTTGTAGACAGATGGCTAGATAAATTGAATATTTTGCCAATAGAGAAAAAAAGGTATGCCGCAAGACATTTTGGTCGAACAATATTTCTAGTTGTAAATAATGAAGCATTAATTATTAAAGAAAATAATTTATCAAAGTGTATAAATCAGATTGAAAAAGCTTATATTTTTGAAAAAAAATATGTTGGCAAAATTTCATTTTTTTTGATACTAAAGCAAACAATTAAGTATTATGGAAAAAAGAATACCATACTAGTTTTTTTAGTGCTATTAAGGCAATTTAAGATTGCATTAAAATTAAGGGCGAAATGGTTATAATAGTGATTGCATTACTTTGGTTGCTAATTAATAGCTAATAGTCTTTTAGTATCTACGATTATCGGGATATGATCAAAAGGAGAGTGATAAAATGAAAATTCTATATGATTGTTTTTCCTGTTCGCCTTACTATGGAAGTGATGAAGGACTTGGCTGGTTTTGGCCATTTTATATGCGCAGGTAACACGAGGTATGGGCATTAGTTCGTAATGACCGTCGCTCGGATATTGAAAGATATTGTAAGGAATATAATGTTAAGGATATTCATTTTATTTATTGTGATATTCCAGAATGGATGAGCTTTTATTATAAGCGTAAGCAACAAAATAAAAATGGTACCATAGACTTTTTGGCATATCAGTTTTTATGGCAGTTTCCAGCTTATGCGGCAGCGAAAAGAGTACATAAGCAAGTGCATTTTGATATAGTGCATCATGTCTCCACAAACGATTTTCGTTTGATTGGAAAACTCTATCGTCTGGGAGTACCTTATATTCTCGGGCCGATTGGTGGAGCACAGGAAACACCGGAAGCTTTACGAGACTACAAGTGCATGTATACAAAAACGGAAAGACTGCGGACAATATTGAACCGATTGATGACAAGTCTGCTCGGATACAAAAAAGCTTTAAACAGCGCTGTAAAAATCTACTTTTCCAATCCAGAAACAGAGATATACTTAGCCTCAAAAATCGAAGATTCCTCAAAGTGTTCACTTTCGACAGAAATAGCCTATAATGCGGCGCAAATAGTTAAAAATCCGCAGCATCATCCAAAGGTAAAGGCTGCAATTATGTTCTTGTGGGCGGGACGGATGGAATATCGCAAAGGTCTGGAGCTGTTGTTTGATGCGCTGGATGTTTTACCAATAGATTTGGATTGACAAGTTGTTCTTTGTGGTGATGGTACTGAGCGTGAGCATTATCAAGAACTATGTGCAGCAAGATCCTATGCTGAGCGTGTGAACTTTATGGGGAAGCTATCCTATGAAAAAATGCAGGAGATGTATAACAAAGCGGACGTATTTGTCTTTCCGAGTCTGCGTGAAACAACGGGTACTGTTATTGTAGAAGCAATGGCTCACAGCCTCCCGGTAATCTGTATAAAAGGGGTGGTGCTGCTTTAGTAGTGACAGATGAAACGGGGTTTTTGATTTCGGGAGATAGAAGGGAAGATTACATAAATAATTTTGCAGAAGCCATGATTCGGTATATTCAAAATCAGAATATAGTTAAAGTTAAGGGAATTGCTTCAGTTGAGAGAATTCGCTCAGCATATACCTGGGAGAAAAAGATCAATGCTATGGCTAATGTATACAGAGACATAATATGCTAAAGAATTATATGAAAATGGAGTTCAATTAATGAAAAAACTGAGAATCAGAAATCCATAACTAAAGGAGATAAGCCATGTATGAGATTCCTAAAATAATCCATTATTGTTGGTTTGGTAAAGGTGAGAAGAGTCCTTTGATTTTACGCTGTATGGCGTCATGGAAGAAATTTTTTCCGGATTATGAAATTAGAGAATGGAATGAAGATAATTTTGATATCACTCAAAATTCATATATTCAAGAAGCATACAGCTGTAAAAAATGGGCTTTTGTTAGTGATTTTGTTAGACTAGTTGCGGTTTATGAATATGGAGGAATTTACTTTGATACTGATGTTGAAGTTATAAAGAATTTTGAACACATATTGCAAGCAGGTGGATATCTGGGGTTTGAGAATGCAACTAATGAGAAAAACAAAAAGAAAGTAGCCACAGGATTAGGATTTGCGGCACATAAAGGTGATAAAATAATATTGGCAATGTTAAATGATTATAAAAATATTAATTTTTTAAATAAAGGAAAAATGGATTTAATCCCTTGTCCCGAAAGAAATACGAATGTTCTTAATAAAATGGGTCTTAAAACAGATGGAAGTCTACAAAGATTAGGTGATATAACTATTTATCCATTTGAATATTTTTGTGGATTTGATTTAGCGAACTCACATCCGCTTATTACGAAAAATACATATACTATTCATCATTATACTGCTTCATGGTGTGATAAAATGAGTTGGCGTTTGCGATTTAAATATGGGGTAGTAGTGAAGCTGTTACAAAAAATATTGGGTTATGAATTATATGATAAGATTAAATTGAAGACAAAGAATAGAGAATAGTATAGTGATTATCACAGTACTACAGAGATAAAATCAAGCAATATTTAGAAGAAACTATAGGGTATACAATTAAGAAAAGTACAAATGGAGGATAAATATATTGGAGGTAAAAACAGTTTTTGACAGTCAGATAGACGTTACTAAAGCAAATTCACATATAAAAGAAATTGATATCATTAAAGCAATTGGCATCATTTTGATGGTATTGGGACATTGTGGATTTATCTTTAAGCATTTTATTTATGTATTCCATATGAGTTTATTTTTTGTTGTTTCCGGTTATTGCTATAATAATAAAAATTCAAAGGACTTTACTAATTTACTACAATATGTATTAAAAAAGGTTAAGACTCTATATATTCCTTATATTTTAGTAGGCATTTTATTTCTTTTACTGAATAATATTTTTTTACAATATGATTTAATTACAGATAATATTTTATTCAGTGTAAATGCTATAAATGAATACTCTGGTTTGGCAGGTAAATTTTCTTTTCAAATATTTATAGTAGAACTGCTTAAACTACTGTGTTTTTATGGTGGCAGTGTCCCCTTTTATGGAGCAACCTGGTTTTTACGTGTGCTTTTCTTGACATCAATAATTTATGTTATTTTAGATTATTTAACTCAACGGTTTTTGAAGATAGAAAAATATCAGTATATACTTCGAATTGTTGTCAGCTTGGGTTTGATGCTATTTAGTTACTATTGTAATAAAATACAGTTCAAGTGGGAAATACTGGGCATAGAAATTATTGATAAAATTAAATATGCATGTACAGCGTGTGTCTTATTAGAAGTGGGAAGAATATTACGAATATATATGGCTCGTTTAATTAATATTCAACGTTATGGAATTGGAATATTTAGTGGGATAGTTCTAATTATTCTAAATCAATTTGGTACAATGGAATTAGCTCAAAATGAAATCGTTAACCCAGTTTTCTTTTTGAGTGCTTCAATTACTGGATTTATTTTTTGTTATTTTTTAGCAGAAATGATTATAGCAGTAAAAATTGATAAGTGTTTTTGCTATATAGGAAAACATACATTATCTATTTTATTATTTCACTTTTTGGCATTTAAACTTATTACAGTAGCACAAGTATCCATATATGGGTTACCAGTATATATGAGAGCCTCTTTTCCTACATTGTATACACAATGGTATTGGGTTATTGCTTACAGCGTAATAGGAATTGGAATTCCACTTTTGTTGGAATATTTTTACTGTATAATAAAGAGAAGAATATGCACTTTATTTATATAAGTATAGTAAATTAGAAAAGGAGACACCTCATATTGATACCACCTTAATGTATATTCAAGGATTACAATCCATGCTGACTATTATTGGAAACAGAGACCCACTGAAGTCAAACAGGGAGCTTTTAGTTCTACATATTTTTGTGGACTGGTTATTCCAGTTTTTCCACAGGTGAAAACCTAACAGACGGGCGTAGGTCCTGCTTTTTACTTATTTGAGAAAGGATTTAAAAATATGGAAAATGAAAACAGAAATTATAGAGCAGTAAGTGCTATCATTTCTGTGTATAATGTAAAGGAGTACCTTGTTCGTTGTATGGATAGTTTGCTGTCGCAATCTATGTCTGACTTTGAGATAATAATGGTTGATGATGGGTCGACCGATGGTAGTGCAGAATTATGTGATACCTATAAAACACTTTCCAATGTTGAAGTGATACATATTAGTAATGGAGGTGTTTCTAATGCCAGAAATGTGGGGCTTGATTCAGCCAAAGGGAAATATATTGCTTTTGTTGATGCGGATGACTATGTGAAAGAGGATTATCTTGAAAAATTGTTTACAGCTTCGGAAAGACAAAGTGAAGACATCTTGATTAGTTGAGGTATCCAATCAGTTGTAGTCCCAGATATGATGAATTTTGGGATACTTACGAAAAATTTGGGTTTAATGCTGTGATTCGTACATTTGGTAAGCAAAACATGAAAGATAGCATGAAACGTTGGATCAAGTGGAGCATTTTACATAAGTATTGATAGGTAATTGCGAAACAACTTCGCAATTCTGATTCCAATAAATAGAGGATAATAATGAAATGAAAATTTTATATGATTGTTTTTCTTGTTCACCTTACTATGGTAGTGATGAAGGGATCGGCTGGTTTTGGCCGTTTTATATGCGCAGGTATCACGAGGTATGGGCATTAGTTCGTAATGACCGTCGCCCGGATATTGAAAGATACTGTAAGGAACATAATATTGAGGATATTCATTTTATCTATTGTGATATTCCAGAATGGATGAACTTTTATTATATGCGTAAACAGCAAAATAAAAATGGTACCATAGACTTTTTGGCTTACCAGTTTTTATGGCAGTTTCCGGCTTATTCGGCAGCAAAAAGAGTACATAAACAAGTTCGTTTTGATATTGTACATCATGTCTCCACCAACGATTTTCGTTTGATTGGAAGACTCTATCGTCTGGGGGTACCTTATATTCTCGGACCGATTGGTGGGGCGCAGGAAACACCGGAAGCTTTACGAGATTACACATGCATGTATTCAAAAAAGGAAAGGTTGCGGACAATATTGAACCGATTAATGACAAGTCTGCCCGGATATAAAAAAGCTTTAAACAGTGCTGTGAAAATCTACTTTTCCAATCCAGAGACAGAGATATACTTAGCCTCAAAAATCAAAAATTTCTCAAAGTGCTCGCTATTGACAGAAATAGCCTATACTGAAGCGCAAATAGTTAAAATTCCGCAATATCATTCAAAGGTAAAGGCTGCAGCTATGTTCTTGTGGGCGGGGCGGATGGAATATCGCAAAGGTCTGGAACTGTTGTTTGATGCATTGGATATTTTACCCAAAGATTTGGATTGGCAAGTTGTTCTTTGTGGCGATGGTACTGAGCGTGAGCATTATCAAGAACTATGTGCAGCAAGATCCTACGATGAGCGTGTGTACTTTATGGGGAAGCTATCTTACGAAAAAATGCAGGAGATGTATAACAAAGCGGACGTATTTGTCTTTCCAAGTCTGCGTGAAACGACTGGTACAGTTATTGTAGAAGCAATGGCTCACAGTCTTCCGGTAATCTGCTTAAAAAGAGGTGGCGCTGCTTTAGTTGTGACAGATGAAACAGGGTTTTTGATTTCGGGAGATAAACGGGAAGATTACATAAATAATTTTGCAGATGCCATGATTCAGTGTATTCAAAATCAGAATATTGTTAAAGTTAAGGGAATGGCTTCAGTTGAGAGAATTCGTGCAGCATATACTTGGGAGCAAAAAGTCGGTGCTATGGCTAATGTATACAAAGATATATTATAGGATTTGCTACACCCAAAGGTGATAAAACAATTTTACAATGTTGAATAAAATGAAAGGAAAGCTGATTTAACTTCCAGCCCTTAGAGAAATTCAAATGTTCTAATACATGTTTTGTGAAACTTTTTAGATGGCTAGATTCGGCTTCGTTTACTTATTGAGAAGGGATTAAAAAAATGGAAAATAAAAATGAAAATTTTAGAGCAGTAAGTGTTATTATCCCTGTTTATAATGCAAAGGAGTATCTAACTAAGTGTATGAATAGTTTACTGAAGCAAACTATGTCTGACTTTGAAGTAATAATGGTTGATGATGGATCCACCGATGGAAGTGCGGAATTATGTGATACCTATAAAATACTTTCCAATGTAGAGGTGATACATATTATTAGTAATGAAGGTCTTTCTAATGCAAGAAATGTGGGGCTTAATTTAGCCAAAGGGAAATATATTGCTTTTATTGATGCAGATGACTATGTGAAAGAAGATTATCTTGAAAAATTGTTTACAGTTACGGAAAGACTAAGCGCGGATATCACAGTTAGTGGAAAAATATATGTTTGGGGTGAATACAATGAAGAAAAAATAGTAAATGTCCCAAGTCGTGTGTATCAAGGTGAAAATGTATTGCCCTTGATAGAGGAAATTTTGGGATATTCCCATGAAGAAATAAAAAGGTGGCTAAAACAACGTAAATTTTTCAAAGGGACAGCAGTATGGGCCAGACTCTATCGAAGAAATTTTATTGTAAAACATAAATTGCAATTTGAAAAAAATGTTAGAGTAGGTGAAGATATGTTGTTTAACACAAAGGCATATATGTTAGCAAATAAAATTGTTTCGATTGACTATGCAGGTTATTTTTATTATCGGGGGTCAAATGGTTTAATTAATAGGTATATATCAAACAACTATACATATTTACTGGATAATAAAATTTTATTGGTTCAAAAAAGAGATGAAATTGCTAAAGAATTTATTTTAATGGGAAAACCGGATATTCGACATATGTATGCTGGTAGCTTAGTGTTATCTTGTGGTCAAATTGCAATTTATCTAGTAAAAGATAAGAAGATGTCATTTAAGGAGAAAATACAAGCGTATGAGCGGTATAGTAATATTGAAGCAGTAAAAAAAGCTTTATCAGATTTGACTTTAAAAGGATTCGGTATAAAGTATACGGTAGCGTTATTTTTAATTAAAAATCGTATGAAAACAGTATTATTGTTAGTAGTAACGTTTCTGGATAAATTGTCAATACGTATTGGATTATAGAAATACTGTTGAAAAAAGCTTGAATTTAATGTAAGTAGGGTGGATGGGATATCATATAGATTAAGCTGAAATTAAATATAGTTCGTCATAAAGAAGATTTAAAAAGAGTGACTACAGTACCAAAGAGATAATAAATTCTGCTTCGGATTGCTTTAATGGAGGAATCTATAAATATGAGAAGTGAAAATAAAGTTTTAAGTGTAGTATTTATAGTGAAACATGACCAAAGTGTCTGTTTCAATTCCGAATATATATTAGTAAAGGAATGGGTATAAAATGAATATAAATTTGTGTTCTAAGGATAAATGTACTTTTTGTATGGCCTGTGTAAATGTTTGTCAAAGAGATGCAATAATGATTCAAGTAGACAAAAAGGGATATGAGTATCCGGTAATTGATGAGAATAGATGTATACATTGCAATCAGTGTGCTGTAATTTGTCAGAGAAGGCATACTGTTAAACGTAACATACCCAAGCAAGGCTATGCGGCACAATTGCGAAATACTAAAGATACTAAGAAATCAGCTTCTGGGGGAGTAGTTCAGGGTATAGCGAGGGAAATACTTGAGAGAGGCGGTGTTTGTTATGGATGTACTCTTAAAAAAGATGAAAATGGATTTTTTGCAGAGCATATTAAGGTTGAACGGATTCAGGAACTTGATAAGATTCTCAATACAAAATATATTATAAGTCGTATAGGAACATGCTATCGACAAGTTAAGAAGGATTTAGAAGCAAAGAAGGAAGTCTTGTTTTCGGGAACTCCTTGTCAAGTTCAAGGATTGAAAGCTTATCTGGAAAAAGACTATGATAATTTATTGACTGTAGATGTAATTTGTCATGGTGTTCCCTCCGCAAGTTTATTCAATGCATATATCAGGAGTATTGAAGAGTTAGATAAAATTTGCGTAACTAACTATATTTTTAGAGATAAAAGTATTAGTTGGGGATTGAATTATTGTATACATTATTACAGAGTAGGAGATAAGAGAAAAAAGAAAAAAATTGTACATTATCCCAAGGAGCTATCGTCCTTTACAATACATTATCTGAATAAGGAAATTTTTAGAGAAAAATGTTATACATGCGAGTTGGCGAATATACATCGTGTTAGTGACTTGACATGTGGAGATTTTTGGTCAATTGAGAAAGAGTATCCAGAATTGATTTTGACTTCTGAAGATAGAATGAAATTGAGCCAAGGAATAAGCTGCGTTCTTTCCAATACTAATAATGGAAATAATTTTATAAAGAGACTGGAAAAGAGACTTATTCTTAAAAGTGTAGAAATTGAAGCTATAGCCAGAAATAATGAGAACCTAAATTACGCTTCAAAGAAGGGAAAGAACCGGGAAGAAGTTTTGAAAATATTTGAAGAAATAGGATATATGGAGATTGAGAAAACATATAGAAGAAAATTAGGCTGGAAAAAATATATCTACCGATGTAAGAATTTTGTGAAAAAATATATGCCAGATCGATTGCGTATCTTTCTTTATAAAAAATTATTTTAATAAAAAGATTGAAAGTGTAAGAGGTAAAAGATAATGAAGATTTCTGTTAATTCAACTTTTAGCTATATCAAATTTAATTTAAACTATGGATCAGCATTACAGTGTTTTGCATTACAGAAGTATTTGAGAGAACGTGGTCATAATGTAACATTATTACGAGATTATCGTGCTAATCCAGTCTATATTATTAATCGCCTTAAAAATGTAAGATATTTCAAACTGTTTTGTCGAAAAGTTAAGGCACAAATACAACTACAGAAGTTTATTAAGAAATATATCCGATTATCAGAGCGGGGTTATTTATCTTATCGATCATTAGTAAAGAATTGCCCGGATGCAGATTGCCATATTGTTGGCAGTGATCAAATTTGGCACGATGCCAAAAATTTTAGATATTTGACTTATGTACCAGAAGGAAAAATAAAGTTATCTTATGCAGCTAGTTTCGGCAAGGCGATGATTCCAGAGGAAGCAGAGAATATAATTAAACCTTACCTAAAATCTTTTAAAAAAATAACAGTGCGAGAAGCGTCTGGGGTTAAAATAATTAACAAAATAGGCTATAAAGCAATTCAAGTTATAGATCCCACTTTATTGTTAGATTGGGAAGAATATCCTCTCAGAGAAAACGGCAAATATGATTATATCTATTGCTATTTTTTAAATTTAACCCAGATTAATGATATTCCATATAATGCAATTAAGAAAATAGCAGAGGAGGATGGAAAGCAAGTGTTTATCACTGCTCCTTTGAATTATTCAATGTTCCGTGGGGAAAGATTGGAATTTCCTGCGGTTGAAGAATGGTTGGGTTTTTATAAAAATGCTTCATATATATTTACGAACACTTATCATGGTCTTTTGTTTTGTATTATTTTCAGAAAACAATTTCTATTCTTTACACAGAAGGACTGGAGCGCAAGTGAAAATGAACGATTTTACTCTATATTGAAATTACTATCACTTACAGATAGAATGGTCAATTGTACAGATACATCCACTATGGCTCGTAAAACACATGAACCAATCGATTGGGATCAAGTTTATATAATTATTCAAAGGCAAAAAGAATTAGTAGACATGTTTTTTTCAGAGGTGGGTTTATAGAAAAAGTTATAAAGATACTATAGCAATGGCAGAGTTAGCTACTAACTCTGTTATTAATCATACAGTGACGTCTATTCATGGAAATTACAAAAGTTAATGAGCAATGAGTCTTAAAAAAATAGAGAATCAGAATGTCACAACTAAAGGAGATAAGCTATGTATGAAATTCCTAAAATAATTCATTATTGTTGGTTTGGTAAAGGTGAGAAGAGTCCTTTGATTTTACGATGTATAATGTCTTGGGAAAAAAATCTCCGGATTATGAGATTAGGGAATGGAATGAAGATAATTTTGATATCACTCAAAATTTATATATTAAAGAAGCATACAGCTGTAAAAAATGGGCCTTTGTTAGTGATTTTGTTAGATTAGTAGTGGTGTACGAATATGGAGGAATTTACTTTGATACTGATGTTGAGGTTATAAAGAGTTTTGAACATTTATTGCGAACAGAAGGATATATAGGGTTTGAGAATGCGACTAATGAGAAAAATAAAAAGACAATAAATACAGGATTAGGTTTTGCTGCACCTCAAGGTGATAAAATAATTTTGGCAATGTTGAATGATTATAAAAGTATTCATTTTTTAAAAGAAGGGAAAATGGATTTAACTGCCTGTCCTGAGAGAAATACTAAAGTTCTTAAGAATTTAGGACTTAAGACTGATGGAAGTTTACAAAAATTGGGTGATTTAATTGTCTACCCATTTGAATATTTTTGTGGAGTTGATTTAGCGAACTCACATCCTGTTATTACGAAAAATACTTATACGATCCATCATTATAATGCTTCGTGGTGTGATAAATGGAGTTGGCATTTGTGGTTTAAATATAGGATAGTAGTAAGGTTGATACAAAAAATATTAGGGTATGAGTTATATGATAAAATTAAGATAAAATTGGATACATAGAATAAAGAATAGATTTTCCATATGATATTTGGAGAAAAGAGGTTGAAATAAGAATATGCCGGAAAGAACACCTAGACAGACGGGCAAAGTTGCTGTCATTTTAGCTATGTATAATGGTGTACAATATATAGAAGAACAGCTTGATTCTTTATTGTCCCAGACACGAACCATTGACCGAGTTATCATTGGAGATGATGGTTCCAATGATGGTAGTATGGAAGTGGTAATAAAATATATTTCTAAACATAATCTGCAAAATACATGGAAGCTATTTGTTAATGGCAATAACAAAGGACATGCAGGAAATTTTATCAATTTGTGCAAGTTGATAAATGAGGACTATGTGTTTTTCAGCGATCAGGATGATATATGGATGCCAGATAAGATTCAGTCCATGTTGAAAATTATGGAAGAAAATCAATATATTCAAATGTTGTGTGCTGAATTTATAAATTTTTCCAGTAAGGAAAATTTGGATTTCCAGATTAAAAATGATCAATATACTTATACCATAGAATGTGTGCAATTCAGCCCTCAAAATTACTTTTTTCATAGCCTAGGTTGTAGCTCCTGTGTTCGTGGGAATTTTATACGAGAAATATTACCATACTGGACGAAAGCTTGGGAACATGATATGTTTTTTTGGGCTTGTGCAATTTTACAGAATAATGCTTATAGATATAACGCTCCTGTTATTTATCGAAGACTTCACGAAAGCAATGCATCAAGAATGGAAAAAAAGTATCTTAGTAAGAGAATTGAGCAATGCCAAAGTTCAATCCAACGCCCTAAAAATATGATAGAACTGTTGCATAGAGAAAATATAGTTGAAAAATCGAAATTAAGATTTTTAAAAAGATATAAACTTACTTTGAAAATTAGAATCCGGATGCTATGTCATCGAAATCCATTATGGGGATTTTGGTTATTATTCTTTTGTTCAGATTGTTATTTACACAAGGAGAAAGGAGTGTTATTGGATATCTACTTATGCTTGTTTAAAACTTTCCCTAGAAAGCAATAAAATGATATTTCAGTTTGTTTCAATATTGAATCTGATAATCTGATTGAACGGAATATACACTGTCACTGAAATATACAACTGATTGAGAGGATTTAAAGTAAGTGATATCATTCCTGTTTATAATGTAAGGGCATACCTTGGTCGATGTATGAATAGTTTACTGTCGCAGACCATGTCTGACTTTGAGATAATAATGGTTGACGATGGATCGACCGATGGTAGTGCAGAATTATGTGATATCTATAAAACACTATCCAATGTTGAAGTGATACATAATAGTAATGGAGGTGTTTATAATGCAAGAAATGTGGTGCTTGATTTAGCAAAAGGGAAATATATTGCTTTTGTTGATGCGGATGATTATGTGAAATAGGATTATCTTGAAAAATTGATTACAGCCTCGGAAAGACAAAGTGCAGAAAGACGTTGAAGTTGCTGAGGGCATGTTATTTAACACAAAAGCATACATGCTTGCGAATCGGATTGTTTCGCTTGACTATGCAGGCTACTATTATTATCAGAGGCGAATAGTGCGATTCATAGATATTTATCAAACAACTACACATATTTATTAGAGAATAAAATCTTGTTGGTTCAAAAAAGAGAAGAAATAGCTAAAGAACTGATTTTAATGGGAAGACCTGAGTTTAGCACTATCTTGTGGAGAAATTGCAGTTTCGTTGATAGAGAATAAGGAAATGTCATTTAAGGAAAGAATACAAGCATATAAGCGGTATTGTAACATTGAAGCAGTAGAAAAAGCTTTATCAAAATTGACTTTAAAAGGATTCGGAATAAAGTACACAATAGCATTATTTATAATTAAAAATCAAATGAAAACCGTATTGTTATTAGTATTAACGCTTTTGAATAAATTGTCAATATGTATTGGATTATAGAAATACTTGCCTTTAGAGAAGTTTTTCGATATAATGGGTAACATATAGAGAGGTTAAAGATGGTAGATATTCATACACATATATTACCCAATATAGATGATGGGGCTGAAACATTAGAGGAAGCTGTAGCAATGGCAGAATTAGCTGCTGACTCTGGTATTAATCATATAGTGACATCTAGTCATGGAAATTACAATAATTATTCTTTAGAAGAGTATAATGAGTCTTTTAAAAAACTCCAGGAAATTTTAAAAGAAAAAAAGATACCAGTAAAATTATATCCCGGTATGGAGATCTTTCTGGATGAGTTCGCAATCCCATTAATAAAACAGAATAGATTATTGTCATTGAATAAAACGAATTATATATTGGTAGAATTTCCGTTTGAAGAAAGCGTTAAGAATGTCTGTAGCCGTATAGCGACTTTACAAAGCTGGCAATACCGCATTATATTAGCACATCCTGAGCGCTATATTTTTGTGCAAAAAGATCTGGAACTGGTATTTTATTTGGAAGAACAGGGATGCTTACTTCAGGTGAATCAGGGAAGTCTTTTGGGAGATTTTGGAGAAAAGTGCAGGCGTCTGGCTGTCAGGATGCTTAATGATGGAATTGTTGGTGTAATTGCAACCGATGCCCATGATACGAAATACCGATCACCATCTATTCACAGATTGCTAGATTATTTATATAAGATTTATTCTCCGGCAGAGATCCGCCTGTGGCTGTCCGAGAATCCCAGCAGAATTTTGAAAGGATACCCCACGGCAGGGTTAAAGTTGGATATAGAAAAGGAGCATGAAAATGAAAAAAACTAGAATAATAGTGGGGTGTATATGTCTGATGTCACTCATAGTGGGAGGCATATATTTCTATAAAGCCCAGGAAAATATAGATATAGAAGGTCCGGTCCTGCAATCTGCATCGGATGCCATAACAGTCAGTATTCAGGACACAGAGAAAAAACTGATAGAAGGAATAACTGCGAAAGATGACAGAGACGGTGACGTATCAGATAATATTCTCATAGAAAATATTAAAAAAAAGGAAGACGGGGCAGACAATGAGTTTCTGGTCACATACGTTTCATTTGATAAAGCGAATAATTCGGGGAAATTGACTCGGACGTTATATTATGAAGATTACAGGCAAACGCATTTTATTATTACACAGCCCTTGCGTTTCCCTGAGAATCAGCAATTATCTTTATTTGATTATTTTCAGGCGGATGATTGTATAGATGGAGATATCAGTCCATTCATTACCCTTGAGGGGGATAAGGAGATTCTTGAAGAACCTCAAAAGGGAATATATGACTGCAAGCTCAGTATCACAAATAGTGTTGGTGGCATTACGGAACTTCCTATCCAGGTGGAGGTTTATGAGGATGGATATGAGGAGAGGACTTTCAGACCCCAGGTTGTGTTGACAAAATATATTGTGTATTTGAAACAAGGTGAAATTCTGGATGTGAATGCCTATCTGGACCACGTTGAAGACAGAGGAGTATACTTGTTGGATTTTAATTCTGTTGATATAAACGGAGAAGAAACTGAATCTTCTGAACAGACATCAATGAGTGAGGGTGCAAAGCGGATTAGTATTTCACAGATAGAGATTGATTCAAATGTAGATGTAAATACACTGGGAATTTATTCCGTAGTATATTCTTATACTTCGGTGGAAACTGGTTATAACTGTAATACAAATTTAATTGTGGTGGTAGAATAGAGAACCAGGAGGATAAAATGAGACAAGAAAATGATCAGCAGGAGCAAGACTATATATCATTGGATTTTTCATATATTTATAGACGTGTGCTCAGGAATGCTTTAGTGATTATCATGAGTGCTTGCATCGCCGGAGTTATTTCCTATATATTTCTTGATAATTATCTGAAAGATACGTATACAGCTAGCGTTAATCTATCTGTCATTGCGAGGGATAATTCCAGCGGCAGATTAAATGAGCCTGTTGTAAGTGCAGCTGTCACACGAAGCTTAAATGTTTTGAACAGTGATACTTTAAAAGAACAGATTTTGAAGTCTGAGGAAACCGGAAAGCTGTCCGGCGATTTGATTGCAGAAAGAGTGGGCAATACCAATCTCATTACGATGAAAGCTATGAGTGCTTCAGCAGAAAACTCTTTTCGTTTGCTGAGAGCAGCGTTAGATAATTATCCATTATTATCCATCTATTTTGAATCTGGATATCTGGTTAAAAATCTAAATAACCTTTCAGCAGGCAGTATAACAGAAACCAGTGCAAGGCCAGGTTACTACGCAGCTATTGCAGCATTAATTGTTCTGGCAGCGGGAGCAGGACTGACCGGGTTCATGTGTCTATTTACCAATAAAATTTATAATGAAGAGCAGGCTGCGTCTATACTTGACATGGATGTATTGGGAAGCTTGCACTATATAAAAAAGAAGAAAGGGCAAAAGACCATTTTGATTTCAGAAGCGGAGACCGATATCTCTTATTCGGAAGAGATTGACAAAGTGGTTACCCGCATTCAGGAAAGAATGGACTCAAAACGGTTCAAAACACTGATGATAAGCAGTGTCCAGGAAAATGAAGGAAAATCTACAGTTGCTGCCAATATAGCTTTAAATCTGGAGAAACGTGGAAAGAAAGTAATGCTGATTGATGCGGATTTTAGAAGACCGGCACTTGCTAAGATCTTTGATAAAGAAGTCGAAGATAACATGGAATTTGCCAACTATCTGAAAGGGAAAAGAAATTTTGAGCAGGTAGTATATCAGGAAGAGAAACCTAATGGAATTAGTTTTTTATGGCAGAAAAAACCAATAGCGGAACCTGATAAATTGCTGGAGGAAAAACCCTTAAAAGAAGTTTTGCAGAAAGCAGCGGCATATATGGACTATGTAATTTTGGATACCCCACCGATCGGGATTGTCAGGGATGCTGAAATTGTTGCCGGGTTCTCGGATGCAGTCCTTATGGTCATCAAGCAGGATCATATAAGAGCAGTGACGTTAAACGATGTAATAGACATGCTGGATGATACGGGCGCGAGTGTACTTGGGGGTGTCTTAAATATGGCGAAAGGGCAAGCTGTTTCTAATAATCGAAAAAACCGGTATAGTAAATATTATTATGGATATGGAAAAGAATATATAAAATCCTGATTTACACAGATAATGGGAGAATATACAATAGGAGTGAAAAGATGCAGACAGATATGCAGGTCAATGGGGAACAATATGATGATGAAATTGTATTTGATTGGGCGGAAATCGCCGGTGACTATTTGAGATGTCTGAAAAGATATTGGCTTCAGTTTTTGTTATTACTAATTTTAGTGGTTGCCTTAACCGTTGCCTATTCTAACTGGAACTATGAACCCGGCTATACGGCTAAAATAACATATGCTGTAAACAAGACCGGAGACACCGGGGTGGATGCTGCCATTGCAAAACGTTTAAGTGGGGCAGTAACAACCATAACTTCTACTACTGAGTTTACGGATGAGCTGTTGATGGATATTGAAAAAGAAAGCGTTAACAAAAGCTATTTGATCAATTCCACTAATACGGAGGGTGCCACTTTATTTACAATTTCAGTGACTTCTAACAATTATAATAATGCAAATATTGTCTTAGATTCCCTGGAGAACATATATCCAAGCTGGGCATCAAAATCAAATGGAACGGTTGAATTACAAGTGGTTGACAAATCAAAAGCCCCAATATCACCGGAGAATCCATATTCTTTGGCCAGATCCGTTATAAACGGAATTGTGCTGGGCGGTATATTTTGCTTTTTTCTTGGGACGTTATATGTAATTACGATTAAAACGGTCAGGAAAGAAAGTGACATGAAAAAAATCACTAAAAAGAACTGTATTACTTCAATCCCGGAAGTGAAAATAAAGAAGCGCACAAAAAGTGTCAAGGAACAATTGCTGATCAGCAATAAACGGATTGACTGGGGTTTTAAGCAGTCTCTGCTGGCGGCACAGTTACGTATCGAAAAGCAGATGAATCAGGCTGATAGAAAAGTGTTATTGGTCAGCAGTACACTGCCACAGGAAGGAAAGACCACGGCAGCCGTGAATCTGGCACTGGCTTTTATGAAGCATAATAAAAAGGTGCTTATCATCGATGGGGACATTAGAAATCCTTCCGTTGGGAAACTATTAGGTTTTGAGAAAGAGATAAAAGGGCTGACAGATTATTTTAAGAAGGATGCAAAGCTGGAAGAAATTGTAGCTATGAAAGATGGTCTAGCTGTGATGAATGCAGGGACGCAGAAGGGCGAGGTGTCAGGAATTATATCTGACAGCAGGATGCAGGAGCTGATGTCATCTTTGAGGGAACATTATGACTATATTGTTATCGATACGCCTCCGGCACATTTGTTTACGGATGCAGCACTTTTGTCAAGATATGCAGATGCTGTTTTGCATATTGTGCGGTATGATTGGTCTACTACAAAAGAAATTAAAGATGGAATGTCTGCTTTTATACAGAACAGGAAACTTTTGGGATATATAATTAATAGAAATCCGAGTGGTTTTTCTTCTTATGGAAAATATGGTTACTCAAAATATGGACATTATGGAAAATATAAAAGATACATTGACCTGGATGAATCTTCATTGAATACAGAAGATTCCTTGTAAGGGAGGCAGGCGAGTATGAAAAAAAAGATAGCAGTTACATTGGTACTAGCAGC
>Ga0153942_1000103_pt1 | contig 28755 bp, 43 predicted proteins | sample TSNJ026MetaG_FD_104731 | JGI IMG/M metagenome (GOLD analysis project Ga0153942, IMG submission 104731) | Attine ant fungus gardens microbial communities from New Jersey, USA - TSNJ026 MetaG | ecosystem: Host-associated > Fungi > Mycelium > Unclassified | place: USA: New Jersey, Brendan T. Byrne... | reverse complement strand
CCTGAACATGTGTGTTATTGATGAACGGAATCCTTGTAAGTCCGTGATATCCGAGCTCTAGTTTCCTAAAAAGAAAATAAGCTGTCTTGTTCATGGACACTATCATTGCTGACAATCTGAGATAGATTTGCAAGAACATGCTATCCTCACACTACGTAATCTTCTCAAGGACAATTCAGAAAATCAAAATGTGGTGGACTCAATTCAACCCTCTAACAATTGGGATCAAAGACTATACTGATTTGGGCACTGAAGGAGGCCTGGAGGGAAACCTCTCGACCTCTAGATAGAATGAGATAGAGCGAAAAAGAAAAGAGTTGATGTTTGAGTAACAGGATGTAAACTATGTGCAGGACCTTATTATTCCTCTTCGTCCACCGCGACGTGTCCCCGCTTGCGCCCTGCCCGCCTGACTTTGACATTCTCCTCAAGCTCCTCCTCACTCTCAATATCCATCTTATCCTCATCTGTATCATATAAGGCATCACCTGCTTTCTTTTGCATCTTTGTACTTCGCTCAATTTGTGCATCAAGGCGATCAAGAGGGTCTTCCGCGTCACTGGTAGTCTTGATGTGTTTTTTCTTTGAAGCGCCCTCTCCGTCTGACGAGTCTGCAACAACAAAATCGTCCTCTTGATAATTCTCCTCAACTTTCACTTTTTCCTTAGTATTCTTTCGCTTCCGTTTGCGGGTAGTGACGTCTTCCTCATCTTGATCGAACCCACCACCAGCATCTTCATCGCTACTCCAAAGTGCTTCAGTATCTGCCGAGCGCCGGGACTGACGTCTCCTCCGCCCACTACTAGAGTCATTGGTTTCAGTCTTCCGTCTCGATTTCTTCGCATTCTGTTTTATCAATTCCTTCAGGACGAATTCGGGATCTCTGACGGGATTAGGCGCTAAACGCAGCCGCGCAACCTTGTTATGCTTCTGACCTACGGCACGCACCAACATTCGATGCGTTTCTGATTGCATTCCCGTGGGCCTCAGACTCATGTAGCCAGTAATGACTGCTTCAGATTGTAGTACCTGGGATCGTTTATGTTGGGCGACGAGATATGTCAGGCCCTGGGACTTAAGGCCAGAGGATTGTGATTGACCGAGCTGTGGCTGTGACTGTGATGTAGAAAGACCGGCAACTTGTCGAGGGATACCAGCAGAAGTGTCAATATTTTGGGCAATGTCGAAGAGCTCTCTTCCTAGTAGAAGACTCATTGTACCGTCTGACCAACGGATGATCCTACTGTTTGATTGGCGTTCCTTAATAGTTAGTCATGAGCTGGGAAATGTTCAAAATTGTCTCGGGAAAAAACATACATCACGACCATTGGCGTCCTTGATCCATCTCCATCGTACGGTATTTTCAACTTTCAATTTGATGGTCATACTTTTTTCTCGTACACTCTCCGCCTGCATGGACTCTTCTTCTTCAGGTCCAAGATATGTGTCTGGATGAAATGGTTTCGTGTCCATTTTTACAAAATTAGGCATGCGAATAACCCAATTCTGAACAATGAGTTTGAGCGGCGGTACAGAAAGTCCGACGCGGAGAACAAACTCACATTCCCATCTGAGCTTTTCGGAATAGGAAGGTTAGGGAAGGAAACGTCAGCCTCCTTAACGACCTCGCTTGTATCCAGTGGAGCTTCGTCTTCCTCGTATTCGAGTGCTTGCCTATGTTCCCTTTCTGGAGTCGGTAGTCTGTCCGATTCAAGCCCCGAGGCTGTGGGAGAGGCAGCAATACTCCTGTGACACATACAGTCAAGGAAGACCATAACACCTAAACATGAGGACATTCAGACCTGTCAGGTTTTGCCACCACTCCCTCGTCGTCACCAAACAGGTCCGGCATTTCTTCGTCCTGTTCCCCAGCTCCAGATTCGGAGACTGGGTGGGGTGATCCTAGATGTATTTCTGTATCACCAAGTGTAGGATCAGGCTTGATTTTTTTAATAGTAGATTCATCCAGTGCACGAGAGAGCGAATACATAGTTTGAATGTACGGAATATATGTAAGGGATATGTATCAATGACAATGAACGCGAGAAGGTTGGGTCACGTGAAGAGAGCTTTTTCTTTTTTTAATTCTATTCTGCAACAAGCAAATTAGTGCCAAGACGCGGAGGGCCTAGATAGGGTCCGACATCGGTTGTGAATCTACTGAAGGCATGAGGCCAGAGGAGGAAGAGGGTGTGGGGCGGAGTTTTCTAGTAGATAATTGGAGTAGCGGTATGAAGCGACCATATGGACATGTACAGCTATTTACCTTGAATTTACACAGGATTCAATTTTCGCATCTCATTTTCTGGTTAGTAACTGTATGAAATATCAATTATCATTCCATCACTGTTCACCAGCCATCTGCCAATAATTTTGTTTGGGATTGCTGTGTAAGTATAAGGCGGTTCAGTTCACCCCTTCTGGTTGAATGACTCACGGAACATATCGACTCGGCCTCATAATTTCTGAAAATCCGACCTAGGCATGACTCGATAACAGTTTCCTCGAGGACCCAGTTTCTTTTGTTCCAAACTCGTAGTGTTCTGTTTTTAGCCCCATGGATCACGGAAAAAAGGAACGCCCCGACTTTTCCAATTGAGGCTGGGTAGCGACAATGAACGAGGAACCGAACATTACAGCTATGACCGTATTTACCCCAGAAATGGTAAGCTGTCAAAACGATCTCTTGCGATATCTAGGCAGATCTATATAAGTCCACCACTCGAGGCCCTACCCAAGTACTCCTTGATGCCCTACATAACAACAGCACTAACAGCTCAAATGCGGTCAGTTCTATTTTGATGACGCTCATGACTCTGATACTCATAAAACTGTAGAAAGTGTCCCTCTCACTTTGACGCTTCCTTTCCCTCACAGTGGCAGTACGATCCGTCGTATTGGCAGTACCGTAACCCCCTCTCAGCACTTTTCCCTCCAAGTGATTTTTCTTCGTTTGCAATGGCTCCATACGTTGTGAGCTATCTTCTTGGTTGCTGCTCATGAATGTTTTGATTGACTCTATCGGACAGAACGGGTACGGATATCCTGATACCAGCATCGACAATGCTTTGTCAAGCGTTGGCTTCATGGATTGTTGCAACAATCCTCTATACGGATCAGACACGAACGAATGGCAACCTGGATATCCACTCACTCTGGAAGCGCAGTCCCTGCGTTTTCCCGCGGCCTCGTTTCCTGGACCTTCATGGTCTGGACCATCTGTCACATCGCATCATGATCCTACGCATTATCAAGCCCCATTCAACAATAACGATTTTATGGCAGGCCAACAACAAACGGGCACAAGTACTTACGTTACGGCAATGACTGCCTCAGCAGAATCTTCGATGATGAATCCTCGTTCAGAAACCCCCGCGAGTGTCATTTCATATGGGGGGAATTCCTTTGATATTCAGTCGAGGGCTACTACAAGCTCATCCGATGTAGGCACGCACGCGATTGACGAAATCCGTTACTCATTGCATTTCTAGGTTGAACTGTCGAAGCAGGGCATTTACTCCCATCAGGATCAGCTCTTATTCTTTAAGCAGGCATTGTCCCTCCCCGCCGCAAGCGCCATGGGGCCGTTCATCCCTCAGCAAATGTATGTGCCTCATACCAGCAGTGACAGGAAGCGTTATGTAGAAGAGATTGGACTTGATGCTCCGATCTACTGCTGGATGTCAGACCCAGAAGAGTGTGGTATCTCGTTGGCCGATGCTCTTCATTCTCGAGTGAACCGCCTGCGAAACCGAGACTGTCCTGTCTTCAGGGGGCGTGGACCTAGCGTTTCGATCCGTCTTCAGGTAAGTTTCTACTTTTGCATTCAAACATCACAATGCTGATCATTGCAGTGGCCTGGATATCGCCCATGGAGCAGACAAATACCCACCAAAGATTTCCGTAGCCCGCCAGGTCCTATCACTCTTGCCAAGTTAGCTAAAAATATAGCCAAATGCGTTCAACGGTTCATAGAGGTATGCATCCTATCCTAGCCAATCGGCGAATTAGAAGCTGAACGAGATGTTCTTCTCAGGAGCGCCAATACTCACGGCTCGAAGATGTTGCCGATCTGCGCTGGCAGGTGGGATCTACCGGCAGTGGACTGATCACGCTGGACGACATTGTTCTTGTCAGTATACATCACGTATCACTGGGCAGTTGGCAACCTCACCTAAGGTTGAAACACCCATTCGATCTACACGCTCGCCATTGAACCCGATCAAACTCCCATCCACCTCTTTTCTCATCAACTTTGCAATAACTCCTCTCCCGCACTAAATATAGACATGGGCGTTCAAGCACTATTCTTGGGTCTTCTTACCCTCTGTTTCTTCAAACTTCGGTTTTTCATTTTCGGACCCACCAACATAATCATCAAGGACGCAGCCGTTCATTTTCTTGTTTTGCATTGATTCTACTAAATATTTTCTGCTCCTTTTTATTTTTTTTATTTAAATATCATTTCGACTTCGTACTTTCTTTCGTCCGTCTGATCTTTTAGAAGATGTAGCAGTAAATTTTCTTCAGCCTCTACTTTGATGTCGGCGCTATGTATCATCCTTTGACACCATACCTTAGTGATCATGGACTAGTGAATATCAATCCATCTTAATTTGCATTGATTTGGTAGTAGATCCGAGTTCTGAGTCTTTGCCCCATGGTCGAGGCTGTGACAAAAGGATGTGAAAACTCTTCTCACTCTGGATTGTTATGATTTACGTTATTATAGCTTCTAAATGATCTAGAGGCGGAGTGATGGAAAAGGCGGTGAAAAACACCATCCGATTACGGCACCGTGATAACATCGAGATTCGGTACCTGGTACCTCACAAGGTTCAGAAAATGACGCATTAATCCCGGTGCATGCCATAAGCCTTATCCTGTGCCGCGCCGAGTATGATGTGTAAAAAATGCATGTGGAAGAGACGAAATAACAACAACAGCCAGAGAATTGGATCTGTCTGCAACATCTGTAACATGATTAATTGAAAGTACCCACACACTTACGAAACGGCACCGTCACCATCCAACTTGTTCATCGAACATCATTCTGTATACATGATCTAGTGTAAAAACTTAAATATTGTATTAATGCAATCAATCAGTGAAGGGATGTCAATATCAATATCTTAGTAATGTCCCACGCCCGAAAAACTGCGGACATGCAGTACTCATAGTAAATGAACCGAAATTCTCAGATACACCATTATTATTATAGTCCCTCAAAAAATGAAAGATCCTGTGCCGAGAGCTGTCCACTGTTGGAGCTCAAATTTTTATTTTCACTGTGCAAGTACGATGGAGTCGGAGCTATAGCTGGACTGAATAGCGAAGAAAAGGCATCTGTCTCGGACTTGCGTTGTTGTGGATGCTGCTGCAAAAGGGTATCACTGTTCCCTCCATTTAAACTCAAGCTTCCACCCTGGCCGATAGCAAGTGAGTTCGATGAAGAAGTGGGCTGTGCTGAGGAAGATGGTGGCTTGGTAGACACAGGATTCCTCCACTGTAGCTGCAATTGCATTTTCTGGTCGTGCTGGTTTTGTGATGGGGGTGGTGAGTTTGGTAGAGGCATAGAATGTGATAGATTTGTTGTTCCGTTTAGCCTAGGTCCATTTCCAGAAGCAATTGTACCAGTGGTGCTCTTGCTGGTCACTGTTTCTGGGAGTGATGGAGCTACCAAAAGTGTAGGTGAAGGATTTGATTCTGATAACAATGACAAGCTTGATACAATGTGTGGACCAGTCATATTACCTGGAGAAAATCTGCTTGGTCCATCAAATGCATCAAACAGATCGTTTCCAGTTGTCGAAGGAGGGATCAAATCAGGAAGCGATGGAGGCGGTGCTAGCCAGACTTCGCGCGTTGCAGCAGTTTCCAATAGGTTTGATGTCCGTTGATCAGACCCAGCCTGTCTAGGCTCAATGGGACTTCTACCTTGTCGTGTTGGTGGAACAGATCCGGTCAAAGGAGCTGATCGAGGGGGTGGAGGTATCAAGCGTGGAAGCGGTACAGGGCTTTCTTTCTCTGGAACTCTGGGAGGCGAGGAAACAAAATCGTCAAAATCATCAAATGATACCGATTGATCATGAATCTGCAAAGACTCGATGAGCTCAGTAGAGTTCGTGGATGACCCAAAATTAAAGCTTGACGAGATCGAGGATATCAAAGGAGTGTTGTTTGAGGACATCCGGGAATCAGAAAATCCGTCATCAACAGGGAGGGAAAGATACGATTTTGTAGGAGCCGAAACTCGAGACAATTTATTCGTGGAACTACAAGATGCACTAGGAGGGGATAGGGGCAGCTGAAGGCCAGATGATCCTGATGCTTGCATAGGGGGTATCACACGGAGCGATGAAAGTGTTGTTTGGGGCAAGAATCTCGATTGCTGCTGGGAGAATCCAGGACTTAGTGGATTCTCTATGAATCCTTTGACGGAGTTAGGGTGGCTGTTGGCTGAAGTTTGATTCGATGGTCGTGAGTTGACGGAAGGTACAGACGTTAACCGCACTGGCAGTGGTGGGGCTCGAGGAGGGGGCACTAACGGAGGGGGTAACTTTTCAGGTATAGGCGGAGCATGGATCGCCGACGAGAGCGCATTGAGTTGATCGATATCATCCGTTCCGCCATGGAAGCTAGGAACAATATCTGAGAGGAACTCGAGGTCATCAGTGGATAGTGCAAGGGAATTGGACGCCGAAGATCTGTTTGATCTCGAGAAACGGCCGAAGAAGCGAGAAACTGCGGAAGATGTTTGGACAGCCACTGCTTCCGATGATAGGGTTGAAGCATCTGTGTTTGAAGTGGTCGAGATCTCGGCAAGAGCAGACATCGTCGCGGATCGTGTAGTATCAGTGAGAGTCTTGGGAACGACAGAAATGCTATTATCAGCGTCTGTGCTCGCGTGTGAGGTTGTACTTGTCCGAGGCGAAATGATCGTGGGGGTGGTTCCCCGAGTCGGAGAAGGGGAGTCAGAGGAAGTAGTAGATGTAGTCTTTCGACTGAAAAAAGATAGGAGGCCACCAGAAGCCTTCTTCTTCTTATCGGTCGTGGATTGTTGTGGCCCTGGATTCTCCTGTGAAACGATACACCAACCAGAGGGGGCTACATCCACTTCGGGTACATGAGGCTGTGACTTGACAGACGCTTCCCATGAGAGGGATCCTTTGCTATTCATGTACATGGCCAGGGGGCTGTAAAGAGTAATGGGGTGATGCCTCGTCAATTTGAGTGCATCAATCATCTCCTTTGAAATGAATGATTTCATGAAGTTTATTGCCGGTGGGAGTGTCAAGTCGACAGGAACAAGTCGATCCACGATCGAGGAGCTTGTGAAGTGCCAAGTTGAGCTCAATACCATAAGAGATTGCAAGATACCTACACGCCTAATATATCTGCCAAGTCGTCATGTTTGTAGTCATATATGATACTTTCCGACGTTTCTTGGGGCCAGTAATCAGCAGCAAACTCATCAAACCGACTGAGTATTGAGGCCAGAAGCTCTGGAGGCTGCAGATGACATTAGATGCGTCTACGCTATGGGTAAAGTCGACGAACGACGTAACGATCCTGCAATTCTTTCTGCCGTTTCGCCAGCTCCCATTCGTCCAAAAACTCTGGATCCTTATCTTTCGCCACATCACCAGTAGCAACCCAATCTCCGCCCTCTACTTGAGGTAGTGTCCATGGATCTGGAGCGTGCGCCTCGAGTGCGTCTTCAGCTGGGGGCTCATCGGCGTCTGCAAGACTTTCCTTAGATGATTCTTGGTCACAGACAGCATCCACGTCGTTGAGCGTGTAAGCATCTTCCTGAATCACGGCAGCCTCTAAACTAGTCGGAGGTGGAAGAATATCTGCGTCCGGAGACTTATCGCTAGACCAAAGAACCGGAGACTCGGGTGCCCAGGAAGGGACAGCAATGTCGACCTGATCATCGGTGACATTGTTTGAGGAGGACCAGGTCTGTGGTGGACTAGAGTTGTGGTCGTCGCACCATGCGTTCAGCCAGGGATCCTCCATAAGATCATCTGTGAGGAAGAGATGTGACAACTCACGTGGTCGGCACAATGAGTCTTACCCCTTTGCACCGCAGTAGCCAATTATCAATGGATCCTGATCTCGGCGACCGTCCTCTCCTCGAGTGGCAACCAGCCGATGTTCATAGGTGGCTCTCTAGCATTGGGTTTTCGCACTATGAGCTTCAGCTCAGGGGTGCGTTTGCTACTGCCTCGTGTCTGTGTTTTTCTGATAGCCCACAGACAACGACGTGGATGGCCGGGCATTTGTTCTACTCAATGCTGAAGCCTTGAGGGATCTTGGCGTATCTAGCATTGGCCAGAGGCTGGCCATACTCAAGGCTATTTACCATCTCAAAATTCGGAACAATATTCCGATAGAAGAAGACGACTATGTACCCCCTTGTAAGCACAGCGAACAGGAGCACAGACCCTCATTCAACGGGGTGGTATTTACCAGCAGAAGCTCCTCATCGGTCAGAGAATTTGACTTTAGAAAAACTTCATTTCATCATTCAAGAGCAAGGTATTCAAATCGCACATGGGTAGCTCCTTCAGCTGAACTAGTATTATCTCCAGCCACTCGGCTTCGATCACTTGAAGATGATAATCGTCATTTGAACAACCTCATCTCCTCCTTCACCGAAGACCTCAACAGCATCAGAATCTCCCCGCGCAGCGTGCGAATTTGTTCGTTTCGCCTTGTCTCTAATCCGTTGTTCCCAGGACGAACCGGGCGAATTGCGGAGACAGCCCTCCTTTAAATGGGCGCAGTTTGTGAAACCGCAGAAGTCACCGACGAAACAAGACTCTGATTCCCCTCATCCATCCCCACAAAGGCTAGAACACGAGGTTCCATATACCCGCTCCAACGCAGGTCCCTCTCTCCCTTCCGTTGCTCAGGTTGCCTCGACTGCTCCTGAAAAGCGTCAAAATGTTCAACCCCCCTCATTGACCGATTCCCCGAATCCAAATCAAAAATCTCAGCGCCAGGAGAGCTCCGATAATTTGAAGAGTTTCAAGGTGACCATAGAAGACCCAACATGGAAAGTCCTACCTGCAGCTCTGAAAAAGTACCGGATCAACAATGAATCCTGGAAAAATTACGCAATGTTCATTTGCTATGGTTCATCTGGTAAGCTGCAATATCAGTTGGAATACATCGTCGCTCAATTGTCTGCATCTGGAAGGAAATCGCATCGAGCGATGTCTGTCCTACGATGAGAAGCCCTTGCTCTTGTTTCAGAAACTTAAAGATTCAAATAGGAATCCAGTGTTCATGCTCAAACATATAAAAGAGATTCGTTCACCTATTGCCGTCGCCCAACAAAAGCACGCTGCTCGTAAAGCTTCTTCTGTAATATCCAATGATACTGTAGCAACACAAGGTCACCACTTAGCAGGCAAAGCCAACAGCACTCCAAGATTTGAAGTCTCAGACTTATCCACAACGTCAGGCTCCCCTTCAACTACTTTACCCAGTTGGCCTGAGGCGGGGCTGCCTTCTTCTTTGGTTGACCAGCGGAAGGAGGATCTTGCGACACCACCTAGCTCTTCGACCTTGAAGGCTACGTCCTCGGCGAGTGAAAATACTTTGATGGTCCCGGGATCGTCTCCCCAGTCTAGAATAAGTGAAAAGCAACAGTCAAATCACCCAAACCCTGCTTCAATTCCGACTCCTCACGGTCAGGTGTCATATGCAATTGCCATCTACCCTTATATGGCGGAACAAGAGGATGAATTTGACGTTATTGTGTAGGTTTTCATCGTCTCTGCTGTTAGACTTCATGACTTAAATCTATGTTTTCCAGTGGTGACACATATATCATTCTCTCACGATCAAGAGGGTGGTGGGTTGTCCAACGTGACCCAACTGGCTCTGGTGTCATCGATCCCAATATCGCCAAACAAGGGTGGGTTCCAGCTGGATGTCTGCTGGAGACAAATGTTCCTGTAGCTTCCGCAATTGCGGAGGCAAAGGGTAACTCTGGGTCTGGTGATTCGTCCAGGACACCCATCTTGCCTTTAAGCATCATCTCAACGAGTTTCTCGGGTGTCGCGTTGATGGATTACAACAAGAAGGGTGACGAGGAATTAGAACTCGTAGAAGGTGACCAATTACGGGTTTTTAAGCGATATAACCATTGGTCATACGTGAGTGATCTTCCCGATGGTGTTGACCCCACATTGACAACAACATTTTCAGGCTGTGAAAGAAGAAGGTGGTGACCGAGGTTGGGTGCCGGTACGACCGTTTATCCCAAAATGTTTCTACTGACTCTAACAAATTTTGAAGTCCTGGTTCGTAAGTAAAGTGAGCAATCACTCCGTCAACACACCCAACACGCCAGGATCTGGAGTGCTCCCCAATCCATCAATTACTAATTTTGATGAGGGTACACAAGCACAAGTATCACCAATGTCATCAGCCTTCCCAGTCGCTCATCCGTCACGCTCGTAGCCACCCTATTCTTTGTCATCGAATCCAAAGGTCAACCTTGAGTAACGAAGTGTACAAGCTTTTTTCTTCCAGTTGTGTGTTTTCTCAACCATTCAACTTTCAGGTGTTTGTATGTCCATTGATCTAATCTTGTTTTTGTTATCCCGTGGTGATGTCTGGGTCTTCAGCTGGTGTTTCTTTTTTTTCTTTTTTTGCTTAGATTTTAGTTGTCGTTACCAATATATTTAACTACTCCTCTACTATCAATTCTTTTCTTTAGCTCTCTGTGCCTTCATTGCTTCATTCGTTGGTCATTAGTTTACCTATCACTCACCACTAAAATTTGTTTACTTCTGATTCTGGTGGTCTACTAAATTACCTGCCCAATCTAATGATTCTACCTAAGCAGTCAATGCTGGGCTTGAATTACATGTTTTCTAAAGCAGTAGTATGTAGCAGTAGTGACACAGATCTCCTCAGTATTCTGAACTTGCACCTTGAGTGACCTGAACGGTCTTCATCCCTTAGCCCCCGCTCATTGAACGCTAGCGTAGGTTTTGTAGATGTTCAGTTCAAACAATAACCTGGCTCTGCAAGGTAGCAAAAAAATGCAAAATGATTGATGAAAGTACGTAGACGGTAAGAACTGGGATGCATACATGGACAATTGTCCATTATAATCGCCAAAAACAGTGTACATGTACATGCCTCATAGAAGATCAGGAGCCCAATAGTGGCGTTCATCATACTGAGGAAACCCTACATCATTGGTCAAGGACGGCTCAGCAAACATGAGAAAGGTATCATCACCTCTAGTATTGTTAACATCTAGAATTAACGATAAGTTTGAGGCATCTCTATCATGGGCTGTCAATGGCTTACCTCTACTAGTCCTTCGAACAAATGTCCTAGACGAGTTACTTCCAGGATAGGGGGGTGGGAGGTTGTGATATCCCTCCGCAGGAACCGAATATATATCACGACGGGTCTGATTTCGCGGACTAAGACTTCTCTGACGAGATTGCGTGCGCTGAGGCTGGAGATGCGGTAAGGCGCTCTGATGATGGTACTGGGTGTAGGACGATTGTCTGAGCTCATGACTGGCCTGCTGTATGCAGCCACGGGCAGGTTGCTCGACACCATTGATCGTATAAACTTCTCGCCCATTAGGAAGTTTGCGCCGAACATGCTCATTTCCCTAGATAATTTCTATGCTATAATCTTGAGTCTGGAAATCGAGAAGACAACTCACGTCTCCGTCGCGCCTAGTATGAGTAGATTGGGTAACTCCGTTCACGGTATGAGTTACATAGCTCTCAGAGCGCGTTTGGTAACCTTGATTTTGCTCGATTCCAGACGCCCGAGTGAAGGAACTCGTAAGCGTGGGTCGGAAGAGAGGAGATAAAAGGCCAGGCATAGATCCAAATGGATCGACGAAACCGGGCATGCCTCGAGGTCTTGAGAATTCAAAAGGATCAAAAGGACTGAAGGGCATGAAGGCAGATGATGATGAAGTGGCCCGAGGGGTGAAAAGGTCATCAAATTCTCGGAAGATAGAATCAAAGAGCTCAAACGGATCTCTGAAAAATGGCGTTGAGCGGTAGCGGTGGCTATGGGTAGCAAAAAGTGGTGAAGAAAAACCGCGGAATGAATCAAAGTCTTCATCCGAAGCTGACTTGGGAGGAGGCCAAACGCCGTAGACATCATACTCCTGTAGAAATGAGTTATCAGAGGTGAAGTTGAATGGTGCTGTAAATATTACACACCTTCCGCCTTTCGGGGTCTGTCAGAATCTCGCAGGCATGGCTAATCTACAGAGGTGATGAACCATCTCCTCTATGACAAACGTTGCTAGACCCACAAACCTCTTTGAACCTTTCGGCAGAAACAGACTTTTCTTCCTCGCTCAATCCAGGCGGGAGTTTGTCCGGGTGTGTTTTGAGAGCCTGTTTCCGGTAAGCTTTGCGGACTGGACGCAGATCGTTGGGCCGGCTGAGCAACATTATAAATTAACGACGTACTCTGCTCTGGTGTTGCATCCTTAGATACTCCCAAGAGCTGATACAAATTGGTAGACATGAAGGGCAGCTTACAACTTTAGGAGTGTAAGTGCAAGGAGCAACCTAGACAGCGGCACGCGCTGCTAATGAAAGAAGCCGAGTCACATGACCATAGATTTTTTTGGTTCCAGCATCCCTTGCAAAAAAATTCTGCTTACCATGCGTCTGCAGGAATTGGTACTGTGCACGACAGCACCAAACCCCTCTGACTCTAGTGCGGGACTTGTTTTTCTTCATGATATCCAAAATGCAGCAAATCTTGTTTCTTTCAAGCAAACAAACGCCGGGAACCATTGCACTGCCGTGTTTGAATCTACAAGTCGTCAAGGAGGATTCATTCTCGCTGCCCAGTCAGACAAGTCCATTCTGAACGTTTACAACTTCCAAAAAGTAAGTCTTCTCGATTTTGCATTGGTTTCGTTCACTCACTATATTAGTCATAGAATCAAATTGCGCTCAAAATTGTTCTTCCAGAGAAGTTGACATGTCTTGCCATTGACAAAGAAGGAGACTACTGCGCAGGAGGGACAAGTCAAGGAAGAATTTACCTGTGGGAGGTCATCTCATCCACACCACATGTCGATTGCATCCACTCATTTTACACAGATCTCATCAGGCATCTTGTTTAACTCCTGGGATGCACATTATCGTAGAGTGAATGTGCTGAAGTTTATAAATGACGGTTCTATCCTCATCTCAGGAAGTGAAGATTCATCTGTCAATGTCTGGCTGGTGCAAAGGTATCTAATTTTGTTGTTCTGCCCCCTAGGTTGTAGGGCTCAGCAGTTTAACCTAGACTCCTTGACAATGACACACAAAATGATTTGCCGTTACCCTGCTTCACACTGTCTGATCATACACTACCTATCACAGATATCAAGTGCGGTGTTGGTGCCTCTATAACCTGTCGTATATTGACAGCATCTGTGGATCACTCTGTCAAGGTAAATTATATCTCTTATCAAATTTGCGATCCAGATGAAACAAATCTTCAGCTTTGGGACCTTTCTTCTGGCACGTTGTTAACAACTTTCCAATTCCCTCATGCTATCACCCACCTGGCTTGGGATGTGACGGAGAGGGTGTTTTTTGCCGCGTCTCAGGATGGTTCCATACACTGTGTGAGCCTTTTTCGTCAACGTAAAACTGATGCCGGAGAGTCGATTTCCGAAGCTGTCGGAGGAGGCGGAACAAGTGAAGTCATCCGTATCAACGAGGAAGGTGCAAATTCTCAGTCACGGAAGTTGATCCAAGTAGGGTGAGCCACTCAGTACCTTCCCATGTACAAGGCTCTCATTCGAAATAAGGGAGACCATCTCAGCAATGGCAATATCCCTCACTTCCACTTTCTTACTTGTCGGTACTTCAGGTGGCATGATACACCTCTATGATCTTCCTTCGCATCAATTGCTCCGAACGATCTCTGCTCACAAAGGCTTTTCGATAACATACCTCACCAGCCTTTTCAAGCCACTCGACCTTATTGGACATATATCTCTAGACCTTAAAGTTGGTAGTTGGTCTGATGCCAAGGACGCTTTACCCGCGAAACCCGTGCAGCCATTTCAGAAGATGAAAGACATCAGAGCTCGTGAGGCACATGAAGTTCAAATGCTCTTGAATCCGAAACGTAACGTAAAGTCAAAATCCGCTTCTACTGGACAGTATGGAAGTTTGATTATCCCTCTAGCCATATCAAGACGACACCACTGAGTATAGTCGGCTGGAATTCCTCCGAGATCATGCGTCGTTCGTTGAATCTTTAACTAGCCAGACCAGTAGTGATGTCCCGACATCTGGCGTGGAATCGATCGCCGCGAAACATCGTATATCTGAATTCTCGGCCGAGGTTGCTCACCTCAGAGAACTGCTTGGGAAGGCCAAAGCTATCAATGATGGGATGTGGGATTCAGTCGTCCAACGTATTGTGGATAGTCAGAAAGAACAGGCACAGGATGCAGAAGGAGACGATGAATTGAGGCGAAGGAAAAGGAGCAGGGGAGTTTAGTACTTGGTATCCTTTCTAATGTGTCTGGGTGATGGCTAAATAACTAGTATCAATTGACATACATATGTGATGTAACGAACCTGGTAGACAAAGTAATCAGTCATCGATGCCGCAGCCGGCATCGCACGTGGCCATTGATGGCTACGGAGACCGGGGAAACATGTGGGGTTGCTGCAATACAAGATCACACGCCGCTGGCTCCCTCTCCTCCAACTCTTGCCATATCAGTTCAAAATGGTGTGTTTGCCTTTGTCAGTTTCAATTTCCAGTCAATTAAGTTCCCCTGTTCAGTCTGCTTACCCCGCATATGTCATGGGTGGTCTTTGTATTGTTGGTGGTGTAACCGGTTTCGCCAGAACGCGGTCGATACCATCGCTGGTAGCTGGTGTTGGGTGAGTTTTCTCTTTCCATGGTGTATCCATTCACAGGATAACAAACATGTGTAGTGTTGGAATGCTCTACCTCTGGAGCGCCGACGCTATTCGCAAGGGAACGCACAATGGTCTGGAGGGTGCTCTTGGTGAGTTTCGAGTTGGTCCTCGGTGAAAGCTTTTGCTGACCTACTCCCTTTTCTCTCGCAAGGCGCCTCTGCTCTTCTGCTTCTATCTTCATTGCCCCGAATTACCAAAGGACCTGTGCCCGTTATCCTTACAGCCTCCTCTGCTAGTGCTGCAGTCTATTATGGTAACACTCTCCGCAACCTCAGGATGTAATTTTAGCTGCGAGTCTTGTATCTTTGCTCCTCGTTCCTCGCTATGTACGACAGTGAATTTTTGACTGCTCTGCGCCCAACATCACCTTCTCAAACTTAGAGAAGTCAACATGAAATCTCCATCACGTGATTGATTAAGAGGTATCACACGTTCATATATATCAGGAGTATAGATAGACTCTCGGGATGGCCCAAAGCAGTTGGGAGGTATGAGCTTTGGCTTCTAGGCATCACGCAATTATCGGGCTTCCCATTTCGCCTGTGCCCATATGTATATCTTTCGGGAACAATTGTTTGTTTTGTTTTGATGAATTTGGGGCCACTCGTGGGTACTTGGATTCTTGCATTTGTAAGAAATCACTCACAGTGATAACTTTTTCGCTTCCTCCCATTCCCCCCTTCCCTTTACAGTTCTTGATCAGGCATGTCCATTCTACTTTTATCTAGTACCTCGTTCTTGGTGTCCTAGTTCATGCCCTTGTTGTGGTTGATTTCTGTAGCGGAAATTTTTTCGATCGTTTCTGCAGAAGGGTTCAGAGACAACGATTTTGACTATGGTGTCGAATCCTGTTGCTGAGAATGTGCTTGGCACAATGGGTGAGTTTACAATTGTATTTCTCTCTCACACATGCACCGTCCTTTTTTTCCCATCGATATATAAAAGATATCTGATCAACGTTTGATTTAAAAGGTACCATTTGTTGGAGCGGCCAGATTATACCTCAAATTTGGAAAGGCTATAGAGAGAAGAACACACATGGTCTTTCTCCTTTATTGATGTTTGTGTTTTTTGTCATTTTATATTGTGATTTGAAATCCTCAGGGCAACTTTCTTTTTTTTTAAAGGTTGATATGGGGCATTTCATCGATTTTTTTAGGGGCTTATTCTGTGCTCCAACATCTCAATATACCGCTTCAACTCCAACCTCAGTTGTTTGGATTCTTAGGGCTGGTTTCGTGGGGACAGGTACGCTTTCTCTCAATTCCTGGTTCCTTTCCTCCTCCCCTTTCACTCCCATATCTAAATCTCACTTTAAAATATTAACAGTGTTTATACTATGATCCTCGTCGCCAGGACAAAAAATGCCTTTCAGTTTTCATCACCATTGGAACCATGATTCTCATGAGCGCGCTGGAAGTCCTGCTCATTTTCGTTTCTCGACCAGCTTACGAACACGGAATCTCTGCTCCCGTCAAACTGTTCGGTATCCTCTCCGCCCTGTTGATAGCTCTGGGATTATTACCACAATATTGGGAGATCTACAAGCTGGGCGAGGTCAAAGGGATATCTTACCTTTTCATTGCTATTGATTCGCTTGGGGGTATACTGAACGATCTTTCTTTGGCGTTTTCGAGCGAGTTTGATGGTCTTGCAGCGGCGAGTTATACCTCCGTTCCTGTGAGTGGGAATGGAATTTCTCAGGTTTGACTTTGCACATTGAGAATTTTAACAGATCATGGAATCTATCATTCTTATCGCTGCTCTCATATTAAATCCACGGGCACGACGTAGACTTCAACAAGTAGCGAGAGAAGGCTCTCATGCCGAACCCCATTCCGATCCGGAGGCTTTATCGATGGAAGTACGTGAGATGAGGTGTGCTGGACGTGGAACCGTTGATTTTACTCGTTCTACAACTGTGAATACGGTCGTTAACGATAATTCATGCGATGTCAATGTCGACATTGAGAAGAAGGGGGAGAAGGAGAAGGAGAAGGAGAAAACTATACCTGAAGAAGACCAACAGGAAAAAGCTATGGTTAGTAGTGGTGGTGATAAGGAGATGGATGAAGATGTCTGTAATCTGCCTCCAGCATCAGGAACAGCCACCGTCATCGAAGATTTAGATAGATGACGGGTTGCGGCTCCAATCGGGAAGTTGCGTTTTCGCTAGATGATCCCAACTCATAACCCTCTCGACATTTCATTGGTATCGAAGTATTTGCGATTGCGATGATATAGAGTAAATTTTACAATAGCCTTGTCACAGTAAATCATTGCGATAAGAAAAACAGAATATGCGATTGAGCGGATAAGTAAAAAGAGCGGCAGGGCATTGTGCTCTAGTCAAGCCCGTGTTTACCTCGTTCGTCATCAGTACTAGCAGCGGTGCTACTGCCCTCGGTATCGATCTTGGAATGGGCACGAGAAGACGAACCAGACACATAAGTCAGTTCATCTTCATCAAAGATAACCTCCTCTTGAATATCCAATCCTCTGTCCCTCGCTGTGATACTGCCACCGATATTCTTGGACCTTCTCGGATGGCGGCCGGGTGCACTGACAAAGTCGGCAAAAGACGAAAGGGAAGCGTTGGACTTGTGCTGCGTGACGGTAGAATTCGAGGAGGTGGATGTGATGCGCCTGTGATTGCGACCTGAGGACGATGCGGTGTTGTGGGGATTGCGCAGCGGAACAGGATAGACATCCGCGCCAAATTCATCGTCGGCCAGATCAAGTGCTGGTTCGTGTGATGGGCTGTAGTTTGAAGAACGGGAGAAGGGGAGAGCACGATATGACCCCTTGCGAAGGTGGGTCGCGTAAGAATAAATGAGGAGGGCAAAATAGAGCTGGATAAAGAGTTCAAAGACATTGGCAGGGGAATGCAGGAGTTGGCATTACCTTGAAGAGCCAGGAAATGAGGACGACGATGGCAGCAGTCCCTTTTTCGTGGTTCCAAATGGCCATAGCGGCGGCCTGACGTTGTGCTGGAGTGAGATGGTGGGTGACATTGGCTGTTTTCATCATGGCCCCTGTGCTGGTGAGTTTGCCTGACGTCTACCATCATGAGGCGTCCAGATCCACCAGACAAGAGTGAAAAAGACGGTCCAGGCAGTTGAGAGGACATGGTCTGCGGCAAAAAGGTGGGCAAAGTAGAGGGTCTGTCTTGGATCCTCCTGTGGGGTGGGTGGGTGAGAGAGAAAAAGAAGCAGAGAATAAGGCGCACGTCTTTGACTGCCCGTAGACCCCATGTGAGTGCGAGAAGGGCAATGACTGAGTAGATGTAAAGACTGAGCTGAGCAAAGGAGCCGCCTGCGCCGGTAAGGACAGCGATAAGGCCATAGATGCCGGCGACCTTGTTGAGGAGGGCAAAGAGGAGAGCCATGGTGACGCCTGTCTTGAGGTCTGTGAGGCCGACAAAGGAGGACAGCGGCCAGAGACGCCATTTTGGCCGCAGGAGGAGCCTCATCACAGCCAGAAGAAACTGCACCTCCTTACGTCAGCACCTTCCTCTCCTCCATGCCCACCCGCTACCGCTCCCGTGCCGAGTTATTTTCCTCCTCCCTCGACAATCCCGTCTCCTCCTCCGTCCACCCTCTCAGAAATACGTATGTCTCTCCTCTACCTCATTGCCTGCGCTCAACTCCTCAGATGGGTCTTTTGGTTCCGCCAGCAGCGCGCACCCGGCAATAAGAACGTTAACTACGAAGAGGGCGTCAAAAAAATATCCTCATTCAGTTCTGTCCGTACTCCTTGGTCTCCAAAAAGATTAACTCATTTTTTCGTCAGGTTGAATCCTTCTGGTCCATCTGGACCCATCTGACCCCGCCGTCAGTGCTCCAGCCCACCACAGATTACCTCCTCTTCCACACCGGTGTGCGCAAGCCGGTGTGGGAGGACCCTCTGAATCTCTCCGGTGGAAAATGGATCATTCGTCTCAGAAAGGGGATAGCAGATCGCCTTTGGGAAGATCTCGTGATGGCTGTCATAGGCGATCAATTCGACGAGTGCGCTGGTCGTGATGATGCTGATCCACCAGAGGCGGAAGATGGGGTGCATTATCCTGAAATCTGCGGGTGTACGATTAGTGTGAGGCAGCACGAGGATATCATCAGTATCTGGAACCGTTTTGAGGCGGATTTTAGGGTGCGGGAGAAAATTCGGTCGGTAGTTTGTACTTGCATCGTTCAAGTCACAAGGCTTAATTAGCTGGTGCAGGGATACCCTGAAGAGAGTGCTTAACCTTCCACCGACGATGATACTCGAGTACAAAACAAATAATGGTCAGTGTCAATGTCTTGCTTCAGTACTGTATTCATAACTTTTTTCTATCAGACTCGATGCAAGATAAATCCAGTTTCCGTATTACGAATCTGCATGACCGCGCACTGCACCCGTAGCATGTTCTTATAGTCAGTCACTGTAATAACTGTATCTTGAGCTCTGACGTCAATCCCACGTGACCCTCCATATGTTCTTGTCTCTCTTACGACATACACGCCTGTACTCTCAATCTTTCAAACTGGGTCAGCAATCGAGTCAGCCTGCGAGCACAGGCACATCTGCGATGACGACTGTGAATAAAACAGAGGACGAATGGAGGGCCATCCTCTCCCCTCAGCAAGTACGCCTTTCTTGGAATCTCCGTTATTATGTCTAGTTCCCGAACCGGAAGAACAGTTTCGAGTTCTAAGGGAGAAAGGAACTGAAAGACCTGGAACTGGACAATATGACAAATTTGACAAGGCTGGGATCTATGATTGTGCGGGCTGTGGTACGCCATTGTATCAAAGTCGTACAAAATTCAATGTAAGATCTGAATCAATATTTTTCTACAATGTATTGATATCACAGAGCGGTTGTGGTTGGCCAGCATTTTTTGATGGTACGTAGACCGGAGGGGAAGGCTTTTTGAACTTGCCTCCTTATGATGTTATAGCTATACCTGGTGCAGTGAGCAGACACGAAGATAAAAGCTTGGGCATGCGACGCATTGAGATTACGTGTACGGCCTGTGGAGGCCATCTTGGACATGTTTTTCAAGGGGAAGGATTTTCTACTCCGAGTTGCGTAAAAACAAAAAAATCGTCTTGCTCATGTTTAGCTGATGATGACATACAGCTGATGAAAGGCACTGTGTGAATTCGATTTCGCTCAAGTTTACTGGAGAGGAGGAGAGTAAGTAAAGAAAACTGGGGTGAGAGTCTTTGAGTTTCGGTATCTCTAAAAGAAAAAGGTAACAGAAACGGGTGATGACGGAATAATGAAATACGTAGATTCAACATGGTCTGTAGAATGCTCAATAGATCTGATTGTATTCGGTATACAATTTCATGGTGGGATTTGTCGTTTAATGTGATGAGCTAGAAGAAACATGATAGCGCACTTGCTTTGCAAACTCAGGGAATTATGATTGTAGTAGGGACGTGGAGTCTCGATTGGGTGTTCGGAATAATTCCTGTAATCTAAATATTTGCGGTCGAGTTCGCAATAAGATATCACGGATGCAGGTAAAACAACCTCTGCGGTACGCTGACGGATGTTGAACCATCTCATGGGACTGGCAACATGGGAAATTCATTACGATACCGATAACATGGTATTCGACCGTGATATGATGTCGACGATGGATACATTACAAGGATTCCATGGAATTGACGAGGCCTTCTAGATCTTCCTGTGTTTTCTTGAGTTCTTTCTTGGTATTCTGTGGCAGGGAAGTAGATCAGCTGGTAAGAAACAAAAGAAGTGAGATCGGAGCACGGTACGGACCGCGAGTGCTTCTTCCAAACGTTGTGATTCCAGCTCCAGGCTCTGTGCTCTTCGCTCGCATTGCTCAGCCTTCAAATCAGCCTGCCTCAACCTGCAGATGTGTTGGGCAAAAGGATATCTTTGGATCAAGTCACGCACTTTTCAGTGGTCTCCCTCAGGTTCTTCTCACATGCGTCGAGCTCCTCCTCTAGCAGCTGAACCTTTCTGGTCAACCCCTCGTTTGTCGAGGTAGCGTCGCCCGAGATTGAGAGTTTCTGCTTGAGGTCTTTGATCTGTGTTTCCAGTTCCTCGATCTCTGCATCGGAACGGGTCAGACGGTGATTCAAGGAAGTGTTCTCCTGTTCCCTCTCCAGAAGTTCTTGTTCGAGTTTCTTGTTGCGAGCCTCAGCCTCCTCGGCGCGTGCAATGGCATTGTCGGCGTCATTGCGGAGGCTGGTGAGTTTCTGCAGGAGTCGGCTGAGGAGCGATGTGCAGAGCAGGGGACAACGGGATTACCTCTTTGATTTTATCCATGAGGAGGAAGCAACAATAGTGGTTGTTGTGGTTGGCTTGTCGTGATATATCGATGGACACGTGGCTGAGCCATCAACTGGATGCAACTACATGGTCAGAGACCAGCAAGTGTTTTTTTCAATAATTCTGGGTCACACAGTGTCTGCAGCACGGCGTACAGCGTCTAGGCTGGCCGTCGCAGGCAGGCCCAAGCCCAGAGCGCCATGTCGGGGAGTCTTGGGCGTGGGAAGCTGTGACATTAATGGCAGAATCGATTGATGCTCATCAGAATCTGATTATGTCTGCCCCCGTCCACCAGGAAGGTATATCTGCCCTCTTTTCTTCTTGATTTTTCTTCACTCTGCTCTCCAGAACTCCCCATCCTCGAAGGCCTTGTCAAGTATTGTCCAGCTTTTGTCGTTGTCCTTCCCATCTAACATATTCCAGTATCCGGAATAGACTGACCGCGCTCAAGAACCGCTCAGAATGCATCAGGGCTTCCGATGTCAACACTCTCTATCGCGATGTCGTAAAACAGGGTGCGCATCAGATCCGTCTCTTGTGCTTCTCGTATCCCCATCCATGGCTATCACCACTCCTTGCTCAGCAACTGACTTTCAATCCTTTATCCCCGATGCCGCTCCCGGGATACAGTGACCAGGCTCAACGATGTCCGGGATGCCAGTACAGTGTATAATAACCGTCTCGACACAACCCTCGCAGATGTATTCAACCTCTTGTCTCTCTTTTATCTCACAATCGGCAAGACAAGAGACACACCGGCAACTTACTGCCAGATCGCTTCCATGCGCGTCAGTCTTCTCCTTCTCTTCTGATCCCAAACGCCTCATCCCCGATCTTCCAGCAAATACTGAACCACATGAATGAATCTGCTGTGTACAATGAATCAGACGTAGCGCCGTTTCACCAACGACTGCAGGAACTCCGAGGAATTGTACAACATGATCTCGAAAGCGGCAGACATCCCAAACCTTTGACAACTTTATTGGAACGACTGTTAAACGAGTGTGGTGTGTATCCATCAATAGCTTTCTCTCTTGGCAACTCATGTGCTACTAGATCTTGTCGTCAAACAATTACAAGATTCGCTTGCGATCTTGGATATTGAACTTGTACCTGTACACCAGAAGTTGGTTGCCATCCGTCGACAACTTGTAGCACTAGCCGCCAAAGAAGAGCCCCACAAAGCTGAGCTTAAACCGCTTCAAGAAGAACTTCGAAAGATAGACTCGCATGTTTTCTCTCTCGATCTTTCACCTGTTGAACTCATATAGACTTCTTAGAACGCGGGTGGATGGTAAATTCCTCGGCCCCGGTGGTATAGTTCCCGTATCCCAGGCTATCTGTTCTTCCCTTCTTGAGGAATGCTTTGACATTGCGCAGGAAATCAAAGCTCAGGAGGATTCCAAACATGTCTCTTCTTCTTTGAAACCTATCTATGATCGCCTCAAGCATATCCGTGCGGAGCTCGAAAGTCTCGTGTTAACACATAGGTGGACCTTGCGGGAGACAGACTTGTGGAATTATTCGTTGAGTTTGCAAGAAATTGATAGGATGAGGGTGGATGGCAAGTTTGTGGACTCGGACGGGAATAGGCCCACGGGACAATATGTGATTTATCAGTTGATTTGTAACTGATCTGAAGTGTTCATCATTCTTTTTGCTTTTCTAGGTGCTGCTCTACATGTTGAGGAGATGTTATGGCTTAATCTATCGATTATTGTCATCGAGCGAGCCGGTCTCAGAAGAACTCATGCCAATCGTATGCTTCCTTTCAGCTTTACTATTCTAAAATATCTCAGATTGTTTGTTTGATCAGGCTAACAAATTGTCTACTGTCAAGAAATGCCTCAACGAAGTGTTGAAATACGGTGGTCCTTTCAACGCCAGAGATCTCTATCCGGTGTGTCCATCTCCCTTCTCAGATGCCTATAGGCTCTATAGTATCAACTGGCTTTACACCAAATCGATTCTTTACGCAAAGAAGGAAGATTCGTAAGTGTAGACGGTTCGATACCGGAAGGGCAAGGCATCGTCATGGCACATCTCAACGAATGTCATGAACTTGTCGAGATGGTGAACTTGCTGCTACTGTTGTTTTTTTTTAATCAAAGAGCTTATTTTTTTTGTATACTTAGTTGAAAGAATCGATGAATGGAGAAGAAGCGGAAGACGATCCTGAAGCTGAATTTGATGACGAAGACTATCGCGAGAACGATGTGCGAGGTGGCAAGAAAAGCGACGAGCAGCTTTCGGTGACTTCGAGTGGTCATGGGATACCGTTTGCGAAATCTACGTCTACGTCGTCGTCGGGATCGGATACCGATGATCGGTAATGGTTTCCTTTTGTTTTTGCTTTTAGAATCCAGTTGGAGGGTTTTGTTAGGTGTCTTTTTTTGTTCTTTCATTGGCGTTCTCAGTTTTTTTTTATTTGGATTACGTTGGTAAGGCAAGCTATATTATAAGTTGGTGTTGGGCTGTTTTTACGATGTGTGTTGTATCACCAATGTGTATTAAATTGTGTAGAGGTGATGTCAGTTATTTTCTTTTTTCTCCGACGATTTTTTTCCTCTTCTTTCCCCAATGAGGTTGTTTGGGTTGACTTTTGGGTAATGATAGTATGATTGTTCATACAGAAGAAAGACAATCATTTTTCTTGGTACATCATTTGACCCTGGGTTGCTCTGTGGGCAGATCATGCAAGATGATGAGTGGAGCTGCAGACTCATGTTTCCCCAATGGGTATAGGAGTCCAGACTCTACGTACTCCCCTCTGTCAATCGCGATTCACCTCCAGAGTTCGCCTTTAATCATACATTGCACTGGAAATGGAGCTGAAGCGATCAATCAAAGAGGTATACGGAGAAGAGCAAAGTGCATGTATCACAAAAAACACATCCAAGTCACCAAGAAGCACATTCCACAAGCTTATATACATATGTATCAAGTTTTCTTTCTTTTTTTAATCTGATTTGTTCCTGGGGATCGCTTCAAGAAGAGCTTCACCGTACCGGTTCTTGAAAAATACAATGTCACCTTCATCCTCCACAAATACGCATTGCGTGAAAGAACGCCACAAGGCACGAAGAACAGGCTATAAAATGTGATCTATGTCAGTTCAAAGATTTATGGGAGTGGTATCTCCGAATGTGTATTTTTTGAAAAAAAATAATCACCGTTGAGTCATAGTTGTAATAGTCGCCCAAAACAGGTTTGATAGCTTCTGTAGCAGCTGGTAGATTGTCTTTTTTTTAACAGGTCATCAGTATTCCGAAAGTATTTTTTCTTGTCAAGGGTAACTTGGGATGTGGGGGGGAAGTGTTTTTGACTCACAGAAGGGGGATACTCGAGAAGAAGTGATGTGCAACGTGATCCGTATTTATCTTTACCGCGAGTTTTTGAGTGATAATGTACTATTTTTTTTCCGTGAGTTTGGATTAAGCATACGCACATTGTGAAGGACATATCGGCCGACCCAACCAAATATGGGACGATCCACTGTTGCAAGAGCACCACGGGCGAAAGACCATTCATTCTGGAAGATGTCACTGTAAGTAATTGTGTGGCTCGGTGTGCTGATGGAAGCGATTACTTGCCCCTCGATAATATGGAATCGTAGGGTCACTATGCTGAAGATAGGTGAACATGACCATCCTAAAAATTAGTTTAGTTCCAATCGTTATCCGACTAAGACGTTTGGCATGGCTCACCAATTATGCGCAAACTGACAGGTACATCATGAATTTTAGGGTTGACGATTATGGTATAATAGCGATTAGGGAACTTACAAACCAAGGCATTAGATAATAGCACCAGAGGGACTTCATGCCATAGTTCCTCGCGTAAAGGGCAAGCAAAGAAAGCATTGACAAGATAGCCGCGTCAGAGACAACAACTAAGGACCCTGTGGACTAGTTAATATGTGATGTCAGGATGCAGCTGAAGACATTACTTTCTTCGGCACGAAAGAGCGAACAAGTAGGTAAGTAGTGCTAGGGATATGGTCTTGTATTGTCGTCCATAAGAGCCTGAGTAAAATCTACTCACACTTGTCCAGGTTGGATATTTTGGATTTCCCTTCCGATTATGCCTAAGAATAGATCAGGAGCCGTCTAGGATCAAACGATGGGGTAGCTACAGTATATATAACTGAAAGCCGCTAAACAAGTTATCAGAGTATATCCAGTACACACGATGGTTAAGGCATCACTTACAAAAATTGTCGTACAAACAGCTTGAACAGTGTGAATGCAGGCGTCTCTTCCAAAATCTCCACATAGTTCATCCTTACTGCTACCTGGCCATCTGGCAATCGGAGATTTTTGCGGGTTGGTGGAATATAGGTTTCGTCATGCTCGAGGTTGTTCGTCGATTTCTATAAAACGGGTCGAAATCAAATTAGAGCTCTGGGAACCCAGCTTGTGCCTACATGGTGTGACCGATGGGTTGCTCGCCAGGAATAGTATGGAGTCAAAACAAATGTATGAAGTGACAACCCGAGCAGGGAATTGACCCAACGTGTTGAAGAAAGAGCGTCATGTCCGGCCTAAGAAACAGATTAGCATCTGATTTATGGAAGGAGAGAGACGTGCAACGAGCCTCGTGTCCTGATATTATCTTGCGTCAGAAAAAAAGGCGGGGTACAAGCTTCTGAAACTGACCTAAACACCAAATGCCTGCAAAGAACATGCCTTGCCAGCCCCAGTAAAGCACCCATAGGATAGGCTGTACAAGATTATGGATGACTTTCGGGTGGTTGCATGTCTTGGAAAGTTGGTCCAGGATGAGTGGAATTCGTTCAGCACAGACATACAGAAGAACTGTGAGGAACACATGAACTGAAATATAGAGAGCGCTCTTGAGTGTTGATCTCTCGAACAGGTGCTGAGGAATGGCATTGCGTAAATCTTTGAGCGATAAGTCCGGAGGCGCAAACGTTTTCCTGTTTGCCCGGACCTCGCATTCGGGACCGTCCGGGAAGATTTGAAACCATATCATAGTCAGATGCTGAGGTGAACCCAAGGAGAGAGAGGGAGATTCGAAGGTGTTTATAGTTGGTTGTTGATGATGACTGATCGGCATGTTTGTGGCCGATCTTACAATGAGTTTACTTCATTGTCTGGTGCCGTTGATACTGATGCCAACGTCTCCATCATCCTTGACGAATTCTGAACACTTCGGTTCAACTTCATAGTGTGAGGATAATAACTTACTGTGGGCGCTAGAAGCTCGAGTCATACAGTCACTACCGGTGATTAGAGTATAATTGTAGCCAAGTTTCAGTATCGAGCAAGCCAAACAAACTTTTTTCAGTGGGTAAAGGGTCCTGTCATCAATGAGAATCTGGTGGACCTAGCTTTCAGGCGCTTACAAATACACTATACTGTCGATCAGTTGAACTACCATGTGCAACGAGACTACATTTTCAGTCCCTATCAAGTCCGACATATTCGACACGGAGGGAGGCCATTGGTGATATTGGTATCTCCATGAGTGGCAACAAGTTTCAACTGTTCAAAAGTTCAACCTGTTGCTGAATGTCTTAGTCATTAGGCTTTCATCCCATGGATGGAAGGCCTCGAATTAGTGACATAACACCCTATTTCAATATGAAGGAAAGAACTAGGGATCTTGGTTTAGGTCCCACTATCATTCCAGATGGAAATGGTGCAATGACAACACTGCCACCAACACTGAACTGGAAGGCTTCTTGAAAATGTTGAGGAAGTCCAGATACTTTCATGCTTGCTATTAGATGTCAAAAGAGAACCTCTGTTGTTATGGTCTGTCATGGAGTACTGGGGTAGTGTATAATGTCTGTGGTGGTATTTATTTAGCTTATTATATAATAGAAGGAAACAAGAAAAAGAAACTCCAGAGTCTGGAGATATAGAAGAAAAAAAGTTGAAAGAGAAAAAGAAACAATACAGGTCTGGTCTAGGGTGCTGTGAACTACTGGAACAAGGAGAATTGATGATAAAAGAGGAAAGAACAACCTTGGCTTCAACATATGTGTTGCATCCCAATCTTCTGTTGCTATTGGTCACTAATTTTGAGTCAAGAAGAAAGCCATCTAGAACAATAGAGAGAAGAAGTACATGTTGAGAAGAGTTTGTACGATAGCAAGACTAAAAAGGAGCAAAAAGTATGCTGATCTACAAATTGAAGAATTTCAATGTATCTACACACGTGCATATGCAAAGTCCAAGAAAGGAGATATACTTGTATGTTACAGGCTACAATGTAATTTTACAGAAGGAGAAACATAAAGGAGAATGATAATTAATAATAAAAGAAATGATAAAAGAAAATGATAATAAAGAATTCCCTATGCAGATATGACAAATTTGATCAACAAACTAAGTCGCTTTGAGTCCCTACCCTAACAAAGAATCCTGGAATTTTTTCCGCAAATCCGAATGTGACGAACTCCTCTCAACATAGCAAATGTCCTTCGAGAACTCCCCCTACAAAGGGAACAACTTTCCAGATACATATGACGACGACAATCACATCATCCTTCCCACATACATGAAAGGGGGGGGGGATGGCTGAATATCATTGGCATCTCAAACTCCATGTGCGCATGAGCCACCAGGCTCATCATTAACCACACACCTATAGGCGAATATAGGGCAAGATTCTTCCCCAACGAAGTTAACTCATGTGCATACAACGACAACCAACTCGAAACATGGCAGCACATTCTACGCGAGTGTCTACTCTACATGGGATACTATCATGTCGGATACATCCTTAGCAAGGTAGTCAACTTCCTTCAAAACAATTCACGAGCGTTCTACTTCTTAGAAAATATCAAGTAGTCTACGAGCCTCTCAAGTGACACACGTCTCCCAATTCCTTTCTTCCCCTATCTTATTCCTAATTTCTTCTGCCCTTTATAGTGTATTGAAGTAGCTTATTTAAGTAGACACGTCTACCACGGACTGCGATCGAGCACCGTGTAGTAGATGGTTGACCGAAAAAAAAGATCATTTGATCAACATTCTATAAAATGTAACAGATTCATAGATAAGTACAAGAGATGATCAGGGTTCAGATAGAAACTTGTCTCAACTATCATTTATCTCTAACTACCATCATAAAATGATATATCTCATCAATATCTCATCATCAGGATATGAAACTCCGATGTAGTTTTAGTATTCGCTGCATGATATGGGTGGGTTGGAGACCCACTCGGTCGTCTGCCCCGATCAGGTAATAGAGATTGACGTTCTTTTTTTTGGCCAGCAATTGTATACGTACACAGTCCCCGGTAGTTTACCGACTACTTCATAAACATAAAAGGCAAACAGGAATGAAGTCGCAAGATGAAGAAGGCATTAGAGCTAGCTTTGGCGCCTGGGAGGGACCTTTGGGTCGTAGAAACCTAGTTTGTGTGATTGTGCTTAGTAGTGATAGGTTTTTACGACCCAAAGGTCCCTCCCAGGCGCCAAAGCTAGCTCTAATGCCTTCTTCATCTTGCGACTTCATTCCTGTTTGCCTT
>Ga0153942_1000100_pt1 | contig 28932 bp, 17 predicted proteins | sample TSNJ026MetaG_FD_104731 | JGI IMG/M metagenome (GOLD analysis project Ga0153942, IMG submission 104731) | Attine ant fungus gardens microbial communities from New Jersey, USA - TSNJ026 MetaG | ecosystem: Host-associated > Fungi > Mycelium > Unclassified | place: USA: New Jersey, Brendan T. Byrne... | reverse complement strand
TTCAGAAGGGCGGTTAAGCATTGTCTTTAATATGCTGCTTTTGGGATTGATTATGTCGGCATACAGATTTGATCATATCATCGACGATCCTCTGCCTTTAAAACCGATTGCGCCTGCCTGAGCCACGCGCAGAGAACTTTTGCATGAATAAGCACACTCCCGTAGGAATCGGCGTTTTATAAACGCTGGATTTTCCAACGGGGGTGTGCTTTGCTGTCATCTGCTCGGTTTTCCCTTAAAATTTCTTGATTTCTCAGCCATTAGGCATAGAACTGCTTTTATAATCAAACGTTAATCTCAAGCTCTCTAAAAACTGACGCCCGCCACAAGTATAATGTATCCCCATGAGGTATATTCCCCCGTTCGTACAAAGGCCCGCATTTGCTCACCGTTTAACCATAGCTTTTTGATCTGGGCATGGGGAAGGATTTGGCGTTCAATAGAAATGCCCGTTGAGCCGCTCAAAACAAGATCATCCAGTACCCGGATCGCATTCGGACTTGCAGTCAAAGCCTCTTCGGCCAAAATATATCGTTCGACTACCAGCTCTTCCAGTATGGGACCTAGAACATCGGCAACTGTAGGAATCCCTTCACTTACCGCAAGGTCAATGACCGGAATGTCCTTTTCGGGGAAAGCACAGCCGACATCACCAATCAGAAGCATATCACCATGCCCGAGTCTGGCAACCACTCCGGAAAGCCCGCTGTTAAGTATTCCTTGCCGCTTCATGCCTATGCCTCCTTCCGTACGAGTCCCAGCCGTTGATATTGCTCGGCAGGTGCACTGTTTTCCTCCATGAGCGAAATGAGCAGATTGGTCATACGCGCTTCCGCCTGGGGGTTGTGAATAGGATGCTCCTGGCCGGGGTCCTGGTCCAGGTCAAAGAGCATGGTACCGAAATCGTACGCCGAGAAATCAAGCTCGGGAATTCCGTAAGAAGGAACCTTTAGGACGCCGCAGCCCTTGGTGAATGGAAAGGGGGTGCACAGTTCGACACCCAGAAACTCTTTGCGCGAAAAGCACTCCCGCATATGCATTGGCATCAGAGTGTAATTGTACAACGGCATGTTGTCCCGGCTGACCGGCGCACGCATATAAACGTAACGCCCGTCGGTGCAGTTGACATGCGCACCATGAATCCCGTACAGTGCCGCTTCACGAACCGGCATATCGCTCTCTATGATGCCGCGCAAGGACTTACCCTGCATATCGGAAAAGCTTTTCAGCCCGAAATACTCAAGTACAGTAGGCGCAAGATCAATGGTTTGCACCAGGCTGCGCCGCCGTGTGCCGGCGGTTTTAGGGTAGCGCGGATCCCAGATGAAGAGCGGCGTGTGCGCAATCTCATTGAAAAACGGCATGACGCATTTTGCCCACCAGTCGTGCTCTCCAAGCAAAAAACCGTGATCGGTATTCACAATCAGAAGCGTGTCTTCCCACAAACTGAGTTCGTCCATCTTATCAAGAACCCGCCCCAGGTTGTAGTCGCAGAAGCTTACCAGCGCCCGGTATTCGTTTTTTGCATGTTCCACTTCTTCAGGCGACTCTGTAACCCGCTTATAGTTGGGCCAGTCAAAATGGTCGCCTTTATAGTTATTCGGATAAAGGGACCGGAATGTATCTGGCGCAAAGAAAGGCTCATGAGGGTCGAACGACTCCAACTGCAAAAACCATCCGTCACTGCTTCGGTTCCGTTCCAAAAATTCGAGTCCCAAGTCAAAGGTCAGCTTTTGCGGGTGATTTTCTTCCCGCATATAAGGCCGGTTGACCCAATCCTGGCGCCACAGGCAGTTATTGCGTCCGCCTACATGGGGCGGAATTTCGGGTTCCGCCACCGATGCCTTCCAGGGGTCTCCCTCTTGTCCGCGAACAAATTCCCATGTGTTGTACCGGGTGTGATAAGTCGCCCCTCCGTTTTCAAAGTAATGATAATGATCGGTAACTAAATGACTGTATATGCCGTTTTCCTTGAGCAGCTCCGGCATGGAATCATCATAAGGCTCCAGAGGCCCCCAACTGCGGTGCAGAAAATTCAGACGCCCGGTGTGAAGCTCCCTGCGCGCGGGCATACAGGGCATACTGCCCACATAGCTGTTTTCAAAGGTTACGCTGTGCTCCGCCAGGCGCTGGAAGTTGGTAGTCCGCACCCCCCAGTCGCAGCCATAAGGCGGCAGCATATGCCTGTTAAGAGAATCAAACATAACCATAATTGCTTTCATACAGTTCCTCGCACTCCCTTCTCCTTATCGGACAAATACGGTTTTTCCGGCGTTTTGCAGATCTGCGGCCTGCTCGAAGGCCTTTTGTCCCTCTTCGAACTTAAATCGTCCGGTTACAACGCCATGAAAGCTCAGGTCATGATCCAGCATTAGCCCGGCCAGCCGCTCATAATCCGGGATAGTAAATACCCATGACCCCTGGATCGTTAGCTCCCGGGTGACAATTTCGCTGATATCAATGCGTTCACTCATGATATAGCCACGTTTGCCCTTGCCGATGGTTACGATTTTTGCCCTTTTTTCGGCGATTGCAAGGCAATCTGCCAAGCCCTCCGGATGGCCGGTCGTATCCAGGACAGCCATTGGCCTTCGTCCCCTCATCCTATCCTGCAACTGGCTGGCCAAAGGTGCTTTTTTATCGGGCATAAAGGCATAAATTCCCTGTTCCCGGGCAAAGTTAATGCGGTTTTCGCTCAAATCAAAAGCAATTGTCTTCCACCCTAGTTTTTGTGCAATCATCGAGCTTACGAGACCAATGGGGCCAAGCCCGGCCACCACCAGATAGCCATCAGCGGGACTGCCCAGCTTATTGAGCGCCGCAAAGGCTGTTCCGGCCGAGCATGCCAAAAAGGTTGCGTCTTCAAAAGGGAGCGCATCCGGCAGGATGCGACAGCTTCTTTCCTCCGTTAGCAAAAACTCGCTCATCGCTCCATGAATATGCCAGCCATAGGCGCGCTTCTGTTCGCACATGCCAACTTCGCCGGACTCGCAATATGTACAGATGCCGCAGCCCATGTAATGGTAGACGCAGACGCGGTCACCCACCTTGACCTTTCGGACTCCAGGCCCGACCTTTGCGACAATCCCGCCCGCCTCATGGCCAACCACAAGGTTTTGGCGGTCGCCGATTTGTTCCCAGGTCATGCGGAAGGTATTGACATCACTGCCGCAAATCCCTGCGCATTTTACCTCAATCAATACCTCTCCCTCACCGGGTTCCGGAATTGGCAGATCGCGAATCTCTACTTTATAGTCGCCCACAGGGACGACTCCCTTCATGGTTTTTTGCAAGGCAAATCCCTCCTTTTATATTAAATTTAAAAAATAACACCACTGACCAGTACCACATTGGAAAACGGTGTGCATTCTCCCGTTCGCACACACGCTTTTGCTGTTATGGCATGCTCCTTTAGTGAGCTTTGGGGTACAATCTGAATATTGACGCCTTCAAAATAGGAGACGAGCTCCTTGAAGCGGTGGGGAGATGTTTCTCGTGTTTCCTCCGCGATTATAATGCGCTCTACCAGGAGCTCCTTGCAGATGATACGAACAACATCCATGAAGGCCGGCAACCCCGGCTCCAATGCCAGTTCAATCCTTATCGCCCCGGGCGGAATGGGAAAAGCGCTTCCGCATACCATCAGCTTGTCGCCATGACCCATTCCCGCAATAACTGCGGACAGTTCGCGGTGCATAATACCACACTTTTTCATGCTTTGTTCTCCTCCATGTCAGCGGGTTTCCACCCCGTCCTTTTTAAGCTCCTTCTGCAGCACGGACACATCCAGATCGCGGGGCAATACATTGCCTTGAACGGCAAGGGCCGCGGCAGTACCGGCAGCCTGCCCCATCATATAACAATACCCCATAATGCGTATTTGCCCCTGAACCTTTCGGTCAGCCGAAACGCACCGGCCGGCAATCAGCATGTTGCTGACGGTCTGCGGCAGGAGGCTGCGGTAGGGAAGGGTAGCCCAATCTTCCTCTCGAAGATGTTCACGGTTGGAGAAAAGCGCATAGTAAGCATCGTATGCTTTCTTGTTGGAGGAGGACGCGTGGACATCGCTGACCGCACCCCCATCGTATCTCATAATGGCGTCCTCAAACTTGCGGTAATTGACTTTATCATCGAACGTTGTTACATACTTCCCGATCACGCGCCGCGTTTCCCGCAATCCAAGGGTACTACAGGTATTGGTCATGTAGGCATTTTCAAAGCCGGGTATGTATCGGCGGTAAAACTGAAGGTACTCCTCCGCCATCTTTCTGCCTTTTACCGTGGCCGCAGTCAGCCCCTGAGGACTGAGGCACTCTGCGCCATACACATGGCCCGCGTTCATGACACCGACATTGCAGGCACCGCTCAGCCGAAATATCCCTGGGTGATGAAAGTCCGCTGCCGATACAACCCCATCCGCAACGGCCCTGGGAATCAGATCATGTATCATATTTACCTTGGGAATTGCGGGGCCGTCCTTGTAGGAAGAAAGGAACGCCTCATACCGGTCAAAATCGATACCGGAATAATAGGCTGTCATGGTTGGAGCCTGCGTACTGCCGTCCTCCGCACCGCACTCCCATGGTTCGTTTGCGTAAAACGCAAGCATGGCGTCGCCTGTAGCATCAATAAATACCCTGCCGCAAACGGTAAAGGGACCGGTTTGCCCGCTCAATTCCAGGTGTGTAATCTCGTTGCCACTGCGCCGGATCCCGGTAATTCTGGCATAAAGCAATAGCTCGGCACCACTTTCGTGCACAATATCATCCAGTGCACGCTTCATGCTCTCGGCATCATAGGGAATGCGGTGGTAGTCGTTGACGGGATAATCATCAATGAACCGGGCAGCGTTCTTTTGGATTAAGCCGTTGATAATCTCGCAGCCGATCCCATAAAAATAGTGCCTGGAGGTCATCAGCATGGTAATCAAGCCGCCGGTGCCCAGTCCGCCGAGCATGGAGGACTGCTCAACCAGCAGTACCTTACATCCCCGGCGTGCCGCTGCGACCGCTGCCGCAACACCGCTCATCCCTCCGCCAGCTACAATCAGATCATAAACTTGCATCATGAATTGCTCCTTTCTCGATTAATAGGCTGCGCCCGCGAACGCAAGCCAGATGTTAACGGCGACAAAAACCGCCTGGGTTATGGATATTTGAAGCTGTGCCGTCCTGCTGCGAACGCTCCCTGACAAAAATAATACGGACAGCATGGTGAAGGCCAGTACAAAGACCCACTTGGACACGTAAAACACCTCACCTGCCTGAAGCGGCAACGCCATCACCGATGGCAGCCGAAGCAGCATCAAACCATTAAAGACCACAGTCAGAACGGTCAGCGCAATGGAAAACCACCCATAGGCACTCAAGCCGGTCGACCCAAATCGGTCAGATTCGCTGCCCCCCGTGACTGTCGTTCCGGCAGTCTGCGGCAGCACCACCGGCTCGTTTACGCCTTCGAGAAGGGCGTAAGGGTAAACGGCCTGGGCAAATGCGTTCGCGGCAATTTCACTGAGACTGGCCAGCCCGGTGGAACCAATCGAACGTCCAAACAGCTTAACCATGTACACCGGATGAATTTTGGAGGTATAGCCAATCCTTGTGTGCTCCAGGTAATGAAAGTATTCATGCATCAAAATCAGATTTTCTGCCTGGCGATAACTCATTCCGTTATGAGCGGCCCACAACGAAACGGATCCCCTATATACGGTTACTATGCCGGTTTTGGTTTGGTAATCGGCAAAATAGCGTGTATTCCCCAAAACATAATCCCGATCCTCTGTCGCTACCGTCAACCCCTGCTCCCGCATAATCCGAGAAAAGTTGAGTGGCTGACCCACCGGCTGCTCTTTTAAAAAGTGCTCCGCCGCTTCACTTCCGATCGTCCATGCCCGTTCTGCAAGTATCATTCGATTTGGGGGAGCAATCTTGTGGTAGCAATGATCCTGTTCCAGCATCCGGATTGCGGATTCTTTTTGCGGGAAAGGATAGCATGATTCCTGCATGGCGCAATCTCCTTCCTTCAACAGCATTAATCCTGCTTTTTTGAACAAATGAGGATCACTGCTTCCTCGATTCCAATTGTTTCCATTTCTGTCCTGGCAACCGATATCATGTGTCGGAGCCCTGATAAGCCCGAGAGATTTATAATCCGTCGGCCAAACACAATGTAAGCGCTGGGCAGCTCCTCACCGCCATCCCCGTAATCCGTGTTGTTTTCCACCAGATCGGTGAAAATCTTATCCCAGTTGGACGCGTTGGCCGTCTTGATGTGTGCGTTACTTTTTTGCAGACGAATCACACCGTCGTCATCAATCAACCTGAGTTGCCAGCTCTTCTTTTTAAAAAGGCCAAGCAGCTTCTTCTCCACTCGTTTATATGCCATTGCGTACATTGGTCCGTTTGTAGCAACCAGTGTCACTTCGTTTGGATCTATCATCAGATTTTCCGCCGCCACCGATTTGAGTTCATGTAAGGAAAGCTTCTGAGTGTCCATGTCTTTGGCGCGCAGTTCCGTGGACCCAATTGCGGTTGCACGCACCAGATTGCGTTTGGCGTCCACCTCTACCGCGACTTCGACCGTATTCGGATTGGCCCCGGAGTCGATTACCTTAAGCTCTGCCTCGCGGCGAATCGACAGAATTTCCTCTTCGGTGGGGTTGACAATGATACGCTCCACCATGTCCCGCACCAGGGCAAGGGCTACGCCTATGGTGGAAATAACGGGAGCGTTGCGCGCGTTCCGCGTTTTATGGCCCATGATTTTTGCCAGGTGTGGAATGGCAGTCGACGCACCGCCTCCACCACCGACAAAAACAGTGGTACGTGGGTCCATGTCATAGTCCTGCATCAGCTCAATGGCAACCTTTTTGTTTTTCTCGGCAGCAAGGGCAAGCGCTTTCTCGGCGGCCTCTTCTACCGTGATTCCCATGCTTTCGGCGAGGGGTTTCCATGACTTGCGCGCCGCTTCAATGTCTCCCCGCGCATAGTCGCCTTCCGGAACAAAGCCGGCAATGTTTGCTGCTCCAGACAGGGTCAGGGCATACTGTTTGCCCGTAGAGCATACAATATAGGCATACTCCGGGTCGGTGGGCGTGGGTTTTATCCTTTTTAGAACCGGATCGGCTATTTCCTCTGGACAGGCATATACCTCATACTGCAACCCGGCGATATGCGCACTTCTGGGGCCGGTATCAGCGATCCTTCCATTTCGGATTTGGATCATACTGCCCCCGCCAATGCCAACCGTTCGTACATCAAGCGAGGTGAGAAATGTCTTGTGCCCGCCAATCTGCGCGTATTTCACCATAACGCGGCCGTCCTTGATACAGGAAATATCGGTGCTGGTGCCCCCCACCTCAAAAAACAAGCCGTCCGTCAGCTTCTCATAGATTAAAGCGCCAGCTACTCCAGCCGCCGGCCCGGACAAGATGGTCAAAATTGGTCGATTGCGCACCTCATCCACTGTCATAACACCACCGTCACAGCGCATTACCATAAGTTTTGCGTCAATCCCCGCCGCCTTGATGCTTTGGTCCGTCATGTCGGCGGCTTCCAGCATTTTGGGCATGATGCTTGAGTTAACCACGGCTGTGCGCGTCCTGACTTTAAGTCCGTAAAGCTTTGAAATATCACTGGTGGCAGTGCAGGGGATGTTTTCCTCTTTCCCCAGCGCCACCACCTGATTCTCTCTGGCGGGATCATCCACGCTGAAGGCTTCTGCCGCAACAATGGCCTCACATCCCTCACTCTTCATCTCCAACAGAGCCGCGCGAATCTCTGACTCCAGCGAGACACTTTTAGTATCCACATAACGGTTTGCAGTGGGAAGCACCTTGGTATCGGTAAGCGAAATCGTTCCCATTTTCGTATCCGATTTGGATTTTTGCCCCTCCAGACCGCTGCCTAGCGTAACGATACCAACCCTGGCCACATCACCCTCCAGCAGCGCATTGGTTGCCTGCGTTGTGCCATGGGCAATAAACACCACATCTTCGGGCTTGATGTTGTGGTTTTTCAGGGCGCGCTGCAGCACTGTGACAATTCCCGCCGCCACCCCTTTTTCGTCAGTGTGAGTTGTGGGAATTTTTTCCGTGCCAATCAATGCAAAGGTTTCATTATTAATAATAGCCGCGTCGGTAAAAGTGCCGCCGACGTCAACACCTATTCTTACTTTCATGCCGGTTCCTCATTTTCCTCAGATAATTGCCAGCTGGTGCTGCCGACCGCGCTCTTGCACAACCGGCAGCACCAGGATCTTTTACCAGTTCAGCACCACACAGATGACCAGGGCGACAAAAGAGGCTACCCATACATAGGGCATCTGTTTTTTCATGATAGTAGATACGTCTTCTTCTACAAAGCTGGCCACCCACACATTGTGCGTGTTGGTGGGACATGAAGTCGTCTGCAGACAACCATTAGAGATAAAGCCTGCGCAGACAAGAATCGGCGCCAGCAGTCCGCCCGAAATCATGAGTACCGCGATCCCTGCCCCCAGGCCGTAAATAGTGAGAGGCCCCCGATAAAGGCTGAGTGGTGCCAGCAGACCAAAAAACAGGATGAAGGCAATCATGGAGGTTGGGGTGATATGGTTTGTAATTGGGACAAGCAGCCCTGAGACTGTTTCGTTATTGATCGCCTTGAGCAGCATACCGATAAAAATCATGAGTGCAGCACCCGGCGCGCCCAGCAGAAAACCTTCGTAGCAAGTTTTTACCGCCAGATTGCAGGTGCGCCTCCACCCTTTGGCCGTCCAGGCAAATACCCAGATGAGACCGAGGATAATAGCCGGCATGATTGGCCATTTGATGACCGCGACAAACACGATTGGAATAAACGGCGTAAGCATGGCCATAAAACCGCGAAAACCTTTGATTTCGTAATCCTGATCGTCATCTTCATCAACAGTCATTGAACCCGCGCTGGCCGAAAAAGCAAATTTCTTTCCGTTGCGCAGCCAGCGGTACGAGATAAACACCAGTGCCGCCACCACCGTACAAGCTGCACAGATACAGCTGATCACATATACCTGGTCAAATTCAATGCCCAGCGCGTTGGCAATATACGTTGGCCGGGTGAGGCCAAACTGATTGCCGGCGCCCACTGCCATCAGCATCACACATCCGGCCGTAAATTTATCCACGCCCACCGAAATCAAAATGGGGATTACAATGGTGCCGATCATGATGACGGCTCCCAACCCATTGATGTTGGCACAGAGCAGGATTGACACGACAAAAAGCAAAAACGTTACGACCAGGGTACGGTCCCCGCCAAACTCGGCGGCTTTGCGGATCAATGTTTCGCTCACCTTTGTTTTATTCATCGCCGCCCCCAGCCAGGAGGCAACGAGCACGACTACATACGAGCTTGCCATTCCAATGGAGCCATCTGTTATGACGTTCGTCAGAATACCTTCTTTCCCCTTAAGAGGGATTCCACCGATAAGGCTGATTCCAATGGTCAGGATTGCCAGCGCAATCAGTGTCGGGCACTTTTTTGCCATCATCAGAAACATCATAAGCACCATAAATACAACAATAATAATACCTTGTACCACTTTATAACCCTCCCTTTGTGTAAGTGCAAGTCTTAAAGTATCTGCCGACAGCATACGGCCGCAAGCCGCCGGTCTATTAATCAAAGCTGGGAGCCATCTGCCCGAGCGCTCATTGGTGAAGAGCCCACAGCATTAATTCCAAGGTAAGCTGCCCTTTTTGGCAGCAAAAAATACACCCTGCCCATATAATGTGCAGAACAAGCGGTTCTATCTCTATTTTGCCAAACTTCTATGCATCAGGTCTGCTGCGCCAACGTGGAAGCACTGCTAAGCAGCAGCCGGCTTTTAAATAGGTCCACAACATTACTGACATTAAGCTCCATTTTTACGACAGGCGGGCGTCCTTCCAGCAAACGGGTCGTTTCACTGGCGATCTTATCAAGTTCCTTTGCCTTGCCACCCACATAGACAATATCCGTCGCAAAGAAGGTACAGGAACTTCGGATGGCTACGGCTATTTTGTGCGCAAATTGCAGGGGGGAACAGGTCTCCTCCCGTTGTTGCACAATGTCATGGTGACGTGATTGAGCGACGTTTTGCAGCAGCAATTTGTCGTGCAGGAAATTATTAAGGTCAAATGTACTGATCCCTCCCAGCTCAACCCGTTCATTATCCATGGTAAAACATACTGTGATACGCTCTCCCACATTGATATACGCATAATTGGCATAGGGGGCTTTGTAGGTCTCCACAAAGTAATCCAGGGAAAATCGTTCGATCATCTCTTTGCGGACTGGAATTCCAAAGCGGGAATGCACTGCCACATCGAGCGGCATCATGGCCGACTCCGCCGATGAAAAATACATTGTCATCAAATCCTGCTCGGGTATATCTTCCTGACACAATAGGCCAATGCATATAATGTTGGCCGGATGAATCGTTCCCCCCTCCATGATGCTGACAACGACTTTATTTATAGCCCGTAATAAGGTGTTGCCTACCAGCATGTTGTCTGCCAGCACAAGTTCTTCCCTCCTGGTGCCGGAAAGATCAAACACTTCCGCTGTCACCCCATTGCGTTTGATGGAAAAAATGACAATGCAGCCATATTGCGGCGCTATGCGCACATAGACGGGTGGCCTGCCTCCTGTGGAGCTTCCTGTTCGATATTCCTCCACAAGCTTGCGTTCGCTTAAAGAGGAAATCACCTGAGTAACCGTGCTGGGCGCGAGTCCGCATGCTTCCGACAACTCGATACGAGACATTCCGCCGCTTTTTATAAGCGTGCGAATCAGCAGCGATGTGTTTTCTTCCCGGATTTTCTTATTGGATGATATCTGCTTCATTGTTTACCGTTCCTTTTACACTATTATGATTAATGTGATACCGTTTACGAGATACTTATTTTTCACCTCGAAATAAGTATATCCCATCAGATCTCAAATGTCAATATAGATTTAAAGAATGTCCAAGGAAAGCTTTACCGGCATACAATATCTTCCCCATTATAATAGTCTAAAACAGGGGATGTTGTGGCTCATGCGAGTCACAACGTCGGGAGCGTATTGTCAACGGTATTTTAATAAAACATGCGTTTACTTTGGTTAAATATAAGGATTTACAACCGTTGCAGAATCAATGCGACACGAAAAACATTCGGGTGAATATTGTTTGTGGCATAAATCTATTGTACTTATGAAGTTATTCTGATAGAATACAGATAATTGAGAAGATAATTGTGGTAATATGTGGAGAGCGTGAAGTCATATGAAAAGGCCCAGGTATAAGAAATTTTGGAAGCTATTGATTGACCGAGCCCTCAAGAAGAAAGACTTGCAAGGCTTGGCAGGTATCAGTTCGGTTACCATCGCAAAGCTATCCAACCACGAGAACGTGAGCATGGATATTCTGCTTAAGGTCTGCGATGCATTACAAGTTGATGTGAGTGATACCGTGGAACTCCTTGATTCCACTGAAGACGTATGAATTGCCGAAATGACAGCATGAAACACCAATCCAGCCATGGTTGCCGCAAAAATAGTACAAGACAGGGAGAGATCTTATGAAGAACGAGTTGCAGAGAAAAATCGAAAACACAATTCCCGTTGGCTTTACGTTAGATTACATATCCGGCAAGCAGATTAAAGAGACAAAGAAAGAATTGGTTCGTCAGCGGGTTGTACGTGCTCTCATTCATGAATACGGATTTTCCCCCGATGATATGTTGTTGGACTATACGGTTGCAGGTCGTAAGAAAATTGACGTTGCGATTTTTCACCATGAACGGGAGCATATTTCAGAAAATCTGAGTCGTGCGGTGATTTGCCGACCGGAGCCGAGCATCGGCAAGAATGCTGTGCGAATCCGTGATTTCGAACAAGCCGCCAAGGACTTGGAAGAAATCGAGACCATTATGCAGGATGTTGGTTCCATCAGGTTTGGACTTTGGACGAACGGATTGGATTTTTTCTATGTGCAGAAAGAGCAAACCCGTTTTGAAACGAAGTGTATACCTATCGGTGATTGGCCATTGGCGGAAGAATCTGTCGGCACAAAAGATGTCTTGTCCGATGCCCACACCCGCATTGCTGACAATGAAATGTTGAAAATAACTTTCCGTCGCTGCCATAATTACATCCACGGCAACGAGGGGATGCCTAAAGACGCCGCATTTTGGCAGTTCCTATACTTGATTTTTTGCAAAATGCACGATGAAGGCTTGCGCTCAAAGCAGCGACCGTCTTGGAAGCCTCGGTTTTGGGCGGGCCCACAAGAGCAATTCACAGAAACAGGCCAAAAAGAAATAAAAAAGAGGATAGAATCGCTTTTTTCCGAGGTGAAGAAGCAATACAACAATATCTTTCGGGGCAACGAGGAAATCACCTTGTCCAACAGAGCGTTGGCTTTCATCGTTTCCGAGCTTGCAAAGTACGATTTCACAAGAACCGATGTTGATGCGAAAGGTGTCGCCTATCAGGAACTTGTCGGCGTGAACCTGCGCGGAGACCGCGGACAGTATTTTACACCTAGAGGCGTGGTCAAGTTGGTGATAGATATGCTTAACCCACAAGAAAACGAACGTCTGCTTGACCCCGCCTGCGGAACAGGTGGCTTCTTGGTAGCGACATTGGCCAATATGTTGGAGAAATTCCGCAAAGAGCAGGATACCGAGGCTGGCACTGAGAACACACAAGAATTTTTTAATGTCCATGAGCGCCTGCGTGAATATGCAGCTACTATGGTTTATGGAGCGGACTTCGACCCGTTCTTGATTCGTGCGGCGCAGATGAATATGGTGCTGGCTGGTGACGGCAGAGGGCATATATATAACCTCAATTCGCTGGAATTCCCCTTGGGGCATATGGCGGATGTTCCCGCCGCTAAAAAAGAGATTAGCTTTGAGACGGTGGACATCATCGCAACGAATCCACCGTTTGGCTCTGATATACCGATTACCGACCACCATATACTCGAAAAATATGAACTGGCGCACAACTGGGAGTCGGATGGCGAAGGTGGTTTCCGCAAGACGCAGACTTTGAAAAGCAGTATGTCACCGGAAATCTTATTCATCGAACGCTGTATCAAGTGGCTGAAGCCGGGGACTGGACGCATGGGAATCGTCCTGCCGGATGGCGTTCTTGGAAATCCTGCTTCTGAATACATCCGCTGGTGGATTATGCGGGAAACCCAAGTCCTTGCATCGGTTGATTTGCCGGTGGAAGCCTTCATTGCCGAGGCGAATGTCAACATTCTGACCAGTCTGCTCTTCCTGCGCAGGAAAAGCGAACAGGAAAAGTTGCAAGAAGCCATGAGAGGCATGGCAGAGTATCCTGTATTCATGGCGGTGGCAGACAAGGTAGGCTATGACCGTCGCGGGAACAAGCTATACAAGCGCACCCCTAATGGAGAGGAAATCGTCAAACCGGTTGAAAAGGTTGAAAGAATGCGAATTGGCGGCAAGGTTATCGAACGCCTTCTTACGCGGAACGAAAAAGAAGAAGATAACGACTTACCCGTGATTGCAAAAGAATACCATAAATTTCGTATGGAGATGGAACAATGAGCGAGTTGGAAAACGTCGACATCAACACCGAAACAGCCGAAAAAGATAACGCTCCAGAGAATTTTTATATCGATATACTGAGCAGAAATACGGAGACAGCCAATCCGAAGAAACTGCTCGTGCAAAAGGTTTTGCGCCAGTTGATTGAGGGGTATGGCTTCAATCGAGGCGAGGTGCTGTTTGTAGAACGCGCCTTGCAATGGGTAAAACCCGGAACAGGACGGGTAGGAATCCTCCTGCCGGATGGCTTGTTGGGAAATCCTGGGGATGAATATATCCGTTGGTGGATATTGCGGCACTGCGAGGAGATGGCCAGTGTTGACCTTCCGATAGAGCCGTTTAGGGTGACCGTCAAGGAGTATGGTCTGACCCCTGCTCTGCCCAGCCTTTTGGTGTTACGGCACCGCAGTCAGCAGGAGTTGAATCAGACGATGTATCCCGACTATAAGGTTTTCATGGCGATCGTAGATCGCGCAAGTGTGGATGCACGGGGCAATACCCTGTTCCGACGTTCGCCCGACGGTGAAGAACTTATCTTCGATGAAGAAGTGATAGAGCGTGTCCGGCATGGCAATCTGGTAGAGATTCGCCGTACAACCAGACGAGACAATAAGGTGCATGATGAACTGCCCATCGTGGCGGGTAAGTTTCGGGAGTTTCTCGAAACGGGCGAGGTGACGGAATGAGCAGGAAGTTTCAGACAAAGGTTATACCAAGTAAGCTACTTTTAAGCGAAGGGTGTCGGCTAGATTGTGGACCGTATCTTTCAGGTGCTGTTGAGGCGAGAGAGCTACTGAAAAAGCATCATACAGAGAGGCTGGGCAGCCTGACGGTTGGGCATAATGGAGGGATTTTCAATGGCCCTCGTTTTGCACGCCAGTATGTTGATAGTAGCGAGTATGGTGTGCCTTTTTTGGGAAGCACAGACATACTTGATGCGGATATTACACGCCTCCCCTTTATATCGAAAAGGCAAACAGTTTCATCGCCGGAATTACTGATTGAAAATGACTGGACGCTAATCACTTGTTCTGGGACTATTGGAAGAACGGCGTATTCCCGTGTAGATATGAAAGGAATGGCAGGATCTCAACATTTTATGCGCATAGCACCAGACAAGGAAAAAATCCAGCCGGGATTCCTGTATTCATTTTTATCCAGCAGATTTGGAGTACCTCTCGTCATTTCGAAGACATATGGGGCAATAATTCAACACATTGAACCATTTCATCTTGCTGATCTCCCCGTCCCCCGTCTCGGCGAGGTGGAACAACAGGCGCATGAATTGGTACAACGGGCGGCAGACTTACGCGTGGAAGCGAATCGGTTATTGAAAGACGCTACAACAGATTTAGAACTTGAAATAGGCGGTGGCACTGTTGATTGGGAGCATCGTTATGTGCAGTCATTTGCCGTTGAAACGAAAACGGTAAGCAATTTGTTTTCAAGACTGGATGCTTTTCATTATGTGGGCTATGTTGGTGAAGCAATCAAGAAAGCTGCTGTTCCGTTGGTTGAAGTAGGGTCATACGCAAAGTCTTTGCGTCCACCGATTATGAAACGTAATCGTGTCGAAGAAGGCGGGTATGAGTTCTTGGGAGGCAGTGAACTTGTGACCTTGGAGCAGCGTAGCGAAACGAAAATATCTGAACGCACTCCAAATATTGAAAAATTTATAGTGCATTCCGGATACGTTCTTTTCCAATGTGTAGGACAACGGTATGGTTTATTTGGCAGACCTGTTCTTGCAAGTCGAGCGATATTCGGAAAGGCAGTTACGGAAGCGGTGATGCGCTTGATACCAAATGACCCGCATGATGCTGGGTATATCAGCGTGTATCTTGCAACAGAATTCGGGCAGAGGCTTGTTATGCGCCACTCAGCAGGTACATCCATTCCCGTCTTGCAAGAAGATGGCGCTTCAAAGATACTTATCTACTGGCCAGATAAAACACGTCGCCATACCATCAGCAACATTGCAGAAGAGGCGTGGGGAAACCGGGCTTTGGCGACAGAACTCGAAGACCAAGCCCGCGCTCTTATCGAACAAGCTATCGAAGAAGGAGGGCAATGATGGCAAAGGTCTTACCTATAGGGCAACCCGTCAACGATGCTGAACGTAAAGCCATTGGCTTCCTCCGCGGTCGTCTGCCAGACGGCTGGCTTGTCATACATAATTTCGAGATGCGTAAACAAAGTGAAGTGTTTGAAATTGACGTGGCAATCATCGCGCCTCATGCGGTTTATCTGGTTGACATTAAGGGAACTGGCGGCAATATCGACGTGATCGGCTCCAAATGGTATCCAGAAGGAAGGCAGCCTTTTCTCTCGCCTTTAGCCAAACTCCGCCGCCACGCCAAGGTCTTGCACAATATCATCACCGACAGTAACCCCGGACAGATTGAACTACGCAATGTATATGTTCATGCGGCGGTTTTATTGACTACTGATGATGCTACCTTGACTGACCGCGACGGGCGCGACAGCCCAGATGTAACAGACCTCAAACATTGTCTGAGATATTTCCAAGATAAGACAAAAATACCCTCGCATTTTTTGGACAACATCCAGCCATATGTTTCTCAGATTGCTAAGGTGATTACAGGACGTGGCAAACCTAAAAACACGGCAATAGTCTTTCGTGAGTGGCAGGTGGAAGAAAGACTCGGCGGTACGGACAGATATACTGAATACCGCGCCAAACACAGCCTACTTGGGAAAAATGGCGGTCAGGCAAGATTACGTGTTTATCAGGCTGACCCCTATCAAGATGAGGCGGCAAGAAAAGAAGAGCTGCTGCGAATCAGCAACGCTTACAGAGCAGTTGCGCACATGCCCACCCATACCAATATACTTGCGGTTAAAGATTTCTTTCCTACTGAGGACGAAGACCGCTTTGTTCTTGTGACGGAAGATACGCCCGGCCAAGTATTGCGGCTACATATCATCAAGCAGTCGCTCGCTTTGACATTTGACCAGAAACTCCAAGTCATGCACGGTGTATTGGCTGCTCTTGACCATGCTCATCATTATGAGGTCATCCACCGCAATCTGACGCCAGACGACATACTTGTCTCGAAAGGCGGTCTCACACGGATTACTGGATTTGATTATGCGCGTGTGGGAAAGAATCGTACATCCACAATCGCACACCAAATCGTGGATGACCTCGAAGACGAATATCAAGCGCCAGAATGTTATAAAGACCCAACCCAAGCCAGCATCGCTTCGGACTTGTATTCTGCCGGACTGATTTTCTACGAGTTACTGACTGGCGAAGTCCCATTCGAGAGTGTAGACCAGATGCTTGAAGCAGACGGCAAATTTCCCTTGAAAGCTTCAGAGCTAAACAGCGAATTGCCGGTTGGCATAGATGATTGGCTGCAAAAGTTCTGCGAATTTGACCCAGAAGACCGCCATTCCAGCGCTGCCGTGGCAGGCAAAGCGTTGGAAACAATCATCCTGCCAGAAGCCGCCAGCGGTACTCCGATATCAGAAACGGAAAACGTAGCGCCACCCACGCTCACAACAGAGATGTTGCTTGAATTACCGCAAGATTTCATTCTCGCCGAACGGTTTAGGATTCAAAAGAAACTCGGTACAGGTGGCTTTGGCGTAACATACAAGGTATTTGACGCTTTCGGCGATGTGGTTAGGGTCATTAAACTGGTGACGAAAGACAGACTTAGCGTCTATGAGCGGATGCGGAAAGAATACAAAGCTTTAAGCGCGTTGCCTGAGCATCCTCATGTCGTGAAAGTGATTTGGGCAGACAGGCTTATTGATACCGAAAGGACTCCTTACATCGTTTTTGAGTATCTGGATGGTCTGGATGTGTCCGATATGATGGATGCTGATACACTTTCCTTGAATGATTGCGTCCATATTGTAAGGGAAACTGCGAAAGGGCTTGCTCATCTGCACACGAATGGGGTCTACCACCAAGACATCAAGCCATCCAATTTGCTTTGGACAGATAGTGGCGTTCGCATCATTGACTTCAATGTATCTGTAAAGTCAGACGACACTCACGCTGGGGGCGGTGGGACAAAGCGATATATTCCTCCCGATTACGACTTTACTGCAGAACCTCAAGAACAAGACCGCATAGACCGCGACCTTTATGCTCTGGGTATCACATTATATGAATGCCTGACTGCCGGAAAATACCCATTTAGCGAGTTAAACCCTCCTCTCAACACGCCACCGAGGGATATTCGCCAGTTCAAAGGCGGGAGTGAACTGACACAGGCATTCATCAGTTTCATTGAGAAACTTATAGCGCCTAATCGCACAGACCGGTTTGCTTCGGCAGAAGCGCTTTTATCTGCCCTGTCGATGATTACACAGTTTCGCAATACAACGGCAGATAGCCTTGGAGTTGTCACCTCAACTGTCGGTATATCTGTCAGCTTCGCATCTAGCAGGTCGAACTTCAATCCTTATGTTTCCTATCTTCTGACACTGTTCAGCCAGAGTAAAGTCTCAAACGCGGGGACAAGAGGACTTAATGAAATCGGCAAGGCAACCTATATAACCACTCTGTTGGATGAGAGGCTGATTCCGTCTCTATTGGCTGGGGAACATAAACTTGTAATCATCAGTGGCAATGCCGGTGACGGAAAAACCGCTTTCATCCAACAGTTTGAGTCTGTGCTTGAATGCAAAGGGGCAACCATGCTAAGAGGCACAAACGGAGCATTATTCCGCCTTAATGAGCATACATTCCAAAGCAATTATGATGGCAGCCAGGACGAGGGTAATGAGCAGAATGACGATGTTCTCACCAAGTTCTTTGCCCCCTATGAGGGAAATGATTCTGCTGCATGGCCGGATGTACAAACGCGCGTTATCGCCATCAACGAAGGCCGTTTGGTAGATTTCTTGCTTGAACACGGAGACAAATTCGAATTATTGTCCAAAATCGTTCAGCAAGGTCTGAATGCAATGCTGGAGCCGGTTCAAGGCGTGATGACCATCAACTTGAATATGCGTTCCGTCGTCGGAGGCAGTGGCGAAAAGGCTTCCATCATGGAACGGATGCTGGAGAGAATGATTCAACGAGACTACTGGGTGACTTGCGAGTTTTGCGATATGAAAGAGAAGTGTTATATCAGACACAATGTCCAGACGTTTCAGGATGATATTGCTGGGACCAAAGTCATTGAACGCCTGAAGTACCTGTACACCATCACGCACTTCCGTAGCCGGATGCATATCACGATGAGGGATTTGCGTTCCGCTCTTTCGTTCATGCTGGTCGGTGCGCGTGACTGTGATGAAATCCACTCTCTGTATCAAAATGGCGGTGAAGAAGTGCAGAACCTCATCCTTGACAGCTATTATTTCAATTCATGGATGGGCGGCAGCAATCCCAATCAAGATAGGCTCATATCCTTGCTTCGTGAAATCGACATGGCCAACGTGAGCAATCCCACTCTTGACCGTGATTTAGGAATGTTCTCTCCGAGAGCAAAAAGCGGCAACCGGTTTTCTTTTGGTTCTCGCGGCGATTACGATGATGTCATCATTGATGCACTTTATCATGTGCTGCCGAGGGATTATTCTTCCAAAAACCGGACGAATCTCACGAACAGACACCGCCGCTATCTGTCGCACCTACGCAGAAGGTATTATTTTGAGTGTAGGGGCAACAACGAAAATGATTGGATGGATATGCTCCCCTACAAAGGCGTAGGCAGTTTTATGAAAACGGTTCAGGATGTCGCTGAAAATGCAAGCAAGAGCGCTGAGCAGTACATTCTCGCCATCAATCGCGGGGAGGGGTTGACTGCACCAGAGCGCCTCGGCAATCAATTGGCGCTCCGCGTTAGGCACGTGGAGAAAGGAACGATTCGCAGCTACCGTCTTTTTGATAGTGAATGCTTTTCCATCCAAAGGATTCAGGATGGAGGCAATGCGTATTTGGAATACCTCCCAGACAGCCTTCTGCTGGTATATCGTTCGGACCAAAACGGACAGTCAGCATCATTGAAAATCAACCTTGACGTACATGAAATGCTGACGCGTTTGAATAGCGGATACATCCCCAGCATTGAGGAACATGAAGGGTTCTATCTCAGCCTTTCCGTATTCAAAAATATTTTGTCAGCTGCTCCCTATCAGGAAGTCTTGCTGACCGAAAACGGCGTCGAGTTCTATCAAATCAGGCGGGATGACCAGAGTGTACTGCATATGGAGCGTGTTGAGAGGAGGGGAAGCCATTGAGCATTAAAGGCAGGGACAAGGAGTTCCGCATCCAGAAAACATCTTATATAGATTTCAAGCATATCGAAATGGACAGGGTTCTCACCATGCTCTTTCCAAGATTGAAATACGATGGATATACCAGTCGCAGACCCGCACGGAGTAATGACCTCGAAATCGACAAATTCACGGAGGAGTTTCTTGACCACCCGGAGTGGTTTGAAGGCTTCGAACAGTATCCTCAAATCGTCCAAAAATGGATTGAAACCGATTTAATGGATGTCGTGAACCGGGGCAAAGCGAAGCAGTCGTTTGCGGCTCCACGCCCATTACATGGGAACACCTACAAGTTCCGCAATGCAAAGCATTCGAGGGACTACAATGCTTCAGAGCAGTTGTATTGGATGCTTTTCTATGCACGCAAAGGAAGGGGGCAGGCTGTCAGGGATTCGTTAAAACGCTTCTTCTTCACCGCGATTGACATGGTGACTGACCGATACAATTCCAACATCACCATCGACGTGGAAACGCAGGCGCTCCTGCGCTTGGACAGCCAAGTGACGCAGGACGCAAAGGATTCCAAAGAGCCTGTTCGCGTTGAGCCGTTGTGTATCGGGCAATCTGATATTCTTGCTGATGATATTATTCGTTTGTTGGCGTATGAGCCATTCATACCGAGGTCTGTATTGGTGGACTATTTGAAAACGCTCATGGCGTTTCATTTGTCGCTATATCACATCAAGTTGCTGAAAATTTTGCCCCATTTTGTAAAGCAGCATTGCGGGAATACCCATTGTGGCATTACGTCATGCCCGGTGAATCCGAGTTTCGACGATGCGATGGACGGCTGCCCTTACCATATCGCATTGGTCGTTGATATGGGCGATGTCAACAATCCACAAATGACCCAATTGGCACAGCTATCAGCCGAAAGCATTTACATGAGAATCCCCGCTTTCATACAAGCCAATTTTGCGGTCAAAAAGCTGGATGAAATGTCGGACTATCTGTGCCACAAGACGGGGAAACTCGTGCGGCCCGCAAACGGCGTTTTTGGCGTGCAAGACCTTGTTGCTTTGCAGAACAAAGAGTATGATTCCCTGCGCAAGCCCTATTTCGAGGCAAGGCTGGCATCCATTATCGAGGAAATGGCAGATGAGAGCGGCGATGTTGACCCGGAAGTCAAGAGCATCATGGGGATGAATCTGGATCCCTTTGATTCGTATATTGAAATCCTGATGGTATATCGCGGTCGTTTCCATCGGCAGTACATCACGGAATGTTTGGATTCCCTTCTGCTAAAAAACAAAGAAAACGGATTGCTTGCCCAACCGCGTGTCCGGGATGGACGGCGTCGATTTGCGATGGGAAGCAAGCTCCTTGAAGTTCTTCTTCAAATCGCAGTTTTGACACAGGAAGACGGACATTTTCTTACGAGAGACATCCGGGTTGAGGATTTGCTCGATTTTCTCAGGAATAGATACGGCTTGTATATAGATCGTTTGCCGGAGAACGAGCTGTCAAGCAGCATTCCTGACAAGCGAGCGTTGCGTTTGAATGCGGAAGCGTTCAAACGTCGGCTCAGGGAAATCGGGTTCTTTGAGGATTTATCTGATGCTTATATCACGCAAAAGGTATCTCCGCGCTATGTGATTGAAAAGACGAACAGACAAAAAACTGCCAGGAGGTCTTCATGAGTAAATTTATAAAACTGTCATCCGACAAGTTGAATCAGGCTCTTGCCGACGCTCTCTGCCCGCAGTTGGTGCAAATAATTGCCACAAGAGGAGCAGGTCATTGTATGCGGGTAGCAGACCTTGACGCCGAAGTCATGGAGACAGCCTGTATTAATTTGCGGAAAGCTACGGCAAACGAGAATATTTTTATTCTCTGTCAAAACGACCAAGTGTCTAAGCCATATCATATAACTTCCACCAAGTTGGTTGAACTGCGCAATCCTGATATCAAGGGCAACCTGCGTCCCTGCTTGCTTGTTTTCATTCCATCTCATCTTCGTACAAGTGCGGAGGATTCATTCGGTGTTGCCACATTTGAAGATGTTTCGTTTGAAGGTATATATGGCGCTGTGCTGTCATCGTTGCTCGACCGTGTACCACATACTCTCGCCGGACAGGTGCAGAGCCTTTTCCGGTGTTTGTCACAAGAGAAGAATTCAGCCGCTGGAGAAGTATCAATGGTTCGCTATCTGCTGACAGCAATAGAAAATGGCATTGATGGCGAAACGCTCGGCGCGTCATTGTACGAGCTTTCCCTGGTACCGGATTTTAAAGTGTTTTCGGATACAGTGAATTTTGAGACAAGAATCATCAGAAATTTCAATATTGTACAGGAGTTAATAGATTCGCATAAGTCTGTTCTCGGACGGGTTTCAGGGTTGAAGCTAAAAGATGCTCAGCTTGAAAAAAGCATAGTGGCCTTTTTCGGCAAATATGATGTGCAGGAACCAAAAGCATGGATGCCGCTAATTGCATGTGATAAGGCTTGGTGGAACTTATCGTTTCATAAATGGATATTCAAAGAGGACTTGAATCTTGACACCATTAGGGTTCACTCTGTTGAGGCCGAATTGCCTGAAGTCTCGGAAAAAGAGAGCGATGAGAGGCTGTCAGAACTGACTGGGCAGAAAGTGTTGATACCGCGCAAAACCAGAAAGGTGAACATCAGCTTCGAGGTGAATCCACTCCCGGCAAAAGTGCGGGGCTTGGAATACTTTACGGTTCAGATTGTCTCAAAAGACGGCGGTGCTGTCGGCAAAGCAAAGAAAGTGAAGGCATGGGCGGGTAACCGGACAAAATGCACAACGAACATTGCAAAACTGGATAAGTTCGACTTCGATGAAGGGTGGCACTATGTCCGTATCACCCCGTGGACATCGGACGATGACCCTATGCCTCTTGCCGAAAACTCTTCAGTTGAAAGCCCCTTGTTCTATATTATAGAAGATGGAACAGTTGAAGGGGATACACCGCAACGCGCTATCCAGATAGAAACGAGCCTTGAACACGCATTATTTACGTTGCAATTGACCGCCTTGGGTGATGAACGCAGTACCGACATTGCTGTTTTAGGAGCAGTATGGGCAGAGAACAACAGGAAAAACGCGAAACAAGATTCACTCCACATTAAGTTTGAGGGCGAAGGCAGTCGGCAGGTTCCTGTATCGAGAACCTTGAAAGAGATTGAACAAGCAATACTGGCGGAACCTCAAAAGACGTTCAATTTTAGAATGTCAGTTGATAAAGGGGCAGTTGCGCCTGCTCAGAGAACCGAAATCCAATTCCCAGAAACACCGGCGCTTGCAGCTTTTTACAGCGCACGGGAGGTTATGTTTGAGATGATTCGCAACGGGGAAGCCAATTGCATTTCACAAGGCTTCGCTTATCGCGATGCGAAGCAAGAATGTTTAAATTATGCCAATGCGTATATTGAACTGCTGGGGAGCTTATTCCACCAATCAAAAACTGTCCAAGGTCAGAAACTGCATTCCCTTATAAGCACGATCCGCAATGTGTTGTCCATAGATTCATTACATATGATTCTGACAGATTATCGCGGTCATAAAAAAGAGGCTCTATTGCTCTCGCCCACGCATCCCTTGCGTGTGCAGTGGTTTTCTTGCTGGACAAGCACAGGTGAAGGCTGGCTTGGAAAAATAGAAAATGGGAGCAAGGTGATGATTCCCGGCGTTCGCCAAGCGCTATTGGATTCCCTTCGCCCCCATGCTTTCCCCGTTGCTCTGCCCAGCAACGATGGTCGGATATTTGCCGCTATCGACAATCTCAATGTGTTCTGGGCTGTCTATATGCCTATCTCCGAAGTGAATACGAGGGGGGTGATGTCTGAGATTTGTTCGGCACTTGGCCTGAGTTCGCCTGCTGATGTAGGGATGGATATCACCGGTGATGTGATTGCCGAGAAAATCGAACGCTATCTCACCCAGCACCCTTATGTGCGCGAACTTTCACTTAATGTATTCAATCCTGGCTCCGGTTTAATATTGTCAGAAGCGATGATACAGTTGCAGCAGAAAAAAGGATACGCTGATTTGCGTTATGACCTCCGCTTGTTTGCAGCAGACCCCGATTCCCCAACGCTCGGCGAATCGCTGGAATCTTTGCTTCACGCAGACAATACCGTGAAAGCGGAAGTTGAAGCGTTTGCCACTTCAACGGGAAGCCATTTGTTTACCAAGTTGAAACTTGCTCGGTACGACATTGAGGAATTTCACGCAAACGCCGAACAATTCCAAGCGCATATCAGCATCATGCTGGATGTGTTCCCAGCGGAGGAATTGTCAGTGATGCAAAAGCTGGATGCCAATGTCCCGCTCTTCGGGCTGATTCAAGGCTTTGAAGTAGACTTCACGGACGATGAGACGGGTACGTTCTGGAGGAAGCATCCGATTGTCGGGCAACCGAACACTACCTTGCTCGAAAAAGCTGACTTCTCTTTCGATTCTTTAGCAGGGTTGAGCCGCCAGATTTGCATGGCTACTGCCGCTGTTGCCACAGGTGGTTCGGACTTCCATTCCGTACCAGTAGTGACTTTGGGCCTGACGGTGGATAGCCGTGAATTGATTTACGAAATCCATCAAGTGAGTGATTGGGTTTTCACGATTGACCGATACATGGGTATTGATTTTTTCGACCACGGCGGTCGAAAAAATAGACCTGATTACCTGATAGATTTTGTTCCGGGATCGAAGACGAATGCCACGCACAACCTAATAATATCATCACGTTCCGGGAATGAACTGAGGGCGATGCTCCACCCCGTCCTTGCCAAGCATGGAATCATGATTGACAATGAGCAGGCATCTCAAATAATATCAAACTTGCGCTCATTGTCAGGACAGCTTGCCTTGAAGCTGATTTCCGCATCGACGCAGCAAGCCGAGGCACTTGGGCTTGCGTTGGCAAGGCTTTATTTGGAGTATCAAGGCGCATTGGACAATCAGGTAATCGTCCCACTTGACGCACACATTGACTTGTATCGTTCCGGCAAAGACATCGAAAGCGTGGACGACGGCGTCAGCCTGAATCGAACGGACTTGGCTTTGTTTGATTTGAACGCTGTTGACCGGGTGATTACTTGCAATCTGGTCGAAGTAAAGTGCTACTCCGATGTCGGAGATATTTCCTCTTACAATAAGTTGAAGGAGAGTATCTCACAGCAGATATATCAGAGCGAACGTATTCTACAAAGGCACTTTGACCCAGCCATGAAAACGCCAGACAGACCAGAACGTTTGTTAAAAAGCCGTGAACTGATGAGCATACTTCGGTTCTATTTGGAACGGGCGATTCGCTATGGCATCTTCGCAGAGGATGCTGCGAAGGAGGTATATAGCTTTTTCAACACGATAGAAAGCGGGTACACCTTGGAATTCCGCCGTGCCGCCCTGGTGTTTGACTTCGAGAAAGATGGGACGGAATCGCCGGATATGGAAGCGGGTATTGAGTATCACCGTATCGGGAAAAATCTCATCCGTGATATGTTGGAAAACTGCCGAAAGCAAGATATATCGGCAGACGATGAAACTATTGTCAGCCGCTCGCTTAGCGAGGCGCATTTCCCGACTGTACCCAAACTGAATACTGCGGCATTTCTTGCCCCAACGAGGAAAAGGGCGATTGGATGGGAATCCTCTACGTCAAAAGAGCCAAGACTTCAGTACGAATTCGTTGAAGAGAAACTTGTTGATGGTTCATTACCTTCGGAATCTTCAGATACAGTTCACGATGGCGAAGCAACTGTTTATGGTGCTAATGCTGATTTGGCGATAGAGATCGAACTACTAAGTGGCGATTCTGGAATGCAGGATGGTGTTGATAAAGAAGCTCCTACCGAATCTGGGCTTCCGATTACATATTCACCTGTTCACGATGTACCATATGATGTCTTGCTTGGAGGAAGTGAAGCAACACCGCAATATGGACTGCTGGGCGAATATGCAGGCAGGAAAATTGCTTTGGATTTAGACGGCTGCAATACTATCAGCTTGTTCGGTGTTCAGGGCGGTGGTAAGAGCTACACTCTTGGTTCCATCGTTGAGATGGCGACGATGCCAATTGAAAATATTAATGTACTGCCATGTCCACTCGCCACGGTAATATTCCATTACAGTCCCACGCAGGATTATGCTCCGGAATTTGCTTCTATGCTTCGTGCAAACATCTCCGTAGGAGAAGTTGCGTCATTGCGAGACGTCTATCATGCTGAACCTGCGGCACTTCGTGACATCCTGTTGCTTGTGCCGGAGAGCAAGGTCGATGAACGCAGAGCCGAATTTCCCGGTATTAAAACCTTACCGATTTCATTTGCAGCGACAGAATTGAAAGCGGCTCATTGGAAGTTCCTAATGGGTGCCACCGGAAGCCAACGGATGTACTTGCAACAAATCAACCAGATTATGCGCGCGCTTCGCTCAAACCTTACCATGGACGGACTGCGCACGGGGATTGAGAATTCACATCTTAGCGATAACTTGAAAGAGCTTGCGTTGACACGCTTGTCCTTTGCTGCCGAATATGTGAACGACTCTTATTTGCTTGCAGATGTCATTCGCCCCGGTCGCTTGATTATCGTTGATTTGCGGGATGAATTCATTGAGAAGGACGAAGCCTTGGGACTGTTCGTCGTGATGCTTGAAATTTTCGCCGAAGCTAAATTCAATGACACATCCTTCAACAAACTGGTGGTATTCGATGAGGCGCACAAGTATATTGAAAACACCGATTTGATTTCCGGCTTGGTGGAAATCGTACGCGAAATGAGGCATAAGGGAACGAGCATTTTGGTCGCGTCACAGGATCCTCCATCCGTGCCTACGCAACTGATTGAACTTTCATCCCAGATTATCATGCATAAGTTCAACTCTCCTGCATGGTTGAAACACATCCAGAAAGCTAATGCGGCTCTTGCCTCCTTGTCATCCGAGAAGATGAGCAACCTTGGCACGGGCGAAGCGTATGTCTGGTCAAGCAAAGCAAGTGATGATGCGTTTTCAAGAGGTGTGGTAAAAGTCAAATGCCGCCCGCGTGTAACGCAGCACGGCGGCGGTACGAAGACCGCTGTGAATCCCTAAACTAAAAGGCACAAGATGTTTTTCAATTTCGTTTTTCAATTTCCTCATCGTTTAGTGTTGCGCAACATTAAACGACGTGCTATAATCGTAGCATGAAAAACTTTGGAGAAACAATACGCGAGCTTCGTATAGCGCAGAACCTCGGACTCCGAGAAACTGCGACAAAAGTGAATATATCCCCCACTTACCTCAGCCGCATCGAGCGCAGCAAGGAGTACCCACCGCGTCCGGAGGTGATAAAGGAGCTTGCTCACATACTGGCAGCAGACCCGGACGTTTTGTTCAGACTGTCATCTTCCACTGACCCGGAGATTGTGACATTTCTACACGACAAACTGGCTGTTATGAATCTGCTGAGACATATCAAAGAAGCTGATTTGTCAGATGCAGAAATCGAACAGTTTACCGATAAGGCTCAGCAGATCGGCGAAGAAAAACGTGCAATGGCGACGAGAGACAAATAGAGTACGTGTCGCTAACTGATGGGGGGCGTTCGCAAAAAAATCATCGGTACTTTTGACTTGAAATCTTGCGTTCATATACATCGTAAAAGGTGCGATACCGACACAATGGCGAGCTATAACGCAAACCGTTGACATGGGCTGAAACGTTAATGGTAAGCAAGGCGGCAGTTTTATCAGAGAGAACATTATATTCCGTCAGGTTGCGCTCCTGAAGAAATATGAGTGTTTTTTCCATTTCTTTGAGATTATGCAGCTTGGCATAGTGTTCAAATCTCAAAGCATGGCCCTGCTGGGTTTTGACTTGTACGTCGATGAGTAGGTTCGGTTTCGTTGACGCTGCCACCGGCGCGGCGGCTTTCTGTTTCGGAGTGACAACTCTCTTGCCTGAGAGCCGTTCACGGATGGCGTCCTCAGTATAATCGTCACCCAAAGATTTACATCGGATGAATTTCTCACTGCCCGGTATTTTGAACGCGAGATGTTTACCTGCCTTAACCTCCGTACCCGTTGTTTTCATAGCCGAGAGGAAACCGTCAAAATCTTTACAGGCAGAGAGGAATGCATCAATCAATCCCTGCAGCCTGTCGCTTATACGCCGAACCGCGAAGCTAGAGAATGAAGTTTCTGAATTTTTTCGAGCAGTCCAGCGCCGTCGAGTTGAAGATGATATGCAAATGGATATGCTCCTTGTCAACGTGGGGGCAGCAGAGGATAGCGTGCTTACTTTCGCCAGCGACATGGCGAGCTCGTAACTGATTTTGTTCGCAGTGGCTGGATCGGCCTCACCCGGCTTGAATCTCTGCCACAGATTAGATGATCACATCGCGCTCTCTCTGATCGCGCCCCATGATGGTGGCGTATTGAGCTTTGAAAAAGCGAAACTCTGAATCAACACTTACAGGATCACTTTCGTAAGTGGAAACCCTTTTGCCGCCGTCGGTCTTTTCAGGATTTTTCACATAGTCCGTACTCCTTCCCAGCGCAGCCGTGATGGTTAGTTCCTTACCCTCGTGAAGCGGAATCAATCTTGTCGTTGCCAGTCTGAATGACCTCCCCACATCTTCCCGATATGCCTTACCACCAGAGTTGACGCGGCGGGCAATCGGGTTGACATTGTTAGCCGTCACCCGTAAATGCTTTCCAATCTCGTCAAGTTGCTAAAAGTTCAGATTAATAATGAAGCTGTTGATGCACATTTTTCTGATGAACGCGCTCATATTACAAACGCCAGTCAGCTTCATCCTCTCCTTCGGCGACATCTTGAAGTCCCTTTCCATAAAAATCCCTCCCATATGATTATTGGTCTGCCTATGGGTGAGCATTTCACGCACCCATCTGTTCAAAACGGAGCAAGGGGTGACCAATTCGCTCCCCCCTTGATGCCCCATTTCGGGACGCCATCAAAGACGCAAAAAGACGGCCTAATTAACAGACCGTCCGGTATACTTTATGCTCCCTGTTCAAAGTTAGCAACCCCCATTTCAAATGGGGGTTTAATTTTGACCCCTCCGGGGTATTTTGCTGGTTCCGCCAGAGACGGGGTTTCGCAATACCAATTTTACTGGTTGCCTCCTAAAGAAGGCTCT
>Ga0153942_1000099_pt1 | contig 29007 bp, 35 predicted proteins | sample TSNJ026MetaG_FD_104731 | JGI IMG/M metagenome (GOLD analysis project Ga0153942, IMG submission 104731) | Attine ant fungus gardens microbial communities from New Jersey, USA - TSNJ026 MetaG | ecosystem: Host-associated > Fungi > Mycelium > Unclassified | place: USA: New Jersey, Brendan T. Byrne... | reverse complement strand
CTGCCGGTTTATTATACGGAATGGAACAGCCTGGCAGGTCTGGATTCTGACGGCGCTTTTGGATCTTCATTTATCTTAAAAACGATTCTGGATGGTGTTGATCTGGCAGAAGGATACTCCTATTGGACCTTTTCAGATATTTTTGAAGAAGGCGGAATGCCAGGCAAAGCATTCCACGGGGGTTTTGGCCTGATGACGATGCAGGGAATTAAGAAAATCACTTACCGCGCATTTGAAATGCTGCATAAATTGGGAAGTAACCTGTATAAAGACAGTTATGGGGAAGGCACTGTGGATGTCTATGCCGTGAGAAACGAGGAAAGCCATTCGGTACAGTTTTTGGCGGTAAATCATCATTCCCTGCTCCATGATATAAAAGAGGAGAATGTTAACATTGTACTGGATGGAACAGAAGGTGATGTAAAGGTTACCATTGAACGTCTGGATGAAACACATGGGAATGCTTTGGCTGCATGGAGAGCTATGGGTGAGCCGGATTATTTGTCCAAAGGACAGGAAGCTGCATTAGAAGGGGCTTCGTATACTTATGAAGTACCAATGCAGTATACAAAAGATGGCGGTAAGGTGGTTGTGGATGTAATGCTGCCGGCAATGGGAGCGGCATTGATTACGGTATATTGCTAAGAATATTTTTGTACAGCGGATATACTTTTGACGCTGTTCATAGCCAAATGATGCTCAAATCCTAAAAGCCTGATTAAAGCAAAGTATTAATTGTTTTAATCAGGTTTTTTCTCGTTTGAATTGTCCAAATTAACTTATCCGGAGGATATCCTGTTTTATAGGATGTTTTGGAGTATCTATTTATTTGTTCATTTATTTATTTAATGAACAAAAATATATGTTGAATAGTTAATATTTCTGTGTTAGACTATTTCTATGGCTTAGTCATAGACAGGGTGGTAGCCTCCCTAACTTACAGAAGAAGGGAGGTGGTGTGATGACAGCATTTGAGATAATTTCAATAATATTAACAATACTTGCTTTATTGATTGCATTTGGAATGTTTATTATAGCACTGCTTGCCTACATAGAGAGTAGAAACAAGCGAAAATAAAAAACCTACCCTGTTCTCGACAACAGGGTAGGTATGTCCGTTAGGACAAGAATCTAACCATTGGCGACCATCTTGTGGATGGCTAAGCCTATCTCTAAGCTAAATATAGCATAAATAGATTTGTTTTACAAGGTAAATATTTCGGCCTTGTCAAAATTACTGCTGTTAGCTGTTAACTCTGCAACTTCCATAATCCAGGAGATATGAGTAAAATACTCCTATCTCCTGGATTATCTCAAAAATTTTAGTGCAATTCCGGTTTCTCATTTACAATGTCCGACTTTTACCATACAACGCTTTTTGAAAAAGCTTATTCCATAGCAGATGATCTCATCATACTCATCTTCAAGGGCTTCTGCATATCGTTCCTTGCGGATTTGCGCCAAGGCTTCATCGCACATTTTTGCCATGCCTTTTACCGTCCGTGAGCGTTTTGTTTCAATAACAATAGCCTTGTGGCGCTGCTCGTCACATAATAGAATATCGGAACGCCCATCACCCTGTTCGCGGTTCGATATTACCTTATAGCCTGCGAAAGATAAGATTCCAGCTACAAAAGCATGATAGAAATCTTCTTTATAGTCATGGAAACTGATTGTCCTAAACAGCATGTCAGATATTATTTTTGAACATTTCTGCTCATCCTGCCCCCATAAGGCATCAAATAACTCATTTCTGCCTGTCGCCTTCACTGAATCCTCGAACCAACTGGTGATAGAAGATTTAAAAATATGTCTGACCTCCTCATTGGGGATACGAAGAGCCAGCCGACCGGGTGCAGGATCTGTTCCTGATGCTTCCGATGCAGGAACCTGTGTGAGATAGCCGGTCAGATAAAGCAAGCTCCAAATATTATCTGCCGAGGAATGCAGCATATCATAGGTCAGGTTCTCGGTAATGGTCTTTATAATATAACCTCCATCCATCAGCAGCTCAAAATCCTCATTGATGTGTTCCTCTCTCCATAAATCATCTCTGTCAATAAACCTGCGGATGATTCCATTATGGCTGGTGTTTTCCCAATGATACTGGGGTGCTGTGTCCGGCTTTATCTGCAAAGCTGCCACGTGGTTCAGTACATCCCATGGGCAGTATACCTCCACGGAGCCAAACCGATACCCGTTATACCAGGTCTTAACTTCTTCCGCATGGTCAGGAAAACCTGTGTCAGCCAGAATTTTTCCTACATCCGACTCCGTAAAGCCAATATACTCATTGAAACGCTCACCGGTAATCGTATCTGATACAAAGTTGTTCGTGCCTGTGAAGATGCTCTCTTTGGCTATCTTCAGACAGCCGGTTACCACAGCAAATTTCAGGAAATCGTTGGTTTTAAGTGCCTTACCAAGCAAAATTCTGATCACATCCAGCATCTTAGTATAATATCCTGCTTCACTGGCTTTTGCAAGCGGTACATCATACTCGTCAATCAGAAGGATAACCGGTTTGCCATAGTGTGCATTCATCATGCGCATTAAAAGGTGAAGACAATCTTTAATGTCTTCCGGTTTTCCTTTTCGTGCTTTTAATTCCTGAAAGCAAATCACGTCATCCTTATCCACCGACTCACTTTCTTCCAAATAGGAATATTTTTTGCATAAATCCGATACCAGAATCTTCAGCATTCCCCATGCACTGTCAAAGTCATTCCCCTCAACACTCTTAAGCGTCAGGAAAATCACCGGCCACTGATTCATCCATTCTGCACACAAATCAGAATATTCACTTATCTTAAGTCCTGCAAAATCTTGCCTGCTGTCCTTTCTGATATGGAAGAAATCCTCCAGCATGGACATGGTTAATGTCTTGCCAAAACGACGCGGGCGAGTGATCAGGTTTGCCTTAAATGAATTATTCAATAACTCTTTAATAAAATCCGTCTTATCAATATAATAATCGCCGTTTTTTCTGATCTCAGAAAAATTATTATTTCCAAGGGGAAATTTTATTGTCATTTTTCAACACAATCCTTTCCTTACATCTCTTTACAATGTACAACTAAAAATAAAACCGAAAACAGAGAGCCAACCTACGATTAAGCGCCGCCTATGGGACAATGGGCGGCGCTTTTGCATGGCTGGATAACTGTTACTTCGGGCCAAATTGGCCCGAAGTGAAAAGGAGGATGATATATCCCTGCCGGGTCTGATTGAAAAATCAGGCCCTTTTTTGTTGCCAAAAAACGATAAGGAGGTAAAAGCCACATGGCAAAAAATGAGCCAAACAGGCCGGAAGATGTAATAACCGAGCCTGTAAGCAAAACGCCGATGGAAGAAAAAGCCACGCCCACGGTTGAGCCGTTAGAGGCTGGCGGCAAGGCCCCCGGTGATGTTGTCGTTCCATTCGATAAAATAGCGAATGAACGCAAGCCGGAGAGCCGTGAAGCCACAGAGGAAACGAAAGCGCCGGAGGCCCCGGCAGAAAAAGAGGCCCCGGCCCCGGAGGTAAAAGCCCCGGAGAAAAAGGCGGCGCGTAAGGGGCGGCCCCCAAAGGCTGATAAGCCGGATAAGGAGCCGAAGCCCGAAAAAACGCCCAAAGCGGAAAAATCCCCCCGTCCGAAAAAAGTCGTTACTGATAAAACGGCCCCGGCAAAGGAGGACGCCCCTGCCCCGGTGTTGGAGCCGGAAAAGCCCCCGGAGCCAAAGGAGGCCCCACGCTCCAATGAGCAGGAGCAGATTGTATATCTCAACCTGTCCGAGCTTCACCCTTTCAAAAATCATCCGTTTCAAGTACGGGATGATGAAGAAATGCGGGCAATGGTGGAGAGCGTCAAGGACAAGGGCATAACCCAACCTGCCATAGTCCGGCCCCGTGAGGATGGCGGCTATGAACTCGTATCGGGCCACAGGCGGCAGAAAGCCAGCGAATTAGCCGGGTATACAAATATGCCCTGTGTTGTCCGCAACCTTTCTGATGATGAAGCTATCACGCAAATGGTGGAGGACAATACCAATCAGCGTGAAAGCATTCTGCCGAGCGAACGGGCCAAAGCCCTGAAAATGCAGTTGGAGGCCATCAAGCGGCAAGGTTCAAGGGGCGACTTGTCCACTTCGGGCCAAAACGGCCCGAAGTTGGAAAACGGGCAGCGTTCCAATCAGATTGTAGCCGAGCGCAATAAAATGACGGTAAAGACGGTACAGCGGTATATCAAGCTGAACGACCTTGTACCAGACTTGATGAAGCTGGTGGACGAGAAAAATATCGGATTTACCCCCGCCGTGGAGTTTGCCTTTATTAAGCCCAAAAATCAGCGGTATATCGCCATAGCCGTTGAAGGGCAAAGCTCCAGTCCCACGCTGTCACAGGCACAGCGTATGCGGGACTTAGACCAAAAGGGCCTGTTAAACCCCGATATGATAGACGGTATCATGCTTGAAGAAAAAAAGGAGGTAGACAAAGTGATTTTATCCAGTCAAGAATTAGGCCAGTATTTTGGCAAGGACAAAACGCCCCGCGAAATGAAAGACCAGATTTTGACGCTGCTTGACGAGTGGAAAGGCCAGCAGAAAGATTTGCCGAAGCCTGAAAAGAAAACCGAGCAGGAGAAATAAGGGACTTCGGGCCAATGTGGCCCGAAGTTGTATTTTATAGGGCCTGCCTCGCGCCCTTTCCATGAGAAGAAAGGGCGCGGGGATAGGCTGATGATGGAGGTATACAAGATGAAACGACCATTAGCATATATTACCGCCGCATGGAGCGGCGATTATGACGAGGATACGGAACAAGCGGTGGACTATTGCAGGGCGGTGTACGAGGCGGGATTTTCCCCTATCTGCCCTTTGCTGTACTTACCCCTGTTCCTCAATGACGCTATCCCGGAGGAACACAAGAGCGGTATTGATATACAGCGCGACCTTTTACGCCGCGCCCATGTGCTTGTCGTGTGCGGTGACGGTATCAGCGAAGATGTGAAGAACGATATAGCCATAGCCGGGCGGCTGAACATCACGGCGACAACGCTTGACGGTATTCTGACGGTCAAGGGGCAGGGCCGGGAAAAGGGGACAATGTTTGCTGAAATTGGGCAGCCTGTTTGACGGGATAGGCGTGTTCCCACTTGCCGCCTCCCGCTGCGGGATTGTCCCGGTATGGGCAAGCGAAATTGAGAAAGCCCCGGTATCCATAACAAAACGCCACTTCCCCGGCATGGCCCACCTGGGCGACATTACAAAGCTGGACGGAGGGAAAATTCCCCCTGTCCATGTGCTGACGTTCGGCTCACCCTGCCAGAATTTATCTTCGATTGGCTGGCGTGACGGGCTTGCCGGGGAAAAATCCGGCCTGTTTCATCAGGCCATCCGAATTATACAAGAAATGAGGTGCGCTACCAATGGCATATATCCAGTTATCGCTGTTTGGGAAAACGTCATGGGAGCGTTTTCTTCAAATGACCGGATGGACTTTAGAGCCGTGTTGGAGTGTTTCGCAGATACCGAAATTCCAATGCCTCCTACTGGAAGATGGGCGAACGCCGGAATGGTTAGAGGGGGAACGCCTGACATTGTTTGGCGGCTCATGGACGCCCAGTATTGGGGAAAGCCCCCACCCCCACAGCGGCGAAAGCGAATATTCGTCGTGGCGGATTTTGGAGGCGGACGCGCCGGAGAAATACTATTTAAGCCCCGCGCTATGCTCCCGCCTCCTGCGCCTTGCGGAGATTGCGGGATGCCCACCGCCGCCGGAAATCGAATACTTATTGATGAAGCAGGGGGGCCGCTACCAATCGTCAGCCCCATTCAAGACCGGAGCTTGCGGGGAGCCGCAAGGGAAAAAGACCAAACGAGGTTTGTCACCAGCTTCGGACAGCCAACTGACCCTTTTCCAACTTTACTGGCCTCCGGAGTAAATATGTTTTCCTTTTGGTACGAGGGCGACCCCGAAAACGGCTTTATACGGTATCTCACCCCTACCGAATGTGAGCGGCTTATGGGGTTGCCGGAGGGCTGGACAGCTTGCGGCCATGAGGGGGAGGAAATCAGTACGGGGGCGCGGTGTAAGGCGTTGGGGAACGCAATCGCGCTCCCCTGCGCGGAACACATCATGTCCGGCATTGTGGAGGTTTTGACATGACTTCGGGCCAAATTGGCCCGAAGTGCCGAAAGGAGGGAATGACATTGGGCGACAGTGTGATTGAAGCGTTTGTTACCAATCTTGGGCGGTATAACGAAGGGTATCTTGACGGGGAATATTTGAAGCTCCCCGCCAGTGCCGAGGACATACAGACCCTTTTGAAGCATATCCATGTGGACGGAATACGGTATGAGGAAATATTCATCACCGAATACAAAACGACAGTTGACGGTTTGCATGGATGTCTGGGCGAGTACGAAAGCATTGACGAGCTGAATTATTTGGCCTCCCTGCTTAACGATATGGAGGAATGGGAGGCCGAAAGGTTTACCGCCGCCGTGGATTTTGGGGAGTACAACAGCGCAAAGGATTTAATCAATCTAGCTCAAAACTTGGATTGCTTCGAGTTTTATTCCGGCATTGAGGGCGAGGAAGATTTGGGCCGCTTCTATATTGAGGAAATGTGTACGTTAGATGTGCCGGAACATTTGGAGCAGTATATCGACTATGAAGCCTATGGGCGGGATATGAACATGGACGAGGACGGACGTTTTGTAAACGGCGGCTATGTGGTAAGAACTGGCGACAGCCTCACCGAGCATTACAACGACAGGGACGACATACCGGATGAATACCGGATTTTTTCTTTTCCGAAGCCGGAGAAAGCGTCCATCCGTGAAACACTCAAAATGTATCAGAAGATGATAGCCGAGGCCCCCGCCGTTGCCCGTGACAGGCATACCCCCGCCCATGAGGAACTATGACCCACTTCGGGCCAGATTGGCCCGAAGTTAGAAAAATGATGAAAGTGGGGTGATAGCCATATCTGGCGTAAGCAAAGAACAGATTGCGCGGGCAAAGGAAATTGACTTGCTCTCCTATTTGCAAGCCTTTGAACCGTATGAGCTTGTGCGCTCCGGGCCGAACGAATACCGCACAGTATCCCATCACAGCCTTGTTATCAGCAACGGCATGTGGCATTGGATTAACGGCGGTGTTGGCGGCAAAACCGCGCTTGACTATCTGATACACGTTCGGGGCCTCGGTTTTGTGGAGGCCGTTGAAACGCTCTGCGACAACAGCGCCGTAGAAATATTTCCTTTCCAGACGGTAAAAAAACAAACGGTTTCCAAAGAGCGCGCATTTGCATTGCCGCCGCCCAACATCAACAATGACCGCGTGTTTGCTTATCTGCAAAGCCGTGGGATTGACCGGGAGATTATAAACGCCTGTATCCGGCGCGGCGATTTGTACGAGAGCGCCAAAGCTCACAACTGCGTTTTCGTGGGCAGGGATATATCCAGCGTTCCCCGTTTCGCCTGTATGCGCGGCACGTTCGGCAATTATAAGCAGGACGTAACGGGGAGCGATAAGCGGTACAGCTTTTGTTTTTCCTCCTGCGCGCCGTTCAGCCGTTTTGTCGCTGTGTTTGAAAGTCCTATTGACGCGCTTTCGATGGCAACGCTCCGTAAAATGAGCGCAAAGGCGTGGGACAGGTATCATTACCTGTCATTAGGCGGTACTTCCCCACTGGCATTAACACAATTCTTGAAAGACCACCCGGAAACCGACCATGTATATTTGTTACTGGATAATGACCATGCCGGGTGTGACGGGATAGGAAAAATCAAAGCGGCCATACATGATAATGCTGCGCTGGATACGCAAGTGATGATGATTACGGAAGAACCGCCTAAGAGCGGCAAGGACTATAACGAGTATTTACAGCATGTGTTATTGGAGCAAAAAGAACTATTAAAGCCAATCCGCCGAAAACAGGCGGATATTTCACGTTAGGAGGTAATTTTGCGTATCAATTATGACCCACTTCGGGCCAATTTGGCCCGAAGTTACCCGCGCCGCTATGTGCCGCCGTAACGGGACTATCGGCAGCATATGCGGCAGACTTACGGAAAGGAGGATTTTTAGCATATGGCAAAAAGTAAAACCGCGCCGGTTATGGAAAACGAGCATGTCAAGGAGCTTTTGGGCATTATGGTGGAAAACAACATACCCTCCCATAAAGACCTGCTTGCCGTTCTCAATCAGGTTGGCGCTATGGAGCGCCAGCTTGACGCGGCGGTAACGGAGCTTGCGGCTATGCGCCGAGAGCTTGCCGAGGCACAGGCACAGAACCATCCCGTCAAGACCGCAATGCAAAAGGCGGTTATTGCAATGCAGGGGCAGGTTTTGGATTTGCGGGATAAGCTGGCGGAGCTAAAGCAGAATGTCATTGACGGCTGCAAAAATGCCGTTGCCGCTTTTAAGGAAAAAGGCGTTGCCGCATTGGATAATATTGCCCGGTTTTTTAAGGTGAAGCCCATACTTGAAAATATGCGCGACGCCTTGACTGACAATATCAAGTTTGACGATAAGGCGATAGCCAAAATCGAGGCGGTGAGCGCGGAGTACCACGAGGCCGGGCGGCATATCAAAAACATGGGCCGCGCATTTGTCGGTAAGGAGACCGTAACGGAGGCCAAAGCCCCCGGCAAGGTTGCGGCGGCGGTTGCTGTCCCCTACCGGGCAGGGCGTTCCTGTTTAGTTTCCATGAAAAAGAGCGTGGAGGCGGCTATTAAAAATATGGAACGGCTGGAAGAACGGGCGGCGGAGCGCAAGCCCTCTATTAAAAAGACCATGCAGGAACTTAACGCGCAGATAGCGCAGGCGGGGAAATCCGCGCCAGCCCCGGAACGGCCCCGGCCTGTTTCCCATGACGGGCGTTAGTGTAACTTCGGGCCAAAGTGGCCCGAAGTTGGAAAGGAGGCGATTGATTGCAGGAGGATGTTGAGCGCCGGACGGTTGCCATATCCATAACCGCGACAAAGCTGACCGCAAAGGTGCTTGCAAAGGCTTTAGCGGCGGCGGGGCGGAAAATCCAAAAGGAACACCAAAAGGCGCAGACCCCACAGGGCAGGCAGAGCGTGAAAAAGCTGATGAACCACGGCGTTGCCACAAACAGTATACCGCTGGACGGTGATACCCGCCTGTTTGACCGGGTGGCCCGAAAATGGAATGTGGATTATGCTTTCCACGAAACAGGCCCCGGAAAATATCAGCTATTCTTTAAGGCGGGACAGGCTGACGCAATCACGGCCTGTTTTTCCGAGTATACGAAACGGGTAATGCAGAAGGAGCGGCGGCCCTCTATTCTCAAACAGCTACAAAAGTTTGGGGAAAAGGCGCGGTCAAGGCCCCGTGAGCAGGAGCGGAAACGGGAGGCGACACGGAATGAACGATAAAATAAGGAAGTATGTATTGTCGAATATCCCGTATCTGTTCATATTTTGGGTATGTCTGAAGCTCGGAACGGCGTACAGGCTGGCGGCGGGAATAAACTTCGGTGAAAAGCTGATAGGTACAATAAAGACCATAGGCCCGGCGTTTGAGACAATAGCGCCGGGCCTTAACTATTCCGACTGGCTTATCGGTATCGCCGGGGCCGTGATTATCCGGCTTGTGGTGTACTACAAGGTAAAAAACGCAAAGAAATTCAGAAAGGATGTGGAGTACGGCTCGGCCCGGTGGGGAACGGCAAAGGACATCAAGCCGTTTATCGACCCGGTTTTCAAAAACAACGTCATACTGACCGGGACGGAATTTCTCACTATGAACACCCGGCCAAAAAATCCGGCAAACGCCCGAAACCTTAACTGCTGTGTTATCGGCTCGTCCGGCTCCGGGAAAACCCGTTTCTGGCTGACCCCCCAACTGTTACAGGGCCATTCATCCTTTGTTGTGGTAGACCCGAAAGGCGGTATCTTGGGGCAGGTTGGCACTTTCCTAAAAAAACAGGGGTACAAAATAAAGGTATTCAACAGCATAGATTTTTCCCGGAGTATGCACTATAACCCGCTGGCCTACATCAAGACGGAAAGCGACATTTTGAAGTTTGTAAACGCTTTAATTGAAAACACAAAGGGGGACGGGAAAGAGGGAGATCCGTTTTGGACAAAATCGGAAACCCTTTTATACTGTGCCTTAATCGGCTATATCGTCTTTGAGGGGCCGGAGGAAGAACGCAACATGAATACCCTTGTTGATATGATTAACGGCATGGAGGTAAAGGAAGATGATGAAAATTTCCGCAATGCTGTGGACTATATGTTCATAGGGCTGGAAAAGCGCAAGCCGAACCACTTCGCCGTAAGACAGTATAAAAAGTATAAATTAGCCAGCGGCAAAACAGCTAAAAGCATATTGATTTCCTGTGGCGCAAGATTGGCCCCGTTTGACATTGGGCAGCTTCGGGAGATTATGAGCTATGACGAAATGGAGCTTGAGCGTATGGGCGATAGGAAAACGGCAACATTTTTCATCATTTCCGATACCAATACGACCTACAACTTCATTGTGGCCCTTGCCTTTTCCCAGATGTTCAATCAGCTATGCGAACGGGCAGACAACAAGCCCGACGGGCGGCTCCGCCATCATGTGAGGGTGCTTTGGGACGAGGCGGCCAATACGGGGCAAGTGCCGCAGCTTGAAAAGCTGGTAGCGGTCATACGCTCCCGTGAGATTTCTCTGTGCCTGTTTCTTCAAGCGCAGAGCCAGCTCAAAGCCCTCTACAAAGACCATGCCGAAACCATTATGGGGAACATGGACTCAATTATTTTCTTGGGGGGGCGAGAGCATACCACGATTAAGGAGTTATCGGAGGTTTTGGGGAAAGAAACTGTTTCCATGTATACCGAGAGCGTGACGCGGGGCCAGTCGGAAAGCCACGGCCAAAATCTGCAACGGCTCGGAAAAGAGCTAATGACAATGGACGAGCTTACCACAATGGACGGAAACAAGTGCATTTTACAGCTTCGCGGCCTCCGTCCGTTCCTGTCCCCCAAATATGACCTGAAAAAGCACCCGAATTACAGGTACACAGCCGAGGCCGACAAGCGAAACGCCTTTGACGTTTCCGGTCTTGTGACCCGGCGCATGAAGCTAGACCCTGACGAGGAATACACAGTTTACGAGGTAGACGCGGAGGAAACCGCTGACATAGACGAGGACGAGGACATCCTCAACTATGATGATGTGGACGACCCCGAAGCGTTTGCATAACTTCGGGCCAAATTGGCCCGAAGTCGCATTGCCGCCATTTTAGGCGGTTTTTTCTATTGGCGGGGCAATGCCCCAAAACAAAAATCATTTTATGGAGGTAATTATTTATGGGATTTTTCACAAGTGCGGTTACTACATTGCAGACCCTTGTTGTGGCGCTGGGCGCTGGCCTTGCGGTATGGGGCGTTATCAACCTTTTGGAAGGCTACGGCGCGGATAACCCTGCCGCAAAATCGCAGGGTATCAAGCAGCTCATGGCCGGCGGCGGCGTAATACTTTTAGGGACTACGTTAGTGCCCCTGCTGTCCGGCTTGTTTTAAGGTAAGAGATTATGGGATTTCTCACCGACTGGATTACCGACTGGCTGAAAGGCTTGTTGATTGACGGTATCATGGGGAACTTTGAGGGCCTTTTTGACAACGTAAACAATCAAGTCGGAGAGATTGCGACACAAGTGGGAACATCCCCGGCGGCTTGGAACGCCGGGGTGTTCTCCATGATAAGGAACCTCTCCGAAACGGTTGTTTTACCCATTGCCGGGATAGTCCTCACATTCGTTATGTGCTATGAGCTTATCAGCATGATTATCGAGAAAAACAATCTTCACGACCTGGACACATGGATATTTTTCAAATGGGTGTTCAAAACCTTTGTCGCCGTGATGATACTGTCCAATACGTTCAATATCGTGATGGCGGTGTTTGATGTAGGGCAGAGCGTGATACAAAGCTCGGCGGGGCTGATACAGGGCAGTACGGACGTAACGGCGGATATGCTAACCAATATGGAAACGACCTTGCAGGGCATGGACATAGGCCCCCTGCTCGGCCTGTGGCTCCAATCCTTTATCGTAAAGCTAACGACAATCGCCCTGAATATCGTGATTTTCGTTATCGTATATGGGCGGCTCATTGAAATTTATCTGCTTACCAGTTTAGCTCCCATCCCCTTTGCTACGGTGGTAAACCGAGAAATAGGGCATATGGGCCAGAACTATTTCAAGTCCCTGTTTGCCGTGGCGTTTCAAGGCTTTCTGCTTATGGTGTGTATCGCCATTTACGCGGTGCTGGTGCAGGGCGTAGCCACATCTGGGGCTTCGGACATTATCGGCGCGGTGTGGAAAGTCATGGGGTATACCGTTCTGCTGTGCTTTACCATGTTCAAGACGGGCAGCCTCTCAAAATCAATTTTCGGCGCTCATTAGTAGATAACTTCGGGCCAATTTGGCCCGAAGTTGAAAGGAGGCGTTTATGGCGCGAAGATACGGGCCAGACGGACAAAGGTTGTGGAACGGTAAGAGGCCGGAAGAATTTACGGAACTGGATACCCTGCTTTTTATAGCGGAAACGGAAACTATTTTGAACAGAAAGGAGCATATAAGCATGAGTAATGAAAAAACGGAGGCCCCACAGGAGGCGGCACAGGACACTACACCCGCCCTGCCTTTGAAAATGGATGTTACCGTCCGGCCTATCGAGCCGAAAGGAAACCTGTTGGGCTTTGCCAGCGTGACATTTAACGATAGCTTTGTAGTGCATGATTTCAAAGTGTTGCAGAGCGACAAGGGCCTGTTTGTCGGTATGCCGAGCAAGCCGGACAAGACCAGTAAGACCGGGTACAGGGATACAGCCCTGCCCATTACAAAGGAGTTTAGGGCCGAGCTTACCGGAGCTGTTGTCACGGCCTACCATGCGGAGGTTGAGAAGTTACAGGCCCGTGCCGCCGCTATTGCCTCCCCGGAAAAGTCGTCCATCAAGGAGCGGCTGGCGGAGGGAGCGGAACTGGCGGCGAAGGATAACGCTGACCGCCCCGCCTCCACAAAGGGAAAGGCGAAAAATGCGGAAAGGTAATATTGCAACTTCGGGCCAAATTGGCCCGAAGTTGTTTTGAAAGGGGGGACTTCATACTTTGGCAAAAAGAAAAACAGGATATGACGCGGCCTGTTATTACGGCGGCAAGCCGATGGGCCGGTGTACCGTTGCGGACAGTAACACCTATGTTGCCCTTATGGAGCAATGCGGCGGGAACGCTGAACGTGTCATGCGGGAATATGCCTATTTTTCCCATGAACTGAAAGGGATTTTAGAAAAGGTGGCGGGCATACAGGCCGGGCAAAACCGCGCCGCAAGGCCGGGGGCCAGCCTGTACGCGGAGCCGAAACTTTCCCCGTGGGGGGATGTTCAGCACTCTGAAACGCTCTGCCCCGGCGTGTTCTTGGTGAGTACCGCCAGTCACGGCGGCACAATGGTGGCAAAGGATATGATTGCCGTACTGTCGCCAGCCGCCCAAAAATGCGGCTTCAAGCAAAACGGTTATCTCTGCTTCGAGGAAGATAGTCAAGAGGATGTTGTTTTCCGGGAACTGCTGGACAAAAAGCTGTGGGCCATCCCTGACCGTATCAAGGACAAGTCGGCCTATGAGGAAACCATCAACAATTCCCTGCGGGAATGGAACCCGGATTACTGGCGTATGCGGCAAAGCGGGATGGAAAAGGACGCCGCCCGGCAGACCGTCACCGCCCCGGCCCATGCCGCCGAACGCTGATTTAACTTCGGGCCACATTGGCCCGAAGTTGGAAAGGAGGATTTTGACTTATGGCATATGTGAACGTGCCGAATGATTTATCGAAAATCAAAAGTAAATTGGCGTTTAATCTTACAAAACGCCAGCTAATATGTTTTGGGGCGGCGGCGGTTATCGGTATTCCAACATACCTTTTCGCCCGTTCCGCTATCGGGAATACGGGGGCCATGTTCTTAATGATTGCCCTCATGCTCCCCTGCTTTTTCTTCGCCATGTACGAGCGTGACGGATTACCCTTTGAAAAGGTGCTTAGAAATATCGTCCGCTCCCGTTTCCTGTGGCCGGGGACGAGGCCGTACAAGACGGAGAATTTTTATGCTTATTTGAGCAATCCCAAAAAGGAGGTACAGCAGATTGGCACAAACAAAAAAGCGCCCCATCCCGGCAAAAAGCGGTAAGCGGAAACGCCGTGGGCCGCAGTCGGCGCAGCAGACCATACCCTACCGGGAAATGCTGAAAGACGGTATTTGCCGGGTACAGGACAATTATTATACGAAAACCATTGAATATGAGGACATCAATTATGCCGTGGCTTCAAGCGACGACCAGGCCACTATTTTTGACGGGTACAGCGGCTTCCTGAACTACTTTGACAGCGCCCTGCCCTTTCAAATGTCATTCATCAATCACCGTTCCCGTCCCGAAAACAGGTACAGCGTCAACATTCCCATGAAGCATGACGAACACGACAGCATACGGGGCGAATTTACGGAAATGCTGGAAAATCAGATAAGCCGGTCGAACAATGGTATTATGCGCTCCAAATATATCACGTTTGGCATAAGCGCGGACGGGATAGCGGCGGCTCGGCCCCGGTTGGAGCGCGTGGAGGCCGATATTACGGGTAACTTCAAAAAGCTGGGCGTACAGTCCCGGCCTCTCTCCGGGCGGGAGCGGTTAGAGATATTACACAGCCAGCTACACCCCGGAGGCCGTGAAAAGTTTGTATTCGATTGGAGCATGATACCGAAAACGGGCATGGGGACAAAGGATTTTATCGCCCCTACGTCCTTTGACTTTAGGCAAAGCCGCGTCTTTCGTGTCGGTATGACATGGGGCGCGGCTTCATATATGCAGATTATGGCCTCCGAACTGTCCGACAAGCTTCTGACGGAGCTATTGGAGGTAGACGCGGAAATGACCATAACCATGCACATACAGACGGTAGACCAGACAAAGGCTATCAAGACCGTCAAGGGAAAGCTGACCGACATTGATAAAATGAAGATGGACGAACAAAAAAAGGCGGTGCGTTCCGGCTACGATATGGATATTCTGCCGCCTGATTTAGTCACGTTTTCCAGTGACGCAAAGGCCCTGCTTCAAGACCTGCAAAGCCGGAATGAGCGAATGTTCCTGTTGACCTTTATTGTGGTGAACACGGCTAACACTCGCCAGCAGTTGGAAAATGACATTTTCACCGTGGCGGGTATCACGCAGAAATATAACTGTATGCTGAAAAGATTGGATTTTCAGCAAGAGCAAGGCTTTATGTCCTCCCTGCCTCTCGGCTGGAACGGGATAGAGATACAGCGGGGCATGACAACATCATCCACCGCTATTTTTATCCCCTTTATGACGCGGGAGCTTCGCATGGGCGGGCAATCCCTGTACTACGGGCAAAACGCCCTTTCTCATAACGTCATTATGGCAGACCGTAAAAAACTAAAATCGGCCAACGGCCTCTATCTTGGCTCAACTGGCAGCGGTAAAAGTTTTGCGGCGAAACGGGAGCTAATCAATGTTTTCCTTGCCACGAATGACCGGATAATCGTTGTTGACCCAATGGGGGAATATGCGCCCCTCATTGAACGGCTTGGGGGCCTTGTGCTGGAGCTTGCACCGGACAGTCCGAACCATATAAATCCTATGGCTATGCAAATGAGTTTAGCGGACGAGGAAAGCCCCCTGTCCATGAAAGCGGATTTTATCTTATCGCTGTGTGAGCTGATTATCGGGGGCCGGGAGGGATTGCAACCGATTGAAAAGACAGTGATTGACCGCTGTGTGCGTACCGTCTACCGGGATTTTGTCATAAGCCCGGAAACGGCGAAAACGCCCATCCTGCAAGACCTGTACGAACTTCTGAACGAACAGCCGGAGCCGGAGGCGAAACGAATTGCCACCGCGCTTGAATTGTACTGTACAGGTTCACTCAATCTGTTTAACCATCAGACCAATGTAAATCTGGATAACCGCGTTGTGTGTATCGTGCTGAAAAAACTCGGTGAGGGCCTACGGAAAATTGCCATGCACATCACAAACGAGTTTGTGCAGTCGGCGGTCAACACCAATTTCAAAAACGGTATCGCTACATGGTGCTACTTCGACGAGTTTCACATTTTACTACAGGACAGTTTGAGCGCCAGCTACTTTGTGCGTATCTGGAAGATGTTGCGTAAAAAAGGATGTGTGCCATCAGCTTTGACGCAGAATGTGAAAGACCTGTTTACCAGCCGTGAGATTGAAAACATTCTGGAAAATACGGATTTCATGGTGCTGCTCTCACAGGCGCAGGGGGACAGGCAGATTTTAGCCAAACAGCTTGGTATCTCGTCCCATCAGCTTTCCTACATCACACACAGTAATTCCGGGGAGGGCCTTTTATTCTATGGGAGCGTCACAATTCCATTCGCTGACAGGTTCCCACGGGGCGAAATTTACGATTTGCTAACTACTCGCCCGGAGGACATAGCGAAAGAGGCGCGGAATGAGTGACGGGGGCCGCAAGCCAAAGCAAGGCCCACCCGGTAAGTTGAGGTTTGAGGACAGCCCCGGAACTTCGGGCCACATTGGCCCGAAGTCGAAAAAGCGTTACCGTGTTTCCGGCACAAGGCCGGAGGCCCCGGACAATCCAAATGCCCCGCCTGTTGCGGGTACGCCTGATATTCCACGGGAGCCGACAGCGCCGGGCTGCTCTCCCACTTCGCAACATGACAATTCCGTGGTGGAGGCCCCGGCTATGCCGGACGTTCCGCAGGGGCCGGTAACTTCGGGCCAATCTGGCCCGAAGTTAGATTTTGCCCCGGAGCATAAGCCAACGGAAAAGGCGGCAAGCCGCCGCTTGCGGTTTGAGGACGGGTACTCGCCGGGTACTCCCCCACCTGTGGAAGATACCCCCGGAACTTCGGGCCAATTTGGCCCGAAGTCAAAAGGCGGTAAATACAAACGTGACAGCGAACAGGCCCGGCCCTCCGAACGGTTACGGCATGATGGCGGTGAAGCCCCTCCCGGTGATGGGGCCGCCCCGCACGATAGCGGCGGCGGGGCCGGGTCTGACGGTAAAAAGTCGGCGCGGGATAGTAAACGGATGAATAAATCAAAATTCCGTGTAGAGAAAACCGAGGCAAAGCTGGATAATGCCCGTGATAAGCTGGCAAAACAAAAGCCGCCGAAAAAGCCCGGCCCGGTGAAAACCGTGGGCCGGGCGGCCGGGGCCGGGGCATGGCGTTATGCTCACAAAAAAATCCATGAGGTAGAGCATGAGAATGTAGGTGTGGAGGCCGCGCACAGGACGGAGCTTGTCGGGGAGGGCGTTGTCCGTGGCGGCACTCGCTTTGTCAAGCGGCGCATACGCACCCGACCGGCCCGGCGCGTCCGCAAGTGGGAAAAGAAGAACATCAAGGCCCGTGCTGACTATCAGTTTCGCACATTGGCACAGGAACACCCGGAGTTAAACAAAAACGCCCTTTCCCGGTATCTGCAAAAACGGAAAATCAAAAAGCAGTACCAGAAACAGGCGCGGGAGGCGGCGAAACGGAGCGCACAGGCGGCAAAAAAAACGGCGGTCACAACGGAAAAAATCGCCGGGGCCGTATGGCGGTTTGTGAAACGTAATCCAAAGGTCATATTGATTTTTGCTATCCTGTTTCTGCTTATCGTCATTCTGCAATCCTGCATGGCGGCGCTTACCACTATCGGCAACGGCTTGATGGGCGCGGTGGGCGGCACTTCGTATCTTGCCGAGGACGCAGACATTGACCGGGCCGAGCTTGCCTATACCGAGTGGGAAACGGATTTACAGCTTGAAATCAACAGCGCTGAAAGCACCCACAGCGGATATGACGAATACCGCTACAATGTGGGCGAAATCAGCCACAACCCCTATGAATTGATGGCGTTCCTTACAGCCGTATATGATGATTTTTCCTATTCGGGCATTGAAAGCGTATTAAGGGAAATCTTCAATGAGCAGTATACCTTATCATTTGTTGAGGAATTCGAGGTGCGCAGTTACACCGAAACCGACACATGGACGGATGAGGAAGGAAACAGCCATTCCGACACATACACAGTCTATTACAATTATTACATTCTCAACATCAACCTGACCTCCCGACCCTTTACCAGTGTTGCCTATTTCCGCATGAACAGTGAACAGCTTGAACGGTACAACGTGTATATGGCGACAAAGGGAAACCGCCAGTATCTTGAAAGCCCGTTCGGGGACACAAACTGGCTACCCTATGTATCTTCTTACTATGGCTACCGGGTACACCCTATAAGCGGGGAAAAGAATTATCACAAGGGCGTGGATATTGCCATGCCGGAGGGTACGGAGATTTTAGCCGGGCAGGACGGGACGGTGACGTTTGCCGGGAACAGCGGGGATTATGGCCTTGTGGTGGTGCTGGATGATGGAAACGGCCTTGTGTCAAAGTATGCGCATTGTTCGGTTTTGCTTGTAAGCGCCGGGCAGACGGTACAGGCCGGGGATGTGATTGCCAAAGTCGGAAACACAGGCAACAGCACCGGGCCGCATTTACATCTGGAAATCATAAAAGACGGTCAATATCTCAATCCCCTGTACTTTGCCGTTACCAACGATTACGGGCAAGGGCCGACATACGGCGGCAATCCCGGCGCGGCTATGGGGGATGGCAGTTACGCCGCCATGATTGCCGAGGCCGAGCGTTATTTGGGCTACCCCTACGTTTGGGGCGGAAGTAGTCCGTCAACGTCCTTTGACTGTTCCGGCTATGTGTGTTGGGTAATCAACCAGTCGGGAGTCGGCAGCGTGGGCCGGACAACGGCACAGGGATTATATAACCTGTGTACGCCTGTGTCCAGCGCGGATGCGCAGCCCGGCGACCTTATTTTCTTTGTGGGTACTTACTCCACAACCGGCATGAGCCATGTGGGTATCTACGTTGGCAACGGGCAGATGATACATTGCGGAAATCCAATCCAATATACGAGTATCAATACAAACTACTGGCAAAGCCACTTCTTTAGTTTTGGCAGACTGCCATAGAACAGGAACGGAGGTAATTTATTGAACGCGAAAATCGAGCGTGTGAGCAAGGACATTGAAAAGACAAAGGTTAAAATCAGCGAATTTCAGTCCCATTTGCGGGAGCTGGAAAAGCAGAAAACCGAGCTTGAAAACATGGAAATCGTTGACGTTGTGCGCGGGATGGACATTTCCCTTGCCGACCTCGCCGCCATGTTGAGGGCTTCACAGGACAGCCCCGCAACTTCGGGCCACATTGGCCCGAAGTCAAAAATTGAACAGGAGGACAACGAAGAATGAAAAAATTCCGTGTACTGGCGGCGCTCTGCGCCGCTTTTCTATTGATAATCCCTTTCAGCACCGTGGCCTATGCCGGAGGCGGTGAGGAAATCCCGGAGGAAACCACCGAAACGGCGGTCACTGAAACCGTACCGCTTACCCCGGACGGGAACCTTACCCTTATTGACGATTTATCCGGGGAACAAAGCGCAGATAAGCAGTTTATTACTGTTGTGACGAAAAACGGCAATTACTTTTACATGATTATTGACCGGGCCGCCGAGGATGAAAATGTTTACTTTCTGAACATGGTGGACGAGGCTGACCTGTTGGCGCTTATGGAGGACACGGACAGCGCAGGCCAGAGCGGAAACATGAGCGCCATTCCTGAAACAGAAACTCCCGCCGAAACTACGCCGGAGCCTACGCCTGAAACTACGCCGGAGCCGGAGGCCAACAGCGGCGGCGGGAGCGGTATTGTGATTATCGTATTAATTGTGCTTGCCGCTGGCGGGGCCGGATATTATCTCAAAATCTACCGTCCGAAACATCAGCTTGCCGACAGTGAGGACGAATACGAGTATGAGCCTGACGAGCCGGACGCTTATGGTGAGGACGCGGAGCCGGAGGACGAGGGCGACAGCTCACCGTGGGACGAGGACGAGGAATACAGCGGGGATGATGAAGCATGAATTTTACCGACAACCCGTTTGAACGAATGATGAAGCAAGTACCCCGTTCCCGTCCGGCCCCCATCCGTAAGCCGCCGCCCGGTTCGCCCTGCCGGGATTGCTCCTATTGGCAGGGCATGGCCTGTGTGGGCACTTGCTACCGGGATTTGGATTTTCCACGGAGGGAGGGGCGGGTAACTTCGGGCCAAATTGGCCCGAAGTCCCGGAGCCTATGACGGATATGCAACAGGCCAAAACGGAGCCGCGCGAATTGACCCGTGAGGAACGGGCGGCGATCCGCAAGCTGGTGATGGGCATGTGTGCGAACTATGACAGCGAATACGGCTGCTTGCCGCTTGATTACGGCAGGTGCTATATGCTGGATAAATTGTGGACAGGCGCATACTGCAAGTATTTCCGGGACGCCGTTCTGCCCCTTGACCCTGTGTTAGAGGCCACATTGACGGGCCGGAAGGCCCCGGCAATGGACGTTTGTACCGCCTGTGGCAAGCCTTTTGTCCCGGACGGGACACGGGCTTATTGTTCTCCGGCCTGTCAATCGGAGGGCAACCGCCGCAGGAGCCGGGAACGCATGAGGAAAAAGCGGCAAAACAAAGGGGTACAGCGTTACGATTAGACCGCTAAAAAAGCCTGTATTTATGGGCTTTAAGCGAGCGTTTCAGAGGGGGCGCGATAGTTTATATTGCCGCTCCCCTCCAATCGTAACATTTTCACTAAAAACAGGATGGACAGGAGGTTAAAACATTATGGGCGAAAACATATCTTTTGACAGCGCCGCCAATGAACGAGTACACGGATATGAAATCAAGCGGAGCATTGTTTTTGAGAATGACAGGGGCTTTGCCCTTGCCGAAAATCCTAACGCCCCGCAGCCGTTTGTAACTTGGATGTTCACCGAGGGCGAAAACGGCAAGCGTGATTACTATTGGGGCCACTATACGAAAAGCGGCGATACGGCTACAAGAGATTATGAGCTTCGTATTACCGTGTATCAAAAGGACTATGGCCTGTCTGAAAGGGGCGCGTATAAGTATTACTCGACACAGCGGCCCGTTGACATTGGCACTTTTCCGAAAACCGATAACGCCCCTGTCCGGATAGTCAATTTTGAGGAACGGGAAAGTGTTGAGCAAGGCCATTACCGGGCATGGGGGTATCTTGTCTATGACACGCCCCTGACGGAAAAGCAGATTGACGATTACGAATTACGGGCCGCGCCCGATAATCCAGACGTTAAAGACCGTATGCGGGAACAGGCGCAGGTTGTCGGCAAGTGGGAACAGGCTAAACGTATCCCTGATATTAAGCGGCTTACATGGTGGTATCCTGACTTTGGCGATTTTATCAAAAAGGAGTTTGTTACTCCCGAACAAATGACAGAACGGTATAACCATGTTATGGAGAGCAGGGGCCGTACCGGGCAGAAAAAATCTATTGCCGAGCAGTTGAAAGATGGAGCGGAACAGGCGGCAAAGGACAACGCCGCCTGCCCTGCTCCCCCGAAGAATACGGAAAAAGACAGGTAACAACTTCGGGCCAAATTGGCCCGAAGTTAGAAAAAGGAGGTATTTTTTTATGAACGATAAGGACAATTATTTGAAAACCGCCGAGCTTTCCACCGAACAGAATACGAATATGATTGATGGTATTCTTGGAAACAACGCACCAATGGCCCCGCCTATGCCTGTGCCAGAGGTAAAGCCGCTGGACAGGGTAAGGGAACATCCCCCGAAAAGGCGGTCACGGGAACGGGAGGACAGGTGAGCCGGGATAAGCGCAAGCGGGATATTCATTTACACGTTATGGTAACGGCAGACGAATTTGAAACCATCCATCAGCGTATGGACGAGGCCGGAATAACCAACACCGGCGCGTTCGTCCGCAAAATGGCGTTGAATGGGTATGTTTTGAATGTTGACCTTTCCCCCGTCCGGGAGCTTGTTTCCCTGCAACGAAGATGTTCAAATAATCTCAACCAGGTTGCTATCCATGCCAATACCTACGGCGTGTACCAGTCGGAAATATCGGGCCTGCAAAAAGACTATGCGGAATTATGGGGCCGGGTATCGGACGTTCTCAAACAGCTAACAGCGGTGGTGGAACTTTAGAACATGAACATGGGGGGAGCGTTGCCGCTCTCCCCCATATTCCCCGGTCAACTTCGACCAATTTGACTCGAAGTTATAAATATATTTTTGCTGTTAAATAGGAAAGTTATCATCAAACTCATTAATTTCCTCTATATCATTAAATTCAGTAATCAAAACACTTCGTTTTTTATCAGTTTCATCAAAATAAGTTAAAAATATAGAGCTAGCATCTCTAATAGCTTTGAAGTCTCCGCTTTGATTAGTTAAACTAAAAACTAAGTGCGTTTTTGATGGAATGTTTTGAGCCGAAAATTCATGTGTAGTTGATGGCATAGTTAAATCTTTTCGTGTTGATTTTGTCTTATCATTAACTGTAAAAGTCCCTAATAATCTTTTTTTATGGTAAAATTCAACTTGCACTTCATGTAGAATTTTGTTGTTGCTCGTAGGGTTATATGCTCCAAAATCAATTTGAAAATTAAAACAATTAGAGTTTAATAAATCCTTTTTGCTTGTTGAATACCCTCCCGTCATATCAGGCTCCATTAAGCACCATTGGAATTTATAAGTCTTTATATTGATTTTCAATGGTATTCTGTCATTAATCCTTAAAGCTAAAATTGCCAATATTATTGTACCAGCAAAAGACAGCACAGACCCATAAAAACCTAAAGCATCTCCAGCACTCCATTCCGCCGCAAGCCATTCAATTCCAATACTATACTTGAATGACAAATTAATTAATAATGGGATTATGACAATCACCAAAATAACGATAAGTATTTGTATCCATAATTTTTCATATAATCTTTTTTTCATTTATATTGTACCTCATGTAAAATTTACTTCTTTATAAAACTATAATTATTATACATTATTTGTCTATATACGACAAGAAGTAATAACATAACTTCGGGCCACATTGGCCCGAAGTCCGGGGCCGGGTTTATGCAAGCCCGGCATCCTTGTTGGTCGTATTTCCAAACGGTAAAATATTCTTACAGGAATACCAAAATACATATAGGAGGACAAACGCTATGAAAAGTATTTTAGAGGAATTTGCCTGTGGGAATATCAGCCCGGAGCCTCGTTTTATGAAGCGTCATTCAGAATATGACAAGGCTGTAAAGGCCCTATCCGACGCGGAGAACAAGCTACACGCTGTACTGGATGATAAGGGGCAGGAGTTATTGAAAGCGTTGATTGACGCACAGGGGAAAGTAAACGATATTTCCAATACGGACAAGTTTATTTATGGCTACCGATTGGGCGTACTTATGACAATGGAAGTCTTTGACGGAAAAACCGATTTGCTTAATGGCGGGACATGATTTGAGCAGTCGCGACATCCTTTTTTTACATATCCCCGCATGGTAAAATATAGGTAGATACTGATATCAAGTTAAGAAAGGGGATTTTTCCATGAAGCTCATACTCAAAATTATTTTTAAGATTATTGCTATACCGTTTGTTATTGTACTTACGATTTTAGGCGCGGTGATGATGTTTTTCTTCCAGTTGTCCGGGTGGATATTCGTGCTTGTTTCCTCCATTCTCGGCTTGGGCGGCGCGGCTCTGCTGTTCACAGGGGACACCTACGGCGGTATTGGGGTACTGGTGATTGCGTTCCTCGTATCGCCTTACGGCCTCCCTGCTATCGCGGAGTGGATTGCGGACTTGCTGGACAGCCTCAATTACTCGCTGAAATGCTTTATTACAAGCTGACAGCCAGCCGGGGAACTTCGGGCCAAATTGGCCCGAAGTTGAAAACAACATCATCACACAAAACGGCGGCTGGCGACAGCCGCTATTTTGCGCCGGAAAGGAGGGGCAGCGCATGGCGACCACGCGCTTAATAACACACCACATCAGCAAGGGCGAAACGATAGCGCGGTCAATGAAAGACCGTTTTGACTACGGGCAAAACCCGGACAAGACACGGGGCGGCGAATTGATTTCCTCGTATATGTGCGACCCCAAAACGGCTGATGATGAATTTATGTTGAGCAAGGCAAAGTACAAGGCCATCACGGGCCGGGAGCAGAAAAAGGACGCTGATATTTTATGCTATCAGATTAGACAGTCCTTTGTCCGTGGCGAAGTAGACGCGGAAATGGCGTTGAAAATCGGCTATGATACGGCTATGCGCTGGACGAAAGGCAGACACGCCTTTTTTGTGGTATCGCACATTGACCGCCCCCATCCCCATATCCACATTTATTATAACTCTACCTCTCTTAACTGCACAAGAAAATTTCGCAATTTCTGGAACTCTGCCTTTGCGTTGCGGCGGCTCTCTGACCGCATTTGTCTTGAAAACGGATTATCATATATTAAAAATCCAAAGCCTCACAGCAAAGGCAAATACAAGCATTATGGGGAGTGGCAGGGCGATAACAAGCCGCCGACATTTCAAGAGCGGTTAAAGGCGCAGATTGATATTTGCCTTGCGGAAAAGCCGCCGGACATGGAGGAATTTTTACAGGCTATGGCGGCGGCTGGCTATGAAGTGAAATATGGGCGCGGCGGCGTTATTAGTTTCCGCATAGAGGGACAGGAACGGTTTACCCGCTTGCGTTCCTCCACGCTCGGCAAGGGTTACGGGCAGGAGGACATAGAGGCCGTTATCGAGGGCCGGGCAGACGCGGCGGCGCGGAGCGGATCGCCGCGCAAGGTCAACCTGATTATTGATATTCAGTCCCGTATGAGAGCCGGGAAAGGCCCGGCATATGAGCGATGGGCCAAAATATTCAATCTGAAAATGATGGCCGAAACACTTCAATACTTACAGGAAAATAACCTTTTGGAATATGAGCAGTTGGAGAAAAAAGCAACGGAGGTTACAGACCGTTTCCATGATTTATCTGACAGCATAAAAACGGTTGAGGCGGCTATGCGTACCAATGCCGAACTAAAGGCCTCAACGGTTGATTACGCAAAGACCCGCACCGTATTTGAGGGGTACAAGGCCGCGAAGTACAGCAAAAAATATCTTGCGGAGCATGAGGCCGACATTGAGCTATACCGGGCGGCACAAGCCACGTTCCGGCGTATGCTCAATGGGGCGAAGCTCCCCCGGATGGACGCGCTGAAAGCCGAGGGGCAAAGACTAGCGGCTGATAAAAAAGCCGCCTATCGGGAATACAAGGCGGCAAAAAAGGATATGCAGGATATAGTTACTGCAAAATCAAATATTGACTCCCTGCTCGGCATTACGGGCGGGAGGAAAAATAAGGAACAGGAGCGATAGCGATGGTGACGCAACAAAAGGCGCAAAGCGCCAACTTCGGGCCAAATTGGCCCGAAGTTACAGGGTTTGGGGCTGGCCCCAACAAGCAGATTTTTTGTATTGCCGCAGGGCAAAATACAAAAAATTCGCGTTCGTGGCCACGGACGCATTGCTTGCCGTTTAGCGGAGAGCTTCAAATTGTTATAAAACACGGAAAATTCACTGTTGACAAAATGCGGATTGGCGTCTATAATATTTATATCGACTATTGAAATTATTATAGTCAATAAAAAACGAAAGGAACATATTTCATGCCAAAAATCATAAGCGAACATGAACGAGAGCAAACAAGAAAGGCCATCATTGAGAGTACGAAACAGTTAATTTGTATGAATAATGGAATTAAGAATATCACGGTAGATGATATTGCAAATTCTGTTGGTATAGGTAAAGGTTCATTTTACTCTTATTACAATTCAAAAGAGGAATGTTTGTATTCGGTAATCAAAAAATGGGAAAGTGAGCTTTTTGAGCAGTTTGAAATAATAATGGAAGGGAAAAAATCACAACGAGAAAAAATCATAACATTTTTGCGTGAGAGCTATCTATCTGAAAATAGCCTTAATCGGTACATAAGTCCAACTGATACAGAGGTGCTATTGCGGAAACTTCCATCAGCGTTTAGCGAAGCTGAAAAAGAAAAATCAAATAATTACATAGCAAACTTTATGAAATCTTTTAACCTTGATATAGTCCAGATGGAGGCATTAGGAGCTTTGTTGGACTGTATCGGTTATGTTTTTAGCTACACAGCCATATCAAAGCAAGGGAAAAATGAAGCATTAGATACGCTTATCGAAACGATAGTTGGCTATATTGAAACTAATGGAGGTAGTACAGATTGAAAACGAAGAATATTGCTTTACCTTTTGTTATCTTGACAATAGGTATAACATGGATACTTTGGTGGGGAATTGTAATTGCAAATCAATATGGCTATTTGAAATATGGAACGCCTTTAATGATGGTACTTTACATGATTGGCGGAAATACAAAACCGATAGTGGCTATTGTACTATTGCTAAAATCCAAAGAAATGACGGGACGAGAATTACTACGAAAAATTTTTGGTTTCAAGCAGCCTGTCCGTTTTTATCTTCTTGTTTTTATGACCGCCATTATTTCATATATTATCCCAATACTAATGGGAACTTCAACTATCGTAGCCCCCTTGTATATGGCTATTTTGGCACTTCCGATAATGATTGTAGGCGGTGGGTTAGAAGAAGTCGGCTGGAGATTGATTTTACAGCCGAACCTTGAAAAAAAGATGAACTTTACTTTTGCTACTCTTTTAACAGGTGCTACTTGGGCCATATGGCATTTACCTCTATTTTTTATGGAGGGAACTAATCAATTTACATGGAACTTTTGGGCCTTTTCAATTACTGTCATTGGGTTGTCTTTCATATTGGCGGCAATCTATAAAATGAGCGGTAGTATTTGGCTTTGCATACTTTTCCACACGGTTTGGAACGCTCTTGGCGAAAGTATAAAAACGGAAAGCAATTTACTCTCTTCACTGATTACTACCATTGTCTTAATTGCAATTTCGTATGTGGTGATTATAGTATCGAAAAAATCTAAAAACAGAATAGCAAGTCAGACTTAACTGTTACATAAGGTCGATTGTCCACTTCGGGCCAATGTGGCCCGAAGTGATGGGCTTTAGTTTAGGAGGATTGTATTGGAAAACATAGTTATCAAGGAATTTGATGGATACGACATAACAACAGATACTTTTGCACTGGATTTGCAACGTCGCGCTATTAAGGACTGTACTGGATGCTGGTGCTGTTGGAAAAAAACACCGGGGCGTTGCGCTAATAAAGATTTGGATGACTTCTATCATGCTTTTATAAACACTCGCAAAGCCATCTTTTTTACCGAGGTATCTATGGGGTTTATAAGTGGAAAACTGAAAACACTGTTTGACCGAATGATACCTCTTTATCTGCCTTACACAAGTTACAAAACTGGTGAGTCAATGCACGTACCTCGCTATGACCAATACCCGCATATTGAAGTATATTATCAAGGTAATTTCAATAGCGACTTGGAGCAGGATTTATACAAGGAATATCTCGACCGTGTGTTCTATCAATTCCATGTAAAGGAAATCAATATCCAGCCATTCAGCGCTTTTGGTGAGAGGGGGGCAGCAATATGAGTACAATTATCATCAATGGCTCACCGCGTGGCAAAGCCGGTAACACAGAACATTTCATTTGCCACTTTCTCAAAGGAACTGGCAAGTCCTACGAGGTTAGATACGTTGTAAATGAAGATGTTTGTACACTTGCGGCACATATCGCGCAATACGACACAATACTATTATTCTTTCCTTTATACATTCATGCGATGCCGGGGATTGTGATGAAATTGTTTGAAAAAATGGCTCCTGCCAAATCTGGGCAGCGAATAGGTTTTGTAGTACAGGCTGGCTTTATTGAGGCAGCAGAAACGCGAATTATAAAACAGGTGCTTGATGTATTGTCCACACGACTAAAATATGAAAACTTAGGAGTGGTGACAAAAGGGGACGCCGCTGCTATCGGGGCAATGCCTAAATTTATGAATAGAAAGTTATTTACCCGGTTGCAGATGTTAGGGACACACTATGAACGATATGGAGAGTTTAAGAAGGAGCTTGTTGAATTACTGGCACAGCCTTATGAAATATCCCCATTCAAAGCAAAACTATATGAGTTAGCAAACCGGAGCGGTATTAACCATATTTTTTGGCGACGCTTTTGGAAGCAAAACGGTGTTTTGAAGCAAGGATTAGCACAGCCCTTTGCCACCACAAAATAGGAAAGGAATAAGCAAAAGTGAGATTAACAACTTCGGGCCAAATTGGCCCGAAGTGACGCAAAGTAAAATAGGTCAACATAGCCGTTACGAAAAAAATGGTAAATGAAACTTAATTGGATTATTTCCTATTGGTGAACGGCAAATCAAAGGGGGCAAGTGGAATAGATGACAAATAAAAAATATGTACGCATTACAACCATTATTTTGTCGGGGATGATACTTCTAAAAATAATATCTATCATTGTATTGTTGTGTACCCCTTTGCACGAAAGTTCAGTTTTAGCAGACTTGATAATAGATATATATAGTGAATATCCTACTTTTTTTGTGTTTCTTAATATCCCGTTCCCCATTCTGTATATTTATTGGGGCGTCAGACGGAAGATTGAAAAAGGATATGCTTTTAACGGGGCGTTATTCTCCATACTGCAAATCCCTCTGGGATTTATCGCCTTTCTTTTTTCAATAACACACATTTTTTAGAAGTGAAAAATATGCGAAATATGAAGCCAAGAAACATCGCTTTTATATTGTACAATGGAGGTGCCGAATGAAAAAACTAATAATCCCTTTGTTTGTAATGATTTTATTTCTTACATCATGCAGCATAAATAACATACTTAGCAATGGGGAAAGCGAAAAAATAAAACAGATGTCAACCGACATTCTTACGTGCATCACAGAGAATGATAAAGAAGCATTCAAGAAATTGTTTTGTGAACGGTCTCAAAATATCCCCGGCTTCGACGAACAGGTTGACGCCATGTTTGAATATTGCAATGGCACTGTCTGTTTTACGGATAGCACTATAAAAACCACCG
>Ga0153942_1000098_pt1 | contig 29433 bp, 29 predicted proteins | sample TSNJ026MetaG_FD_104731 | JGI IMG/M metagenome (GOLD analysis project Ga0153942, IMG submission 104731) | Attine ant fungus gardens microbial communities from New Jersey, USA - TSNJ026 MetaG | ecosystem: Host-associated > Fungi > Mycelium > Unclassified | place: USA: New Jersey, Brendan T. Byrne... | reverse complement strand
ATTGACAATTTTAATTACTTCATCATATTTCATCATATTATCTTTATCATAATAAATCATTAATTTTTCAATTTCCTGTACAATCAAATCATAGTTATTTTGAAGGGCATTCATTAAATATTTCACAATTGAAATATCTGCTTTATAACCTTTTAGATTTTGTTCTATTTTTTTTTGAAGATCCAATCCTTTTAATTCTGGAATTACAATATATTGATACTTCTCTTTTATCATTTTTATTATTTTTTTTCTTGAATCTACTTTTTCAAAGCTACATAATATCAAAGTACTCAAAGGATAAGGTTGTTCTAAATAAGCAAGAAAACGACCCTCATCATCTTTATTTATTTTTTGAAATAATTGTTCAGCATTTTTTACAACCACATATTTCATTTCTTCAAACATTGAAACATAAGATGCTTCTGTTAATATTTCTTCTAAAGATTGTTGATTTGCATCAATCATACATATATGATCATTCTTAATCAATTCATTTAACTTTTCTTGCATTAAGACTCTACTAACGCTTTCTAGTAAATACACTTGCATATTACCACCACCTCAATTGTAGCATAAAAAAGGAAAAAGGGGACCCTTTTTCTTTATCTTAACATCACACGCGATGTACTATAGTTTATGGTGAGTAAAAAGAAATAGTTCTTCTTCTTTCTTCGATTTCAAATAAAATAGTACCATATTCTAAGGTGGTGTAAACACTACCATATTCCAAAACTCTATTAACAACCTCACTATTTGGATGACCATAGTAATTCTTACCAACACTGATAATACCTATCTGATAATTTAAAGATTTTAAAAAAAAAGAATTTGAACTAGTTTTAGAACCATGATGAGCAATCTTCACTACATTAGTTGTAATCTTGTATTTTTGTAACAATTCTAACTCTACTTCTGCACTGATATCTCCAAGCATCAAAAAGGAATAATCTAACATTTCTATCTGAATAATCAAACTATTATCATTTTCATTATTATATAATTTAGTTGGATACTGCTTAATTAAAAAATATTTACTTTGATAATCAATCGGAGGAATACTTAAAAAAAGCAACTCTTGTTCAACAAAATTATAATCACCTTGATTAATCATGACATGTTTAATATAGTCCTTTAAATATAACGCGTTTAAACTATGATCCGTATCACCATGACTAATAATTAACAAATCAATTTTATTAATTCCTTTACTTTTTAAAAAGATTTCTATCTTGTTGGCCGTTCTAAAATCATAACCTTCATTAGTCATTTTTCCGCCAACATCCACCATAATAATTTCTTTTTGATAAGGAGATATAAATAAAGCACAATCCCCTTGTCCGACATCTAAAAAATAAACTTCGTAATTTTTTTGAAAAGAAATCTTTTGGGATAAAATAACGAAGCATAAAAGAGGAAAATAAATTATTTTTGTTCGAAATAAAAGTAATAAACCATAATAAACAACCATTATAAACCAACTTAATTTCGGAATTAAAATAATCAATTGCATTTGTTCTAACATTGCTGAAAACATCTCCATAAATGAATAACTATAATAAAATAACGGATATAAAAAAGGAATTACAAAAGAAATAATGGCCAAAGGAAATAAATAGCTTGAAACAAAGGGAACATATAATAAATTAAAAAATATTGATAATACATTAATTTCATAATTCATATTTATAATAATTGGTAAACTATATAAAAATGAAATCACACTAATCCATAATAAGGCTTTGACGCCTTTCTCTTTCCTTTGACAATATAGAATTCCAAAGGAAACAACAAAAGATAGTAAATACCCTGTATTAAAAAGATAATATGGAAATATTAAATTCATTAAGAAAAAAATATAACCAAGAATCATCCACTTTGGTAAATCTATTCTAAATTTTAAAAATACTTTATTGCCATAATAAAATAAAAAGGCTCTTAAAAAAGAAGGAATTGGACCTAAAATAAACAAATATAATAAAAAGATGAAAAAAATTAAACTATTTTTCCATTTGAATTTCTTAAGCAATATTTGAAGCATATTCATAAAAAAAATCAAATGCATTCCTGACAAAGAAAATAAATGACTTACTCCTAAATTTTTATAACTAGTTAAATCATATTCCTTAATCCCTACCAAAAACAACGAATAATAAGGATCCTCTCTTGCTCTTTTAATAAAACTATTTTTAATTGAATAGAAAATTGATTTAGATTCCTCCAATATTTCAATTTGTTCTACTTGATAGTTTGTATAAATCCCTAAACTACCATAATAATTTTTTTGATCAAATGTATTTGGAATCGTGGCATGAGAAAATGCAGTTCCATAACCATTAATTTTAATCTTCATTCCATATGCTAACTTCTTAAAAAAAGAAATGCATTCTTCTTCGTTTTGAAAATAATATTGATACAATACATTTGGTTGTTCTTTGGTTTTAATTGTAATAGAGTTGGTGCCCTTCTTCAACTCAGAAATAATCCCAATACTTTCAGCCTCCAAAAATATTTCATTAGTGAAAGTTTTATACCATAAAACATATGCTATGCTAAGTCCAATTAAAAAGATGCAAAAACCTTTATACTGTAATATAATTTTTAATTTTTGCAAATAATGCTTCTCCAATACCACTGACTAACATAATATCTTCACTCACCATAAATTGTTGTTGTTCTCGAAATTCAATAATAGCATTTGCTTTTGACTCTCCAATACCTGGAAGTAATAATAATTCATCAATAGAAGCTATATTAATATTAATTAAGGTTGATTCTTTTAGCTCTTCTTTTACAACATTTTCTTCAATAGAAGCAACATAAATAATCATTTCTTTTTGTACTTGTTTACTTAAATTCAAATTTTTTGTGTCCGCTTTTTTGGTTAAACCCCCACCCAAAGCAATTACATCATTTACAATGGCCTTGCTAGAAACTAAATACACACCTGGAGCAACAACCTCTCCTTTTAAATCCACATAAAAATAGATTTCTTCGGCTATTATTTCATCAATGACTTCTTTTTCTTCTGGTACTTCTTCTAAAGCAATCTTTAAAGGTTTTGCTTTATCCTCCAATTGAAAAAAATAATACGATGTTCCTCCAACTAAAAAAAGTATAAAAGATATAATAATATATTTTTTATACTCCGAAAAAATAAGCTTTAAAAAATTCATTCTACCCTCCTATTTATTAATTAAAGATTAGAAATGAATTTCCTTTTATTTTAGACTTGCTAATTCCTTTTTTACTTTTGCATTATTATTTTCAATTGCAACTCTTTCTACCACAAATATCATTAATATTACATTAATACTAAAAGAACCTCCATAACTTAAGAATGGCAATGGTACTCCGGTTAATGGAATCAACGCTAGTACTCCAAGCAAATTAATTAATAAATGCATAAGAATCAATAAGAATGTACCATAAGATAAAATCATTCCTCTAGTAGTGCTTGCGTTTTTAGCAATCTTCAATATTCGGTACAGGATAAAGATATAACCAATTAAAACAAAAACGGCAAAAATCAATCCCAATTCTTCCACTAAAATTGGAAAGATAAAGTCAGTATGAGCTTCTGGTAAATACAAATATTTCTGAGTTGAATTACCAAGACCAACTCCAAATAAACCTCCATTGTTTATTGCTATATATCCATTACAAACCTGATACCCGGTATTTTCAGTATACCGACTACAAGGATTCTTAAACGTTAATCGATCAAGTTGCATACTATTTAATAAATCATTACCTTTATAAACAAAAGCAAATAAAATAATGCCTACCGATACTCCAATTATTTTTATTAACTTTATTTTTCCATCTTTCTTTAAAGGTAATTTTATAAAAATTAAAAATACGATAAAAGCAATGATTAAAGCTCCTCCTAAATCGGGTTGCATTGCTACTAAAGCAAAAATCAAAACTGCAACTCCGATAGGAAATAAATTATAATATAAATTTTTATTCTGTTTTAATGATTTATCATAAAATACAGCCATAAAAATAATTAATGCTGATTTTGCAAATTCTGCAGGTTGTAAACTAAAAAAACCAATTCGATACCAACTTTGAGCACCATTTGTAATTTGTCCATAAATAAACAATCCAAATAACGAAGCTAAAATACCGGCAAGCAAAAGATATATAAATAGTTTATATTTTCCTGTTGGGAATCGTAATACAATTATAAATCCCACTGAAAAAGCGGCACCATAAAACAACAACTGCCTTATAAAAAAATTATACGAAGGTTGTCCATAACGTAGTACTGCTGCTACACTAGAAGCACTTAAAATCATGACTAGGCCTAGTATAGAATATAAAATTGTCATAAAAAGTAATGGCTTATCCATTTTTTTTAATAATTGCTTCACGATTTCTCACCTTATTATCATTCTAACAAAAAATTCCTGTTTTTAAAAGAATTTTTGACTTTTTGCTTAAAAACATTGTCAAAAACATACTAACTTTAATACATTATATTAGATACATAAAGGAGGTAATAAATATGTATTATTACGGAAATAATGGATACTATGGTGGAGCCGGTGCATACGGATACGGAGCAGGTGCTGGATGTGCACCAGTTGGATACGCAGGATATACAGCAGGAGTTGGTTCAGGTGCCGCTATTTGGATCGTATTATTTATCTTACTTGTAATCATCATTGGAGCAGGCTCTTTTGGTGGAAATAACTGCGGATGCGGTTGTAATCGATAAATAAGCAACAAAAAGGAGAAAATTATTTCTCTTTTTTTACGGCAATTTTTACTAGTTTAATCGCATCTTCTAATGTATCGGCTGTTGCCAAAAATAAATTTTTATGACAAAATCTTGCAGTTGCAACACCGCTCACCTTTTGAAATGATTTTCCTTCTAATCCACTCCATTCACTCGGGAAATAAAGCCTAGCTTCATATTTTTCACTTTCTTTTTCTATCGTTCGAATTGTAAATCCCCCACGATCGCTTGGATAAATTGCAAATAATAAATTCTTAGAAATCTCATTTTCACTTTTCAAAACAAATTCCATAAAAGGCATAAATTCCTCTAAAAATAATATATTATCAAAAGAATTTTCGATTGCTTTTTCTACTTTTTCCTTTGCTTCATACTTATTTAAAATTGCTTTCATTACGTTAAAAAATACAATATTGGCAAATTCACAGGCTTTTAAAAAACACTCATCAATATCCTCTTTTTCATTCCAATTTGGATTCATCGCTTTTATTACATCACTTATTCCAAATAAGTTATAACGAATATTTTCTGGAAATATTCCATTGTCAACTGCATCAATACCAACGACTAATTTTTGATCAAATTCTAAAAATATTTCTTCAATATATTGGCAATTTAATTTTGTCAAATATTCTCTTCCAAATTCTTTCCATAATAAACCAAAAGCCGCATAAGGAATACCGTTTTCACGATAAGTCAATTCATGATGATGATCAAATTTTCCGCGACCAATATCATAAACAATCCGCTCATTACTTTCACTAGTTTCTAAAGCACGGTATACTCTAATTCCATCAAACAGATGTGCTAGAAAGACTGTACTAAAAACATCATCAGCATGAAAGCTTCCACCATGAGTTACACTATTGGCTTGCTCTAATTCTTTTACCATTTTTATTTTTAATATATTCATCTTCGTAACCTTCTTCTATTCTTTATTGCTTTTCCCCAAATTACATCGCTCACATAAGGTTTGTAAATTATGATATTCCGTTTTACCACCTTTTGAAACTGGTCTGATATGATCAACATGCAATTTAGCTCCATCACGAGCTGTTGCTCCACATATTTTGCATTGATAGGCATCTCGTTTTAATACATCAAATCTTAAACTATCGCTCATTTTTGATCTCTCAAATCGTGCTGATACTTGATAATTCTTCTTTTTCTTCCATTCATTAAACAAATCTAATAATTGCTCATTTTTAAAACGCCTTTTCTTTTGATAATAATTTCTACCTTTTGGACTACGATAATAAGCACAGACAATAGCTTTTAAATCAAAACGATTTTTTATACTTAACTTTCTTATTAATCTTCTTTCATACTTTAAAAAAGTTTCTTTCTTCATTTTGATTCTTGTTATTTCTAAACTAGTTGTTTGTTCATTTAATTGTTGAACTTGATTTATATATTCAGCATATTTTGTTTTATTATTAATCATTTTATTTAAATCATCTCTAAAACCATTAATGTTATTTTCAATATGATATGAAATAATATCATCTAAACTCAATTTCATTAAACTTGCTTTAGATCTTGTTTTATGATTTATTTTATAAGTTCGTTTAAAATATTTTTCAAAACAGTATTGCTCATTCAAATTTTTCAACGCTTTAATATTTAAACTGATTTGTAATACTTTTTCAGCATTTAATTTATCAACAACAACCCAAATAATAAAAAGAATCATTAATACTAAAATCCCAATTAAAATCTCAAAATTCATAAGTCAAACTTCTTTCTTTTCGTACATAAGTATAGCATGAAAAAAGTTATTTCTAATAAATTTCAAAACAAAACACTTTGAAATACGAATAGTTCTTTATTTTTCTTTAAAAAACTGCTAAAATAAAAACGATTAAGAGGTGAAGTATGAAATTACCAAATATAACAATTTTAGAAAGTGATAATAAAATATTACGAGAAATAAGCAAAGAAGTAATATTCCCCCTACCAAAAGAAGAAAAACAAATGATTGAAGATATGATTACATATTTAACTATGAGTCAAATTGAAGAAGAGAGAGAAAAATATAACTTGCGAGCAGGAATTGGGATGAGTTCTGTTCAAGTTGGTATATTAAAAAGAATTTTTGTTATAGTAGAAGAATTAGATGATGGCAATTTTAAAAATTACGTTGTAATTAATCCGAAAATTAAAAGTATGAGCGAGGAAATGATTTATGTTGGTGAAGGCGAAGGTTGTTTAAGCATTAATCGCCCGACTGAAGGAATTGTTCCAAGACATGCTAGAGTCACAGTAAATGCATATGACATAGAAGGTAATCCCTATTCTCTGCGCGTTAGAGAAGATATTTCTATTTGCTTCCAACATGAAATTGATCATTTAAATGGAATTTTATTTACTGATCATATCGATTCAAAAAATCCTTTTAAAAACTCGGATAAAATGAGAGAAATATAAAACAATGCAAAAATCAGCATTGTTTTTTTGATTAAATTAATTAAAAAAAAGAAAGAATAGAATAATTATCTTTAACCAACTCTACCGTCAGTTCTCTTTCTTACCGGCCCTTTTTCTAAAGAATCAGTCAAACTCATTTTAGATTCTGCAACAATATCATAACTAGTTAAATAAGCTCCATGAGCATAAGAAATTCCTTCTTTTGAAAACTCTAAATCTTCATCTAATTCTATAAGAAAATGAGATAGATTTACGCTCCCGTATTCTTTTCTTATATAAGTAAAATACTGAGATATTAAAGTTTTTATCATTTCCATAGCTTTTAAAAAATTAGCATCATTCTTATAATGAGTGATATGAAGTAACCCTTCCTCATTAATTAGAAAATTATGATTTCTTATTTTCATTGTCAAAAACATACTCAAAATTGAAGCTAATGCCACTCTATTGCCAGCTACATCACTAAAATAAGTTCCTTCCCAAAAATAAGATAATTTGCCTTTTCTTAATAAAAATTCTAATTCACTTAATAATTCCATAACTTCTTTTTCGTTTGTTTGTTCTTCATTATTATACATCGTTTTAAACTCCTTTTAATTTAACACTCACTATCTTTGAAACTCCTGATTCTTGCATCGTAATACCATATAAAGTATCTGCATATTCCATGGTTCTCTTCTTATGGGTAATCAAGATAAACTCACTCTTATCTTTTTGATCTTGTAAATAATTTCCAAACATATCCACATTCGCTTCATCTAATGCTGCTTCTACCTCATCTAGAATACAGAATGCCACTGGTTTCACATTTAAAATGGCAAATAATAAAGCAATTGCCGTTAATGTTTTCTCTCCCCCACTTAATAATGAAATATTATTTAGTTTCTTTCCTGGTGGTTCAGCAATAATTTCAATTCCAGTTTCTAATAAATTGCTTGGATCGGTTAATTTTAATTCCCCTGTTCCACCTTTAAATAATTTGCTAAAAACACTTTGAAATTCTAGATTGATTTGTTCAAATGCTGTTTTAAACTTTCCAGTCATAATGCCATCCATTTCCAAAATAATCTCTAATAATTCTTGGCAAGCTTTATCTAAATCTATTTTTTGAGTAAGTAAGAAATCATAACGTTCACTTAATCTTTTATATTCTGAAATTGAACCCAAATTAACGTCTCCTAAGTGACTTAATTCTCTTTTCAAACTTTGCACTTTCATTCTTGCTAATTCTTTATCCATATCAAGGCTATATTCTAAAACTGCTTTTTCATAAGTCATATTATAATTTTCAGATAAAGAGGTTAATAAATGATCTAATTTAATATCTAATTTACCTAAATTAACTTCAGCATTTTTAAGTCCATTCTCCAGTTTATTAAACTCACTATTATTCTTACGATACTCTAATTCTAAAACCGCAATTAGAGAGGAAATTTCACTCTTCTTTACTTTCATCTGTTGATTTTTTTGTTCTAAAATTTCTTTTTGTTCTTCTGTTTCTTTTTGTTGTTTTGTAAGTTCTAAGATATGACTTTCTAAACTATTATTTAATAAATCATCAACTCCACCTAATTCACTTTGAACATTTGCCAATTGATTTGTTTTATCTTTCATTTGTTTTTCAAATCCAAATTGTTCTTCTTTGGACTGATAAAGCTTTTTATTGATTTCATTTTCTTTCTCTTCACTTGAAGCATAATCTTTTTTTAACTTACTTCCATCTTCCTGGCTTTTCTTCAACAACCGTTCCAAATCCACTTTTTTCGACTGTAATTTCGATAATTCCACTTTATCTAAAATAAAACTATCTTTTTTAATCATTGACCCACCAGTAAGTGATCCTCCAGCATGAAGAATTTCTCCGTCTAAAGTTACAATACGATATTTATAATTTAATGATTTACCAAGACGATTCATTGAATCTATATCCTTTGCAACTAAAATATTTCCTAATTGATTCTCAATCACATTGGCAAGACTCTTATCATATTGAATTAAATCCGTTAAAACTCCTAAAAAATCTTTGCTTTGTTTGGCAATATTTAAATCATCATTATAAATCATTTTGCTTTTAATGACATTTTGAGGCAGAAAAGTTGCTCTTCCTAAATTGTTGTCTTTTAAGTATTCAATTGCCTTTTTTGCTGCTACTTCATTTATAACAACAACAAAATTACGATTAAACCCTAAAGCTACATCTAAAGCTTTGGCATAATCATCAGTTACCTCAATTAATTTGCCAAGCGCTCCAAAAATACCAGATAATCTTGGATTATGTAATACATTTTTAACTGCAGGAGGCATCTTTGCATCTTGACTAATCGTATTTTCTAAAATACTAATCTTTGCATCACATTCATATAATTGCCTTTGATAGTCATTATAACTGTTATTAGCACTGTTCACTTTTATTTTTAGCATAGAAGTTTCTTCTTCATATTTTCTTAAATCAAAAGTTAAAAGTTTTACATTCTCATCTATTTGTTTTTTATTACTCTCTAGAATATTGATTTCTTTCTTTAAATCCAAAGCCGTCTCTTGTAGTTTTAAAAGACTTTCATTCATAACAACTTCATTTTTATCATATTTTGATCGTTCTAATGTAATTCTTTTTTCGCTTTCAATATTAGCTAACTTTTTAGTAATTATAAGAATCTGCTCATTTAAATCATTTAAAGATTCATCTAATTTTAGAGATTCTAATTTTAATCCTTCTAATTTTGAATTATCCTGCGAAACATTCGTCCCAAATTGAAGTTTTTGTTCATTTAAGACTTCTACTTCCTTTTGAAATTCACGGTAAGAATTATTATATTCCGTAATATCACTAGCAATTAATGCAATATCTAAACCTTCTAATTCTTCTTTGATAGTTAAATACTTTTGTGCTACTACACTTTGTTCTTTTAAAGGTAAAACCGTGGCTTCCAGTTCTTCCACGACTAAATTAATTTTCTCTAAATTATCCTGAGTCTTTTCTAGTTTTCTTAAACTTTCTTCTTTTCGTTTCTTATATTTTAAGACCCCAGCCGCACTTTCAAAAACAATTCTTCGTTCATGTGGTTTACCATTGACTATTTCTTCGATACTTCCTTGAGAAATAATATTAAATGATGAACCCCCAATTCCACTATCTAAGAATACTTCCAAAATGTCTTTTAACCGAACTCTTACATTATTTAAATAATATTCATTTTCCCCAGTTTGATAAACAACTCGTTTGATTTCCACTTCATTCAAATCGGTATTTAAAAACTTCTCAGAATTATCAAATACAAGAGCTACTTCCGCTCTTTTAAATGCTTCTCTAGACTTACTTCCTTTGAAGATAACATCAACCATTTGATTAGAACCACGTAATGATTTGACTGATTGTTCCCCAAGAACCCAACGAACAGCATCTACGATATTACTTTTTCCACTACCGTTTGGTCCAACAATTGCTGTTATATTACTTTTAATATCAATGTCAATTTTATCTGCAAAGGATTTAAATCCATATGCCCTAATATGTTTTAACTTCATAAATCACCTATTTTGCTCTTTTCATATATGCAGAGTATGCTGCTTTTTGTTCTGCATCTTTTTTACTTCTTCCAACTCCGGTACCATAAATCATATCATCAATTTTCACTCCAACGGTAAATATTTTATCATGAGCAGGTCCTTCTTCTTTTAACAAAATATATTCTAAAGATTTTTTATCTGTTTGCACCATTTCTTGTAATAAAGATTTATAGTCTCCAAAGAAATGCTGTTCATTTTCAATATAAGGAATTACAAATTGATCAATAAAAGATTTTGCTACATTAAACCCTTGATCTAAATAAATTGCTCCTAAAAAGCTTTCAAAAACATCAGCAACAATTGTATCATTGACATTATCAGATTGCCCTTTTCCAACTCGAATTAATTGATCAAGCCCTAAATCCTTAGAATATGTTGCAAGTGCTGCCTCACAAACAAATGATGCTCTTTTTTTGCTCATATCCCCTTCTAAATAATCAGAATTGTTATAATAATAATCACTTATTATTAATTGTAATACCGCATCTCCTAAAAATTCTAAACGTTCATAATTCTCACTTTCATGCTCATTTGAATAACTACTATGAGTTAAAGCTATTTTATATAAAGATTCATTTTTCATGACAATACCATATTTTTCTAGTATTTTCATATTATCACTTCCTACCTAATTATACAGGAAAATTAAGAACTTTTCAAAATAATTTACATCATCTCAAAATTGTAGTAAAATAGCTTGTAGGTGGTTGAATGAAAAAGGCGATCGTTTTTTTAATTAAGGTTTATCAAACTATGCCTCTACATTCCCACAGTCAATGCAGGCATTATCCTACTTGCTCCAACTACATGCTGGAAGCCGTAGAAATTCACGGTTCATTAAAAGGTGTTTATTTAGGAATCAAAAGAATCTTAAAATGTCATCCTTTAGGAACTAGTGGTTATGATCCTGTACCAAAAAAGGAGAAAAAATAATGAAAAAAGCTGGTGCCTTAGCAGCACTTGTACTTTGCACAGTTTTACTATGCGGATGTTTTAATTTTAATAAATTAGAAGGTGCTGATATTTATACAACAGTATATCCAATTACTTATTTAACAGAAAGATTATATGGAGAAAATGCTAATATTTATAGTATTTATCCTGATGGTGCTGATATCAATGAATATGTCTTAACTGAAAAACAAATCAAAACATACAGCAAGAGCGATATTTTTATTTATAATGGTCTTACCGATGAAAAACAAATTTCTAAAGAATTTATTAATAATAATAAAAATCTAAAGATCATTGATGTTGCAAATGGTATTAATCATACAAATAATATTGAAGAACTTTGGCTAAGTCCTAACAATTATTTAATGCTAGCAAGCAATATCAAAACAAATTTAAGCACTTTAGTAAATAATAAATATACAGAAGAAACAATTACTAAGAATTATATAATTCTTGAAGAAGAACTTTCTTTAATGGATGCCTCTTTAAGAAATTTAGGAAAACTTGCTCAAGAAAAAAATAAAGAAATATTAATTGTATCAAATAATAAATTCAGGTATTTAGAAAACTATGGTTTTGTTATATTATCCATTGAAGATGCAATCGCAACGGGTACTCTTGATACTATGAAAAATAATTTCAAATCAAATAAATATACTATTCTTTTTGCCTTTGAAAAAGACTTAGAAAATGAATATATCAGTGAATTAAATCAAAATGAAAAAGTAGTTTTAGTAAACGCAATGTATACACTTACTGCCGAAAATAAGCAAAATAATGATAATTATCTGACTATCATGAATCAATTTCATGAAAATATCAAAAATTATGTTTTAAATTAAACCAACAAGTTTGGTTTTTTTATTGCCTTTTTACTCGTTTAGATGTAATATAAATATTAGTTACCTAAAGTTAACTAGAAAGAAGAATAAATATGAGTGAAGCACGCGAAATGTATTTAAAACATATTTACTGTCTTAGCAAAATACAATCATTGAAGGCTGTTGATTTAGCAAAACATATGAATATCTCCAAGGCCAGTGTTAGTAAAACATTAAAAACTTTTAAACAACAAAATTTAATTAATCTAAAAGAGAATGGAAGTATCATCTTAACAAGTGAGGGTTTGAAAATTGTCATTGACCTTTATGAGCGTTTTTTAACCATTCAAAAATTCTTAAAAGAATCATTAGATTTGACTGAAGAAGAATCAAGTAAAAATGCCTGCCACATGGAACACTGCATTACAGATGATTGTTACTATAAAATGAAACATTATATAAAGGAGGAAACAAAATGCTGATTTTAAAAGATATTTGCTTTGCAAGAAATGGTAAAATCATTCTTGACAATGTCAATTTAACAATAAATATAAATGACTATGTTGCTATTACTGGACCAAATGGATCTGGTAAATCAACTTTAGCCAAAATTATCATGGGTTTAGAACTACCAGATTCTGGACAAATCCTATTTGATGATACCGACATCACTAAATATTCAATTGATGAACGTTCTAAATTAGGAATTGCCTTTGCTTTTCAAAATCCAGTAAAATTCAAAGGAATCACAGTAAGAGATCTCCTAAATTTATCTGCCAAAAAAACTTTAACAAATGAAAATATCTGTGATATTCTAGCCACAGTTGGATTATGTGCTAATGAATATAGCGATCGCGAATTAAACACTTCTCTCTCTGGGGGAGAAATGAAAAGAATTGAAATTGCGGGAATCATCTTAAAACAAAATAAATTAACTATTTTTGATGAACCAGAAGCTGGGATTGATTTATGGAGCTTTAATAATCTAATTAATATTTTTAATAAACAAAAAGAAAAGAACAATACAACCTTAATTATTACCCACCAAGAAAAAATCTTAAAAGTGGTTGATAAAATCTTATTATTAGAACATGGCCGCGTTTCTTACTTTGGCAATAAAGATCAAATAATCGATCAACTTATAAAAGCGGATTGTGAAATCAAAGGAGGTAATTTCTATGACTGCTGCCGATGAAATATTATTATCTTATGTAATTGATGATTCTAAAAATGCAACTGCCTTTAATCTCCGTAAAAATGGACAATTAGTAAAAAGAGAGATAAGTGATAATGTAACCATTGTTTCAAAAGCTGATGGAACGGGAATTGATATTTTTATTAAAGAAAATACAAAACGAGCTCTAGTGATGATTCCAGTTATTATAACTGAAACTGATATTCACGATAAAGTATATAATGATTTTCACGTTGGCAAAAATGCAACTGCTACGATTATCGCTGGATGTGCAATCCATAATCCAGGAACTTCCCCTTCTACTCATAATGGAATCCATCGTTTCTTCTTAGAAGAAAACTCTAATATAACTTATTTAGAAAAACACTATGGAGAGGCAGATAAACATGGAAGTACTACTTTAAATCCTATCACTGAAATTTATATGGAAAAAGATTCTCAAATGAAAATTGACACACTGCAAATTAAAGGCGTCAACAAAACGACCCGCTACACTATCGCAGAAATAAAAGATGGTGCTACCCTAGTTGTAAATGAAAAAATTATGACCAATAATACTGATGAATCAACAACTGAATTCGATATTAATTTAAACGGGAAAAAAGCCTCTGCCCATGTAACAAGTCGATCTGTTGCAATTGATAATTCAGTCCAAACTTTTATTTCTAGATTAAATGGAAACAATGAATGTTATGGACATGTTGAATGTGATGGAATTTTAAAAGATAAAGGCATTGTAAGAGCGATTCCAGAAGTGAATGCAAATCACCTTGATTCAAAACTTATTCATGAAGCTACCATTGGTAAAATTGCTGGTGAACAACTAATTAAATTAATGTCATTAGGACTAAATGAAAAAGAAGCCGAAGAAGTTATTATCAATGGTTTCCTAAAATAAAAATTAGATAAATGAATTATCTAATTTTTTATTCAATAAACTCTTTGGTTGAATCTAGAATCATTTGAACTCTCTTTTGTTCTACATTTAATTCACGTCGTTCAAAAATCAAAATATAGATTCCTTCCCAAAGAATAACCCAACCAAGTAAACTTATTACATCCATTAATAAATCCCGTAAAAAATAAGAAGCCAAAAAAAACAAGATACCTATGATGAAAAAAATCATTGCTTTATTATAACCTTTTGTTTTCTCGAATCTAAGATCAAACAATTGATTTTTAAAATACCCTTCAATCAAATCTATAATCTTTTGTTTTTTCTTTTTATCTGCTTTAAATTGTAAATCAAACTGAAGTGTTATTACTTCATCTTCCAAACAATATTTAATTTCATTTAAAATATAATGTGCTAAGTCCTCAGATAATCTTTCTTTATTAAAATGCTCTACTAGATCACTTTCTTCTTCAATTCTAATCTTTACTACCATTTATATCACCTTAAAACTATTATACATAGAATATTTATGTTTGACTAGATAAACCTTTGGTTCTTTTTATTTTTCCAAATAAAAAACTATCAAGAAATCATTTGCTTAATTTCTCAATAGTCTTTCTATTATTTATCTTTTTTTATAATATGAATAAACCATCTATTTTCATTTATCATATTTCTCATAAACAATTTTATCAATATTTAATCTGTTCTCTTCACCATAATACGTTAAATAAACTTTATAAGTTCCCATAATACAACCTTCTTCTTGAACTTCTAGTACAGGAGTATAACAGCCTTCTGCATGAATAAAGCCATCTGGTGCATAATCAAATGTTAATTCAATTTGATTACCATTAATTTTCTTATCTGTTAAATAAGCTGTATTTATATTATTTATTTTGTTTGAAACTCTTGACAAGATATAGTAGCCATTCGTTTTTGTTAAAGTGTATTCTCCAATATTTGCCAATTTATAAGTTCCTGTTGGTAGTTCATAATTGTAAATACTAAAATATTTTTTTGCAACCGCTTGTATTTCTTCAATAGTTCGTGGTGTATAAAGTCCAGAAGCTAATAAAATAATAACCGCTTTTTCTTCATCGTTAAAATTGTCAAATGATTGTTCTGGATAAGCATTAAAAACACCTTTTACATAGCTTATTAAATCCCATTCACTCAGTTCTTCTGGTTTCCTATTTTCTAGTAACCCAATTCCTGGATCCATTAGACTATAATCAATGTTTAGATTAAATAGCTCTTCATTTGTCGTTACATCAATAATTATTCCATCTTCATTTTTTTCTAAATAAGTTTCTTCTTCAACAATTGTTACAAAATCATTTTTATCTATCGGTTTATCATTATTCTTAGAAAAAATAATTCCCTTATGCCATAAGATACAAATTGTGATGATGATTATTATCAATAATAGAATTACAAAAATAAATACTTTCTTTTTCATTGTCTTTACCTCACTTCTTTTATTTATATATTTGAATAAAAATCTCGTGGATCAATAGATTCTCCAGGATATCTGGAAGCACCGTAAGACGTTCCCAAATTATTTGTTGCATATACTTCAAAGTGTAAATGATAGCCTACAGGATCACTATCAAAAACCTTATTACCAACATATCCTATTATTTCACCTTTTGAAACCCTGCTTCCTGCACCTTTTAGACCTCCTGGATCAGCCATGTGCATATAATTGAAATATATTGGTTTTTCAGTATATGGATCATATGAATCACTTTTTATAGTTATCATATTACTACCTGATTTATCTGAACCAGTCCAATTTATTGTCCCACTTTCTGCCGAATAAATTAGATAATCTCGATTGCTGTTAAAATAATCAATTGCTATCTTCATTTAATTCATCTCTAAATACTATTAAGTGCTAAGTCACATACATGTTTTTAAATTAATTGTTATATTTTATAAAAAATAATATTATTCAACTTCTACTTAAAATAAAGTTCTAATTTTAAGCTAGAAAAATCAATATAATATTTTTTTTATTACATTGCTATATATTTATCATTTTTTTCGTAAATAATTTTATCAATATTAATTCTGTTTTCATCATAAGTAAAATAAAATTGATAATAACCAATAATACATTTTTCTTCATTTACTTCATTCAGTGGCGAATAACAGCCTTTTTCTCCTCCAACAAAAGAATTTGGAACAAAATCCAAATAAAGTATTACTTGATTTCCATTTGTTTCGGCTTTTGCCATAAATGCATCAATTATCAATTTCTTTTTATTTTGTATTTCTGATCTAACATAATAACCATCAATTTTAGTGATGGTAAAATCACCATACTTTTCTATTTTATATGTACCAGTTGGCAATTCATAATTGTCAATATCAAAATACATTTTCGCAATCGATTGAACTTCTTCTATAGTTCTTGGAATATATAATTCCGAAGCTAAAGCAACAATACTTGCTATTTCCAAATCAGAGAAACTATCAAAAGAACGCTCTGGATAAATAAACAGAAAATATTTCGTATATTCTAAAAGAATCTGTGCATCATAGCTCGTCATAAAGGCTTTTACTTGATAATTCATTGATATTTCAGATGAATTTGAATAATCTTCACTCGGATCATATAAAACTGTTCCACTTTCTTTATCTTTTACGATTCCATTATCTTCTTTATCTACATATTTTTCTTCTTCTATAACAGTTACTTCTTCATTACTAGAATAGGGATTGTTTTTATCAGAAAAAATAATTCCCTTTGCCCAAAAAATACAAATGGTGATTATCACTATTATTAATAATACAATTATTGAAATAAGAAACTTCTTTTTCATGTTACTACCTCTTTCTTAAGAGAAATAGGGAATTTTTATAAGAAATCCCCATTTCGATTTTTTAAATAATGGAATAAAAATTTCTTGGATTAATTACTTCTGCAAATGGATAATTACTTGCACCCAAAGCATTCAAATTTAAAGTAGTCGGAGCATAGGTTTCAAAGTGTAAATGTGGTCCCTCTGAATTTCCACTGCTCCCAACATAACCAATTATTTCACCTTTTGAAACTCGGCCAGAGGTTTTTATGGCTTGATCTATCATGTGCATATAGTTATAAACGATTTGTTTGCCAGTATAAGGATCATATGAATCACTCTTTATGGAAATCATATTACCACCTGAATTATTAAAACCTGCCCAATTTATCGTCCCACTTTCCGCTGCATAAATTGGCTGTCCATTTATGCTTCCTGAACAAGCAATAATGTCTACTGCTCGATGAAACGAACTAAAATCACTAGTAATACAAGTGTAAGCCGTATTTACAGGATAAGCCCAGCCTAAACCTTCATAAGTCCCAGTAGGAACAGATTCTTCATACCATATCTTCAAAGTTGGCCAATAACTAGATCCAGAACTTCCATCACTTGATACAATGGCATTATAATCATTATATGATTCATTAGTATAACCTACCATAAATCCGTTACGGTTATTACTTCCATTTGAATTATTGTAATACCATCCCTGTACTAGTCCAGTTACATCTAAGAAGAAATTTTGATATCCATTTCTTAAAGTCGGACCTACATTTTGATGTAACAAATTATATCCTAAATTATGGTGATTATCCCAAGTTATAGTATAAGAGTTCCATGAACTATTCACACTATATATATTGATTCCACCCCATGTTGATGTCCCTTTAAAATAATTAAAATCGATTGCTGCACTAGTAATAGTACCATTAATTGTAGGTAATGAACCCCAATTCATAAACGCTCTACTTATTGTTTCTCTTTTTCCAATATATAATCTATCAGCATTGACATGATTATGGCTTGCTGCATCACCAACATGTACGTAAGTATCTAATATATTAGTTTGAGTAGCTGAGTTTGTAATATATGGATCAACAATAATAGGATAAACTCTATCATCACTATTTAACCACTCCTCATCTAATTGATAATTAATTTTATAACCATCATTTGTTTCTTCTAATGTAATTTCTGTATTAAATGTGATTCCTGATTGTTCTGCACTATCATACATATAAGGATTTTGAAAAGTCATAATATCATTTCCCAATTCATCTCTAAATATAATTAAATCATGATCAGTTTTTTCAGCTTTTAAATCGGTTTTTACATTATAAATAAAGCTTGTAACATCACTTTTTTCATTAATATGAAATTCTTCTTTTAAATTAGAAGATGATATATAATATACTAAATCAACGTTTTGTAAAACATTTTTATATATTACTCCACTTGAAACATTTGTTAAATTGAATTTGTTATTTGATTTCTCAGTAATCACTTTTCCTTGAGACTTCTCAATATTTTCAATACCCCAAGATAATTCATATCCTTTAATATTTACCTTAATCAATTCTTCATGATTTGATTTTTTAGCAAAAAGTACTCCAATATTCGGATTGTTTTTTAATTTTAAATATTCACTATTCACATTTTTATTTTCGTTATTTTTATTATTTGAATTACTGTTTGTTGAAACATCTGAATTGTTTTCTATTAGAGAATTATCTATATTCTGCCAATTTCCTTCTTCATCTAAATAATGAATAGACGAAGGATAAGATGCCGCAGTAATTGTACCATCTTCATTTCTAAAATGTTTTGTATACTCATCTCGCAGAGATATAATTTCTTCGACTACTACTATATTTTCTAATTCTTCCAAACTTTTTGCATTCATTGGGATGATTGGAAAAAGTATGCTCACACAAAGCACCAAACAAAATATCTTTTTAATTTTTTTCAACATAAACTAATACCTTCCTTTTACTCTATTAACTTATCAAAAATATTCATTCTAAACTCAATACACCTCTAATTCTAGAATTTGTACTATTTTTAATTAGAAAAATAATTAGAATAAAAAGAAAAAACAGCACAAAAACAATCAAACGATGTTGTACTGCTCTCATCATTACTTAAACAGTATCATAATACGACATTTATTGCAAGTAAGGATATATATATGCATTTTTCGACACTAAAAAAAATCTATTTCCTAGATTTCTTTCTTTTAAGAACTAAACTGTAAAATATTTTCGGATGAAATAAAAAATCAATTGAATCAACTTTATCTACTAAAGTAACTAACCAACTTTCAAGATATTTTGGAGGTATTATATTTAAAGGAAACATGTGCTTCATAATAATATCTTCAATCAAAGGATTCATTAGATGAGGAAATGTTTTTTTGGCATTCATTCTTGCTTGAGCTGCATGAACAAATCCATGTTTTTGAAAAAATTTATTATTACTGACATTGCTTTGCCAAGGTTTATCATAAAAATCATGTAAGAGCCCGCCAATTGCACAAGCTTCATAATTAAGTCCTAATCTTTTTGCAATCCGATAAGAATCAAAAGATACTCTTAAAGAATGATCATATACCGATTCATTCACATGATGCGGGAATAATTTTCGTTTTAAAAATTCTTCATATTCTAATATTTCTTTTACGAGTTTATAATATTCTTCATATTCATAAATTATTTTTTTTTTTTATTATTTAAAAGATAAGTTTTAATATACGAACCTAAAGCAAATATTTGCAAAATAAAGGTAATTACTATCATGATTGTCGTAGTAATTTGCAATATTCCAAATGCATAATAAATTAATCCAAGAATTAAGGAAACAAATAATGTCCAAGTTTTCAATTTGCCAGCTAATAAAGTATTATCAATTCCCTTTTTAAGATAAAGAAATAATCCAAGCAATCCAATAATTACTTCCATAATTAATAAATATAAGAAAGTAATTCTAAAGTTAATAAGAACAATTAATAAAGCAACAGCAAAAGCTTTATCGGCAATAACATCTAATTTGGCTCCAAGAGTACTAAAAGCTTCCCATTTTCTTGCTAAATAACCATCAAGAGTATCTGTAAAAGAAATTATGATACTTAATATTATTAAATAAGGAATCTTGTCCGTAAAACCAAAATACACTATTAATGGAATTAAAAGAATTCGTAAAGAAGTTAATATATTAGGAATATACTTTTTCATAAATTAGCCTCGCTTCTTTTAAATCATACAAAAAAACCATAAAAAAAGCAAATTAAAAAACTAATAACTTCGATTATTAGTCTATTTTATGTAAAATTATCTATCTATATCTTAATACAAATCTCATAAATAAATCTTTAATTCATCTAAATTATGTTCTTGCAGTGCAATAAATTCAAATAATAAAGATTTTAACTCTTCATCAGTTCCTTTATATTCATTTTTAAGCTGATTCATAGTAGTAATTCCTGTATGATAACCCTTTACCATCATATCAATTACTTTTTCTTCAACATCCCCAAATGCAATTTTCACTTCAGTTATAATCTCTGAAGAAATTATTTTCCATTTACTAATACTATCATCATCAAATCCATACTTCTTACAAATGTGAATAATTTTATCATCAATTTTTTCAAATTCCATTTGTTGACTTTCTAAATGCTTTATTAATTCTACATTTTCAAGTCGTTCTAATACGTGGTTAATTCCAACAATTCCCATTTGAACCCCTTGATGCATTTTATTTAGAATCTTTACTTCTTCGATTTGTTTTAAATCTTTTTCTTTCATATTTATCACCTAAGAATAGTATTTACCAATTTTTTAAATACATACAAAAAAGTGTATTTCTACACTTCTTGTACAACCGCAATGATCATAGGCTTACATTCAGTTTCACCATATAAATATTTGCCAAGTTCACTACGAATTTCTGTCTTTATTTTATTATAATCAACATAATTATCTACTACATTTCTTTCAATAACATCTTGAGCTATTCTTTTAATCTCTGAAATAATCTCTTTTGAATCCTTCACATAAATAAATCCTCTAGTTGTTACTTCAGGACCAACAATTAATTTCTTTGTCCTACGACTTAAAGTAGCACTAATTAAAACAATTCCATTTTCACTTAACATTTCACGATCTTTAATAACTAATTCTCCAACGTCATCACTACTATCACCATCAATTAATACTTCATTGATTTTAACAGTTTCTCGACATTCTTTTAGACTCCCATTTTCAATTAATACCACTTCACCATTTTGTTTCAAAATGATATTTTCAGCAGGCATTCCTAGATTATTAGCTAAATTAGCATTTCCAACCATATAACGATATTCTCCTTTAACAGGCATATAGTAAGTTGGATTAAGCAAACGAATCATTAACATTAAATCTTCACTTGAAGCATGCAATAAAATTGTTTTCTCTTTTGGAATGCTAATAATTTTACAACCACGCATTGCTAAATCATTTTCAATTCGAACCAATAATTTTTCATTTGCATCATATCTAGGTTCTGCAAAAATAATAGTATCTTCTTTTTTCAAAGTAATAAATTTATCATATCCACTTAAAATCTTACTGATTGATGAATAAGGATTAACCCTTTCATCACATAAGAGTAAAATTGCATTTGAATCATTTATATTTGATAAATCACCTAATAAATCATCACTAAATTTTAAATATCCTTCTTTTTTAGCAAAAGTAATTACATTTTGTAACTTTTTGCCCATAACCACTATCTTCCGGTGAGAATTTTCAGCACTACTAAAAATATCTTGAATTGTATAAAGATGGGTTGGTAAGACCGTAAACATTAATCTTCCTTCATTTTTTAATACCACTTCTCTAAAGAATGTTTCTAATCGATGTTGAGGCGATGTATGGCCAATTTTTTCTGAGAAACTAGATTCACTTAATAAAGCTAGTACTCCTTGTTTGCCCACATAAGCAATTTTTCCTAGATCAGTTCCAAAAGTTCCTGCCATCTTTGGATCAATAATAAAATCCCCAGTATAGCAAATTGCCCCTTCTTTTGTGTTTAAAACAAACATTACTGAATCAGGACAACTATGACTTACACTCATCGGATATATACTTAATTTTCCAAAATTTAATTTTTTATGAGGAACCATATCCACAATATTTTTTAAAGGAACTCCAAGTTCTAATAACATATACTTCGTAAATTTAGTTGCATACAACTTGATTTCAGGTATATTTTTTACTAAATCTGCAGCGCCTCCAATATTCTCATTATGACCATGTGTTAAAAAAACACCCTTAATTCTTTTCTTATTCTTAATTAAATAATCATAATCTGGAATAATATAATCTACTCCATAAGTATTTCCAGTGGCATACTTTAATCCACAGTCAAAAACAAATAGATCCTTATCTACTTCTATCACATAGGTGTTCTTACCGTCTTCATCAAGACCACCTAAGCTGAACAATTTAATTTTACTCATAAAACACTCTCTTTCTTTTTCATAACTTTTAAAAATAAATAATAAATAAAAGGTAAAGTTCAATGTTAGAATTATAGCAAAAAAAAATGATTATAGCAAATCAGAATCACCAACTCTTTAAATAAAAGAAAAAAAGGTAATTCTACCTTTATTGCTCTTCTGTTATTAATTCACTTAAAACAAGAAATTTTAGTCCTTGAGAATCAATTTGTTTAACTATAATATCTAAATCTTCTAGTTTTACATTTTCTTTTACAAAGATAATAGCACCACTTTCAATACTTCCTTTAATGCTAGCAATATTAGAACTATTTAAAGTTAAAGTTGCTTCCACTAAATATTTTTTATTCTTCAAACAAAAATCACGATTATAATCCGTTACATAACAAATATTTGATTCCAATTGTTTATTTACCTCTTTATAATTTTTAAAATCATGATTAATTTGTTCATAACTAACATCACTTTTTAATGTATCATTATTTACTAAAACAGAGAAATTCTTATTTTTATTCAAAAAATACTTTATATGTTCATTATTACCTTCCAAAAGAATCGTTACCGCAGTCTTTGATTTATTTCCTTGCCTGATTATCTTATCTTTATGATTCTCTAAAGTAACATCAGGTTTTACTTGATCAAAAACCAAATAAGTTCTATTAAATTCCCCAAATGATTTTACGCTTCGAAAACTTTTCCTTTCATTTACAGATAAACCATTCACTCCAGGAATAATATAATCTCCATCAATAATTGCATTCACACTACTGACTTCTTCATTTTCTTTTGCATTTATGATAGTCGCATAAAGAGGATCCTTTGTCTGCATAAAGAAAGCGATTTTTTCCGTATAATAAAAACTAAATAACATAATTGCAATAATACCTAAACATTTGTAGAATTCCTTCACATAAATCACCTAGTTAATTATATGATTCAAATTATTACTTCATTAACAAGAAATTTATACTTTTACGTCGTCTTTTAAACCTTTTGTTTGAATAAAAGATAAAAACTCTGCAATTACTTCTGTAATAAACTTGGTTTCATTATCTTTTTCATAACTTCTAGACTGAATTCTTCCTCGAATCGCAATTAAATCGCCACTTCGACAATATGTCGTTGCCTTCGTAGCAATACCATTCCATAATACACAACGGATAAAATCACATTCATAAATTCCATCCTGATTTTTAAAAGATCTTGGTACGGCTAAATTAATTACGGTTCTTTTATTATCATTTTCTCCATCAATAATACTTGGATCAGTCGTTAATCTTCCTACTAAAGTTACTGTATTAACCATTATTTTCCTCCTTTCAATCATAATGTATCAAATATTTCCCAAGAAGAAAAATGACTGATTTTAATGATTAAAAACAAAACTAAATCAAAAAAATAAATTCATTAAACCAATTTAATGATTTTAAAGCAAAAAACACGATTGAAAAACAAAATGATCTCTGTTATAATTCATATAGTACGGAGGTATGAAAATGGGAGATAATATAAATCAATCAATTAGTCATACAATATTTTTACTAGCTTCTTTAGTAAATAACTTAGCAAAAGAAAAACCAGAATGGAGAAATTATTTTTCTTTCTCAGGAAACGATGTAACATTCAAGGGAGAAACAATTAATCTAGAAAAATCTCATTTAACAAAAACATTTGAACTAATTGAAAATGATGTCTTAGAAGATCGCTTAAATGCTGAAGATATCTTCAATATCATCAAAATTCAATTACCTCAAGAAAAAAGAGAAAAATATCCAATCATTCAAGAAATGTTGCCATTAGAAAATTTCACTTTAATTAAAGCGAATGTAAAAGGAACCCCTCAAGCTTTTAAAATGAAATTAAATAATCAGACTCCTTTTGATGATATAAATACTTATAACAATTTGAAAGCTGAATACGGTAATGTTACCTTCCAAACTTGGCAAGATTATCGTCAAGGAAAGTTAGTTCCTACTCAAGAATATATAAAGATTCTCATCAATAACGATGTGTCTCTCTCTGCTCAAGAAAAATATAAAACTTATAAACAAAATATGGAACTATTAGCTAAATATGAAAACTATATAGAAAACCCTTCATTGCTTAATGCTATTCAAAAATATAAAGATGCTATGGTTCAATTAAGTATCCATGATCCAAAAAGTCCATTATTAGAAGATGAATTAAAACTGATTAATCAACAGTTTGAAAAACTAGAAGGTTCACAACCAACAAATAATAAATCTTTGACAAAAAATGATGGGCATAATATTGGTGGAAATAATGATGAACAATATTTGAAAAAGACTGGTTCGATTGATATCTTTATATTATTAGCCACTTTAATTATTACAGGTATTATTGTTGCCGCGGCATTAATCTTTGTTCAATTATAATAACAGTTTTGTATGAAACTGTTTTTTATTTAACATTTTTTATCATTTCCTTCATATAATTAAACATAATCAAAGGAGGAATTATGGAAATATTAAAAGTATCAAGTAAATCAAATCCCAGTAAAGTAGCAGGAGCAATTGCCAACATTTATCGTGAACAAAAAATAGTAGAAATTCAAACAATTGGAGCCGGAAGCTTAAATCAAGCAATTAAAGCTATTGCTATAGCTAGAGGATTTGTTGCTCCAAGTGGAGAAAATTTAGTGGTGACCCCTGCTTTCAATGACGTCAACATCGATGGAGAACAAAAAACGGCGATTAAATTAGTGATAGAAAATAAATAAAAGACTTCAAAAAAAGTCTTTTTTACTTGTTCTTTTGACAAACAAAAAGATGAAAAGAATTAATTTTTTAAATTTTGATTCTCTATTCTTTTCCCTGTTTTATTTTTTCATTTCATTTAAAAAAATAGTCGATTTATGTTATTTCTATAATAACTTGATGTGAACAGTAATACATACATATAAACTATAGTTAAAAGATTAGAAAAACGGAAAAAAAGAAAAGAATAGTTTTGATAATAATAATTTTTTTAGTAATTATCGTATATTTCTAGTGCCAAAAAAAGAAATGTTAAGAGATGGAGGCACAGTGATTTACTCTGCTATTTTATATAAAATAGTTAAATGGAATGAACTAGATATATGAGAAGAAGATGGTACCACTACAGAAAAACGTCATGACACGGAAGTATGCATATTTCCAACCAATTATTATAATTGCAAAACTTAGAAGTTTATTTGCTTATTAATAGTTTAAAATAGATTCAATTAAAGGAATCCATTTTTTCTATACCCAAAAAAATCTAGACAAATTTCTAGATTTTCTTTGATTATTAATTTTAGATTAAATTCAAAATCCTTTTTGCCAACCCTTTTTTCGAACAATAAACTTTCGACATAAATCAACTGGTATTACAGTAAATGCGAGTATTATGACTAATATTAATTCCCTTGATGTTAAACCATAAGTTCTAAAAATATCGCCACCAAAATAAATAATATAAATTTGAACGACGGCAATAAAAATAAATATAGTTAAGAATACTTTATTTTTTCTAATATAGGAAAGTAGATTAAGCCTTTGGGTTCTAGCATTAAAAGAATTAAAGACGTCAATAAAAATAAATAAAGCAAAATATGCTGTCATTAAATATTTATAGTTTTCTCCATTTCGAATTAATTCTTTAAAGATTGGTAATTTTAAAAACAATAAACATAAACCTGCGGAATATAAGCCAGTAATAGCAACTTGACTATACATATATTTATTAATGATTGGTTCACTTTTCTTCTTTGGAACTTCATCCATATATTCTAGTAATGGTGGTTCAAAAGAGAAAGCAAGACCAGCAAACGTATCCATTATCATATTAATCCATAACATTTGTACAATGGTAATCGGTGTTGCAACTCCTATAAATGGTCCAATTATTGACATCACTAAAGCACACATATTACAAGTTAATTGATATACAATAAATTTACGAATACTCTTAAAGATAGTTCTTCCATAAAGAATGGCTTTACTAATTGATAAGAAGTTATCATCTAAAATTACAATATCACTAGCTTCTTTGGATACTTCTGTCCCACTTCCCATCGCAAACCCAACATCCGCTTTCTTTAATGCTGGTGCATCATTAACGCCATCTCCTGTCATTCCAACAACCAAATTAAGTTCTTGGGATAATGTCACTAATCGACTCTTATCATTAGGTAAGGCACGAGCTACAATTGAAAGATTGGGAATGATTTTTTTTAGTTCTTCATCATCAAGTGCATTTAACTCTTCACTCGTTAAAACTAGATCTCGATCATTTTTAATAAGACCAAGATCTCGACCAATTGCTACAGCTGTTTTCTTTGCATCACCAGTTATCATAACTGTTTTAATTCCAGCTTTAGATACCAACTTAATTCCTTCTAAAGCTTCCGGTCTTACATCGTCCTTGATTAAAACGATTCCTAAATAAGTTAGTTCTTTTAATCCTGATTCACTTGTTGCAAGCAGTAAAACTCGCATTCCTTTATTTGTCGCACGCTCTATTTCATAATGAATACGACTTTTATCAACCAAGGCATTAACTGTTCCATCTTTTTTATAATATTTTGTACAAATCGGTAATAGCTTTTCACTAGCTCCCTTTATAAACGTCAATACTTTTCCATCATCAATTTTGATCGAAGCATATTTTTCTTTACTATCAAAAGATGTCTTCTCTATTATTTTATACTTATAATTATCTCTAAACTGAACAAAAGATAATAAAGCTCGATCAGTGATATTTCCCCCAATAATTTGTTTATCAATACCATAATTACTCGCATTATTTACTACAACTGATTTATAAAATAAATTATTTAATTCCTCACTTTTAATATCTTCTTCTTTTTTATAATGAGTATAATCGCCATCAATAAATTCGATAACTTCTAACTTACCCTTAGTAAGTGTCCCAGTTTTATCTGTAAATAAAATATTTAAACTTCCAGCCGTTTCAATTCCAACTAATTTTCTAACTAAAACATTATCCTTTAACATTCTTTTCATATTTGAAGACAAAACTAGTGTAATCATCATTGGTAACCCTTCCGGGACAGCTACTACGATGATTGTCACTGATAAAGTTGCTGCATATAAAAGATGAGAAAACATTAAAGGAAAATCTGTAGCTGTTTTTAAAACAAGATCCATTTCAAAATTATTTTGAACAAATAACACATTAATTAAATAGGATAAGGTGACTAAACCGGCAGCAATATAACCAATTCTACTAATCACATTAGCAAGACCTCTTAAACGAATCTTTAAAGGACTTTCACCACTTGCTTCTTGAATTTCCTTTGCAAGTTTTCCATAAATCGTATTATCTCCAACACTTGTAACTAACATCACTGCTTCTTTGGAAAACACAACACTACCACGCATTACTTCATTTTCTTTTTTTGGTGCTATACTAGCTGAAAAAATACTTTTCTTTAAGACTTCTCTAGCTTCACCATTCAAACTAGATTCATCTACTGTGATTTCTCCTTCCACCAAATAACCATCGGCAGGAATCTTCTCTCCACTTGCTAAGAGCACATAATCTCCAACAACCACTTCATCAACCAGTATTTCTTCTAATTTTCCATTCCTTCTTACTCGGCATTTCAATTTAGAAGATTCTTCCTGTAATTTAGAAAAAGCTTCTTCACTTCCATATTCTGATATTGAAGAAATAAAAGAAGATAAAAAAATAGCTATTACAATCCCGATTGTTTCGAACCAATCAAAATCCTGAAATAAAAAAACAATCTTAATTGACAACGCAATTAATAATATTTTAATAATCGGATCACCTAAAGATTGCAATAATAAACTAAGAAAGGTATTTCTTTTTAATTTACTAATTTCATTACTACCATGCATTTCACGAGATTCTAAAACTTCTTGTGTATTCAGTCCTACATTCTTTTTTATATTCATGAGTGCTTGTCCTTTCTAACAAACTATATGCTCACGAATTTAAATTTAGGACAAAAAAAAGAATAGTTTTACTATTTCAATATCTTATCTTATTCTTAATTTTATATTTATAATAATAGTGTCTAAAATTGCTTATAAACAAGGAGATATATGATTCTTTAATAATATTTAAAATATTACTTTATCTCTTACAAATTTCTTTATAAACTCACTAAAAGAATAATATTTAATATTAGAATTGAGTACTTCCTACAAATCTTTTTTTGACATAAAATTTTTAATTTACTAGCTATTTTTAGTTTTCTTCATTTGTATTACTCCTCACTAATTATTTCTTCATTTAACTTATATTTTCTTCCTTTATTTTCTCCAATTGGAATTAATATGTTTAATTTCATAAATTTACCAAAGTATTTTCTTATATTAACTTTACCCTTATTTAAAAGAGTGACAGCTAAATCTGTATCTATAAATTCATTCTTATTAAAATGGTTTATTAAAGTATTTAGTATTTCTTTCTCTGTTTTAGTTAAATCATTTAAGTATTCTTCTTTGATTCTAACTAATGAATTATTTGTATCAAATTTCTCTAT
>Ga0153942_1000097_pt1 | contig 29440 bp, 24 predicted proteins | sample TSNJ026MetaG_FD_104731 | JGI IMG/M metagenome (GOLD analysis project Ga0153942, IMG submission 104731) | Attine ant fungus gardens microbial communities from New Jersey, USA - TSNJ026 MetaG | ecosystem: Host-associated > Fungi > Mycelium > Unclassified | place: USA: New Jersey, Brendan T. Byrne... | reverse complement strand
GTCCCAGTTTTGACTATCCACCTCAAAGGTGAGAGGGGCGGAGCAGTTGGGGCATTTATAACTAACAACATCCATCGGCAATTCCTTCTCTTCCTGTTGGGATTAGCCCACTTTATTGCCGCAAGCGCTGCAGAATTTGGCGTCACCGGTTAAAGCGGAGCCGCACTCCATGCAAAATTTACCCTGGGGCCGTTTGCCGCCGCATTCAGCGCAGAATTTACCGCCGCTGTTCTTAGCGTTGCATTGGGTACAGGTCCAGGCGTCGGAGGGTTCCTGTGCTGTTGCAGACTGCTCCTTGGCAGCGTTTTGCTGCCGCATCTGCTCCTGATTGGAGGCGCTGGCGGAGGCCATGAAATTACCGCCGCTCTGCATACCCATGCCCACGCCCATGAAGCCCTGCATGGATCCGGCGGAATTGGACCCGGCGGCCTCAATCCCGCGGGCTACGCTGCCCTGAACGTAACCTTCCCGGACCGACGCGTCGGAAAGCATAGCGCCCTGGTTGCGCATGTTGATCAGCTTCTTGGATTCCTCATCGTAGGACAGGCTGGAGATGCCCACCGATTCAATGATCATGCCCCGGCGGGCATTCCATTCCTCATCAAGAACAGTGGTCATATATTTGGCAAGCTCCCTACTTTTGGAGGTGACGTGGGAGATACGGAGGCCATCCACAGACATCTGGTTGAGGGAGGTCTGCAAGGCGGTGAGGAATTCCGCAAGGTACAGCTTATTGATATTCTGGATATCCACCTTGGAGGCGTTGCGTGGAATGGCCTCGGTAAAGAACTTCAACGGGTCAATAATCCGGATAGAGAAGTAACCGTGGCACCGGAGATAGAGCTCGGCGTTGTAGAAATCATCGAAGTAATTTACAGGATTGACGGTGCCAAAGGGAATATTATTGATTTCCTGGGTGTTGATATAATAGACCTGCTGTGATTGGGGGGAGATGCCGCCGTATTTTACACGGCCGAAGGTTTCCTTGACAGCCTCGCCAAAATCCCCGTTAAAGAGGGAGGGGGCGGATTTATTGTCCACGGTGTAGTAGCCGGGTTCAGCACTGAAATCAATAATTTTCCCCCCATCCACCAGGATCATAAACTGGTTGACCCCTACATGAATGACCGAACCGTCGGTGATAATGTCGGGGGAGCCCTTCTTGTTTTGGTTGCGTTTATCGGATTTTTGAACTCCCTTAACCATCACAGTGGTTTCGCCCATGTCTGCGGGCACAATGGCTTCCAGATACTGGTCGGCCAAACCGCCTCCTATGGCGGAGGTTGCTGCGCGGATAATACCCATCTAAATCAATCCTTTCATCATTTATCCGGAGCCTTTTTAAGATCTTCTCAAAAATGTCCGGTACTTGTTTGTCCAATAGGGTATAAAAAAATTTGCCATGAAATCCAACAAGCTAAATTATATCACACTTAACAAGTATTTACAAAGGAAACAATAAGGCTTTACAGCATTGCAAAACTTACGGATCAGAAGTTTTCCGAAACCGCATTTTTCATTTAAACAAAAATCAAATTGTGGTATACTATTTAAAGCTTACTCTGTAGGCATTGAGGAAACGATGAAGGATGTGGACTTTTGAAAATTGTTGCGGTGGATTCCAATAGCATTTTAAACCGGGCATTTTATGGCGTCCGGCTGCTGTCCAATAAGGACGGCGTGTACACCAACGCCATCCACGGCTTTATGAATATTATAGCCAAGGTGATAGACGAGATAAAACCCGACGGCTTCGCCTTCGCCTTTGACCTGCCCGCCCCTACCTTCCGGCATGAGATGTATGGCGAATATAAGGCCGGGCGGAAGGGGATGCCTGATGAGCTGGCTATGCAACTGCCACTGGTCAAGGAGCTGCTGTCCGACCTGGGATACGCCATAGTGGAGTGTCCCGGTTATGAGGCTGACGACATCCTGGGGACCCTGGCCCATATCTGCGACGGTACGGAAAATGAGTGCGTTGTGGTCACCGGCGACCGGGATTGCCTCCAGTTGGTTTCCGACAAGGTTCATATCCGCTTGGCCTCCACCAAAGGGGGCAATCCGGTGGTCACCCTATATGACCCGGACACGGTCAGGGAGCAGTATGGAGTGACCCCACGCCAGCTCATTGAGGTTAAGGCTCTCATGGGGGACAGCTCGGACAATATTCCCGGTGTGGCAGGCATCGGCGAAAAGACGGCTCTGGATTTGATCAGCCGGTTTGACGATGTCGACTACATCTATGAAAATCTGGAAACCCTGGACATCAAGCCAGGGGTGCGCAATAAACTGCGTGAGGGGGAAGAATCCGCCCGGATAAGCCGTAAACTGGGGGAGATTGTTTTTGACGCCCCCATCTCGAACGATATGGAGGCCTACCGCATCCGGGAGGGTGATCCCGGTGGAGCGGTAGGTTTGCTAAAACGGCTGGAGATGTACAAGCTCATTGAGCGGCTGGGGCTTGACCTCAGTTTAACCCCAGCCCCTTCAGCGACGTCCGGGACCGGCTATATTCCCCCTAAGCTTGTCACGGCGCGCCCGATTACCTCCCTGGGGGAAATAAAAGCTTTCATGGAGGCCGGGGAGCGGTATTATTTGGCCCCGGAATATGAGGGGGATATCCCCGTGGAATTGGCGGTCTGCAACGGCGGGGAGGCGGTCTACGCCGACACCATGTGCCTGGAATTCCAGGCCATGCTGGGCTATGCCCTGGCTGTGGATAAACCTAAGATCGTCGCCGACGCCAAGGCTATCTACCGCCAAGGATTAATGGATGGGTTTCCGGTCAATGGCATTATTTTTGACGCCAGCTTGGCCGGCTATATTCTCAACCCCCTCTCTAAATCCTATGACCTGCCCCGCTTGGCCGATGAATATGGAAACGGCGTCCAGGCGCCCTTGAATGTGCCGTCTGTCCAATCAGCGGTCAATCTGTCCGCCGTTCATGAGCGGATGCAAGCTGAGATTGAGGAAAACAAGCAGCAGTTTTTATTATATGAGGTGGAGCTGCCTCTGGCCCGGGTACTGGCCTCTATGGAGGTATTGGGTTTCGATGTGGATACCGATGGTATCCGGGCCTTTGGCCAGGGCCTCACGGCCGAACTCAACGAGCTGGAGCAGGCCATCTACGAGGAGGCTGGGGAGCCCTTCAATATCAACTCCCCCAAGCAGCTGGGCCATATTCTTTTTGAAAAGCTGGGGCTGCCGGCCAAAAAGAAGACCAAGAGCGGCTATTCCACCAGCGCGGAGGTGCTGGAGGAGCTTCAATATGACCACCCCATCATTGCACGGGTGCTGGAGTACCGCCAACTGAGTAAGCTCAACTCCACCTATGTGGAGGGCCTGCTCAAGGAGGTGGATGCCGACGGGCGGGTCCATACCCGGTTTAACCAAACCGAAACCCGCACCGGGCGGATCAGCTCCACCGAACCCAATATGCAAAATATCCCTGTGCGCACTGAGTTGGGCAGGGAAATGCGGCGCTTTTTCCACGCAACCCCCGGCAAGGTGCTGGTGGACGCCGACTATTCCCAGATTGAGCTGCGGGTGCTGGCCCATATCGCGGAGGATGCCAACATGCTTGAGGCTTTCCGGGAAGGGACGGATATCCACACCATCACCGCTTCGCAGGTCTTTGGGGTGCCGGTGGAGATGGTAACCCCCAAGATGCGCAGCGACTCCAAGGCGGTCAACTTCGGCATTGTCTACGGCATCTCCGCCTTCTCCCTCTCCAAGGATATTGGGGTCACAGTCCGGGAAGCCAAAAAATATATTGATGATTATCTTGAAAATTTTTCCGGTGTGCGGGATTATATGCACAATACAGTGGAGTACGGCAAGAGCCACGGTTATGTAAAAACCCTCTTCGGCCGGCGGCGGAAGCTGCCGGAGTTGGCGGCCTCTAACAGGGCCCAACGGGCCTTTGGGGAGCGGGTTGCCATGAATATGCCCATCCAGGGTACTGCGGCCGATATCATTAAGATTGCCATGGTAAAGGTCTACCAAAGGCTTGAAAGAGAAGAAATGGAGAGCCGGTTAATTCTCCAGGTCCACGATGAATTGATCATCGAGGCGCCTGAACGTGAGGCGGAGCGGGCGGCACAGATCCTCAAGGAGGAAATGGAGAACGCCGTTTCTCTCAATACGCCGCTGGTGGTGGATGTGAATATGGGTACGGATTGGTATCAGGCGAAAGGCTGAGTATTCTACTCAGCGGCGTTTTTTTTAAATATATTATCAACTTGTAAGGAGGATATGTATGCAAAACAGAACTTTCCCCCGCACGACCGTGGGAGGGATATCGGTGTCCCGGATGATTATTGGCACCAATTGGCTGTTGGGTTGGAGTCATAAAGGCCCAGCCGCCGACCACAGCATCACCAGCCGCTACAATGCCAAGGAGGCATTTCTCCCACTGCTGGAGGCTTATTTGGAGTACGGCATCGACACATTAATGGCCCCGGTGACCCAACATCCTTTGATGTACGAGGCCATCCAATATGCCCAGGAAAAGACGGGCAAAAAGATTATTGTGGCGGACACCCCTATCCTCAATGTGGATGACACCCCTGGGGCGCGGGCGGAGTGTGAGAAAATCATCAAAAAGAGCGCGGCCAACGGTTCCACCTTCTGCTTGATGCACCATTCCAGCGCGGAGCAGTTGGTGAATAAAAACAAGGGCGTCATTGACCGCATCGGCGATTACACCGCCATGATCCGGGACGCGGGGATGCTGCCGGGGATGACGGCCCATATGCCGGAGATCGTCGTCTATTCTGACGCAAACGACTATGATGTGGAAACCTATGTCCAGATCTACAACTGTGTGGGATTTATGATGCAGGTGGAGGTTGAGACGGTAGCTCAGATTATTCACAGCGCCAAAAGGCCGGTGATGACCATCAAGCCCATGGGGGCCGGAAGGTGCACCCCTTTTGTGGGCCTGAATTTTTCCTGGAACACCTTGCGGGAGAAGGATATGATTGCGGTGGGCTGTGCCACCGCCCAGGAGGTTCATGAGGACGTGGAGATTTCTTTTGCCGCGCTTGAACGCCGTTTGCCCGATCTCAAAGTCCGTTCCAGCCCCAATGAAAACCAAGCTGCCTTTGGATAAGGTTACATACGCAATTGGACTGGTTGGGAGGAACCGTCTCAATATTCTTAACGTTGTGCATAAAATGAGGCCGTTGCAAGCTAATTGCAACGGCCTTTTTCACAGTTATTCTCCTTTAGGCTTTTTCAAGGCCAGCCCGTTTCATCTCTTCCCCTCGCCATAAATTATGGTATAATAACCGCAAGGGCAGCGGTTATTGTACGGATTTATAGGCCCGCCTTCGGCGATGGCTAATTATACCATATCCGCTTCGCTTCTATGGTATAATAGAAGTCGTATTTCGCAAAAAAAACAAAACTGTTATGTGAGGAGCAGGATAGAGATGTTTAACGAGGTTATTGCCGCCCGGACCATGAATTCGCTTTATATCTGGCTGGATATTGTATTTCTCCTTGTTTTGCTGGGTATTTTACTGGTGACTAAGCGGTATCAGGCCGCTGTTGTAGGAGCTATAGGAGGTGTGATCTACTTTATTGTGGATTACGGGATTTTTTTCAGACTGCTGGGAACCCGTGCGGTGGAAGGGGCCGACCCCTTTTGGTTTTTGCTCTGGCTCTCCATCAGCTACGGCTTCACCAACTTTGTTTGGATTTGGATTTGGCTGGACCGGGACGGACACGCCCTGGAGTGGTCGCTGCTGATCGTCACAGGCTGGTTCTGCACAGCTTTGCTCAGTCAAAACTTTGGAGGCGCAGCAACCATCGCTATCATGCGTGGAACTATGGATTACCACGGTGTCATGGCCCTGTTGATGTTTGTGGGATACACCCTTTTATGTATACATAATATCCGCTGTCGTCCGGAGGAAAAGGTGCCTTTGAAATGGATTTTGGCTATTGGGGTTCTCGTTCAATTTGGCTGGGAGTTTGTGCTGGCCGTCACAGGGATCCGCAATTTGAGCCTGAATACCATTATTACCAACTCCCTCTTGGAGACCAATATGGGACTTCCCTATCTCTACTTGATTCATCGAAGTGTCAATAAGCGGTTTGGCGAGAATCTCAAGCCTGTGAAGGAAAGAATATGGGGCCATGAGCCTGGCATATACATACGAAAGTCAGCTGAAAATATTATAAAATAGCAGCGTATATTTCAAAGAGGATGTGAAAGGGATAAATCTATCACAGCGGTATTCCTTTTTTCTAAAGCAGCCTTGATAAGAACAAATAATCATTGCCCAAAACGCATTTAATTTTCAAAGCCGCAGGACTCGATAGATGAAGTCCTGCGGCTTTGGATTGTATAGAGTAAAACATATTAACCATTGTGGCATTAAACCGGATTAAGGGCACTTTGGGTGGACGCAGAGTATGGCAGGCCTGCCGCAAAGATTAATCCTCTACGTCAAAATGCTCCAGCACCTTTTTCTTTTTTAGAGGTTTCGAGTCCCCATGCCGGACCCGGGACATTGTGAATAGGGCCAGGAGAGAGAAACAGAAAGCGTAAGGAAACAATGTCTGGTATGATACATATTCCAAAAAAACTCCGGATAACAAAGGCGTGACCGCTTGGGCCGCCATAGAAAATGTATAATAATAGCCGGTATATTTTCCTATATCCGAGTTGCTTGCTATCTCCACCACCATGGGCAACGAATTGACATTTATGGCGGCCCAAGCAATTCCGATCAAAGCAAAGCCAATATTGATAACCGCATGGTAATTGATGAAAAACGCGGCAAATAAGTAACAGGCCGTCATGAGAATAATACCGCCTATGATGGTTTTCTTTCTGCCAATATGGCTGGATATAAATCCAATTGGCAAATAACTGATAACCGCGCTGACAGTTGCCACCATTAAACAATCCGCGTATCCTCCGCTTTCCAATCCCCAAACAACGGTGGCATAGCGGGAAAAAGCGGAAGTAACCGCGTTGTACGCCGCAAACCATAGAAATATGGATACCAGGATCCATATGAGGCTGCGCCTTACCTCAGGAGACAGTTTGCCGGCCTGCTGCTTATGGTTCAGAGATACATCTGTTTCATCTTCCACTAGTTCGGGTATGGAGGCCCGTAATTTGTTTTCCCGAATGGTTAAAACCAAGATAACAACAGAGACTATCATGAGGGCGCCGATGGATAGGAACAATAGACTGTAATCAGGCGCTTCTCCAGGACCAACCAGAACTTTTATCATCATAAGCGCATAGATAGCGCCGACGGTCCCCATTAAATTGATAACGGCGTTTCCTTTGCTCCGCAACGGCTTAGGCGTTAAATCCGGCATAAGGGCGACAGCCGGAGAACGGTAAAGAGCCATGGAAAGCAACACAACTCCCAACGCGACAATGAAAATCGGGAAATTTCGGATATTGTCGGCCCATGGCAGGATCATTAAAGATATAACGGCTAAAATAGTGCCGCAGACAATAAAAGGGGTGCGCTTCCCAAAACGGCTGTTGACCTTATCGGATAAGGCCCCAAATAGCGGGAGCAAAAATAATGCCAGGACATTATCAATTCCCATAATCATTCCCGTCATGGTTTCTTTTAGCTCAAAGCTATTTTTTAATATTAGAGGAATAATGTTATCGTACATTTGCCAGAAAGCGCTGATGGAAAGAAATGCAAAACCAATTAAAATTGTTCGCTTGTAATTTAGCTTCATTTTTGACACCCTTTCACTAGAGCAGTTTTAGAAATGACCGGGAAAATGAATGGGAGAAGCGGATTCTTAATAGTGCGTTGCCGGAGCGGTATCGATATCGATATTCCCTCTCTCCTCCAAAACTGCTTCAATTCATAGTTTACCCTTACGCGCCTTATTGCCGGAAATCAACATAATTCATTATAACATAAAGAATGGTATGTATTCCATATGCTGTATATTTATCTATTGCATCTACAACAGCTAAGGGTGTTGCTTATGCATAATACACAGAATTTATAAAGTATTGCCTCTCTCTGACTGCCTATAAAACCAGGGATGCGTGTGGTATACTTTAATTATCATGAAGATTTTGGCGTCAAAGGAGGCATTGCGGCGATGGATCGGGATCAAGCAGCCGGGTTATTGGAGAAGATACGCGCGGGGATACAGCGGGAGATTGTGGGCAAAAAAGAAGCGGTGGATCATGTGCTCTGCGCCCTTTTAAGCGGTGGACACGTGCTGATTGAGGATGTCCCTGGCTTGGGAAAAACCACCCTGGCGTCCACTCTGGCTCAATGTACGGGATGCAGTTTTCAGAGGATACAGTTTACTCCCGATGTGACGCCTTCGGATATAACAGGGTTTACCATGTTTAATTTGGCTACCGGTGAAAAGGAATTTCATCAAGGGGCTGTTATGAGCCAGATGGTGGTGGCGGATGAGATCAACCGCACCAGTCCCAAAACCCAGTCGGCGCTGCTCCAGGCCATGCAGGAAGGCAGGGTGACGGTGGACGGCAATACATATAATCTGCCCCAGCCGTTTATGGTGCTGGCCACCCAAAATCCGGTGGAGCTGACCGGAACCTACCCCTTGCCGGAGGCTCAATTGGACCGCTTTTTGATGCGGATTTCTATGGGGTATCCCAGCAAATCCCAGGAGGTGGACATCCTCCAGGGGCATTACCGGGGGGAGATGGGCCGCCCAGTGGAGCCGGTCTGCGGGCCGGAGGAAATTATAGGGTTGCAGGAATTGACGGCGGAAGTGAAGTGCGTCCTGTCCATCCAACGGTACATTGTGGAGATTGCGGAAAAGACAAGGACCCATAAGGAAATTCTTTTGGGAATCAGCCCTCGCGGATCCATAGCACTGATGCGGGCGTCTATGGCCTGGGCCTTGATGGCGGGCAGGGACTATGTGCTTCCCGATGACGTGCAGGCTATGGCGGAGCCGGTATTGGCCCACAGGCTGGTGCTGGATAGCCGTATTGGATTGAGGGAGCAGGGTGTGGCCCAAAAGCTTTTGGCGGATTTGGTAAAACAGGTGCCGGTGCCGGCGATGAAATCATGAGGATGAAAGTATTCCGCATCACCTATTACACTTTGATGGGGCTATGTTTGTTGATGGGCCGGTTCACCGGCAGGCGGGAATTTTTTCTGTTGTTCTTCGTGATGCTGGCGGTGGTCGCCTATGCCTTTGGGTTAATCATATGGACCATCATGTCCTTTTCTTATGTCCAGGAGGTGTCGGAAAAGACGGCGGTTAAGGGCCAGGTGCTGGAACTGCACATTCGTATACACAATGACAAGCCCTTTCCCTTTACTATGATGCGGGTGGAGGTAGCCGGGGTATCCCTGCGGGAAAAAACGGTGCTGCGTTTTAGCCTGGCGGAAAAGGATTGGGTGGAGTTTAACCTCCCCCTGCCCTGCCCCTACCGGGGGATATATAAGGTGGGGATGGTTCGGGTAGAGGTCAGCGATATTTTTGGCCTTGTCCGGCTGTCCTATCCACTGGAAAAGCTGGCTTATTACCACCGGGTGGAATTAAAGGTATATCCGCGGATTGTGGCATTTTCCCACCTCTCCTCCCCGGCCAGGGATGCTAAGTATTTGGTGGGAAAGGTGCGGCTTGCCCAGGATGGGGACACCTATTCCGGCCTGCGCAGCTGGCAGCCTGGGGATGCCGCTAAGCGGGTGCATTGGAAGCAATCCGCTAGGAAGAAGGAATTGCTGGTGCGTCAATATGAGCGGCCTGGAGAGGCCGGATTGCTTCTTGCCATTGACAACGCCACCCCCGGAGTGACAGGGGAGGGGGCCTTGATTTATGGGGATATGTGCTGTGAAGCAGCGGCCGCCATTGGGATGCACAGCATAAAGTCCGGCTATGGAGTTGCTGTAATGGATGGAAGAGAGAGGGGAGGCCCTATAGTGGCCTCCAATATCAAGGAATTTCAGCGGATATCCGAATATCTGGCGCTGCTTCCCTTTGAAGCCGGCGGGGATTTGCTTGCCCGGATTGCGCAGGAGACAGAGGGAAAAGCGGAGTCCTACCGTTCAGTCTATGTCATATCTTCCCCCGATGGCTTGGAAGGCCAGCTCGAGAAATTCCAGACAGTGTATGGCCGGCGTCAAGCCCAATGGAGATGCTTGCTCGTCGCAGAGACAGAGGCGCAGGCTGCCCGTGTAGCCGGACGGCTGTCCGCTTTGGGGATAGATTGTATGTCCGTGGGATACGATTCGGATATTGGCGCCGCTTTAGGAGATTGGGTATGAGAGGGAAAGGCGGCGGCCCGTCTGTGGAAACAATTCCACTGGACGGTGTGGGACATAAAGCGGCTCAGCAGGACAATGCGGGAGGATTTCATGCCGCAAAGATTCTGTTGGTAGATTTGATTTCCGCAGCTTTCATCGGTGTGGGTCTTAGTTTAGGGATATTTACTATGACGGTCTTGGAAGCTTCCCTTTGGCCAGTCTTAGGCTGGGGAGCGCTCAGCGCCGCTTTGATAGCGTTCTTTCGGTTGCGGTGGTGGGTGGCGCCCGCAGTGGTTCTGGCAGGGGGAATGGGGATGACCATTTACCAGTTGGCTGCCAATACCGGTACCGGCAGCGGAGAGTTTTGGATAGCCACGGTAAACGGTTTTGCCCAGTGGGTGTTGTCGGGAGCAGGACCTGCCAGCCGGTTTGCCGAATCAGGATATATGCTGCTCCAATTTTTGACCGTTTTTGCCATTACCGCAATAGCCTTTGTGATTGTCCGCAGGTTTTTTTTATTCCCTTTGGTTTTGGCTGCGGTGGCGGGGGTGATGATCCCTATCTATTTATTGGGGTCTGAGGAACCCTTATTGGGCCTTTGTGTCTGTCTTTGCGGATTGATCGTGTTGATGCCCAGGGTGTATCACAGGGCTGTGGCCCAAAACGGCGCCGGAAGCCACAGTATCAGCAGGGCTTCCATGCAGGGAATTGCCCTGCCCATCGCCGTGGTGGGGGTGCTTTTGGTCAATCTTCTGCTCCCCGCGGAGACGGCGGGGTGGCGTTCGCAGCGTCTTGTGAATTTAGCCAACGATATTGGCACATTAATAGGGGGACCTTTTGATGGGCCCCGGGCAGGCAATGCCGGATTCCACTTCAATTCCACCGGATTTATGCCCCTCTCCCAACGGCTGGGAGGGCCGGTGGAGCTGGATAAGACAAAAGTGCTGACCCTGGTTTCCCAGGATCCCCCCACCTGGCTCAGGGGGGCGGTGGAGGACTATTATTCCGGCTACAATTGGTCGGACAGTGGCAACGATGGGGATTTTCGCCTGAATAGCCTGTTTTGGCGGGGCTATCGCAGCGATACCTTTGACTACGGCAGGCCTTTGGGGGGCCGGGAGGCGAGGCAGCTGTATAACCGGATCACCCAGGATGTATCTTACCAACTGATATATGAGGGACGCCGCTTTACGGCTGTGTTTGCCGGCGGGCGGATGATGTCGGTCAAGGCGGTCAGCGGCATGGGAAGTGGCGACCAATCCCAATCCCAATCTCAAGCCTACTTTAATATGCAGGGAGAGATTTATTTTCGCCAGCGGATACCGAGAAGAGGGACCCTCAGCTTTACAGGCACCCGTTTTCTCCGGGAGCTGGAAGATTTTGATGAGATAATGGGACAGCTTGAGGCGCTTACCCTTTCCCTTGAGGACAAGCGGTATGTGGAGATCGCAGAGAGGTATACCCAATTGCCGGAAGAACTGCCGGTGGACGTGCGCCGACAGTCGGAGGAAATTGTGCGGGGCTGCGAAACTCCCTATGAAAAGGCCGCATCCTTGGAAAGGTGGCTGGCTCAAAATTGCACCTATGTTCTGGATCCGGTTGTGCCGCCGGAGGGCGGGGATTTTGTGACCCATTTTCTGGAGACCCGGGAGGGCTACTGTACCTATTATGCCACGGCTATGGCGGTGATGGCCCGCTGTGTGGGGCTTCCAGCCCGCTATGTGACAGGATTCGGAGTGAATGCTGCCGTGGCGGAAAAGGACCGGTACGCCGTCACCAACGAAATGGCCCACGCCTGGGTGGAGATTTACTTTAACGGTATCGGCTGGATGGAGTTTGATCCCCTGCGCTGGAGTGTGGCGGAAAACCAGATTAGTCAGGAGGGTGGGGAGGCGGAGCCCACTGAGCCAGAGGCTGCCAATCCCCCTGTACAGGAGGAAATGCCGGTGGAGGATCCCTCTGCTTACGAAGCGGAGACCGCCCAGGAGGGTGGCGCGAGCACAAGGTTTGGGTCTTGGTGGCTGGTAATAGTGGCGGCGGTCGCTGCGCTGGCAATCCTGTTGGCTGTGCGGCTTGGGCCGTATATCCTGCTCAAGTTTCACAAAAGGCGGTACGAAGTGGATTGGGTTTGCGGGAAGTATGCCAATATGTCTGATAGGGTGGAGCATTATTACAGGGACATTATCTTCCTGCTTCACCTGTTAAGAATTGACCCTTGGCCCGGAGAAACCCATCTGCATTTTGGACGGCGGGTTGACAGGCGGGTCAGCACCCAGGTGACTATGGAGAGGGTTTGCGAAATCCAGGTCAAGCTCCGGTTTGCCCAGCAGGATCCCACTATGGAGGACCTTGAGCAGGTCTGCCGCTTTCACCGGGAGTTGGACGGCGAGGTGCTCTACCGCCTTGGCAGCAGTATATATTTTTGGAGAAGGTTGGCAGGTTCCAAGCGATAAGCTTTGTTGTTTTTAAGGTTGAGTTATAGTATAATCATAGAGATGATTGGAAATTAGGAGGTTTATATTTGAAAGCTAAAGCGCTGTTTATGGCGGCTGCACTTTGCCTGTTGCTAACCCTTACCTCCTGTACCACTAATTTTGAAAGCAACGCGGAAAACCTTATGCGTCCCCCTCAGGGGACGGGGGAGCAAGCCGCGATCCGAGAAGCCGTACAGCGTTCGGTAGGGGACAATATTACTTGGAAGTTCCCCAAAAGCGGAGAATACCGTTCCGCCTTTATCCTCTATGATATTGATAAGGACGGCGAGGATGAAGCCTTTGTGTTTTATCAACAAAATTATGAGGCCCAAAGCGGGCGGATCATTCGTATCTGCGTTCTCAGCAGGGATGAAGATAGGAATTGGAAAGTAGTGTGGGATAAAGCGGGTGTGGGCGTTGAAGTGGAATTTGTGGCCTTTGAAAATATCACCGGAACCAGTGCCTATGACAATATGGTTGTGGGATACCGGGAGATGAGTTCAAACAAAGTACTCACCATATATGAATACGGGCAACAGCTGGAGAACGTTTACGAGGGAAACTATAGTCTGGTGGAGTTTATAGAAGGCAGTACAGCCGGCGTGAAAGAACTGCTGATTGTGGATCAAGCCTTTGGCCAATATAGGAAGTACCTGCGTTTGGTCCGGGGAAAGGATGGCAAGATGGTCACTTCCCCTGATGAAAATGACCAACTCGAATCCTTTTTGTTTGCTATGAACATGAATGAGAATAGAGTGGACGTTACCACTGAGCGGGTGGACGATTTGACGATAGTGTATGTGGATCAATTGGTGGATTATACCGAAATCGCTACGCAGGTGTTCGCGGTGAAGGGTGGCAACCTGTACGGTATGGAGAATTACGACCTGCAGCGGGATATGACCACACGGAATGAAAACATGCCAGCGGTGGATTTTGACGGGGATGGCCGGATTGAAATACCAGGCCCTTCCGTTGGTACAAGGGAGGAATATCTACAGGATCAAATTGAACGGAGGGAACTCTTTATTGATGCGTCGTTACAGTCCGTTATTTGGTATGAGGTAAGTTGGGCTTATCCTGAAAATGCCGTTATCACCGATCCTGACCGGCCCAGCCTCAGTCTGGTGGAAAAGTATTTCAGTTACCAAAATTCGGCGGCGGGATGCTACTTTATCATGCCGAAGGGCTGGATAGGCCGGGTGAATGTGGAGACCCAGCTGGATGGGTTGCTGATGCGCTTTTCCATGCGGAATCAGGACATTGACCTTCTCCAGTTGCTGGCTCATCCTGTGGGAATTGTTTTAGATATTGAAAATTTTGGCGATTTTACCTTAATTATGGCTGACAGTGATTATGAATACTACGCATATGTCCCGGCTACAGAGGACTTTGGCGTAGTGAATGTGATTGAGCTTGACCAATTGGAACAGCATATAGTTCCCATCAGCTGGTTAACGAAGTAAAGGAGGAGAGTAATGGCTAGGATATTGGTTTGTGAGGATGAAGAGGCTATCCGTGAATTTATAGTGATTAACCTTCAGCGGTCAGGATATGACTCGGTTGATGTGGGAAGCGGTGAGGACGCCATAAAGGCCTTTGACGACAGCGGCGGCAATTTTGATATGGCCATTTTGGATATTATGCTTCCGGGGATTGACGGCTTTGAGGTTTGCAAGCGCCTTCGCCAAAGAAGTAATGGCATCGGCATTATCATGCTCAGCGCTAAATCCCAGGAAATGGATAAGGTCCGGGGATTGATGACGGGGGCGGATGACTATATTACAAAGCCTTTTAGTCCTTCGGAACTGGTGGCCCGGGTGGACGCCATTTCCCGGCGGGTTCAGCGGGGGAAGGAGACTGTCAATAAGGATGAGATTATATCCGGGCCTTTTGTACTCAATACGAAAAGTAGAACTTTACAGAAAAATAACGATTACATCGATCTGACGCAGGTAGAATTTCAAATTGTTGAGTATTTTTTAAAAAATCCGGAGACGGCCTTGGGCAGGGCTGATATCCTCAAGCAGGTGTGGGGGGAAAAGTATTTTGGGGACATCAAGATTGTGGATGTAAATATCCGCAGGCTGCGGATGAAGTTGGAGAATGATCCCTCCACCCCTGTGCATATTGTGACCGTATGGGGCTTTGGCTACAAGTGGATGCCCTGACCGGTTTCTATTTTGGGGTGAAAGCGGGTTGAAGATTGCCCCGCTCCGTAGAACGCTTCGGGCGGGATGATGGGAAGGGGGCCTACTTAATTGAGAAAAAGTATAACAAGGCGATGGCTCATGAACAGCATGGTTCCTATTGTGGGCATTTTAATTGTGATTGTGGTAGGGGTGTTTGCATTTATCCGCAATTATTATTATAGCAGTGTCCACCAGGCCATTCAGACGCGCCTTGATATATTTGTAAACGGCGTCAAATATGAGGAGTCGGTGGAGCTTAATTATGAATGGCTCCACCAGCAGGTAGAGTCCTTCAGTGACAAGGATAAGATGGAAGTGATGGCCTTGACGGAGGATTTGACCGTGGAGGTGACATCCAATGGCCTTGCCTCCGATTATCCTGTCCCGGAGTTTCAAAGCGCTATGGAGAATACCACCCCGCAGTTTTCCATTGGCAAGTTGGACGATGGCGAATCCTATATGTCCGCCACAGTGCAGGTGCAGGATTCCGGAGATATCGTCGCCATGCGCATCATTGTGTCCCTCGATGACATTGACCGGCAGGTGCTGATTATTGGCGCGTCTGCGTGGGCCATTGCGTTTGTGATCTTTATTCTGGTTACATATTCCGGATTTTACTTCAGTCGTTCCATTGTGGTTCCGGTCAGCCAGGTCAGCGCCAGTGCAAGGAAAATCGCTATGGGCGATTTTTCAGCCCGTCTGGATGTTAAAAATAATGATGAAATTGGCGAGCTGTGTGAGACCATCAATTATATGGCCGAGGAGCTATCCCAGACGGACCGGCTGAAAAATGAATTTATCTCTTCTGTCTCCCATGAGTTGAGAACTCCCCTCACCGCTATTCGGGGATGGGCGGAAACCTTGAGTATGGCTCCTGTGGAGGATCGGAAAACCCTGGAAAAAGGGATGCGCGTAATTCTCAATGAAACAGAGCGCTTGGGAAATATGGTGGAGGAGCTGCTGGACTTTTCGCGGATGCAAAACGGCCGGTTTTCCTTGATTAAGGAAAAGATGGATGTGCTGGCCGAGCTTGAGGAGACGGCTATGATCTTTTCTGAGCGGGCCAACCGGGAGGGGATCAGGCTTGTGGTGGATGAGCCGGAATTTATTGCCCCAGTTCTAGGCGACCACAACCGGTTAAAACAGGCGTTTATTAATTTGCTGGACAACGCATTTAAATATACCCCCTCCGGCGGTACGGTGCGGCTATCCGTTGAGGAATCGGATAACCATGAGGCGGTGACCATTCGAATTGCTGACAGTGGTGAAGGCATCAGCAAGGAGGATCTGCCCAACGTAAAGACCAGGTTTTATAAAGGCACAGGGGCCCGAAGGGGATCCGGTATAGGGCTGTCTGTGGTGGATGAGATTATCAGCCGCCATGGGGGCAGCTTTGATATTGACAGTGTAAAAGGTGAAGGCACAACGGCTACTATTGTGCTGCCTACCATAAAATCAAATGGAAATTAAGGGGAAAAGCCTAAAAATTAATGTGGATGTAACATCCTCTATGATTGGATGAGATACAATAAACAGGGAGTATTCCATTATTGCCATTCTTAAATCTGTAAAATTTGTAAAATTATAGAGGAAAAGAGGAAGAAGTCATTTATGCCAAAGGAAAAATTTAAGACTTCCATTGGAGGACAGGCTCTGATTGAGGGAGTTATGATGAAGGGGCCGGACAAGACGGCCATGGCGATCCGTCTGCCGGATGGAACTATTGATACGGAGGCCTGGGAGGAAAAGCCCAAAAAATGGTATCACAAAACGCCGTTTCTCAGGGGTTCCATAGTCTTTGTCAGCAGCATGATATCAGGCTACAAATGCCTGATGAAATCTGCCGAAAAAGCTGGCTTTGACGAGGTGGAGGAACCATCCGCCCTTGAAAAAAAGCTTGAGGAAAAGCTGGGCGACAAATTTATGGCTGTCATCATGGGCATTGCGGGTGTGTTGGCCGTAGGTATTGCCGTTTCGCTGTTTATGGTCCTGCCCTCCTATATTGTCAAGTGGGTGGAGTATCTTGTAAACCTGGGCTTATTTCGTACCTTATTTGAAGGACTGATCCGCATCGCTATCCTGGTGGCTTATATGGCCTTGACTTCCAAAATGAAGGATATCCGCCGGGTTTATGAGTATCACGGGGCTGAACATAAGACGATTTCCTGCTATGAGGCGGGAGGAGAATTAACCCCAGAGAGCGCCAAGGCCTATACCCGTTTTCATCCCAGATGTGGCACCAGCTTTATCCTGATCTCACTGGTAGTCAGCATCATTGTCTCCTCCTTCATCTCCTGGGAGGTGGTCTGGCTGCGGGTGGTCATCAAGCTATTGCTGCTCCCCGTTACCATTGGCATCGCCTATGAGTTGATCCGGCTAGCGGGCAGATACAACAATATAGTGACCCGGATTATCTCCGCTCCAGGGATGTGGCTTCAAAGGATCACCACCAAGGAGCCGGATGCAAGCCAGCTTGAGGTAGCCATCACCTCCTTTATGGCAGTTAAGCCTGCCATGGAAGGCAGCGACCAGTATTGACCGGGTACGGTGAAGCCTTTCAGAGAGTCCGCGGGCAGTTAAGAGACGGGGGCATTGAAAATCCCCGCCAGGAGGCCAATGCCCTCTTTGAAATTCTCCTGAACATCCCGGAGGAAAATTTACTGGCCCAGCCCTGGCAGATGCTTTCAGACGAGCAGGATGCGCTGCTTTCCCAGGCAGTCAAGGTTCGGCTTAAAGGGTACCCCCTCCAATATATTGTGGGCCGGTGGCCCTTTTATGGATATGATTTTTATGTGGGAGAAGGGGTATTGATTCCCCGCTCCGATACAGAGATTTTAGTGGATGAGGCCAGAAAGCTGATGGAAGCCGTGGCGAGTCCGGTGGTGGCGGACCTGTGCAGCGGTACTGGATGCGTTGGCATCGTACTGGCCCTCCTTTATCCTATAGCCCGGGTGAAGATGGTTGAAAAATTTGATGCAGCCATCCATTACTTAAGCCGGAATATGGCTATGCATCAGGTAGAAAACGGCGAAATTATACAGTCCGACATTATGGTTGCGCCCCAGGAAGAGCAGATATATGATGTTTTGCTGTCCAACCCTCCTTACATCCCACAGGGAGATTTAAGCGGCCTGCAAAGAGAGGTTCGCTTTGAACCAGTGGAGGCTTTAGATGGGGGAGGGGATGGCTTGATGTATTATCGGGCCATCGCCCGTCGTTGGAAAAAGGCCATCAAGCCGGGCGGGACCCTTTTATTTGAAGTAGGTGCCGGGCAATGGGAGGCTGTTGAGGATATTCTCTTGTCCAACGGATACGAACGGCTATGGCATAGCAAGGATTATAACAATATTATCCGGGTGGTCGGCGCGCGCCGGCCCAGATGAAAATCCATTATAGTTTCGGTATCGGCTACTGGACTTGGATTCGGAAGCCGCAATAGAATAAATAGGCAAAAAAGCGCATGGAAAAATGGCGTAATGCCTGTAAATACTTCACCGTTCCTTCACATCAAAAACCCTTTCTTATCGCCTCTATTCATGCCGGTTTCTTGCGGTTGTCATATAATACACGGAGCCACGGGTCCCACGGGTGCATGTATTTTATGACAACGCTGTACAAACTGAAAAGGGTATGATTGAAATCGGTTCGTTTAGCCGATTTTTGCACTCTCCATAACGACTAATTCCTTTTTTTATTTTCACTCCTCTATAATCACGTTATTTAAATTATGGCTCTCCCTAAAAATCAGCATTTTTTGATACTAATATAGTAGTTTTTCAGCTTATGTGTCAGGTCTTTGCCGTCCGGCTCAAAGCGCACCCTAACGGCTGTGCCGCCGCACAAAAACAGGTATGGATTTTTTATCTGCTTTATATAACTTTCCATACGCTGTACTGCGGATTGTAACGGGTCAATCTTTATTGTCTGTATATCAACAAGTTTTGTCCTGTCTGCTTTATCAATCTCTGTTTGGCTCATTCGGTCAAGCTCGTAGGTAGTCAACAAAAAACACTCCTTTCACCGGCGCATATTATAGAATATGAGGCGGTAAAAGTGAAAATGTTAAGTACAAGCTCATCATTTGTCACTGAAAGGGCCGGAACAGCTTTGACAACGCTGGCAGATTGATCAAAGGCAACCACATGAGGGAAGCCTGAATCATTGCTGATTCAGGCTTCCCTCATGTGGTTGTATATCTATGTCATTTCTTGATTGCATTTATATAGTTATGCAGAATAATATTTCAGTGCAGAGTAAGATTAGCAGCAGAATATTAACGGGCAAACGGAAGCGTTGCCTTTTTTAGATTATACTTTTTCATAATCTTGTATCCGGCACCCAAATCACCATTTACTAAGGCGGGATCGTGGGCATCTGAATTGACCACCACCTCAATGTGGTAACCTGCCGCCTCTTCCCAAAACTGCTCCATAGGACAGCCCGTGGGCAAAAACTGTTCAGGCTGCTGGCGGGATTTTTCATAGCCGCTGGTGTTTATCTCCAATGGAATATGGAGGCTTTCCGCCGCAGACAAAATCTCCCTGCAGGATGCCCGCACGTTGGGAGTCCACCTTCTAAGGCCCATGGCAAAAAGGTCTGGGTGGGCCATAAAGAGGAATAGGCCACTCTCCATGGCTTCGAGCATCTGCTTGACATACGCTTTGAGTATATTATCGTCTACCTGCGTAAAGCCGCCGGAAATAAACTCTACCTTGTCTCCCAACTCGACAGCGTGAACACTGCCAATCAAGTAGTCAAATTGGTGCTCACCCAATAATACATCCTTAAAAAAGGAGTGGTAGCGGGGAAAGTAGTCGCATTCCATACCTTTATAAATTTGCAGATTGGGATAAGCCTTTCGGGCATCTTCTATGGCCTTGATATAATCGGGAAGTTCATCCATGCCCATTCGGATCATAGGGGAATCGTTGTCAGGCAGCGGGGTGTGGTCGGAGATGCCCAAGCGGACAATTCCTTTATCCAACGCCACCTCAGCATAATCCTTCACATCTCCCTTGGCATGCTTACACCGAAAAGTGTGCGTGTGGTAATTTTCCGTTATTGGGTCGCCTCCAGCTCTGGTCGCCGTCTGTTTAAACAGCTGCTCCACCTCAGCCTTGGTATACTGCTGGTCAGGTTTTAGAACCGTAGCCATCAAATCCTTCATTTCTCCGCCAAGCTGACTGAGAATATCGCTTCCCCGGTAAATGGGGGCTTGTTCACTCATGGCGTCATCTCCTATATCACTGTGTTTGATCCATATCAGAATCTATATTATGTCACCTTTTCCAGCCATTTCTAAAGCTACTTTGATCACCCTTTGATAGAGCCGATCATCACGCCTGTTACAAAGTATTTTTGGACAAATGGATAAATGATCATCATGGGAATAATGCTCACCATAATCACGGCATACCGAACCAGCATTCTGGCCAGATTCAGTTCCCCTGGTTCAGCTCCCACTTCTAAGACTGAAGTACTGTTTTGAAGTACTATTTCCCTCAATACAATTTGCAGCGGGTGCAACTCCCTCCGGCTCGTGACATATATGGCGGTGTGGAACCAAGAATTCCAGTGTTGGATTGCGTAAAATAGTACAACGACTGCAAGGATGGCCTTGGACACCGGGAGGATAATGGAAAACAATATGCGGAAATGCCCTGCGCCATCTATCCTGGCCGCTTCCTCCAACCCATCGGGAATCGAGGCAAAAGAGGTCCTCATGATCATAATGTTAAATACTGACACACAGTTAGGTATGATGATGGCCCACCGGGTTTCCAGCATCCCTAAACTGCGCACCACCATGTAGGTAGGGATCAAGCCGCCGTTAAACAGCATAGTGAAGGCTATGATAAAAGTGATTAGGCCGCTGCCTGCCAAATTTTTTCTAGATAGGGCGTAAGCCGCAAAGCAGCTTAAAATAACACCAATGCCGGTTGCGCTCACCACATACAAAATTGTATTCAGATAACTGCGGATAATGGTGGCGTTGATAAATACCAAGCGGTAGCCCTCCAAAGTAGGCGTACCTAGAGGCCACAAAATCAGGCCCTTATTGGCTGACAGCAGCAACGGATCACTGATAGACGCGAAGATGACGTGGAGGATGGGGACCACGAAGATCAATGTCAACAGACAAAGCAAGATGGTATTGATAACAGCAAAAACTTTTTCGCCGGTTGTCCTTTTATTCATAATTCGTCTCCCTCCTTACCACAAACTGGTCTCAGAATATTTCCTGCTGGCCCAGTTGGCAACACACAAAATGGACAGGTTGATCACTGAGTTAAAGAAATCCACTGAAGCCGCGTAACTGTAATCCTGGCCAAGCAAACCGATCCGGTACACATAGCTGGAGATGACATCGGCCGTTTCATAGGTGGCCGGGCTGTATAACAGAATGACTTTCTGGTAATTGACAGTCATTAAGTGTCCCATCCGAAGAAGAAGCATAACGGTGATGGTGGTGGCCAAGGCAGGCAAAGTGATATAAATGGTTTGTTTGAACCGGCCTGCACCGTCCATTCTGGCCGATTCGTACTGCTCCTGGTCAATGGCGCTTAGGGCTGAAAGATAGATAATACTGCTATAGCCTAAATTTTGCCATACATTGGATCCAATAAAAACGCTTTGGAAATATTTGGGGTTTGATATTAAGCCGTCAGATGGGCCGCCCAAGGCAGCTACCACATTGCTGATCGCTCCGCCGGCCTCAGTGAAATCCATCACCAGGCCGCAGATGACCACCATGGAAATAAAGTAAGGCAGATAGGAGATGGTTTGTACTGTCTTTTTAAAATATTTGGACCTCACTTCATTAAGTAGCAGGGCAAATATGATTGCCGCCGGAAAGGAAACCAAAATATCCTTGACACTGATCAGAAGCGTGTTTCGCAGCAGCCGTCCAAAATAAATACTGCTGAAAAAACGACTAAAGTTATCAAGGCCTACCCAGTCGCTTCCCAGCAGGCCAAGATTCGGCCGGTAATTCTGAAAAGCCATAACGAGGCCGCCCATAGGGGCATAGTGGAAAATAATATAATACGCCAGCACCGGTATCAGCATCACATACACGGCGGCGTTTTGCTTGAAATTAAATTTTCGTTTCGATTTTGTCATGACCATGCTGCAGGCCCTCCCCTCATTTTTTGAGAAAAGGCGGGAGACAACTCCCGCCCCAAACAACGGTTCAATTTCTACCTCTGAGAATAGCGGTCCATAGCTTGCTGATAAATGGCAATGGCATCCTGGATGCCCATGTTGTCCAGTTGACTGCGGAACTCATCAAAGGTCACGCTGGCAGTTCCCATAATCATATTGACAACGGTTTCCTGAACATAGGTGGTGATATCACCCATGATGACAGCGTATTGTTTATTCTCGTCAGCGGTCATGGTCAGTGACAGGGGAAGCTGCCAATCATTGAGGCTGGTTTCCTGGGTCCAGGTATACATGGCTCCCAGCTGAACCTCGCTTCTGGCTTTCATAAGGCGGTTATAGTCCTCGTGGAGAGGAGTGAAGGAGGTATAGAGGGTGCGGGCCTCGCTCTGGGTCAATCCGTCAGGATTGTTCAGTACCAGAGGACCAAATGCCGGCGTGCCGTCCGCGTCAATGACGTAGCTTTCACCCTCACGGACACCGTAGCTCATCAGGAACGCGCCCTCTTCACTGAATTGATAATCGATCCATTGAACGGCGATTTCAGGATACTCGCTGGTAGCGCTGACAACGGTGACCGTATCACGGGTCCATTCATCGGGCGCGCGCAGATGGGTCACATCGCCCTCATTCTTTACTGGCAGGGACGCGCCCACCAACATGAAGTCCGGGTTGACGGCGCCGCGGCTAGGATAATATTCATTGCCGCACCAGGTAGCGAACAGGGCTGCCGCGCCAATCTTGTCATTGAGCACCATGTCGTCGGAGGGCATCCCCATGGGCTCACGGATGGAGAAGCTTTGGTCAATAAGCCCTTCGGCGTACCATTTGCTCATGGTTTCAATGTACTCCCCAAAACCGTCCTCTACAGGGCCGTATTTTACTGTGCCATCCACCTGGTAAAAGGCTTTACCCACGCCAAAGCCGGCAAGCCAGTCGCTATACAGAGAGAGGCCCTCATTGTCAATATAAAGGGGAGCTTCAATGCCAAGCTCATTTTTAAAGGCAGTCAACACTTCATACCAGTCGTCATACGTGATAGGCATATCCATTCCCACAGCGTCCAGGAAATCTTGACGGATAGCGGGACCCCAGTTTCCCAGCCGGGGCTCCTGGTAGATGGAGGTGAACCCCCAGCGGATGCCGTTATCGGTAACAGTATCCTTAGTGAGCTGTTCACTCGAATTGATCAGCGCCATGTAATTAGGTGCATACTGCTTGGCTAACTCGGTCACATCCAAAAAATAACCATCCTGTACGGCAGCTTCCGGACCGGCGCTATACATATAGGTGGGCGCCGCTGTAGCGATAATGTCCGGCATATCCCCGGAGGAGAACAGTAGGTTAAAGGATTCCTTCTCTGTACCAGCTACCGGATTGATCCACTCAATGTGAACGTTAGTCCTGTTCTCCAGTTCAATGTAGGCCTCGGAATCACCGTAGTCCTTCATGCTGGAACCAAGATTGGATGCGGACTGAATCACCCAGTATTTTAGGGTGACTGTCTCATCAACAATTGGGAGGGTGATCTCTGTCAGCGCCCCATCAGCGTCTCCATCCTGATTGGAATCATCACCTTCCAAATCGTCGCCGGAGTCCACTGCAGACGAAGGTTCACTGGAACTTTCCTGATTGTCGTTGTTGTTACATCCTGCCATAAGGGCAACAAGCATCATAACAACAAGCAAAAGAGCCACGAGTTTTAGTTGTTTCTTCATAACTCAATCCTCCTAAACAGATAGTGAAAATCTATATAAAGTGTAAAACCACCTTATATTTAGTAGATGGAGACTACGATACCTACAAACAGTACATTGCCGCTAAATATATATACTTTTAATATATTTTCTGTTTTTTAAAGCTGTTATATATTTATTTTAACAATTAGCAGTAAAATATCAACAATCAATTTTTTCTCAGCTATCAAAATAGAAACTAAATATGGAAAGATTCCCTAATCTAAAGGAAAACTTGACTTCTATAAATAATTTCTATATAGTGATTATATAAGTGGGAATTACTATGCATTTTCAACAACGCACAGGATTGAAACAAGCTTGACCTAGAGAATTACTGTCGTTTTTTGTCAGCTATGAGAGGAGCAGTACCATGCGGCACAGTAAAAGCACCGGACGCCAGGTATACAGATCCTTGCTCTGGTCCTATTTAGTCATCCTTTTTTTGCCGTTGTTGATAAGTTGTATCGTTTTCTATGTATCTATTTTTTCAATGCTAAATCAAACCAACGATCTTTACCAGGCTTCTGTGACGCGAATTCAAAGCATCATGGACACGCAAATCAGAAATCTTAGCGATACCAACTATTTTATTTTGAACCACCCTTCCACCAACAATCTAAAGTATTATTCTGGTGATTTTAACTCCTCAAAGATAAGCCTGCTCAGGCAGCTTCAGTTGGGCATCAGTAAAAGAGTCGGCGCCGACCCAATTCTTAATGGAGCTTATATCATATTTGCCAACGGCGATGTCATGCTTTCAAATACCAATGTCTATTACGGCGAAGATATCGACAGGCACATGAGGTCCACGCTGTGGATAAGCCGGGAAGAGCTTGTGCAGCTGATGGATTTTAAAGGGACCTCCCGGTATCAAATTTTCGCCAGAGATAACGGTTCCCGGACAGATTATGTAATGCTTCATTTGCAAAAGGATTCTATGACTGCCCAGGATGTTGTGGTTATCAATGTGATTGATCTTCAGAGTATGTATGCTATGCTGGAGGATTTTGAAACATCTTTCCAGGCACGGGCTATTATCGCCGACCCCATTTCCGGCGTCCTCTTATCACGAGATGCCTCTAGCAATTACGAATATTACAAGGCCAAAGATCATAACAGCCTCAATCTTGTTTCCTTAATTCAAGGCACTCCCATTTTGGTTAGCACAAGGTCCGAACTCAATGGATGGGAGTATGCTATTGTGGTTTCATTGGATCAATTTGTGGGGGCCTATCGGTCCGCGCTGCTGCTGATGGCCGGCTATTTTGCTTTGTGCATGGTCGGAGGGATTACGCTGATTATATCGCAAACCCGCCGGCACTATTCCCCTGTGCAAAACTTAATGGAAAAACTTTCAGATGCCTCCGATATACTGACCGTATCCAGGGGACACAACGAATATGACTACATACAAAAAGCCACCTCCCACCTCTTGCAGGAAAAAAAGGTAACAGATTCCAAATTAATTTTTTACAACAATGCCGTACGGGACAACGCTGTACGGGAAATGATGAAATCCCCTTTCAGCGATGTGGAATTTAGCATACTGGAAGAGAGATACCACATTAAGCTACAGTCGGACCGGTTCATTGTGATAGTGTGTTCGGCGCCGGACAGCTTAACTGGCGATGTACCATTTGAAACCATTTTTTCCACTATCACCCAATATGCCCAGGTTGCCGCTCCCCAGCATTTGCTTCAGTATATCGTCACCCTGGAAGGCCAGGTGGCGATACTAATCAATGTCCCTAATCTGGCGGTCTTTGACCTGCTGCATCAAGTGGAGCAATACTCGGAAAACCTATGGCAGCACATACTTACGCTGACTCCATATTCCCTGGTGATCGGCATCAGTGATATACACCACGGCATCTCCGCCATTCCCACCGCATATTTGGAGGCCCGGGAAGTGACGGAATATATCTCGGTCCTTGGATTGGAGCAACATATCCTGCGGTTTGATTATATAGACGGCCAGCAAAGCGATAAATGTGACTTATCCAACATTTTGGATAAAGAGCAGGCCTTCTTGAACTGTATGAAGGTAGAGGACTATACGAACGCCAGAGTTCAAATCAATCAACTGATCGAAGTATATTTTAATACCAATATCTGTACCCTCCATCAAGCCAAACTTAGGATGTATGGACTGATCAATTCCGCTATAACCGCCTTTGAAGAAATCCGCCACACCATAGATCAAACATTTTTTGAACAGCTCAACCCCATCGAGCGGCTCTATAAAGCCAAATCCGTCTCCGTATTGTTGGAAGAAATTAACTCCATATTCGATCAGCTATTGGCCTATTCGTCCGAGCAAAAGCAAAAGCATATCAGTCATAGGGCCCAAAGTATAGAAAAGTATGTGCAGGATAATTTTATGGATCCCAGCATTAGTGTATCCTCTGTATCAGAAGTATTTAATATCAGCACTTCCTACCTGTCAAAAATATTTAAAAATCACGCCAGCACCGGGTTGCATGATTATATCCACCAATTAAGGGTAAATGAGGCCAAGCGGCTGATGCGCGAAGAAAATCTCAACATAAAAGATACGGCTGAACGGGTTGGATACACGAACGGCTTGACCATGATGCGCGCATTTCGACGGTACGAAGGGGTGACTCCCACTTCCTACAAAAATAATTTTATATAGCCATGCTAAATTTATTTTCCGGTTTTATAAAATAGGTTTGTGAATCGGTACAGGGCAGTGAACAGGGCGGCATCCGTCCTGTTTTTGTTATCCAGAACGGTATTGGCAACAAGCACAGCTCCACCATTATTGTGGCGACAATTACAAGTAGAGCTATGAAAGCCACCCTGCACACACTGTATTTTGACATAAGGACAAATTGTATATTCATACCATTAAAAAGGAGGCTCTGTTGCCAAGGGGTGGTGTGATTTGAGGAAAGAGCGTGAATTTGTGTATGTTGGCGAGCCGATTCCGAAAATTGACCCGGTAAAAAATGCTGATTTTTTACTGCAACTTCAAAAATCCATGCTGTTATCGCTTGTGCAAAAAAAACTGTTAAACGCTTCACAAATGGAGCGCGTTATGGATGAGCTGGAAAACCAACATTACAGGAAATAATAACTGCCAAGCTGAACGCTTGGCTTTTTACATATGTAAGTACAAGTTTTAATTCGCACATTCGGCATGGCCAATCAATCTTTATTATAATTTTATTACAGGTAAACACAGCTGATAGGAAGGGGTATTATGAACCGATATGAAAAACTAAATCAAAATAGAATTGTGGAAGAAAAAATATGCGTAGAGCAGAAAACTTATAAAGTCGGCGCATACTGCCGCGTTTCCACGGATAAGGAAGATCAGGCAAATTCTTTTGAAAGCCAGCAACGGTATTTCAAGGAATACATTAAACACAGACCGAATTGGGAACTCTTCGAGATTTTTGCTGACGAGGGCATTTCCGGTACAAATACAAAAAAGCGCAAGGCGTTTAACCGCATGATTGCAAGCGCAAAAAACGGTGATATTGATTTGATTATCACGAAAGAAATTTCTCGTTTTGCAAGAAATACGCTGGATAGTATTTATTACACTCGCGACTTGAAAAAGCATGGTGTCGGCGTTATCTTTTTGAATGACAATATAAATACCCTTGACCCGGACGCGGAGCTTCGCTTAACAATCATGTCCTCCATCGCGCAAGAAGAAAGCCGCAAAACCTCTGACCGGGTGAAGTGGGGACAGAGGCGCCAAATGGAGCAGGGGGTTGTTTTCGGGCGGGATATGCTCGGCTATGATGTTCGGAACGGCCAGTTGTTTATCAATGAGGAAGGTGCAAAAATCGTTCGTATGATATTTGATAAATTTGTGGGCGAGGGCAAAGGAAGCCATGTGATTGCCCGTGAGCTCAGAGAAGCAGGCATTACCACCAGCACCCATATGAAGCAGTGGTCAAATACTGTCATTTTGCGGGTTATCCGCAATGAAAAATATTGCGGCGACCTTGTTCAGAAAAAGACCTTTACGCCCGATTATTTGTCCCATGAAAAGAAATACAACCGCGGGGAAGAAGAATTTGTGATACTCAAAGACCACCATGAGCCGATTATCAGCCGTGAGATGTTTGACCGGGCAAGCGAGATTTTAGAAAGCCGTGCTGTTTCACAGGAGAACAAGGCAAAATACTCCAACCGTTATGCCTTTTCCGGTAAAATCAAATGCGGCCGTTGCGGTGCAAGCTATGTGGCGCGGTTCAAAAAAAGGAAGGACGGCAGTCAGTATAAATCATGGCAATGCTTTGAAGCCTCACAACACGGAAACCCTCATATAGATAAGGCGGGCAACCATGTGGGATGTATTGCGGAAAGCATACGGAATGAGGATGCGATCCACATCATGTGCATAGTGTGTGACAGCTTGGATTACGAAAAGGAAATGATCCTTTCAAATCTGATTTATACCATAAATAGCGTTGTGAAAGAGGATTCCGGCGCAGTAGATACCGCCAAGCTGGAAGCGAAAAGTGGTCAGGTGGAAGAAAAGCGGAACCGCCTTATTGACCTCTATATGAGCAGCGATATTACCAAAGAGCAGTTTTTAACCGCGCGGGATAAGTGCGACGAGGAAATATCCGAGATAAAGAGCTTGATTGAAAGCGCAGAACAACAGGAAAGGATTCGTCAGGAACAACAAACCTTGCTCCGTGACATTAAGGACGCATTAGATGAAATGGTATCCGGCATAACGCATGATGATGCATTTTATCGAAACATCCTTGATAAAATGATCGTCCACGGCAAAGACCATATTGACGTTCATCTGCATCTACTGCCGCATAAATGGAGCTATGCGGTAGCAAAAGCCTCAAAAAAGGGGGGCGGTGAGAAGCGGAACATTTCCGATACCTCACTACCTATATCGGTAAGGGTACCTGTGACTTCTTTATAAGGGGAGACATAGCGCTGATTGAGGTACCGCATGGCGGCGCCCAATTCACCATCCGGCCCGCCTAATTGAGTTATAACCACCTTAGCGGCAGCTACGTCAGGACGTTTAATCTTTACCGGGTATTGCAGTTTCTTTTCATATGTCCACATATATTACACCTCTTCCCACGGCCATGGATTGTCGATCCAATTCCATCTTGGGCCGCCGTCATATTCGTTTCTGGATACCGGGCCATACTTCTTGACATACTCCGCCCGGCTTTCTCTTTCCATCTCCATATATTTTTTGTAGTATTCCAAAGCCGCCTTGTCGTCCGGGTGCGTATTAAGAAAAAGGGCCGTTTCATTCAGTACAAAATCACAGACCTGAAGGCGTTTTAATAATTTTTCCCTCTCATTCATTTATTTAACCTCCTCGCCGATCCACGGCAAATCTAGCTGGGAAAAAATAGTTCCCCTATTCAAGCCAAGCTCCGACTCGTAGAGCTTCTCCCATTTTTGCATTGGTACATAAGCCATGCCCAAAGGAAGCTGGTCCAAGGGTCTTTGTCCCATATCTATGCTGCTAATCGGAGGGGTCGGCATTGACCTTACGGTGTTATCATCCAAGTTTTATCGCTCCTTTTTTTACTGCAGAACACAAGCTTACCAGGTATCCTGCTTCAATCCTATTCTATGAGATATGGGACGTTGGAGTGCGTTTTTTATTG
>Ga0153942_1000096_pt1 | contig 29440 bp, 26 predicted proteins | sample TSNJ026MetaG_FD_104731 | JGI IMG/M metagenome (GOLD analysis project Ga0153942, IMG submission 104731) | Attine ant fungus gardens microbial communities from New Jersey, USA - TSNJ026 MetaG | ecosystem: Host-associated > Fungi > Mycelium > Unclassified | place: USA: New Jersey, Brendan T. Byrne... | reverse complement strand
CAGTGAATAGTGCAAGAGAGGGAGCAGGGTTGCGCGGATGGACTGGACTGGGTGTGATTGGCGTCGTATCTGGGTTGGTGAGTGGTATTACGGAAGCTTTGGGTATGTGTTGTGGTTCTCTTTCTTTCTATTTTTGTTGATGGTCGTTCTAAGATTTGGGTTCATTGGACGATAATCTGACGTTACCGATCATCTCGGGAGGGTGTATTCTTGGATTTTTGAAACTGGTGCAGTGGTTTTCTGCATCCTGGTCGTCTTGGACATTTTGAAAAGTCAGTGGTGGTTTCATGCTGGTATCTTACTTTGTTGGTTATTATATCACGTCTGTTTTTACAATGTATTCGGTTCCGAACAGTAGATTCTATATATATTCGTGTCAGTTATGGTTCGCATTCTGTCATCGATCTTTGTAAGATGGATATCGAGATAATAGGACCGAGTGAGAATTAATTTGGTCCTAGAGTAGTTTAGCTAGTACTCCAGTACAAATGTTCAATTTTATGCAGTCATAAGCACAAAAGTAACTGCATTGTTTGAAAAAACAGAATATGAGATCACTAGTGGAGAACGGTGATGACAAGCTGAATATACGCTTCTCTTCCTTTAACCATCACCATCGCTCAGAAGGTGGGCTCCCCCTATCCCTTGGGGGCATCTACTATTACCAAACATCAGCTAATTCACGCTCCTTACCATCTTTCACACTTTTTTTCTTATTTCATGCAGAGAACATTGTGAGCATTGTGCCACGTGTCCTCTTGCACCCCCTTTGTTCGAGGGCTGGAGGACAACACCATTTAACTCATGGGTTCCAGACCGTTGCTGAATTGTGACAGGCTGGGCATCACTTACTCCGGGGTATCCCTTAAATATGCTGTGTGCCATCACCATCAAGGGAGGGTTCCTATTAACCTAAGTAGGTGGCTTATCTGTGATGCATCGCATGATGGGAGTCATTGACAGGGTTAGATGAAAATCTTGGCAATAGCACAACACTAGGGGTTTATGTGGGTCAGTTGAGGGCGGCACAAACTGAGGGGATGTTATTTGGGATCCAAAGGTCAGATACTTGGAGAATGAGGTCACTCTCTTGGATAGTTTTCTTTCATTCTCTACCAATACCTCTGGTTATTACATGAGATGATTGAAGGTACAACTTACAACCTGTACTGCAGGGACTGTGTTTTAGCGCCACTTGCCATGTAGAGTTATTTAGAAATACATGGCTTGATATATAAAAAGAAGAAGACCATTGGCAGATTTCTAGAATATATGACAGTGGAATATGATGTTATTAATAATAGTTTCCTTGTGATTTTATGTATTTTTTCCCTGAGAGATGAGGCCATTGTTGACAAATAAAAGAAGGAAAACAAGAGAAATTTTAATTCTTTCTTCAACAATGTAAAAAATGGGGGAAATTTCTCAAGAATATTGAGTGGAGCGACTTTTGAGGCAGTCGGAGAAGGCGCTGTTATTGAAGTATGAGTTTGCCATCACAAACATCATGTGCATAACGTAGGTGCAGTCTCAGGTTAGATTTCATCATCTGATTCGCGCTCAAACACATGTTGTTTTGTGAAGCAACACAATGACTTGACGCGAGATATACAAACGCTTTGCTCTCGCGATAATAATCAGCAAATGCCATGTACATGTACATGTGTAGGCCACCTTGCGCTAAGCTTCATATAACTTTCATTTTGTGTCATGCTATGATCCTGCTCATTGCGGACTGCGGTACAAGACTTGTGTCACCCTGCATGAAGTCATAAAATACACCAGTTGGACCTGAATCTGTCTTCACATCCTGCAGAAGAATGCCTGTAAATTTATACGAGGTCAATTTCTGGCTGCTTGCCATCTTATGGCCAAGACTAATCCTCTTTCCGCCCAGGTCGAAGTTGCGTCCATTTTTGTTCAAGGCATCCTATATGGTAGGTGGTCTGGCATCTTAGCCCAACCTGCCTTTCATAGCACCCTGAAGGAGTGTTCGTTGTAATATTTGTTCTAACTTATTGGGTATTGGTCCTTCGTCGGCCTTCAGAGCACAGGCTGAACAAAGGCATGGCGGGCGCTTCAGGAATGTTGTTTGCTGGCGCAACAACAGTGGGTGCAAACTTCTCACTTCTCATCTTGCATGGACTTGTGACTGAATTAGCTGAGTAGCACATTGTTATGCAAGTACTGCAAATCTCCAATGATCAGGGAGACGATTCTAATCAGTGGAACCGTTTCTCATATCCTATGAGTTTGGCTTGTACCACTATCTATTTTGTTCAAACGCTGGTTGGGCATGGAGTTCTAGTAAGCGCTCCTATTTTCCCGCTGGACTGACGTTCATGGGTAGGAATAGTTGAACAGATGCTGGGTCATCTGTGGCAGACGTTTAAGCACCATTGTCCTCCCCTGTTTATTCTTTGTATGTGGCATTGGTAGGGCTGCAGTTTGTTCTTTGACGACGTCGGATAACCTGGAACCTCTTTCAGCCGCAAGCATCAAACAGCTAATATCCTACAGCAATTATAAGGATGCGTCAAACTTCATTCAGCAAACTTGGTTAATTAACTTCTTCTCCTTCGCACTTGCCTTCAGTACAATTTGCACTTGTGAGTCTTTCGGTAACAACTTCATTCATAGTATCTGAGCTTCCGATTTTCTCTGACAGTAATTATTGCAACTCAAATCTGGAAGAAGTACACCATACTTGGCAGCACAACCAGTTGGGCATTTTACTCCACAATCATCATGCAGATCGTTCTAGAATCTGGTGTTATTTACTCTGGTATTGTGGTCACATTAATCATATCTCTTGCGCTCGACTCATGGTTTCAATATATCCTGGTTGATTCAGTGAGTGCTGTTACTTTCACAGTTCATGCAGAATTCTTAATTTTCATCCACCTCAGATGGCCTCCATTATTGTCAGCTCGAACTTCTCGATTTAGATGACCTCTGACCGATCGATAGGGCATTGTGTTTTTAGCTGTCATCTGCCGTGTGGAACTCGACGATCAAACAGCTGACGAGCTTCGTTTATCGAATAACGATGCCCCCATTATTGACAGCATTGGCAAGTCGGAGATGAACAGCAAAACACCTCGTCATCATCAACCTATACCATGCATTCTTCGAGACTCCATTGTCATTTCACCTTCACGCTTCTGGCCCACCCAGCCAGATCGTTCACTCCCTTACCATTTGCCTCGGACGATACAAGAACGACAACACGGTAGAAACATCAAGACAAAGCTTGGTCGATTTGGCTTTAGAAAACGTCATGACTCTCTAAGATCAGACGGCAAGAAATCCCATTACAACCTTCGTTCCAAATTGGCACATCCATCGTCATATTTCCGTGTTTCAGAGGAGATGGGTATAGATATGGAACTTGAAGTTGAGATGGAAGAAGCGAAGTTGAGAAAACCAAAGGCATTACCAGCTGCACTAATTATACCATGAATAGACAAACCGGACGAAACATTCTGGGTCATCCCAGGGATTCAAATGTATCGGTTCTGTTCTATGAGTAATCTCGATATTTTCCCATTCCTAGGTGTGGGGTCTTTGTCCAGATGTAGAAATTGATTATCTGCGTCATCCAAAACTTTCTTCTAGGAAGAAAAACAAACAGACTGGGTGATCAAAATGGAATTCTGTAAGAAAAGAATACCGCTTGGCCTCAATTGACTCGGGACAAACGGATAGCCAATAGCGGGAAAGATAGTTGCAATGGATTTAAAACATATACGTCACCATGATAGATCTACCTTCAGTATCCAAAACTTTGCCTTACTCCGCAAAAAAACTGGTGACAATTGTGGGTACCAATTACTTAGGGGCATGGCAACACATTTGTGTACACTGCTACTCCCTCCTAGCGACTCATATTGCATACAGGGTGACCAATTGAGTGTCCAGTTCTCAGTCAGCACATTCATCAAAACGAGTAGCTAAGGAGCTACCACAACGTCCTATTGCATAGTGGAATATCTATAGTATTATTCATGATATAGTACGCTTAAGCTAGGCTGGATATTGCAATGTCTACGGTGTCTAAAGGGAATCAATGTTACGATCAATTGTGTAGCTTGGTAAAAGTGGCCATTTGAGTGCATAATACATCAGTCGCGAACAACGTCACTGTATGATCAATGAATACATGGTCGTCTCAAATCGACTTGGGTTGGGACACGCACCGGCCAAAGAGTCGAACTTTTAACCAGTCAGTAGCAACAAGCGTACGGTTGCGCAGAGAGAAAAGTGTGCTCAGATAAGCGCTGCGCCAGAAGAAATATGTCGCGACACCGGCGCTGGTAAACTACAAGATATCAATTAGCCAGATGGAAGAAAGAGAAAGGGGTACGGTCCACTTACGTTGCCATTCATGAACGGTAAATCAGCAATGGCTTTTTCAGAACCGATATAAGCCAAGGTTCCTTGATGCGAGTACTTAAATGGTCGTCTCTTGGTCCTAGTGAGCTGTCTTTTGGCGAATTCGACTTCACGAAGAATCTTCTTCTTTTCTTCCTCATTATGAATTGTTGCTGCCAAGGACTCCAGTTTCACGAGGTTTCCTTCCACTTGATCGCGCTCGGCGATAAGATGCAGCTGGCGAGCGAGATAAGAACCTTGTTGAGCAGCGACCTGCGCCGTTGGGGCATAAGCAGTCGATGTGCAGTCTCCAATGGCAAATATGCTGTCCTCAGCACCCTGCATACGAAGGAACTCTGGTGGAACATCAACTATGACATTGATTACGCGAATATTAGCTTACCATCAACAAGTATTCCACGTTTATTAGTCTGAACCTCGGGGAATTTGTCCATAAGATTGCGGGTAATCTGAAGACCACGATTACCCTGATACATGTGAAATCAATATCAACGAGGTTGCTTGAACAACTTTTACACGTACAGCTGCCCAGACAACCAATCCGCATGGCACTTCTTTTATACTCTTATCGGGCATCTGAAGAACGACGCTTTTCTCTTTGACTTCTTTGACCATTGTCTTCGTCATGATTTCGATCTTGCTTTCCTTGAACGTGGATTCGGTGTAATTAATCAGTTGCTTGCTGAACATAGGCAAGACATTGGGCAAAGCTTCGACAAGAGTGATACGAATTTTGCCCGCAAGTTCTGGGTACCACGACTTGAGATCATCTTCCAAGAAATCATGCAATTCACCGCTTAGTTCAACACCGGTGGGACCACCACCGACGACAACTATATGAAGGAGGCGTTCAACCTCTTGTGTATCTTGACTGGGATGAGCGGCAGTTTCAAGGCCTATCAGCGTAAGTCAGGATTTTTGAACATGTAATGGTAAGCCAGACTTGCAATCTAGGAATCCCTTCTGAAACTGAAGAATCCGAGATTATCAGATCGTCGTCAAGGCTGCCTTGCATTGCTCACCCGTTCTGCATCACCCAACTCTTTCATGAAACAAGCATGCTCTTTGACTCCGGGGATGTTAAATGTCTGAGTCTCTGCCCCAACAGCGTAGACAAGGTAGTCATAAGGAATAGTTGTCGAAGACAAAGCCCCTTTATTGTCTAGATTTGACGGTCATACGTCCGCCAGCGTTTGCAATGGAGTAGGTGTAGCTTACCCTGAAATGTGATAGTTTTGTTGACCGGCTGTCCAGAGGATAGATTAGGAGTCAAAAGGGATGATCAAAAGAGCACACACATCGACATCCGTGGCTTCTGCCTCTATGACGGATACATTGCGTGTCTTATGACGCGTGATGTACCGAATTGATTGGATGATGGAACGGGTATTAAGAGTACCGACAGCAACGCTAGGCAGGAGCGGAGTGAAGAGGAAGAAGTTCCTTGGGCTAACAACAATCTGACAATCTCCAATCAGGATGTATAGACAATCGATGATAAGGACGTACAACGTTGTAGTCAGTTGTATCCAGCGTCTTGAGCAAACTAGTTGCTCCCCAGCCACTTCCAAGTACCACGAGAGTTTTCTTTTCCGGGTCAAAGGGCATTTGTGGCCCCGGGTGCTTGTCATGTTGAGCTATAAAATAGAATATGCCAAAACCACTGATCATTGCAATGAGTGTAGCCCTGCCAACGAATTGGAGGAAAGTCTTCCATCTCGACGAACGAGGAGGGGGAAGAGGAGGGATGGAGGCCTGGTTTACAAATGACCGGTCAGATACTTGGAAATGAAGCAAGAGATAAATGTTCTGACATGGCTGGATTCCGTTGCTAGTGTACGCTGAAGTGAGGATGTCTGCATCGAAAGCATAGGTAGGGACCTCTATCTCTGTAGCAAAGCAGGACGCACCTTAGCAACAGAACCCGGTCGGGTGACTGATCTTAACAGCTGATGTTGCATACTTGGTTGCATACGCCATGAGAGTGGCAGGGATCGGCCAAAAGTATTCACATTCACTGTGAGAGCAATGAATTCTGTAACTCCTCGATAAGAGATTAAACTGCACATTGTCTACGTAGAGTTTGCATGCTGACAAGGGATATCTGAAGCGCCTTAGCGCAGCAAGAATGAAGATAGAGGTCGAGCTAGAAGCTGAAACAGAGATTGAAGCTTGAGATGAGCTGACCAGAAAAAATTCACATGTGACCGATCATCTAATCACGTTTTCTTCCGAGAGGGAGAATTCTGTATTTATATACCACAACAAGCAAAGTACACAATTGGGCTAGAAGATCAACAGGGTAAGGGGATCAACAGGGTAGAGCCATGTACAAAATAGAAGTATATGATAGGGGTATGGTTTTTGTTCAGGCACGAACTTGTCACGAATAGCAGGGTGGTGGTGAATGAGAAGAAAAAGGAAACGGCAAGAAGCATCCCGCACGATACGTCAGTGAATGATACGGGTGAACTCGTCGTTGGAATGGACACAGCAGGGCTAGGAGAGGACAGAAGGGAAGAGTTCACTGGATTTGCCATCAAAGTTGCCAAAGCCGAGCAAGATGAACTTTGTAGCCATCGGCCGGACTTGGGATTTTCAAATGCCATACCAAAGGTGAAATAGATCTACTCGGGTGGGCCGTGGGAGAAGTCGCAGGTAATGCTCGTGTTGAATCTGCGCTAAATTTGCCAAGAGAAGGGAAGACTGATTTACTTGAGAAAAGTGATTTGGCCTACTATCCAATCCAGGCCTCTGAATTTCCGACTTGATTCATTCAACGTCACTCACTAGTGCATCTTCACCATTTATGCTCCGCCCTCTGGTGGGATTTGGGTTTTTTGGATTGCCATTTTATCATCATACCACGCCATTCAGCTGCATTACAGGTACCACGATCGATCATTTGTTTGTTGATCTGCGATCGCTGATTGTCCTTGCTCACCATCTATACCCGCTAAGCTGTTTCCACCGCTGGGTTCGAGTGTAGTGGTCACAGTTCTTTTGGACGCGGGCGTTTACTAGCTGCTCATGGGTTACTCTTGATCTTCACTGTGCATATTCCTTTTTTTGAATGCTGCATGTACTGACAATGACAGATGCTGAGCATAACCTATGCATTTTTTTGAGTTGAGTGATGAGTGGTGATAAGCTGAAGCCCTTATCCTTGCCTTCATGACTGTTGAGGACTCAAGTTTATGGTCCACAGAGAAAAGTGGCAACTCTTCAAGACGACATCCTATTTTTAACAGTCACATTTTCTTAGCCACCATAAATCCAAGTCTTCACACGAAAAAGTGATTTATCTCTGCGGACCAGTGATGCTCCCGAGTGATGCAGAGCCCTGCACGATTGAAACAAAGAACGAAGAATTCTTTGCATGAAAAAGCAGTGAGAGCATTCTTATTGTTTTATTTCTCGAGGTGAACGCCATTCGTCGCACGCTGGCCGATCACCACAGAAAGATAAGATGATATCAGTTTAGTGAATATAGTGTTCTAAAAGTAGGCCTATACTTCTCCGGACTTATCTGGCCTTCGCCTAAGAAGTCATCCAGATACAACTAGTAATTCAACCGAATTGGCAAACTTGACCAATGAGTCTATCCCAACGTTTGCATGTTATGCAAATGTGGGTAGGGATGTTGATGCAGCGGTTAATTCTAATAACAAAATTAGTAGAATTCAATTCACAGAAATCACGTACCTCTGGTACCCTAAAGATGGTGATCTCCTATATGGTAATGATTGCATAAATTCCCCCAACGTAAGAGATATGAAAATACATACCTGTTGTTTAAAGTAACGACGATTTTCCTCATCTATCAAAACCAAATTCAGGTAGTATCGTGTGCTGAACTTCTTATTGACATCACGGAATGTCGGAGTGAGATCAAATCCTCCCAAGAATAACCGGATAGGTATCGTTTCACCTATCACCATTTCAACACCTCGTCAATTAGAGATGACTAGCGTGGACTAACCTCGCACAGGCGCGCCATCCATAATCTCAAATTTCGTGATAGTCTCGCTTTCGTTATATTGGTTAGGTGGTGCACCGGTGGTTTCACGCCGAATAATAGACAATTCCATATGCTTAATCTTGATCCGTACCAAGAGGAAGTAGATCTTTCCAACTATCACGTCTTTCAAATGATACCTAGAGCACTTGTCCGTTGACTGCAACTAAATAGAGACATAAATGCGTACTTGGACTTGTTATACTCAAACTCGATATGCAGGCAATCCTCAATTCCGACTTCCATCTTGATCGAATTATTGCTATCTGGAGGCATTCTAAATGAATGTACCCAGATATCTTTTTCTTTATTGACATCTGCCATTCGTCGCGATATCAACACCCGTATAAAATATCTGGATAGGCGGTGAGCCTTGTAAGGTCAACACGAGAAGTCGAGTGGACACACCTCAGCTTAACATTGATCCCCTGATAGCTCTCGTATTGCTTCTCCACATTCTTGAAGTTGAATTCGTAGGTCTGCGCCTGCCGCATTTCCCCTGGTGCTGCCAGCTCCTGTGACAATGACAAGAATTCATGGTGATGTCCTCGATCATAGAAAAGCTCTGTCCAGCGACATACATGGACTGTTCTGTATAAAGCAGAGCGACTTGTACATACCGATACTACCAACAAACTCGACTTTGATACCCTCATGAACTACTTTCTTCCCATCACGTATATGTATCGAAACCTAAGGAGATCATCTATGGGACCACACCAGATTTCCGAATTATGCACTGACCATCCCTGTGACTGAATCACCATCGTAGTACACTGGACAAGATATTATCTTTTCTTTCTCCGTCTTCATCTCAACCTGTTTGCGTGCATCTTCTCCCTCCAGTTTAATATCTACGTCAATTGGTGACGAAAAGAAGAACGCTGCCATTGATCAGGGAGTATCTCCACTGGACAAATGTAAGGGACGTGTTTATGAAAAAAAGACTAGTTATGATAGAAGATAAATTCAGGATGTGGAGAGTCTATGTAGACATTCAAGCAGCCCATGCAGTAACACACGTGTCACACCCCATCATTGTGACGCAACACAGGGCTCTTTGGATACCCACTGTTTGAGTGTGATTCTAAGTCCTTCACTGCTTTTCTGACGTCTCTTGAATATCCTACAGTATCATACAGAAGAATACTCTCTCTTCTGCTAGCACACCTCTTTCCAACACGATCTATCGTGTCAGTAAATGAGCCTTCGGTAGACTAGGGCTTGTCATTGATTCGTTCATCTTAATCTCGTTGTTCGAAATTGGCACACTGCACTCGTGATCTCCATTGCCCTTGCGTCACAATGCTGCTAATAATGGATAGAAAAGTCAATCAACTTGTCAAGGCGTTCATATCCATATTTTTTGGGGATGTTTCAGGTACTAAAACCATCTGTTGCTCTGGGTCAGGTCGTAGCTCTGGTCAACGTTGGCTCAGAAACCCTACCTGGTGGTTCCTTTTCACTTCGGCGTTCATCACACCCTTATTCAAACCAAGGAGAGAAATAGAAGATCGTGTGTAATGAAATCTGATACCAGTTTATACGGGAAAGAGGTCGGATGAATACAGGGAACATCATTCAGTGCGCAGAGAGTAGATAAGTGCCTCATAGTCTCTCTTAGCTCCTCCTCCTCATACGGTTAGCCTCATCTTTATTTCCTTCACAACGAGCGTATCATCGAAAGTCGTTAGTCTCGACTAAATTCGTGCTTTTCTTTGGCTAGCCCCCCCACTTCTACTTATGCACCACACACAGTGAATATAACTGACCTTCTTTGTATCGGACCGGACCTCGACCAGTTTCTCAGTCGTCAGACTATTCAAAAGCTCAAGATCAACGAGGCACCTGTTTCTACTTCGACAGCAATGACCATTTTCTACCTGATTAACATCAAGTCACTGTGTCCTCTGTTCAACTTTGTACTATCAATGTCAATAGCGATTCTTGGCCTCCCATCGGGACCACTATTGCTTTCTCGACGAATCATTTGTCTTCAACTCGCCATTATTGGAAGAAGGCAAGGAGGAAATCTGGGTCAATTTCTCACACAAGCAACACCAACTCCATGTAGAGATTTATCTGGCCTGTTGAACGACTATCGGTAGCTTGGGGTCTCTGATCTGCTTGTTGGTGACCTATACGTATATATGAACGGTCCCGACATATAGCTGTAAAAATGCCACTTGGCCTCACGGTTCGCACCACCGAGCAGGTGAGAGTGCGCAGGTGAGAGTACCATGTAATTGTATGGGTTCCATAGATTGGGCTTGACTTAAGACATCTTGAGGTGGGACGCTCGGATCGATTTCTGCATCTCTGCGCTCCGTATATCTACCTCACGGGTCCTCTTGATTTTTTTGGTGACATCACCAGGAAATTGGATGGCCAACGCAAGAAAAGTTGAGGAGAGGCGGCGGATTGGAGCCGAAGGTTAAGACCATACCAATTGCAAATGAGGTGAGCCACTACATTATACTCACTTTCTAACCCATTCAATCCCTAGCTCGCAGATGCACGCCTGCTGTTACAACTCTCCCAACACCATCTCATGTAGATCAACCTCGCCAATCTCACCGTCATCGTCATACCAATCATATACCTTTCGTCTGACGCTATCATTCTCAAAGAGAAGAATGAGGATGTTATAACTCCTTGTCAGCAAGTACGGCTGGGAGCGATGAGATGAGAGTTACGATGCCTCATGGAAACATGGATCCCGATCCAACAGCTGTATATTGTTATTTAGTTGCTCTTCCCTGCCCAAGAGTGGTATACTGATGTAGCCATGGATACAGAATTAAAAAGTGTAGTGGAAAAATTGATGGTTTCTGCTGATCAGATAGGTATCTGTACCTTGGTTATGCAAAGCGTAGAGGAAAGTTAGCGGGATCGTAAAATGATGGTAGAAGATATACTCAACTTGTTGCTGCGCGATGTTGTATGTTTGACTTGAATCTTCTTGAATCACAATTCCTTTTTTTCAAGTATAAATCGTCGTATGTCACCTTACGCGTTTTCACGGTCTCTGAGTCTGCATACCGAGTTCACATACGAGGTGCCTTTCGGTCCTCTGAGTTCAATTGACCCCTGCGTCAACCTCACGCACCTATTTCTTGATCAAGTTCCCTCAAGACATCTCACGGATCCTACCATGGATCTTTCCATGAGTTCCTCTGATCTGCTCGTTCAGGTACCTTGTGCGTCGCCCTTCCTGCCTTGGATTAGAAATTATCTGATCAATGTATCAAAACCATCATCATGAATCAAGTTATGGTATTGACGGATCATGAGACCTGAGAAGCGCAGGTCCCTTTCCTCTCCGAAATTGTTTCCATATATCTTTTTTGGGGTCGTGTCTCTGCTTCAGACCGTTAATTGATCCTGATTCTTTCTTTCTACCTTGCTCCTCCAATTTCCTTCCTTCGATTCCTACTATTCACTAAAATTCCAGCCTAAAGTTGAGAGGAGGTACTAGTATGCTCTACAAAAGGGCAAGCCATCATTATGCCAGATCACCTCGTCGTTTTCAGGGTGGTTTAGCTATGCAACCTAAGCGCAAAGTTGCTCGATCACTGATCAGCCTGCTTGTGTCACTTAAAGATTAATCCCCACTACCTGTCGGACGCGTTTCCGATGCATTTCTTTCAAGTTCAAACTCTGTTCTATAGCGCATATAGATCAAATCACTAAATAATGTTTCACATCTCTTTCTTGTACATCTCATTTTCCTAATAGATTTACTGGCTTTGCGAGTGGATTGTATCTAAGTCATTGATGTCACCTCACACTCTTGCGACCTTGAAAACAAAATGGACTGGAAAGTCTCTGTGCAAGCACAAATCTTGCATTGACAGATCCATCACCAGCTAGTACGAACAAGTGTCTGTGTAAGCATATGTGTATACCATTGCTGATCGATGTCTCAGACTTTGAATAGAAATGCAATGCATTCTGATATATTAGATGTGTAGGAATCGCTATTTTCACTGAATTTTGAGTTACAAAAAATACTCCCCACTTGCATACCCCCATCCAAATGGCTGATCAATATGGACTGACACCAGAAGACTACATCGTTGACCTGGTGTCTGCACAGCATCCAAAGTATGTTCCATTCCATCATCCTCGAAGCGACTCCTAGGACTTTTTCCAGCTGTCATTGCTGCCTTGCTTTGGACTCAAAAAAGTAATTCTGAAAATCTAGGTCAGTTGCCTTATTCGATGAAGTAAGGGATCACACTTGCCTCATGCGTATCAAGTCGTTTGTTAGGACAGAAAAATAGATGACATGTGATTTTGGCCACTTCTTCCTGAGTTCTCATACATCAGTGGCAATAGTCAACCAGAATACAACAGAGAACATGCCTGTGAAGGTGCTAATCCCAAGAGAGAGAATAGTTATGTACAATCATTGTTTATCAATGAAAAGTCTCACCTGTTGAGGGATGAGATAAATGATACCATATACCATCGACGTGGCGACAACCTGAAAAGGCCTCAGCAGTTGCTTCTAGAACTATGGAGTAGGAATCACCATACCTTGGCTATAATGTACATTTGACAAGTTCTTCAGGTCAATGAAGTAACGTTCTGGTGTTGGGCCGCATTGGTCAGCCATTAGGGTGGGATAGGCAGGTGGGAGATATTTTGTATGGAACTCGGTGAAAACGGTTCAATTATATATTGATTTGTATTATTAGTAATCAAATTTGATCATCGATTATCTATCCTGTTGCGTATAGGGTAAAGAAGCCGATGAAAGTCAAACTTTTGATCTCTTTGATCCAGTTTTACACTAGAACAAATCAGAGGGCAGTAGATCAGCCAGTTGAAGTTGACAGGTTGTTCTCATGTCTTATGATGATTGAAGGATCCAGGCCTCCTCTCATCATATCAGCCGGGACGGACAGGTTCTCAAAGTCTCAAACTACAGAAAATACTTTTCAGAATGTTGTTCTTATCCAGAGAGTTATACACCACTCCTCTGCTTTTTTCATCCACGATATCAAAGTTGATCTTTGATTGCGTGCACCACCATCATGTTGATAGTACGGTATCAACTAGAAGTGATGCCAGCCCCATTTTGTAGACATTAGGTTGACGAATGAGCGATCCAATGGTTGCGACGGATAAGAGTGGTGTCTCTCCTGTTTTCTTCATGAGAAAGGTCTCGTAGTAGTTTATTCGGTAGAACATGAACGTCGAGGATTTTCGGATGCTACTATTAGTGGCAGTTCTCAGAAATTGACTATGGAGCATGATTGATCATTGATGCAGGGAACCGTACACAGTTCTCATCACAAGTAACAACCTGATATTGACCGGATGATCCATACAATGGACAGAAAATAGATTGATCAACATACAAAGTACAATACACCCGATGTTTCAGATATCCAAGACGAAGATGATTGGAGCTTACATATCAATTGTGTCACTAGACTAATAATATAGAATAAGTCATAAGGAGCTGCAATGAGTGAGAAAGGTATGGCTCACATGAGGTGTTGACTGACACATCATAGAGCACAAGGCCAGTGGTTACTACAAAAGGCAAAAGAACATGAGGTGTCCATGAGGAGAACCAAGAGAATGGAACCAAAACATCGGAATAGGGTAGAGGGCGAGGGCACAACAATGATGGTCAGTGATTATTAGGATAGTCAAATACAGGACTCAGAAGGAGAAGAAACACAAGTTTCTTTGAATCTTAACAGTCAGTAGAGCATATGAGGATTAGACTCAAGACCATCAGTGTTTTCTTATGGACAGCTCCATGTTGCATTTTTAAGATGTCCTGCACCTTTCAACATTCCAGTACTTCTCTTAGAGCAAAGTTAGGAAAGCATTTCATAAAGAAGTATTTGGCAATATTAGACTATAAAAAATTGTATTTTCTATGTCACGATAGACTTGAGGTGGTTAAGGTGATGACTTGAGTGAACGATAAAAATCATCAACTCAATAGATAGCCAGTGAGTCGGTGAGTGTAGTCATTCTGTGACTCTGTGAGTCAATGAGAAGTACAGTGAAGATCGTTCAGATATAAGCATAGGAAACACGAGATATAGAATCATTACAGGTTGTTGAAGACCTGGTCTTCAAGCCTCGTATGAACAATGAACAATTTCTTGGAAATATACGATAATTACTAAACAGCTCCATAAGGAATTGAGGGGGTCCATGCTTCTTTGATTAGATCTCCAGCTCTTTCACCAACAACATAAGCGCAAGCGTGAGGATGACCAGCTGGCACCACCGGCTTGAAGTAAAGAGATGAAATAGTTGTATAGTTTCCGGGAGAAAAGAACATGGCGAAAAACCACTCACCAGGACGCTAAGATCAACAATTCGAAGACCACTTATACCCTTGACTCTCAGATCTGGGTCTACAACACCCCATTTCTCTCCAACAGGAGAGATTGATGAAGTTCCAGTAGGATGGAAGACTGTCAAAGTGTTAGACCTGATATATTCTTCCAGGTCGGCATCAGTATCAGTGGTAGTGCTATTGAGTCCATTCACTGGTTCAAGGATATATCCCTTCCACGGTGGTGTAGAGATGAATCGTTGCACGCTGCGAAATGCGAACTTCATCATTTTGAAATCAATATCTGAGGTGTAAAAGCCAGGGTCGATGAGAGGTGCAGTGAAAGGATCAGAAGTATTAAGCATTATGGAACCTCCTGTAGGAGATCACTGTCAGCGTGGGATCAGGAGGTTAACTCGAAGACATACGAGACGCGGGCGACACGACCGCTGTGACCGCGCTGAAGAAAGCTCCTTTGGGCGACCAGTCCAGGGATGATACCATTCTAAGGTCTGAAGCGATCAGGATCACCTTTGAGGCCATAGATACGAGTTATACACACAGAGAATATTATTTCGAAGTGTGGTGTATAATTACCAGCCGCTGGATCCTTGTCCTCAATCCAAAAATCGTCTGTGACCCTCAAGAAAGCCAGCTGATTCAGGTAAGTAGCTGCCAGTGGACCCGTATGAGAAGTCATCCATTCCTGAAGCTGTTTTTCACCGACTGCTGGGTCTCTTTCTGCGGCTTGAAAAGTATCACTCGCGTTTACATTTGCTAGCCATACGTTCGTAATGAATGGATGATCCGAGAGATTACGACCGACAGATGGGTTATCAACAAGGATCGGGATCTTCAATGAAGACAATAGCTTCCGATCACCAATGCCTGAGAGTTGGAGGAGTTGAGGGGTGTTCACTGAGCCTGCAGATAAAATCAATTCCTTCTCAGCTTTCACGGTGCACTTTTTGTCTGGTGCATGTATACTCAGCAGATCCTTTGGAAAAAATACGAAGCAACACATACTAGTCCTTCCGGCATCAACGAATTCAACACCGAGAATCTGCGGCTTGCCATCATGCGATGTCCCTGTTCTGAGCACTCGAGTGACCCTGGTGTTTACAACAACGTTCAAGTTCTTGCGCGAGATAAATTGTGGTCCTAGATATGAAGTTGCAGAGCTGCTTCTCCTACCATCGCTGATTGTTGCCTGGGAGTAACCTGGAAGATACTTAGGTTACCGAATTCTATCAGCGGGATGACTGTGCTCACCAATTCCATTCGGACGTCCGGAGTTCATATCTAGGTTGAACGGGAACTCATCTGGATAGCTTTGGGTGGTTTGAATGATCCTAGAGTCGATAGGAGCTTGAGCGAAGCCAGAGAGGCTGACTCCGTTGATTCCAGTGGTACTGTGAATGGCAGGATCGAATTGACCGGTAGTATTATGGTGATCAGCAGGTTCAGTCCACTTTTCATTCTGTTTCCAATTACCGTTAATCTCAGCAAGATCATGTAATTCAGGTGACAAGCCTTGCGGAAGTATTGTTGGACAGAATTCCAGCTCCATCCCTCATCCCCAGAAATGGACGCATATCGATCCCAATCTTGGGATGAACCCCGATTGTACACCATATAGTCTGACAGAATAAAATTATGATGGTCAGGGTCATTGTTTGACTCAAAGAATAACTCACTGACAGAGCTTGAACCACCAAGTATGTGACCTCTTGGATAGATGATCGAGCGATCGTTGAGCTCTCTCATAGGAAGAGTTGTGTAGTTCCAGTCCCAAGCCGTGAATGGGGTAACTCTGCTGGCGAAGAAGGGGACCATGGAATCCAGTACGCCCTCATTCCTGCATTATCAGACATCAAAGCTTAGCTGGAGTGGTAAGGACGCATGAGGAAGACATACGAAGGACCTGCTTCAAGAACCAACACATTGAACAGAGGATTTTCTGTCAGTCGGTTCGCCAGAGCATTACCAGCAGTGCCGCCTGGATCATGTATGTCACTCCTGATCTCGTTCAAATCGAGCTTCGAAAAATCACCTCCAATAATTATGAAATCGAAGGGAGAGTGCTTTGGAACCTCATCGAAGTGTTCATAAAGCTTTCCTTTGACAAGGCTTGCGAGCGCTAATGTGACAAGAAATCTAAACGAGTGCATGTTTAATGCATTCACGTAGCCTTGCTTTATATAGCCCTTGCTTTATACAGCCAACATCTGTCCTCTTTGTGATAGGTTCTTCGGATTATCTGAGATACTGGGTAACATATCCAGAAATCTGGGATACTCTGAGGATGTAATGCACGTGTGAAATTTCAGAGGATTAATTCTGAGATGTTGTCACCTGTTACACCGTGTTGTGCACGATCAACATCATTATTGAAGACGAGACACTGCTTGCATGTTGTGCAACGGTCCTTACAGTGTGCCATAATGCTCTTCAAACACGCGAAACTCAGGAACAGCGCTGATGGAATCATGATGAGCATATTCTTTCTGTTCTATATTGGAAATGACATCTGTAGTGGAGATGATATATCACACTGATTCTCACTTAAAAGGAGATTAAAAGGAGAATAGGTACCTCGGGAGGTCTGGGTCTGGGAGTTTTCTTGCAGATGTCGTGATCTGGGAAAGTGACAGACTAGTCCGAGGTCAGACTGCTTGCACGAAGTCAAAGTCACCCACTATAAACATTTTCTATCTTCACCTTCTCCACATGTTTCTATATGACTTTTATTAAACAATAAGTGATCTAACTTATTCGGAGTGAACGGCCTTCCGTGGGAAAGAGATCCCCTTCTGCACCAAACCATGCCCCACATCAAAGTTAAAGACGCCACAAGTCGCCTGTACGAGTATATTATCGCCGGTATGTTTAAACTTGAAACAATAAAGGAGATATTCATAATTCTTGTCATCAGGAGGAGGTGTAAGTGTGATCACTCGGAAGATGTGGGTCCTGACCGGGTATCTGGGTGTCAGACTGCTGGACCGGCCGATTATCGGAAGATCCACGAATATCAGTGCTCGTTCTTGAAGCTGGTGGGTTGAAGGAAAATGATCCTGTAATTCGTGAGCACAATGGAACGGAGTTTACAGAGGTGTAGGTTGACTGGGACCCAATAGTCCACATCCACCAATCTAAACAAATATTTGGCCAAGATGATTACGAGTGGAGTGCTGTGACGGTGGGCCAGATAGCCCGTTCAATCGTCTCTCAAGCTAACATAAAACACAGACACCTCAGAAATATGGTCTTGATAATATGTTTCCTTGGCCAAGGTTAGCCAGGCTCTCCCTCAGCTCCACTCCTTGAAACTAACAATTCCTGATAGAGGTCGTGTGGTTGGGGGGAGTTCTGCAGTCAAATTTGCTGCCTACAATAAGCCCTCTAAGGAGGATATAAGCGGTTAGTAGATGGGTGTGAGTTGTTTTCTCACTCGGGTAGAACTGATAAATACAGCTTAGGAGACATTAGGAAATGAAGGATGGAACTGGGACAGATTTAACATATACATGGAGCGAGCAGTCACGTGAAAGCTGTCTTCTGATCTGTTTGTTAACCTGACAATTCAGATACACGCCGCCCAACTTTCCAGACGCTGGACATGCCAGAAGAGGGACCCTGGATTCAGTCAGAGAGTTATGGAAGAACCCAATTGGCAACGGTATCAATGTATTTTTTTAGGTTTCCGAGTTTCTGATGAATTTACTTCTCATCAGGTCCTGTCCATGCTTCGCACCCGCAATTGCGTACCGACCTCGATATTAAAATTTATTCTACGTACCAAAATCTTGGGTTCCGACCGGCTGCTGCTCCTGTGAGTTACCTTTGAATTTCTTTAATCGTTACTGTGTATTGATTTTGTTTTACATCAATAGTTGATGTGTGTATGTTCTATTCTCTCCTTGCTCATATTCACAGGCTGGCGCCACCATATAGCCCAATAGTCTTGTGATGGGCGCTATGACTCTCGACCTGGAGACCAGCCTTCGATCTTTTGCTGGCAACGCCTACTGGGAATCGAACTCTACCAGATCGAACCTCGATTTGCTGACGGGTGCCTTTGTTCATCGCTTGGTGGCCACCGAAGATGAAGGCGAACTCGTCATCACCGGTGTGGAGTTCTCCCATAAATCTGACGGGGGGACATGCATTGTCAAGGTTTTGAGGGAGGTAATTTTGAGTGCTGGGTGCGTACTTGCAATCTTGCTTACCTTCCCAACAATGAAAACGGGTTTAATTGGCATCAGTACCCTTTTTGCGCCCAAAATTTTGGAGCTTTCCGGTATCGGCCATCCCGATGTTCTCCGGAAAGCCGGCATCCCTGTCAAGTTGGCGTTGAACGGCGTTGGAGAGGATATACAAGAGCATATCCATGTCAGAGTTATATTTGGTATGAGCTATATTTTGCAACAGGGGCATGACTTGACACGGGATCAGGAGCTCCCGGATAGCATTCCTGATGAAAGTATCGGTGACCTCTACAACCCTGAAGTCGCTGAGAAACACAAAGAGCTTATGTGCGCCCAGTTTTTCCGCTCTTTTGTTCTCTCACCTTTCTGACGATGGTGCTCAGCATCAAGGGCAAAGGCTTGTGCTCTGTGGGAAACACCACCTTTGTTTTCGTTCCGTCCAGCGCTCTATCCGAGAAAGCTAACGAAATAACTTCCAAGACTCGCAAGCGAATTGAGGCTGAGATAGCCGCGGGCAAATATTCTCTCAAGACCGCTGAGCAGCTCAAGATTCAACTTGAATACCTGGAGAAGAATGTCCCATCTTGCGAGATCATCAATTCTTCGCAATACCTCGGTGGCGCATGTGAGTCTTCATTGTTTTTCAATGCCATGCGTCATTGAGCGAGCGTAGCTCCCCCTCACCTAGTAAGAGATACTAGTCGTTCCTCGCTACTCTAAATGAAACATTCTCCAGTGGAACCATTGTGCGCCCTTCAAGATGCCTTTTGATCCTTGGATTGTGTACTTATCATGAGGCAGCATGTGACCAGCTCTGACCCCTAGACACAACCGGCCTTTGATCCTCACTACTTTAAACAGGGGATAGGTCAGTTTTACAAAGTACCCGTTCTCAACCGCTCATAGTCGGGTGTTAGACCTCGAAATTCTGAGAGAAGTAGTTTAAATTCTCCAGGCAGGTATTGCAGGGACAACTGTTCAAGGACTATTTGCAAGGTATTTCTTCGAAGTCACTTTTGATTCTTCTATGATCTGTCTCATTTCCTAGGCGAAATGCCTGTGGAGTTGATTCCTGGAGTGCTGCACGCCAGCGACGAAGACATCGAGGGTACGCCAATTCTTGGTAATTGCTGAGTTTACGGAGACCCAAGGGTCGCAATAGAGTATCTCAAGAAATATGCTGGAACCGTTTTTCGTAAGTTGGCAAGCCGATGCCTTTGGTGCTCCGATGTTGACCCGATTTAGACACGGTCGGTTCTGGTGCAATGCTACCTCGGGAGAAAGACGGGGTCGTTGACACGAAACTCAAGGTGAGACATGATTTATCCATCGATGATCTATGGCTCCTGAATCGTGTCTTAAGGTTTATGGGACAAAGAATCTCCGTATTGCTGACCTTTCTGTTGTTCCACTTCAAGTTGGATCAGACACTCAAAGCAAGTGTTGAATCTATTTTTTAGCTGTGATTCTAATGGTGGATCTTGGCAGGTGTCGCGTATGGGATTGGTGAAATTGATGAGGATTTGTGTGTTTTGGTAAAATGCTGGTTTTTTGACCAACTCCTCCAGCCGCCGATATTATCAAAGGTATCTTCTAGGCTCGCGGCGGTCCAGAGAATCACTTCATCGTTCCATTTTTATCTTTGTGTAAGATATACGTCAAGATTTGAGGATTCCGATAACAGTAGAGTTTGAGATAAGGAGGGCATATCTGGACGCTTCTAGCTGCAAATTGAATTAAACCATGATTTGTGTATTCTGGAATGCCTATCTACTACAACTGACGTTTGGGTACTGGAATGGCACAAGTGATCGGGTGAAAAAAGATGCAGGTAATCGGTGGTTAGCTAATCTAATCAATTAAGTAATCACAATGTTACGCAAACTACCACCATGGCATCGGCGCCTGCTTCATTCTCGAGCCTTTAATCCATCCACCGTTGAACGTGTTGAAGATGAAGTGGATGTTTGTATCGTGGGCGGAGGACCAGCAGGACTCAGTGCCGCTATCCGATTAAAACAGCTCGAAAAGGAGAAAGGCAAAGAAATACGTGTTGTTGTTCTCGAAAAAGGTTCAGAAATAGGTGAGTGCGATTCTCCCTTTTTTTCTTACAGTTTTCAAATAACTGGAAACGAATGTAGGGTCACATATTCTTTCGGGGGCTGTAATTGAACCTCGAGCGTTGAACGAGCTACTCCCTCATTGGCAAACGCTTCGCAACCATCCCTTGACTCAACCCGCGACGTCTTCTCATATGCGCTTCTTGACCCGTAACAGGGCCATTCCACTACCTCATCCACCTCAAATGAACAACAAAGGTAACTACATCGTATCTCTTTCCCAATTTACCCGGTGGCTGGGGACCCTGGCTGAAGAAGACTACGGTGTCGAAATCTATCCGGGGTTTGCGGGATCTCAGTTACTTTTGAGTCCGACGCCCGACGCTTGTGATGCGTGGGGTGATCCCGTTCGGCGTGTGCAAGGGGTGATTACGAATGAAGTGGGATTATCACGGCGGTTTACGATGAAATCGACGTTTGAACCTGGGATGGTGTTTCGTGCCAAGGTCACGCTTCTAGCTGAAGGTGCTCATGGGTCGTTGTCGAAACAAGCGATGCAGATGTATCGGCTTGGGAAAGAAGCGCAACCTCAGACGTATGGGATCGGATTGAAAGAAGTATGGCGAGTGGACCCGAGCGAGTACGAACCAGGCAAGGTGGTTCATTCCTTGGGTTGGCCGTTGCCGTATGATGTTTATGGAGGAGGTTGGGAGTATCACATGGATGGAGGTCTTGTCAGCATTGGGTTAGTTATCGGTCTGGACTATAAGAATCCGTATCTCAGTCCATACCGGGAGTTCCAGGTACGCTAATAATATTCCTCGTATCACCTTTTTTTTTTGAAATACTGGCACAGCGCATGAAACATCATCCTCATTTCCGGAGATTGTTATCTGGAAAAAGCTCGGAACGACTCGCTTATGGTGCTCGCGTGTTGAACGAAGGCGGACTTCAATCGGTGCCTCGCCTTTCTTTCCCTGGTGGTGCTCTGATGGGGTGTTCGGCTGGATTTGTGAATGTAGCGAAAATCAAGGGTACGCATAATGCGATGAAGGCGGGAATGCTTGCAGCGGAAAGCGCATACGAGGCCGTTCATGGCAAGGAAGGGGCGGGAGATTTGTCGTCGTACGAAAGGGCGTTTAAAACGTCATGGGTATATCAAGACCTTAAGGAGGTGCGGAATCTGAGGCCTTCATTCAATACGGCGCTGGGGATCTGGGGTGGGATTGTGTATTCTGGGATCGATTCGTTGTTGTTGAAGGGCAGGACGCCTTGGACGTTCCGACACGGGGATCATGGCGTGGGTTCGCTAGATTCGAGACATACGGAAGCGGCGTCACGGCATAAACCTATCGAGTACCCTGGGTTTGAACCTCCATTGTCGACGGATCTGATGACGAGTGTATCACTGACGGGGACGAATCATGCAGAAGATCAGCCTGTGCACCTGCGTGTGGCGACGACGGCAAAGTATATGAACAAAAAAAGCCCTGCATGTGGTGCAGGCAGTGAGGCGGTGGAAACATGTGCCGAGGGAAAAGAAGTGGAGGAGGAGGAGCAAAGAAGAAGAGAGCATGTGCGAATTAATGTGGAGGAATATGGAGGATTGCTTGGGCGAGCGTGTCCTGCTGGAGTCTATGAGTATGTTGAGAGTGGCTTGGTGATCAATTCTCAGGTGCGAGTTATAGTGGCCATTGCGCCTATTTATTTATCTAGTTTACATACAGAATTGTATCCACTGCAAGCTGTGCGACGTCAAGGTACCGACGCAGGACATTACATGGACAGTTCCAGAAGGAGGAGGAGGACCCAAATACAGTGAGTACGCCACTTTTGTAACCTTTTTGTGACTGACACAACCTAGCGATTACGTAGCAATACATAGCAGTAGTGTTGTAATCCAATTAGTCAGCGAGTGGTTTTGTGTGATCGTGAGAATATGAATTCTAGTAGTGGCCCTCATGTTGGACGGGGCAGTCTTGTCGGCGTTTCCGGCGCCGCCGACGCACATTCCGCTTGGTCCGAATCTGCTGTCGCTGTCCCCGAACCCTCCCCCATCAAGGCCGCCATCTCAGCCTCTCCCACCCATCCCCATACCGCATAACCGGGGTCTGGCAGGGCGCGGTGGACGTCAGCGGCGGTCATCGAGCCCGGACATCGCATCAATGTTGGAGGACAGCGGTGAAGATCCAGGCCTCGACCTGCACACGCCCCTGCCAAGTCTTATGCTCAAACACGGCCTGCTCTCGCCACACTCGAGGCTGCTACGAGGAGAAGGGAGGGATGAGCGGGACAGTCGAGTACGGAAGGAACGGCACCGGGACGGGGAGACGCTGCGGGAAGGCGTCGGGCTGACGACAGGTCTGGGCTGGAGCGATAGCGAGGACGAGGACGCGCCGTCGCCCCTGACCCGCCGACTTTCCTCTTTGAATCTTTCCCGCCGACATCGCGTCTCCGCTGCAACAAATTCAGACGACACTCTTTCCTCTCCTTCAAGCTCTTTCAGCGATCCCCGTCTTCAGCCTTCCATCTCAAGAATCCGTCCCATGTATTTGACTCGCCGCCATGTCTCTGCCACAGCAGACCGTCCACCCGTTCCCATTCCTTCACCCGCTTCTTTGCTCCCCTATAAATCCCTTCCTTCCAGCCCCATCATTGACCACACTCCTAGGCCAAAGCCAAGAGCAGGCACTGGTATGCTCTACAGACGAAGTACTAGCCATCAACCAAGACAAGATCACCTCCTCACTCCAAGGGCCGTCAGTGCTGGTCTGGCTATCCGACCCAAGCTCAAGGCTCCTCCCAGTCTAGTCATCAACCCTGTCACAGACCATTCCACTCACACTTCACCCTCGACTACCCCGATTGGTCGCGCTTTTTGAGTCCTTTTATCCTATATTTCTTCTAAATCTAAGCGCCTATCAGTTGTTTTTTACATGTAATGGAATGTGACTATTAGTGTACATGCATCAAACTGGTCACTTGACTTGGACTGTAGATATGCTTTGGATCCAATACATCATCGCCCGCATTATTCTTAAAGAACGGAAAATAATATTTTATTGACACTAGGTAGGATATAAATAGGTGTGTGATCAAGAGTTATTAATAGAAATTCAGGAGGTGTCTATCAGCTTCTCTTCTTTCAATACCGATCTTATGATTGGAGGTGCATCTATAATATGTACCGCAGGGTCCGCTACTGTGCCCCCCAAGTGATGCAGTGATGACGAGTTAAAGAATAGATCAATGCTTTGATACAATTCCATTCTATAGCTCTTCACATAGATGATCACAATGTATTGAGAGTAAGCTTGTCAGTGCTATACTTGCTATAGTCTTCCTTCCAAAAGTATTTGGGACAGCTCTCAGTATGCTTTTTTTTTGAGTCCTTCATTAACATTATTTGTTTTGACAAGTAAGAATTCCAATTCTGAAAAGCCTCATTACTTCTTCTCCTTTAACCATTACCATTCCTCCGAAGGTGGAGTCTCCTTTTGGAAGACCTATCTCTTAGAAGTGTCTATTATACCAAACATCAGCTAATTCATGCTCCATACCATCTTGCAGGGAACATTGTGAGCATTGTGTCGTATGTTCTCCTGCACCTGCACTGTCTGAGGGCTAGAGGCTCATAGTGACTTATTCCTTGAATATGCTGCGCACCATTAAGGGTCCCTGTTAATCTGAATCAAATTTGGTAGCTTTTCTGGAATGTGTTGCACAACATCAGGGGTTAGGTGGGTTAGTTGGGGACAGCATAAAATGAGGTGAAAAAACAGAGTTATTTGGGACTGAATGAATCGAGAAGCACAAAAGTCAGATACTTGGAGAACAAGGCCACTTTCTTAGATAGTCTTCTTTCTTTCTCTTCCAGCATTTCTTGGAATTAAATGAGGTGATTGGAGGTACTACTTACAACCTGTACCGCAGGGACTATATTTAAGCACCCTTTTCCATATAGATTTATTTGATAATACATAAAGTTATAATAGAAAATCGTCCTTGTGTACAGATGCATACGCAAGCATATAGAATCCTCAGATGATCTGCGTACTTTTTTTGCGAACAAGCATTTGGCGGGCAATAATCAATCCAATTGTTGCTATCAAGACTGGTATCTATACTGGCATGAGTATACAGTTCCTCGATATGAAGAAAGGAGAGTAAACCTACACCACTGAATGTGATGGGCTTTATCCAAGAAAAGTTTTTTCCAAGGAGCCTTCCATCCACCGGATAACCTATCAGAACACCAAAAGAAGCAACGGCAAAAGCGAGCCCAACTCGAATTCTAACAGGCACCACATTAAAATTTGAAATACCCAGCAAAATGAGACCAGTTTACCCCACTTCACTTGTGTCTCTGGCCATGGTGGCAAATACAGGACTAGTCAGTGCAAACACTATCATTTACATCCAGTTAAAGGGTTGTCTATGAGACATGAAACATACCAGCACCAGACACTAATCCATAGAGGATAGCGAGAATAATCATGCCAGCAACAGTCTTTGCGGCGGTCATTGCGAAAATGAGGACTGCGGTAAATAAGATGCAGGGAATTCCAACATTAAGGGCACCGTAACGATCAGCCAGCATGGTCGGAATGATTCGTCCAGGAAGTGCAGATGCATTCAGAATCGCAACCTATAAGCCAACAATAAGAGATTGAACTGACGATGAAGAAGGGTGACTAACACAGTAGAATGCAATTTGGGAGTCTATGCCATGAAGTATAGAGAACAATTGCAAGTAAAAATCTATGAAAGAATTCGTTTTCCAGATATGTCCATATTCAAGTAGGGCAAATACGCACATGGGAAGAAGACACCCCAGTTTGCTAAAAATAATCTGATATGGTATGAGTGAAGTGATCACGACAATATCCTGAGATCTCACTCACGAAAAGACGGTAATCAGGTAGGGTATGTCGGTCATTATTTCTCTGATATTAACCTTGGGGCGTTCAGTCGTCGAAGCATGTGGATTGGGTTTCATCAGCAGGTTGGCGAATAGCAATATGCCAAGGACCATAAAGGAAGAATAGCGGATTCCCCATTGGAAGCCAGTAGAGCTCTTGAATAGGCGATTGAGCATGATTGGGAAGATGATGCCGCCGATGGAAGAACCTGAATTAATAAGAGCATAAATAAAAACATGCGTATTAAGATGACGGGATAATGAAGAAGACAGACCAGTGGCAACGATGCCCATGGCAAGACTTCTACGGGAATGCCAATGATGTGATTGAATGATGACGGAGGGGACATAGAGGAGACCAGAACCAATGCCCATACCCAAGCCCTGCGCAAGATACAATTGGTAGAATTTGTTGACGTCACATATGGATAACATAAACAATCTAGAATAATGAGAGAGGGAGGAGAGGATGAATGAAAGAGAAAAGGCTCACGAAAAGACATAAATAAGGGATCCAACGATGGTAGTGAGGCGAAAGTAGCCCATATCAAGAAATTTGCCAGCCGGAAGTGCCATAAAAAACATGAAGAAAATTTGTGTGGCGCCTATCCAGCTGACGGCGGATGCAGATGCAGTATTGGAACGGGTATAGAGATCCTGATATACGCCGAAACTATTGCTGTAGCCGAATGTAGTTGTCACGGTCAAGAGACTGGTGATGGTCAGAGAAAATGGATGAGGCTAGTAAACAAGCTCACCCTCCGGCGATGGTAGCCCAGGCGGTAAAACCACCATCCAGAGGCTTTTCTTCCTTCATGATGATATTGATGAAGAGATAAGTATGCACAGGATAGAGTAGAACTACCAGACAATAGATGACTTGCTGTAGGAAGTCTAGGGAAACCTGTGTACACAGATTCTCTCAGAATTTAACACTATTCTATATGTTTCACAGCACCTATTTATGATATGCACTAGTTCAGGAGTCGATATTCATTCTCGTCAAACAACGATATATTTGACTAGATCATAAATCTTGAGCTTCCAACCGGGTGCGATGTGGATCATATCCTTGTATGGTATACAGCTGTGATACATCTAACTCAAAAACGAGAACAGGTGTCTAGGGAAGTTCTCGTGTTTTGCTAGATCGTATCAGGGAATAAGCCTATTGCTGCTACAGATACTGTTGGTCCCCCACCACTGGACCCAATAACACGCAATGTACCAGGGCTGGCAAGAAGAAGATATTCATCGGCAAAACCTTCGGCAGGCAAAGGTTCTGCACTACATCGACCGCATTTCCCACGCTGTATGCGCCATGATGCACCATGCTGTCTCGGCCCAGGGAGTATAGGAGTAGAGATCCTCTAAGTCTTGAATGACATATCATGGCTAATCCTCATGCTTACTCCTCTAGCAAAATGCCACTGCGAGGGTCATACTAGACGGAGACAGGCTTTGAGCACATACCACGTAGCGTATTTGAATTTACAACTCATCCAAGATCATTATATGCCAATTCATCTCCATCCCACAGTAAATGACAAAAAAATTCCAGATATAATTTGTTCATAAAAGGGTATGTCTAAGAGATCCCCAAAACTCGGTACAGATCATTGAAAACCTGTGTGCACAGGTTTCCCTAGTTCGCCTACGGGAAGCTCTGAATTGTCTGGCAACAGACCTCATCTATCCTGTGTGTACTGATTTCGCAGACATGGAATGTCCGGTGTACATGCAGCCCGAAATCGCCTGAATCATTCGTTTCCATCATAGAGACCAGGCTATTCTAGGAAGCCAAGATTCCAAGCTTACTACTTCCATTGCATCAATAAATAGTAGCTGTTATACGACCCTTATATAATTGGAACCCGCTGTAGATTCGAGATTTATACATCTGTAGACAAGGGTAGCTCACAAGTGGCTGCTAGTTGCTGGCATCATCCAAGTTTACCTTTAGTCGTGACATCACCTACGTCGTTCCCGCCTTCGTTCCCACTTCCCAGACAATGAATATGCCCATGTGTCGCCCTCCAGGTACATTGAGGTGTAGGTCTCTGTTCAACGAAGATCTTATGAAACGGGTAAGAATGGTTCGCTGTAGGTTGATCGCAGTGATGAGCAAGGTGCCTCTTATTTCACTCTTGTTTCAGTGGCTCCTCCACTATGTAAAAACGTATCCTAGAGCTCAGCTGTTCGAGGAGGATGGCGAAGCAAAGGTTGCCACAGGTTATTCCTCGGGCACGGGGAGAGAGTGGAGGACTGGTAGAGGAGTTTTCTTGGTTCCATCCAGCGAGAACGAAATGCGTGACGTGTTTGAACATAGATTGAACATAAAGTGTGAGTGTTGGTTGTCTACCGCTTCTGCGTAGGGTCAAAGTAGAAGAATGGTGCTTCGAGTGGATGTGTATGTTGAGACGAGAGCTGAGATTGAATTTAGTCACAAATGTCTAGATAAAAGATATATTCAGCCTCCCACAATTTGATACAGAAGGCTGGGGTGCAACAGACCGTTGGTGGTATGCGCAGGAAAGGACACAGCCGAGGCCATCCACGATCGTGTTCCTGCAGTCAAAATCAGGCATCATGTATCCAAAAAAAGATGGTATTACGTGATCTTAAGACATGAAGCATTGGATGACTTCCCATAAGGATCTGAGAAAATCTGGGATGAATTTGGAGAGGATACCTATATATGGTATAGTTCTCTGATATCTCTAACTAAAAAAGGAAAATTGGTATCTGGGGAAGTCTGAGAGAGGGTTTTGCAACCTTCTTGGCAACATCTAGAAAAGTCTGGGATATCTTGAATGCTTGGCATCTTGGCATGGAGCAGTCTGAGAAAATCTGTGACCTCAGATTTTCTCAGACTGCTTACAGGAAGTTACCTATTAATTGATGCACTTGTGACCACCACTGCTGTAGCACAGATTGAGAGAGAGTCCTGTATTTATATACCACAACAAGCAAGCAGGTGCTAAGATGTGGTGGGTGAGATACATAGCAGTACACTACTGATTACATCCAAGTTTCAAGGAAGATCGGCTGCAACTGTTTCAAGTTGTGTGTGAATGTTAGTAGTTGGGCTGTTATGAGTTGGCTCCAAAGAAGGAAAACATCTCCCATGCATTTATCAACTTGATAGGGAATCTCCAGAAATATAACACAGGAAAGATATAAATAGCATGGAACAATATTATGTAAGAACTATATAGTTATTAGTCATAGCCTTATGACCATGGAAAGTAGGTGTATAGACCATGGAATATTTGTATAAGTACTAGTAGAAATCCAACAGGGGACTCTATTGAGTTCTTTCCTTTCAATCATCACTGGTTGGGGTCAGAGCTTCAGTTCTAAGTCCATACCCTTAACATGGGTCCTTTGTGGAATGCTGTAGGTTGGGGATAGATAAATGTACTAGTATATAGTCATAAGTGGTTCAAGAATGTTTATCAGTGAAATGAAATGATTTTTGAGGCTTGTATAAGAGGACCCTACCAATGCCATCCCTGGAAT
>Ga0153942_1000093_pt1 | contig 29550 bp, 22 predicted proteins | sample TSNJ026MetaG_FD_104731 | JGI IMG/M metagenome (GOLD analysis project Ga0153942, IMG submission 104731) | Attine ant fungus gardens microbial communities from New Jersey, USA - TSNJ026 MetaG | ecosystem: Host-associated > Fungi > Mycelium > Unclassified | place: USA: New Jersey, Brendan T. Byrne... | reverse complement strand
TTGCTGGCGAAAAATTTTATAGCCTTTCACGTCTCCGGCGGCACCACTGAAATGCTTTTGGTGGAGCCGGATGAGGAGCGTATAATAAACATAACTCAGATTGGCGGTACCCTGGATTTGAATGCCGGCCAGGCGGTGGACCGGGTAGGCCGTATGCTGGGCCTCCCTTTTCCCGCTGGAAGGGCGTTGGACCGGTTGGCGCGGCAAAGCGGGAATACCTATTTAGATAAGGCGTCCACCCGCCCAACCATACGAGGGTTGAACTGCTCGCTGTCAGGAGTAGAAAATAAATGCATGAAATTATTGGAACACGGTTTAGCGAAAGAGGATATAGCCCGGTTCTGTATTGATTACATTGCCCGCGCCCTTGAGGCGATGACGAAGCTTGCCGTGGAACGGTATGGCAGCCTTCCCATTGTATACGCGGGGGGCGTTATGTCCAATACTCTTATCAGGAGCCATATGGAAGCTGTTTACGGAGGCATGGCGCATTTTGCCTCCCCTGAATATTCCAGTGACAATGCCGCCGGCGTGGCTTTGCTGGCGGCGGTAAAGGAGGGAGCCTGTGACCGGGGCTAAGATGAGCATGGTGACGGTTACCCAGCTCAATACTTATTTAAAGTCCTTGCTGGCCGGAACCAATATCCTGCAAGACATCATGGTCAAGGGTGAAATCTCCAACTTTAAGCACCATTACCCCTCGGGGCATTTTTACTTTACCCTCAAGGACGGCGGCAGCGCCATACGGGCTATTATGTTTAAAAGCAACGCCCAGATGATCAAGTTTACCCCTGAAAACGGCATGTCCGTGATTGTCAGGGGCAGTGTGGCCCTATATGAAAAGGATGGGACCGTGCAGCTGTATGCGGCGGATATGCAGCCGGAAGGGATGGGCGCGCTGCATTTGGCCTATGAACAGCTCAAGGAGAAGCTGTCAAAGGAAGGGCTGTTTGATGCCCGGCATAAAAAGCCAATTCCTCCGTTCCCCAAGGCCATCGGCATTGTGACCTCCAAAACCGGAGCTGCCCTTCAAGATATCATCAATGTTTTGAAACGCCGCTACCCCTATGTCCGGCTTTATCTGGCCGGCGTGTTGGTGCAGGGCGAAGGTGCGCCCGTGGAAATCGCTGCCGGCATTGAGGCCATCGGGCAAACGGAATGCGATGTGATGATTGTGGGCCGGGGCGGAGGCAGCCTGGAGGAGTTGTGGGCTTTTAATTCGGAGTTGGTGGCAAGGGCCATTTTTGCTAGCAAGATCCCCATTATTTCCGCCGTAGGTCATGAGACCGATTTCACCATAGCGGATTTTGTAGCCGACTTGCGCGCGCCCACCCCCTCGGCGGCCGCGGAATTAGCGGTGCCGGATGCCAACAGCTTGAAACAGCAGTTGGATGCCCGCTTTGACCTGTTGCATAAGCTGGCTTTAAGCCGCATACAGGCTGTCCGCAACAGCTTGATGTTGACCGTCAAGTCAGGGGGCTTGAGCCGGCCGGGCCAATATATCACGGCCCAAATGGACATGGTGAAAAGTGCCCATCGGGAGATGGAGAGGCAGGTGGCCGGCCTTTACAACGACCGTATGGAGGCCTTAAAATCCTCCGTATCGGTGCTGAGCGCACTCAGCCCGTTGGCGGTGCTGTCCCGCGGATATGCCTTGGCGGAAAAGGATAATGCCGCGCTTCGCTCAGTGAGGCAGGTTCAGGTGGGGGATACTCTCCAAATACGGCTGGAGGATGGATCAGTGAAGGCCCAAGCGATGGATGTAATCTCTAAACAGGAGGAGACCGGATGGCTAAAGAAATGAGCTTAGAGGCCGCTCTCAAGCGGCTGGATGAGATAAATGCTTTGCTGGAAAACGGGGAATCGAACTTGGATGATTCCCTGAAGCTGTATGAGGAAGGGACTAAGCTGGCCGCGTTTTGTTATCAGCGGCTTGATAAGGCGGAGCTGAAAATCAAAGAAATCACTGCTGCCGCTTTTGGACAAAAAGAGGAAAAGGCGGAGTAGAGAGGGCTTTATGACGGATTTGGAGTATGAAAAAAAAGCGGGGCAATATTTGTCGGCCATTGAAGACGGGCTTGCCCGCATATTAGAGCCGGAGGAGCCTGTGCTGCAGGGGAATGTATTGTCCGCCATGGCCTACAGTGTTCTGGGCGGCGGTAAACGGATTCGGGGCAGCTTGACCTTGGCTTTTATGGAGCTGTGTGGCGGTGAATGGGAAAAGGCGCTGCCCTACGCCTGCGGTGTGGAGATGATTCACGCCTACTCCCTGATTCACGATGATCTTCCCTGCATGGATAACGACAGTTTGCGCAGGGGCAAGCCCGCCTGCCACATTCAATTTGGCGAGGCAAACGCGCTGCTGGCAGGGGATGCGCTGTTGACGCTGGCCTTTGAAACCTTGGCCAAGGCAGAACTTCCGGCAGAGGCGAATTTGGAGGCAATAAAAATTCTTTCCCAGGCGGCCGGCGCCTATGGCATGGTGGGGGGACAGGTTATTGATCTGGAAAGTGAAGGCAGGAGAATTGATCTCGACACCCTCAGGGAGCTTCAACGGCTAAAGACAGGCAAGTTGATCAAGGCGGCTGCCCAGTTGGGTTGTGTGGCGGCTGGAGCTTCCGCCATCCAGATGGAGAAGGCGGTCCGGTATGCGGAATCTATTGGCTTGTCCTTTCAAATTATTGATGATATACTGGATGCTGTGGGCGATGAATTGCAGCTGGGCAAACCGGTTGGCAGTGATGAGAGAAACCATAAGACCACCTATGTGACCCTATTTGGCGCCGAAAAGGCAGCCGATCTGGCGAAAGAGGTCACAGAGCAGGGGGTATCGGCTCTCTCAGGCTTTACAGGCAGAGACGCCAATATGGCCTTTTTGCAAATGTTGGCCGGCAGCTTGCTGCATCGATTAAAATAAAAGAAGAAGTAGGAATTCCGATGGATAATATACGGGGGATGTTTGGGAATTATGTGCTCACCATTGCGTTTGCTTCATGGTTTGCCGCCCAGATTATTAAGACCATACTCCATATGATAACCAATAATAAATTTGAAGCTGAGCGGCTTTTAGGCGCGGGGGGCATGCCCTCAGCCCACTCCGCTTTGGTATGTTCCATGACCTTGGCCATGGCCCGGAAGGTAGGGCCTGCATCGCCGGAATTTGCTTTGGCGTTTTTATTTGCTTCGGTGGTGCTTTACGACGCCATGGGCGTGCGGCGCGCGGCGGGGGAGCACGCCCGCCTGATCAACCGGTTTATATTGACATCCGCTCCCAAAGAGGGCGATGGAAACGGGCAGATGGAGGAAGCTAAAGAGAGGCCAAGGTTAAAGCCGGTGCGCTATTACAGAAGGAAAAAGGACATAGAGGGAAAAAAGCTCAAGGAATATTTGGGACATACGCCTCTAGAAGTGCTGTGCGGCGCTCTGCTGGGCATTTTGATAACGATGTTGATGCCCGTTTGGTAACGGACAGGAAGGAGTTTTGCGTGAATAGTATCCTTCGTAGCGGAGAGCTTCCTGGTATACTTAAAGACTGCTCTGTAGAGCAGTTGGAGGAATTGTGCGGGGAAATACGAAAGGTTTTGATTGAAACCGTATCTCAGACCGGAGGGCATTTGGCATCCAATCTGGGCGTGGTGGAGTTGACGGTTGCCCTACATACCGTCTTTGAATCCCCTGTGGACCAATTTATCTTTGATGTAGGGCATCAGTGTTATACCCATAAAATTTTGACCGGCCGTTTGGACCAGTTTATGTCCCTGCGGCAGCAGGGCGGGATTTCCGGATTTCCCAAGCCCAAGGAAAGTGAACACGATATCTTTATTACGGGACACAGCAGTACTTCCATTTCCGCAGCCTGTGGATTTGCCGCCGCGAAAAAAATCAAGGGTGAGCCTGGAAAAGCCATCGCCATTATCGGCGACGGCGCGTTCACTGGCGGCATGGTTTATGAGGGGCTGAACAATGCGGGGTATCCCGATGCGTACAAAAACCTGATTGTGGTTCTCAATGACAATGAGATGTCCATCTCCAAAAATGTGGGGGGCATCGCCCGTTATCTGGCGTCCACCCGCACCAAGAAAAGCTATTTAAAAATAAAACGGGCCACGAAATGGCTGCTTAACCACATTCCCTTTATTGGACCCAAGATTTCTCAAAGCATCTCCAACTCAAAGTCCGTATTAAAGGAGGCGCTGTATCACAGCACCTTGTTTGAGGATTTAGGCTTTGAATATTTGGGTCCGGTGGATGGTCATAACATAAAGAAGCTGATAGAGGTTTTCCGGGTGGCCAAAGCCAACAACGAGAAACCGGTTTTCATTCATGTCAACACCATTAAGGGCAAGGGCTTTACCTCCGCTGAGGAAAACCCAGGGGCATATCACGGCATTTCCACCATTGATATAGATGATCCCAATCCACCTCAACTTTCCGAGGACAGCTACTCCTCGGTATTTGGAAGGGCCTTGGTCCGGTTTGGGCGGAATGATGAGCGGGTTTGCGCCGTCACCGCTGCTATGAAATATGCCACGGGGCTCCACTATTTCCGAAAAGAGTTTCCAGACCGCTTTTTTGATGTGGGCATCGCTGAGGCGCACGCCGTCACGTTTTCGGCCGCCTTAGCGCAGAGCGGTATGCTTCCGGTATTTGCGGTATATTCCACGTTTTTGCAGAGGGCCTATGATCAGGTCCTTCACGATGCGGCCATAGGGGAAATTCATTTGGTGCTGGCGGTGGACCGGGCTGGCATTGTGGGGGATGACGGGGAGACTCATCAGGGGATGTTTGACCCATCCTTTTTATCCGCAATCCCCAATGTGACCGTCTATTCTCCATATACCTATGATGAATTGGAGCAGACCTTGAAAAAGGCTATTTTTGACCTGCCCGGTGTTGTAGCGGTCCGCTATCCCAGAGGCCGCCAAATCAACATTGCCAACGATGCCTTTACTGGGAAGTTTCAGACCCAAAGCATATGTAGCTATGAGCTGTTTAGTTCAGATCAAGCTGTCCTGGTATGCAGCTATGGCAGGGAATTTGTTCAATGCGCCAACGCCTATAAGGGGGACTTTGACCTCCTGCGGCTCAATCAAATAGCGCCGCTGCCAGGAGGAGCCCTGGATGCGGCCTTTGGATATAGTAAAATTATTTTTGTGGAAGAGGGTATGAAACAGGGGGGCATAGGGGAGCACTTTATTGCCGCCTTGAAGGAAATGGATTATACAGGTGAGTTTCGCCATATAGGGGTGGACGCGCAATTCGTGCCCCAATCCACCTATGAATTTGCCCTGTGGGAGAACGGCTTGGATGCCGAAGGCATACGCAAGATCCTTCATGGAGGCGTGGTTTGATGGGGGAGGCCAAGCGTTTGGATGTCCTCATGGTGGAGCAAGGGTTAGCGCTCAGCCGTGAAAGGGCTAAAGCCCTCATTTCGGCAGGGTTGGTATTTGTTGGCGGTGTGAAGGAGGAGAAGTCCGGCAAATTGCTGGATGCCGGAGCAGACATCACCGTAAAGGGCAGTGATTTGCCCTATGTGAGCCGGGGCGGCTTGAAGCTGGAGAAGGCGGTGAACGCTTTCGGCCTCCAGCTTGAAGGAGCGGTTTGCGGAGATTTTGGTGCCGCCACAGGCGGTTTTACCGATTGCATGCTGCAAAACGGCGCCAGCAGAGTGTACAGTGTAGACGTGGGGTATGGCCAGTTAGCCTGGAAGCTGCGGACAGACCCCAGGGTTGTCAGCCTTGAGCGCACCAATATACGTTATCTGGAACGGGAACAGATCCCCGATACGCTGGATTTTGTCAGCGTAGATGTATCCTTCATTTCATTGACCTTGATCCTGCCTGTGGTTTATGCTTTTCTTAAAGAGGGCGGCCAGGCCGTTTGCCTAATCAAGCCTCAATTTGAGGCAGGCAAAGGCAAGGTGGGCAAGAAAGGCGTCGTGCGTGATCCGGCGGTGCATCGGGAGGCCATTATGAAGGTGATCCGGTTTGCCCGGTCCCAGGGATTTAGGGTATTGGGGCTGGAGTATTCACCCATCAAGGGGCCGGAGGGCAATATAGAATATCTCGTTCACCTCACCAAATCGGGGTTGGGGGAAGAGATTGGCGAAACACGGATCAGTGAGATTGTGTCCCAATCCCACACCCAACTCACGTAATTGGCGGAGGAAAACGTATGAAAGCGCTGTTGATGCCCAATCATGATAAGGACAAACTGCTGAATTGTACGGCGGCGGTCATTGGCAAGCTCGCAGGTTGTGGTATATTGTCCCTGATAGACCGGGCGTATTATCGTTATCTGCCGGATAAGCGGGTGGAGGCTGGGGATTTCTTGCCCTTGCTGGAGCAGGCGGATGTTGTCATCGCTATCGGCGGGGACGGCACCATAATCCACAGTGCCAAACATGCCGCCAAAATGGATAAGCTGGTTTTAGGCATCAATGTGGGAAGGCTGGGTTTTTTGGCGGCTTTGGAGCCCACCCAACTGGATTTGCTGGAAAAATTGGCGTCGGGGGACTTTCGGGTGGAAAACCGGATGCTGATTCAGGTGAATATTGAAAAGAAATCGGGGGAAAATCTCCGCAAGGTTGCATTAAATGAAATGGTGCTCACTAGGGGCGCGTTGTCCAGAATGATTGATACCCGCATTTCCTGCCTAGGCAGGTATGTGACCGAATACCGGTCCGATGGAATTATTTTCTGCACGCCCACGGGTTCCACAGCCTATTCATTGTCCGCCGGCGGGCCGGTGATTGCCCCCACTATGGATTCCATCGCCGTGACGCCGATCTGCCCCCACTCCCTTTATGGACGAACTATTATTTTCCCCCCGGATAACAGGCTGGCCGTTGAATTGCTGGAACAGCCGGGAGAGGAAGGGGCTTATGTCACTGTGGACGGAGAGGAAGCCATTCATGTTACCAGTCATGACCGGATAGAAATTGCCCAGGCCGAGCGGGGCGTGCGGCTGATTAATTTTGGCAACCGAGAGTTTTATGAAGTGTTACATGAAAAGATGATGAATCGAATTTGAGATAATAAGGGGTTCTATGAATGAAAAGCGCGCGGCATGAAAAAATATTGGAGCTGATTGAGGAGAGGCCCATCACCACCCAGGAGGAACTGCTGAGCCGGTTAAAGCAAAGCGGCATCCCTGTCACTCAGGCTACCATTAGCCGGGACATCAAGCATCTCAGGCTGGTGAAAACCCTCAATGAGAACGGCATCTATTGCTACACAGTACTTGAAAACGCTCCAGTCAGCAATCTGTCGGACAAATTTTTCTCCATTTTTCGGGAGACAGTGCTGGCGGTGGACTGCGCGGGCCATATCGTCTGTGTCAAATGCTATACGGGAATGGCTAACGCCGCTTGCGCAGCCCTGGATACCATGAAATTTGAACATGTGGTGGGCACCCTGTCGGGAGACGACACCTTCTTTGTACTCATGCGCAATCAAGCGGACGCAGGGGCGCTTCGGGATACCTTGGCCGGATTTGTTGGTAAATAAGGCGCTGTAAACGGGAGAGGAGGGAGAGCGGGATGCTTAGGGAACTCTATGTGGAGAACGTGGCGGTGATAGAGAAAACCGCCATCACCTTTTCCAAGGGCTTTAATGTGCTGACCGGCGAGACAGGCGCGGGAAAGTCCATACTTATTCACGCCTTGGGGGCTATATTGGGGGAGCGGACCAACCGGGAGATGGTGCGTTCAGGCGCCCACAAAGCGGCGGTGACGGCCTCCTTTACCGATTTATCTGAGGGGATGCGCCGTTGGCTACAGGAATTGGGATATCCCCAAGAAGAGGGGGAGGATTTGATTATCTCCCGGGAAATAGCGGCCGACGGCCGCTCCACCTGCCGGATATCCGGCCGTCCCGCCAATGTTTCCACCTTGCGTGAGGTGGGGAACCAACTGATCAATATTCACGGACAGCACGACAATCAAGCGCTGTTGTCCCCGGATACACACATCCACTTTATTGACCGTTACGGGGAACTGGAGGATCTGTTGTCCGCCTACGCCAGGACCTATGCCAATTATACCGGGACCAGAGCGTCTTTGGAGGCCGCCACAATGGACGAGAGTGAGAAAGCCCGGAGGATGGACATGCTCACCTTCCAAATTGAGGAGATTGAGAATGCCCAGTTGTCCCAGGAAGAAGAGAATGAGCTAGTCATGGAGCTCGGGGCTATCCGCAACGCCACCCAGATTGTAGAATCCCTGGGCGCCGCGCATGCCGCGCTGTACGGGGATTCCGATCCTATGAACCAGCCGGGCGGTGTAGAGCTTTTGGGCGCGGCAGCGGACAATTTGGAGGAGATACAGGAATACCTGGAGGGCCTGGAGGATTTGGCTGGCCGTTTCCGGGAGATATTTTATGAGGCGGAGGAATTGGCAAAGGAGGTCAGCGCGCAGTTGGCCGGTTTTGACTTTGACCCCTCCCGCTTAGACGAGATTGAGGACAGGTTAAATGAAATCTATAAGTTGAAGCGCAAATACGGCGTTGATATTGAAGAAGTGCTTAATTTTTTGGAAAAGGCCAAGGAGGAACTTGAAGCTATTGAATCCGGGGAAGAGCGGATGCGCAGGTTGGAGCGGGAGTGTGAGGCGTACCGTGCCCAGGCTGAGGAATTGGCGGGACAGTTGTCTCAGGCCCGCCTGGCGGCAGCGGACCGGTTTGTGCGGCAAGTCGGCGATGAATTGGCTTTTTTAGATATGCCCAATGTGACTATGACTTATGACCATCGGCAGACGGAAATGCACGCCGGCGGCATCGACAATATACAATTTTTAATCTCCACCAACCTGGGCGAAGAACCCAAATCCCTGTCCAGGATTGCCTCCGGGGGCGAGCTGTCCCGGATTATGCTGAGCATCAAGAATGTGCTGGCGGACAAGGACGACATCGCCACCCTGATTTTTGATGAGGTGGATACCGGCGTCAGCGGCCGGGCCGCTCAAAAAATCGGCCAAAAGCTGCGGGAGGCGTCCCGAGGGCGGCAGATTATTTGTGTAACCCACCTGGCTCAGATTGGAGCGCTGGCGGACACCCATATGCTGATCCAAAAGAGCGCCAAGAACGATAAAACCTATACCCATGTGGAGGTGCTGGACCGGGACGGCCGCAGGAATGAGCTTGCCAGAATTTTGGGTGGGGAAAATGTAACCCCGTTGACCCTGGAGCACGCCGACGAGATGCTGACCCTGGCGGGCAACTAAAGCGGTATTAAGAATCGGATCAAGATGATCAGGATATGATCTAAAAGTACTTTACGCAAGAGAGAATTGTGCGAGAGTGCCTGTAGGCGTGATTTGCAGGCTACTGGTATTGGTTCTCCTTTGTGATGCAAATGTTGATTAAGAATTACGGAGAAAATTTATATTAGGTTGGTGCGAGATATGTTTCTGTATCACTATTACGATAAAACGATAGGAGCTTTTGTCAATTTGTCGGAATTATCTATGGATGAAGCAAATATTATCCTTAACAAAATAAAGGCAGAAAAACCAACCGTACAAAGTGCTCAAAGAGATTCGGAATATATGTTCAGAAGGCGGATGTATGAGGATATCATCAGAAAAGAATTTTTGAAAAAAGGTGGACTTGTAAATAGAAATGTTCCACATTATATGGTAGTTGAGCATAGTCCATGGCTAAATACATGGTTTGAAAACAGTGCATTCATAAAAATACCCATTGATGAATTTAACCTAAAAACAATTTCCTTTACGTACGGCGATTCTCACCCGACATTTAGCCCTTACCCAAGAGATGATGACTGGAAAGAATACCGTAGAAAGCTTTATACATACGACGAAATACTAGAGGTTATAAAAAAATATGGTTTGCCACAAGATTGGAATAATGACGGCAAATTGGGACCAGAACGATATATTGAGGCTCATATTTGGAGTGATGAAACAATAGACAGGTATCGTTCAAAATAAGCATTTTCGGTAGTTGTACATTGTAAACCGTTGTCATGAATCACTTCGTTAAGCAGCAAACGGTTTGTGTATAGCTTTTATATATTTAATAAGTTTTGTCTTGTGCTTGAAAGAAGCTCATGACACATGGACGGAGAGATAGGAATTGAAATTTGTATCGTGGAATGTCAACGGACTTCGTGCAGCAGTACAAAAAGGATTTACTGAATACCTGCTTGGCTCTGGGGCGGACGCCTTCTGCATTCAGGAAACCAAGCTTCAGGAGGGGCAGATTGAGCTGGACTTGCCCGGCTATACAAGCTACTGGAACTATGCCAAGCGCAAAGGGTATTCCGGGACAGCTATTTTTGTAAAAGAGCCGCCTATATCGGTGGATTACGGCATCGGAATCGAGTGGCACGATCAGGAAGGCCGAGTCATCACTCTGGAATATGAGCAGTGTTATTTGGTGACGGTTTATACTCCCAATGCCCAACGGGAACTGTTGCGGCTGGAGTATAGAATGGACTGGGAGGACGCTTTTTTAGCCTATATAAAGGACCTTGATAAGAAAAAGCCGGTGATCCTTTGTGGGGATATGAACGTGGCGCATCAAGAGATAGATTTAAAAAATCCCAAAACCAACCGCCGGAATGCCGGTTTCACCGACGAGGAGAGAGGCAAGTTTACAGTGCTGCTGGAAACTGGATTTGTAGACTCCTTCAGGTACCTTTATCCTGACAAAGCGGATGCTTATACTTGGTGGAGTTACCGCTTTAAAGCCAGGGAAAGGAATACGGGATGGCGCATTGATTACTTTTGTGTCTCCAACCAAATCAAAGAAAATATTGCCGGAGCAGGGATCGACAGCGAGGTGGCAGGGTCCGACCATTGCCCCATTTGGCTGGAAATGAAATAGGGAAAAGGGGGCAGGGGGTAAAATGCTGACAGAGCCTCCCGTGCCGGTGCTGGTCTTGTCATATAACAATTGTGAATTGCATTGCTGTCACCTGGACGGCTATAAAAGAAACCGCCAGGCATTCCTGGCCAGATTGGATACCGTAGAGCAGTACTTTGTGATAAAGCCTGTTCATAGGCGGTACCGTTTATGGTTTAATCTAGATGAAACCATGCTTGATGACAGGTCTATGGAAAGGGTCGCCGCCAGTTTAGCCAACATCCACAGCCACATTATCAAAATTGCGTTTATCGGCATAGGAAAAAACAAACGCCGCAGGTTTGAGCGGATGCTTAAAAACTGCCTGCGGGAAACAGAACTGCCCCGCCAATACTTTTGCGATGCGGAGAAAGCTAAGGAGTGGCTTCGATAGTAGCGAAAGGGTGAGCATATGAACCAATTTGCTGCGGGATAAAACATGCAGATTAATAATAAGGAGAACCAATTGGCATCCATACAATATCTTACAGGAGACGCCACAAGCCCAAAAAAGGAAGGGTACAAAATCATTGCCCACATCTGCAACGATGTGGGCGGATGGGGAAAGGGCTTTGTGATGGCTTTGTCAAATAGATGGAAAGCTCCGGAGATGGAATACCGGGAATGGTACCGGAGAGATCATAGGTTAGCTCTGGGTGAAATCCAGATGGTTGAGGTGGAGGAAGGCCTTGCCGTTGCCAATATGATTGGACAAAAGGGTATCCGCCCTACCCAAGAAGGCCCCCCTATCCGGTATGAGGCCGTGGAGCAATGCTTGCGGTCATTGGCCGTAGAGGCGTCAGCCAGAAACGCCACTGTTCACATCCCCCGGATTGGCTGTGGATTGGCAGGAGGAAAATGGGAGAGCATTGAGCCGTTAATTATAAAATGCCTTATTGATAAGGATATCAATGTTTTTGTTTATGATTTGGATGATAAATGAGAGCGTAGGCCTTGAGTCTCTTCACCCGTAGAGCTTGTCGAAAACAAAAATAAAAGCCTGAGCCGGATAGTACAACGGAATAATTTATGGGAGCCGCAATACCGATATGAACCTTATTTTGGCAGGATATAGTAATACAACTTTTAAAACAGACCAAGAAGTGATATAATAAAAAACATGGCATACGAGAAGAAATTTAAAGAGCGGGTGCTGGAATATCTGACAGAAGGACATACGGAACGAGAAACAGCAACGGTATTCAAAGTGGGAAGATCCTCAATACAGAATTGGAAAAAAGCAATAGCAAAAACAGGCAGTTTGGAGGTTAAAAAGCGAAATCGACGGGCGAAAAAGCTACCCTTGGAAGATCTAGAGGCATATGTTTCAATGCATCCCGATGCATATCTTTCAGAGATAGGCGAACATTTTAACTGTAGCGGTGAAGCTGTGCGAAAAGCCCTAAAGAAGTTGAAAATCACGCGTAAAAAAAGACGATAGCATATCGTGAACGTGATGAAAAACGCAGAAGAGAATTCCGCAGGATCATTGCCGGAATACCCAAAGAAACCGTTGTGTATGTCGATGAAACAGGAATAGATCAATATCTGTACCGTCCTTATGCAAGAGCACCCAAAGGTCTGCCCACATATGGAAAGATAAGTGGGAGAAAATACAAGAGAACGAGCATTGTCGCCGGCAAGTGTAAGAAACGCATACTGGCTCCGTTGCAGTACAGCGGTACGATGGACAGTGTTTTATTTGGGTACTGGTTTTCTACCATGCTTTTACCGTCTGTAAGCCGTGGCAGCGTAATTGTAATGGACAACGCGCGGTTTCATCAAAAGAAAGTACTTTATGAATTGGCCGGGCAAGCCGGATGTCATGTTCTGTTTTTACCACCCTATTCACCGGACCTCAATCCCATTGAAAATTTCTGGGCATGGCTCAAGGCCAGACTTCGAAAAATCTTGCCGGATTTTGTTTCATTAGACGATGCTATCTCGGATTGTTTTTAAGGTTGCTTGACTATAATTATGATTGAAGGCCATTTATTAATCTATCCACAGGAAATGAAAAAAGATAGTTGGAGTGACCACTTCAACTATCTTTTATATAGTACTTACAAGCTTATTATGAGAGGTCGAGCACCGCTTCAATGAGTATCGAGAAGGCCTTGCCAAAAGTCATCTTTTCCACACTTTCGGCGGCCCGCAATTCATAGCTGGTGATCTCGGTGTCATCCAACAGGATGGATACCCGTCCCAAGACCTGGCCCTTTTCCACTGGGGCGGCCACGTCCTCGGCCAATGCCACCTCATAGGTGATATCATCCTTGCGGCCCTTTTGGACCACCACACTGTCAATGGGCGCCTGGTCAATATTGACCAGATTTTCTACTCCGCCTAGCACCGGAACAGGAGTGACCGCGTCTTGCATGGGGGGCAGGGAGGTGACCTCCCAATTGGCAAAGCCGTAATCTAACAGGTTCCTGGCCGAGTTAAAGCGGTCATCGGAGGTTTCGGAGCCCAATACAACAGCCACCAAACTCAGGTTGTCGCGCATGGCGCTGGCAGAGAGGCATTTTCCGGCGTCATCGGTGGTGCCGGTTTTCAGTCCGGTGGCCCCGTTGTAAAACCGCACCAGTTTATTGGTGTTCACCAGGGAGGTTTCGCCTCCCCGCAAAGTATCCATCCAGATAGTGGAATATTGGGTGATCAATTCGTGTTTTAGCAGCTCCTGGGACATGAGGGCGATATCATGGGCGCTGGACACATGGCCATCAGCGTCCAATCCGGATGCGTTGACAAAGTTCGTGTCGTTCATACCCAACTCTCGGGCGCGCTGGTTCATGGCGTTGATAAACTCCATTTCGCTGCCGCTGACGTGCTCAGCCAGCATCACTGAGGCATCGTTTGCCGAAGCCACGCAGACCGCTTTCAACAGGTCATTGACGCTCATCTGCTCCCCCACCTCCAGCCAGATCTGAGATCCGCCCATGGAGTTGGCGTGCTCGGAGCAGGTAGCCATATCCTCCAGGGCAATCTTGCCGGATTCCAGGGCTTCCATGACCAATAGCAGCGTCATAATTTTAGTGATGGAGGCGGGAGCCATCTTTTCATGGCTATTCATTTCAAATAGGATATTGCCGCTGCCGGCCTCCAGCAGCACGGCGCTTCTGGCTTTGAGCTCCACAGGTAAGGCAGCGTTCTCCTGAGACTCATCCTCTTTGGCTGTATCCACAGCCACTGTAGCCTCATCCTCATCGTTGGCACCACCGGCAATGGCCGTCCCATAGGGCAATATCAGCGATAGAATTAGGGGAATTATTAGCAATTTTGACCATTTTCGCATTTTATTTCTGCACCTCCGTTTTGACAAAGGGATAAGCGTTTCCCTATATCCTATGTCAAAAGGGACAGGGATATGCCGCAAAATGGACAAAAAGAAACGCGCCTTTGAAAGCTTTTGTCTCAAAGGCGCGGCTCAAAACATTATGAACAATGTCAAGCTTATTTCACAGTATATTTGTCGATAGCGGCAAAGAACTCATCTGCGGAATCGGAGTGTGCGTGGAGCTCAATGGGCTTGGACAAATCCAGACTGAATATACCCATAATGGACTTTGCGTCAACGGCATAGCGTCCGGAAATCAGGTCAATCTCAAAATCATACTGGACCACGGTGTTGACAAACGACTTGACATCGTTGATTGTATTGAGCATAATGGTTGCTTTCTTCATTGGTACCATCTCCTTATCATGCGGCTGTATTTGCAGCCGGCGGTATACCAGCTACGTCCACTTTGAAAAGGTATTTTTAACCTTTTCAATTACCATATTAGCAAGCGAACAGCTACAAGTCAACTGATATTTGAAATTGTGACGTATATTCATTATAATGGTTAAAAACAAAACCCCGATTTTTGTTAATTTCAAGCATTATTCAGGAGAAATTCATTACCATGCTTATGGAGGCGCTGTCATTGCCACCGTGTTTCTTTTGAGCCGTTGCCGGGGATTATTTCAGATTACTATAAACGAGGTACATGTATGAGGATAGCTTTCTATACGTTGGGCTGCAAGGTCAACCAATATGAGACACAGGTACTCCAGCAATTCTTTAGGAAGGATGGATTCCAACTCGTTCATCCGGATGAGGTGGCGGACGTATACGTCGTCAATTCCTGCACCGTCACCGCTTCAGGGGACAAAAAAACACGTCAGGTTCTCCACCGTTTTCAGCGGCAGAATCCCAATGCGGTATTGGCATTGACGGGTTGTATGCCCCAGGCGTTCCCCCAACAGGCGGAAGAGCTGGCCGGCGCCCAGGTGATTACCGGAGCCTATAACCGGAAAGGATTGCTTGACGCCGTGAAGAAGGCGGTCTCCACCGGAGAGCGGGTGATTGACATCACGCGTCATGAGCGGGGGGAGGTCTTTGAGGAGATGCAGGCGGACGGCTTGATGGAGCGGACCAGGGCTTTTGTGAAGATTCAGGATGGCTGCGAGCGGTTTTGTTCCTACTGTATCATCCCCACCGCCAGGGGCTACATGCGCTCAAAGCCCATCCACAAGATGCGGGAGGAGATCGGGGCCTTGGCCCAAAAGGGTTTTTTGGAGGTCGTCTTAGTGGGAATCAACCTGTCCTGCTATGGGGTGGACATTGGGTTAAGCCTCATCGACGCTGTTGAGGCGGCCTGTCAGGTGGAGGGAATCAGGAGGGTAAGGCTCAGCTCACTGGAGCCGGAGCTGTTGACCCTGGAGCACATTATCCGCCTGCGGGACCAGGAGAAGTTTTGCCCCCATTTTCACCTCTCCCTCCAAAGCGGCTGTGACGCTACTTTAAAACGGATGAACCGCCACTACACGGCAAAGGAATATATGGAGATTGTGGATAACATACGGGCAGTCTTTGATAACAGCGCCATCACCACCGACGTGATGGTCGGCTTCCCAGGCGAAACTAGGGAGGAGTTTTCTCAAAGCATGGACTTTGTGCAGCGGGTGGGTTTTGCCAAGGCCCATGTCTTTGCCTATTCCCGCCGTAAGGGTACCGCGGCGGACCTGATGCCCGGTCAAGCCGCCTCCGGGATAAAGGCTGAAAGAAGCCGTCAAATGATGGCGTTGACCGAGAAAACCAGGGACATCTTCTTGGCTGGTCAAGCTGGACGGCACTGTCAAGTATTGGTTGAAGCCTGCGAAAAGGGTTGGTGCCACGGCTACAGCGAAAATTATACCCCCGTCAAAATTCAAGGCGAACACTTGGAGGGGCAAATTCGCACTGTGTTGATGGAAAGTGCCCATGAGGGGGAGATGATGGGGCAGTTGGCCTGATGGCCGGGGCAACGGCGCGGGCGATGGGGCTTAAGAGGAAGCTCCTTGGAGAAAGAGGGCCAATATTTCACTCTATAGCTGCTTTGGAAATGGCCGGGAGAAAATGAATATTTGAACGACGGGAAGGATATAGATGGAAACTGTCAAAAAACCGATGAAAACTGTGGTGAAGGTGCTTCTGTGGATTGTGGGGGCATTGTGGGAATTGTCCTGGCGTGGCTGGTCTTCAATGCCATCTACTCGGCCTATGAGTCGGAAGGAGTAGTGTGAGGAAATGCTCAACCAGCATCCGGACAGTGACATTGTTATGTTTGACACCGCCCACCACATCCATCATGAAGCTCCAGCTGAAGTTCTACAAGAAATCATTGCGTTTCAAGAGTAAGCGCTATATCCCTGTACATACTATATGGGCCGGTGTTTTGCATCGGCCCATATAGTATGTCGCGTGGCCCTTTCAATAAGTATTTGTTAAATTTTGTAAATTAATAGATATGAAAAATGACATATATTACCTTATATTTACAAGAAATCTTTACATTTCTTCCTAAAAGGTGTATTATAAACATAATATGAAAGGGCACGCTCACAGATGAGGTTTAGCAAATGGAAAAAAGGACTGTAAAGAAAAAGCAGAGCACTGCTATGACAGTATTGATTTGTGCCGCGGTAATTGTTTTCTGCGTCTGTGCTGTATTTTTGGTGTCCCAGTTAACCGATTACAGGCGGCAGATGTCTGGTTCCGTGCAGACCACCAATATAGAGGAATGGCAATATAATACTTCCTTAATGAAGCAGGTAGCGGACGCTCTGGAGATAAAATATCAGAAATCCTCTGCCGAAAGCTTGTGGGAGGCCTTGAGCCGTGTGGATCCTGAGCGGTTTTCTGAGGTCCTCCAGCTTGACTTGTCCGGGCAGCAGTTGACGGAGCTGCCCATCATAATAAGTAAAATGACGGGCCTTGAGTATTTGGACATCTCCTCCAACCAGCTGACCAGCCTTCCAGAGGAGCTGACCAGCCGCCCCGCTCTGACCATAAACGCCGCCAGGAATATCCTGCCGGATTCCTATGGATTTGCCTACCAGTACAGCGTGTATCTGTTGGCAGTGGCTGAGGAGGAGTACAGGCAGTTGTCCCAGTGGAACACCTTGGATATGGATGCCCTCAAAGCGGTGGCAAATGGAAGCTTATGGATCTCCGCTGAAATGGAAACAGGGGGCACCTCTTTTTCACCTCTCCACGAAGGCCATACCTTTGAGGTCTATTTTGGAGATGATGTGGACGGCAAAGGCCACGGCATCGGTTATTATATAGATGAAACCGCCAGTACTCACAATATTACCCTGCTGCATTATGGCACCGTTACCGGTGAATTTGTGATTGCCGGAGCCGGTTTGGAAAATAGCAATGCCCGTTTCCCCTTTTCCTTATCCCTTGAGGGGGATATAGCCACCCCTGTGGATACGGCCTTATGGGAGGACTGCCAACCGTTGATCCAAAACCTGACGAGTGCCTATGGGCTCACGTCTATAGGCGAGTTTACACAGCCTATGTTAGGGCTGGTGACGGAGTTGTCCATACATGCCGGGGAATTGACGTCGTTGCCCCCTGTCGTGGCGCAGATGAACAATTTAAAAACCCTAGATTTAAGCGGATCAGGGATAGAATCCCTCCCGGACCTATCCGGTATGGAACAGCTGGACACGTTGATCCTGAAAGGGTGTTCATTAACGGAAATCCCCGGGAATGTTGACTCCGCTATCAGTCTGAGGTCGTTGGACTTATCAGCCAACAGTCTCACCTCACTGCCTGAGACGCTGGATGAATTAAAGGGCTTGACCACTTTAAACCTTGGGAGCAATCAATTTACCCAGTGGCCGGATATAATTCAACATCTCGTCCATCTGGAGCGCATTGACTTGTCCGGCAACAGGATTAGCCAAATTCCTTTTTGGATAGGCAGCTTGGAGAATCTTTCCGTTGTAAACCTACAGGACAATGTGCTGCAGGGGTTGCCCCAAGAATTGGGACGGTTGCGGCTGGAACAGCTCAATGTTAGCGGCAACCGTCTGGTGGAGCTGCCTGAATGGATTGGTGAAATGCAGCTTGAAAAATTGCAGGCGGCTGATAATCAAATTGCGGACTTGTCTCATGGGATAGATGCCATAGCGAAAGCGCGGCGCTGGGAGCTTTCAGGAAATCTTTTACCGGAAGGATATGGTAATCAGCGGCAAATTATACTGGATGGCCAGGAGGGCGTTACTACTGAGTTTTATGTGGACAGCCAATACAACCAGCAAGCTATACTGGATACGTTAATAGACAATCTCATTTTATCAGACGGCAGCGCCTTATTTGACCATCAGCAAATTGCGGTATATTTAAAAACTGGAGGGCAAGAAGTGGTCGCGCAGGATGGAACCGTAGCCTATACGGGGCCTGTAGAGGCCAGTATCGGCGTTTATGGCGCCGAATCCAATCCAAACGCTACTATACCCATTACCATCTTTTTTACAGCCAGTGAGAATACAGGAACGGTCACGGATAATGTGGCGGGCTCCTCTGCAAGTGAGATTGCGGCCAGTCCGGAATTAGCCAACAGTGGGGTTGCCGTTGTAACCATGGAATTGGTATCCGGTCAATTAAGTCAGGGACTGGACTTGGTACACATTAATGCCACGAAGGATGCCCTTGTGGAACCGGGAGTATTTGACTTGGTGGCTATGCAAAATGCATCCATATGCATTGCAGTCACCCAGGCGGAGCTAGAATATGAGTGGCTGTTTGATGGAGCGCTGTCTTCTGTGGAGTACGATCTTGCTCTCAATATTGAGATCGGCAGTGCTGCTGGAAATATGGCGGAGAGTCAGGGTATAGAGCAGATAGCTTCCCTCCACTTTGCCCATCAAGGAGCTTTACCGGGAGAGGCGTTGATTTCCATAACAGCCCGGCAGTTTACTGTGGATGGGGATTATTATCTGTATACCTTGAATGAGCAGGGGAAACTCCAATATGTCTGCCCAGTGCTTGTACGGGACGGAACAGCCATTTTCCGTTTGGAGGGAACAGGCAGCTTTATCATTGGCGGCGAATTTCCTGACCAAACATGGTCCACTTTCGCCGCATGGTTTACCTCCTCATTGAATGGGGCCTTGCTTCTCCTGGGTGTTATTATTCTCTGCATGCTTATTTATGGAGTGATCGGCCTGAAAGAAGGGCGCGCCTATAGTATGCAAATACCTGAATACAAGGAGTATTCAAAGCTATATCAGCGGTATAGGGAAAATGAAGTGGTGAGAATGAATACAGAGCAGGCGGCTCAGGTATTTTCTTCGGGGATGGAGGAGGATCACCCCACGCCAGACCAAGATGAGCAGGTGGTTTGGTGCAGCGACGACAGCCTAAAATACCGGCCTGAAAACGGCTATGTTCCTACTGAAGACGATGACATGGAAATTGAAGATTTATAACATATCAGTATCTCAAAAAGGGCGGCATCTTCAGTAGACGCCGCCCTTACTACTATAAAAATTACAAGACCTTCCAGAAGGAAGATCTTGTAATTTTGGATGGGAATTGTATGATATATAAGTCTTAAGCAATGAATAAATATGTAGAGGTTTAATACTATATCAGAATTATAGCGTGAAAAGATGGAGATGTCAAGAAGCTATGCGTAAGATTCTTAAATAAGTGCCTGTATTAAGGCTTCTAACGGGTATATTAAATCTTTTTATACATTATTGTGAGGAATTGTGAAGATTTAAAATGCATAATCTTAAGGCCGGGGTGAATGGTGTTTTGCTCATAAATGCGTTATACTATATCTGATATTGGGATACTATGGAGGCCGCTTATCAAGATCGGCTTTTTGATGACAAAGGAGTATGGTATGCTTCAGCTGGTATTGGGACGCTCCGGCTATGGGAAAACGCACTGGATCAGGGAGCGCATTAAAGAGGTTACAGCCGGCGGCAGAAGAGCCATTCTATTGGTGCCGGAACAATTTTCTTTTGAAAGTGAGCGGGCGCTCTACTATGAGCTGGGGGCCAAGACCAGCATGCAGGTGGAGGTGCTTAGCTTTACCCGCCTTGCGCATGCGGTGTTCAGAGCTTATGGGGGAACGGCTGCCCGGTATGCGGGGGAAGGGGGCAAAAATATTCTCCTAACCTTGGCGATAGGGGAGGTGGCAGATGGGTTGAAGGTCTACCGCCGCAACGCTTCATCCCTGGGATTTGTGCGAAAGATGGCCGACGCGGTGTCCGAATTTAAGCGGTATGGGGTGACACCCGCGTTGCTGAGGGAGAAGGCCGCTGCCGCGGGAGAGGGGTCAGACACCTTATCCATGAAGGCAGAGGAGCTGGCCTTGATTTATGACGCATACAACGCCATGCTGGAACGGGGCTATGCCGACTCCGACGACGATCTGACACGTGCCCTCGACTTACTCCGGCAGCATCCGTTTTTCGCCGGTGCCACCGTGTTTGTGGATGAGTTCAAGGGCTTTACGGTTACTGAATTTGCTGTATTGGAGCGGATTATTGCCGGCGCTGAGGATACGTATGTAACCCTTTGCGCCGAGGATATCTTTGACCGGGAGGATGGCCTAGGTTTATTTTCCCGTGTCCAGGCGGCGGCAGACCGGCTTAAAAGGCTGGCTGCGGAGAACCATATACCGGTGGCTTCCCCCATAAGGTTGAAAAAGCCCATGCGGTTTCACGGCGCGGAGCTGGTATATTTGGAGCGAAGCCTCTTTGCGCCCGGATATCCTAAGATGAAGCTGGAAACTATGCCTGTACAGGTGGTGCGGGCAAGGCATAGTTATGAGGAGTTGGAATTTGTCTGCGCCTCCATTGCCGGCCTTGTCCGGGAGCGGGGGATGCGTTATCGGGATTTTGTGGTCATTGGGCGGGAAATGGAGGATTATTACAGCCCCTTTCAGTTGGTGATGAAACGGTATGGCATCCCCTTCTTTTATGGTTTTAAGGAGCCCCTCTATATCAAGCCGCTATCTACATTGGTCCTGTCGCTGTTAAAAGCGGCGATAAAAGGATTTGACAGCGACGCTATATTTTCCGCCTTAAAGACGGGGCTGACGCGGTTGACCACCGAGGATATCTCCGCGCTTGAAAACTACGCCTATACCTGGAATATTCAAGGGCGGATGTGGACAAGCCCCTTTGCCCAGAATCCCAGGGGCTTTACCCCGACCTTTACAGATGATGACAATGTGGCTCTTGAGGCCATCAATGAGGCCCGTGCTTACATCATGGAGCCGCTTTTGGCTTTCCGCACAAAAATTCGGGAGGCCAATGGGCTGGATTTTGCCCGGCAGGTCTATGAATTGCTCCAGCAATTGGGGATTAGCGAGGTATACGCCAGGATTATAGATGAACTGGAGGACCACAACCGGGCCGAGGAATACCTGCGGGTATGGGATATGGTCTGTGACCTGTTGGACGAGTTTGGAGAGATTTTAAAAAACACCGTTCTGCCCTCTAGCCAATTTGTAGAGCTGTTTGAGCTGATGCTTCAGTCCATGGACTTGGGGGAAATTCCCCAAACCCTGGACCAGGTATTGGTGGGGGATGCCTCCCTCATCCGGCCGGATTCGCCTAAGATAGCCTTTGTTATAGGAGCCAATGAGGGGAAGCTACCGCTGTCGCCCTCCTATAATGGCGTCTTTACTGAATCGGAGCGCAAGCAACTGATAGATTTGGGCTTGGAGCTGCCGGACATCTCGGAGAAGATGGCGGTGGATGAGCAGTTTGTGGCCTACAAAGCGCTCACCGCCGCTTCGGACCAGGTGATTATCACCTACCCCGTTTTTGACCTAAAGGGAAAACCCCTGTACCCCAGCCCTATCATCAAGGATATCTGTGAGCGGTTGGGCTGCCAAGAGCAGGTTGCGGGGGAGCTGCCGGCTGATTTTTATGCCCAAAACGATTTGTCGGCCCTCTATAGCTATATGCGTCTTTACCGCAAGGATACGGAGCAGAGGGCTACCCTGGAGGCTTATTTGCAGGAGCGGACGCCCCAATTGGTCAAGAGCCTTGTCAGCAAGGCTCATGCCCGCCCGGACACCATAAGGGACGAGGCATTGGGAAAAGAGCTGTATGGCAACAGCATTCGGTTGTCACCCACGAGGGTGGAGCGGTTTTATAACTGCCGGTTTGCCTACTTTGTGGAGCATGGACTCCAGGTAAATAAAAGAAACAAGGCGGACTTATCCCCCATAGCGGTGGGATCACTGATTCATTACGCACTGCAAATGCTGATGCAAAAATACGGGGATGAATTTTTGACGGTGGATATGGCTCGAATCAAGGTGGAGATCGGCCGCATTTTGGAGGAATATATAGGGTCGTATATGGGGGGCGTTCAGGATAAAACCAAGCGCTTTAAATACCTGTATACCCGGCTTTCGACAACTCTGGTGCGACTGGTGGAGCAATTGCGGGCTGAATTTGCCCAAAGTGAGTTTAGGCCGGTGGACTTTGAGCTGGAGCTTCGGCGCGGGGGACAGGTCAAGCCCATTGAATTGCTGCTGCCTGACGGCAGCTCCGTTTGGGTAGAGGGCATTGTGGACCGGGTGGATATTTTTGAGAAAAAGGGCCAGAAGTACATCCGTGTGGTGGATTATAAAACCGGCGGCAAGGATTTTAGGCTCAGCGACGTATATTACGGCATCAATATGCAGATGCTGCTCTACCTGTTTGCCGTGTGGCAAAATGGGTTCCACCGTTACGGGAACATATTGCCTGCGGGGGTGCTGTATATGCCGGCCCAGGCTACGGCCATCAATATGGACCGGGAAGCTACAGGGGAGGCGTTGGAGCAGGCGCGCCTAAAAAGCTTCCGCATGCAGGGATTGGTGCTGGATGACCCGGAAATCATCCGGGCTATGGATGCCTCCGCTCAGGGCATTTTTATCAATACCGGCCTCAACAAGGAGGGCTCGGCTACCAAAACCGACGCCGTGGCTACCTTGGCGGAGCTGGGCAAGCTAAAATCCTATGCCGAGAAGTTGGTCGGGCAGATGGCCCAGGAGCTGAGGAGCGGCGTCATCACAGCAAATCCGAGCCGGGAAAAAGCTGCTTCCGCCTGTGATTGGTGTCAATATAAGGGCATCTGTGGCCATGAGGAAGAGGACAGCTTTATGGAAGTGGAGCCACTGGGGAAAGAGGCGTTGTTTGAAAGGATTGGAGGTGCGCAGGATGGCGGGAAAACAATGGACGCCTGAACAGCTTGACGCGATCCGGGGCCGGGGCGGTGATATATTGGTATCCGCCGCTGCCGGCAGTGGAAAAACCTCCGTCTTGGTGGAGAGGATCATTACCCAAATTGTTGACCCGGCTCATCCCACCCCCGCGGACCGGTTTTTGGTGGCTACCTTTTCCAATGCGGCAGCCAGCGAAATGCGTGAGCGGATTGAGGAGCGGTTGGGGGAGTTGATCGCCCTCGACCCCGGCAATATGGCTCTTCGGCGGCAGAAAATCCTGCTGGGGAAGGCCTCTATAGGTACCGTCCATTCCTTCTGCATGCGCTTGGTGAGGGAATATTTTCATCAGCTGGACATTGCCCCGGATTTCCGTATAGGGGATGAATCGGAGCTAAATGTGATCAAGGCCCAGTCCATTGAGGAGGCTCTGGAAGATTTTTATGGATCAGGGGATCAGGATTTCTATGCCCTGGTGGAGCTTCTAAGCGGGGGCAGGGATGACAGGAAGCTTATCCAGACTGTCTTTAACCTCTATGAGTTCATCCGCTCTCACCCCTTTCCGAAGGCATGGATGGACGAAAAACTGGCTATGTACAACCCGGAAATTCCAATAGGCAGCTCCCCCTGGGGTGAGGTGATTCTCGCCTACGCGGCTGACGCTTTGTGCCACTGCGGCCAAATTTGCAGCCAGGCCTTGCGCATCATCCAAAGCGACGATAAGATGGCTGGGGCCTATGAGGCGCAATTTGCCCAGGTGCTTCATCAGTTGGAGGAGATGCGCCGAGCCGTTATGGAGGGGGATTGGGACGGGGCCAAGGCGGCCATCGGCGGTTTTGTATTTCCAAGGCTAAACGCTCTTCGGGGATATAAAGATTCTCCCCAAAAGCGGCAGGTGCAAGGTATTCAGAGCAATATTAAGGACATTGTCAAGGGACTAAATACGAAACAGTTTATTGCCACCGCCGCCCAATGCAGGGACGATATTATTTATCTGCGCCCCAAAATAGAGGTGCTCTTTGCATTGACGCAGCATTTTTCTGAACGCTACCAAGCCAATAAGACGGAGCGGAATCTGGTGGACTTTTCCGATCTGGAGCATTTAACCTTGGCCTTAATGGTAAACCGGGATAACCGAGGCGTGGCCGTTCCCACAAAGATTGCCGGGGAGGTAGCGGGGCGGTTTGACGCCGTCCTGGTAGATGAATACCAAGACACCAATGAGGTTCAGGATCTGATTTTCCGCACAGTATCCCAAAATAAGGCCAACCTGTTTATGGTGGGGGATGTCAAGCAGAGCATCTACCGCTTCCGCCAGGCTATGCCGGAGATTTTTATCCGGCGCCGCCAACAAGCTCAGCCTTTTGATGGGGAGCATTTCCCTGCCAACATTATGCTGGGAAAAAATTTCAGGAGCCGGAAGCAAATCTGCGCGGGGATCAACGCCATTTTTGGTAAGCTGATGAGCCCGGAGGTGGGAGGAGTGTCCTATCCTGAGGAGGCACTGACGCCGGGGGCGGATTATCCTGAGCAGCCGGGGCTTTCGGTTCATGTGATGATGGTGGACGCCTCCGCCGACGAGGGGACCCAAGCCTGTGCGCAGGAGGCGGCTAGAATTGCGGAAAAGATCAACCAAATGGTGGAGGACGAATTGCCCGTCACCGATCCCGATCATGGGCAACTGCGTCCATGTACCTACCGTGACTTTTGCATCCTCTTGCGGGCCAAGACGCACACAGCCGTGTTTGAGCGGGAGCTAGCGGCGCGGAGTGTGCCGGTTTGGAGTGATTTCAGCAAGAAATTTTTCACCTCAAAAGAGGTGCTCTATATCGTATCTCTGTTGCAGGCGGTGGACAATCCGCTGCTGGATATTGAAATGACCGCGGCTATGATGTCCCCTATGTTCGCCTTTACGGCGGATGAAATGGCCGTACTGCATATCCGGTATGGCGGCGGGGTGTATTTAGCCGCTGGAAAGGCGGCGGGGGAGGGAGATCAGAAGTGTAAAGCGTTTCTGGATACCCTCGGTGAGCTGCGCGCCTTTGCGGTGACCTCCACGGTGGATTTGCTGATCCAGAAGATATTTGAAATTACCGGCATCGACCTGGTGGCGGCGGCTATGCAGGGGGGCGAACAGCGCGCCGCCAACCTCAACATGCTGGTGAAACAAGCCAGGGATTATGAAGCTGGGGGATACCGGGGACTGTCCGGCTTTAACCGCCTCATGTCCCGCCTTATGGAGGGCAACCAGGATGTGAGCAGGGATTTGTCTTTGCCGGACAGCGAAAATGTAGTCAAGATCATGACCATGCACCGTTCAAAGGGCCTGGAATTTCCCATCTGCTTTGTGGCGGATTGCTCCAAGCGTTTCAATACGCAGGATTTAAACGGAGCCACCCTGCTGCACTCTGGGCTGGGCTTTTCCTGCAAATACAGGGATTTGGAAACCTTGCAGCAGTATTCCACCATTCCCCATGAGGCCCTCAAGCTGGAGGTGAAGCGTGAAGCCTTATCCGAAGAGATGCGCATCCTTTATGTGGCATTGACCAGGGCTAAGGAGCACCTGTTTATTTCGGTCGCCGAGAAAAATATACAGCGAAAATTATCAGAGGCGGCGGGCATGGTCAGTCCATCTTTGCCGGCGGCGCCCTTTATGGTTCAGGGGGCCAGAAGCTATTCCGACTGGATATTTCTGGCGGTAGCCCATCACCCGGCATGTAACAGCCTTCGCGAAGCCTGTGGCTTGCCTGAGGTTACCGTTATAAATGACAGCGGCATGGAGGTGTTTATAGCCTCCCCCACAAGTAATTTCGCAAACGCTGAGGAGCCCCAGGGCTTTGTAAGCAAACCTGACAAGGAATTGTTATACAGGCTGAGGGAACGGTCGTCATTTACTTATCCCGATCAGCCGCTTACCCAAACCCCCACCAAGCTGGCGGTATCCGATTTGGCAAAGCAGGATGGGGGAGGCCCAGCCATACTCAAAAGGCCCAAGTTTATGTATGAGAAGGGGCTTTCTCCAGTGGAAAGAGGCAATGCCCACCACAAATTTATGCAGTTTGCCGACTATGGAAAAGCCAGGGACAATCCCCAAAATGAGGTGGCCCGGCTGGTGGGACTGGAGCATCTGACCCGGGAGGAGGGGGATGCCATCCGTATCGATAACCTTCGCCAGTTCTTTCATGGTGAACTGGCCGGGCGTATATTTCAGTCTCCAAGGGTACTCCGTGAGTTAAAATTTATTGTGGCCTACGGGGAGGAGTGTCAGGGGCAGCAAACCATGGTGCAGGGCGTGGCGGACTGCGTATTTTATGAAGATAATCAGTTGGTAATAGTGGATTATAAAACGGACTATGTGGAGTCCGCCGGGGAATTGGTGGCACGGTACGGGATTCAACTGAGCATCTATGAAAAGGCGTTGGCGGAGAGCCTTGGGGTGTCTATTAAAGAATTGGTCATCTATTCTTTCAGCCTGGGAGAAGCTATCGATTTAAAGCATTATTTATAGACGGCAAGAAAAAAGCGGGTGGGATGAAAATGTATCGTACATTTCATCCCATCCGCTTCTTAATCTTTATATCTGCGCAAAAAATTCCCGTTCACGAACCGGTGGGGGATGTCCTCAGTGGATTACGGCGGTGGTTCCCCATGAAAAGAGCTGGCTAGTGGTAAAGGCTGCTATAAATACCCTCCCTTTGCATCAATTCATCGTGGGTACCCACCTCCGCAATGCCCTGGTCCGTCAGGACAATAATCTGGTCGGCGTTGCGGATGGTAGAGAGGCGGTGGGCAATGATCAGGGTGGTCTTATGGGTTGAGAGGGCCTCTAAAGATTCTTGGACGTAGCGCTCGGTCTCATAATCCAATGCGCTGGTGGCCTCATCAAAAATGAGGATAGGGGGATTTTTTAGAAAGGTCCTGGCAATGCAGAGCCGCTGCTTTTGCCCTCCGGAGAGCCGCAGCCCACGCTGCCCTATATTTGTCTCATATCCCTCCGGCAAAGCTATAATAAAGTCGTGGGCATGGGCTAGCCTGGCCGCATGGACCACTTCATCCCTGGAAGCGTCTGGACGCGCATAGAGCATATTGTCCATCACCGTACCAGCGAAGAGATACATATCCTGTTGGACCACGCCGATATTTTGGCGCAAAAAGGATAAGCTCATCTCTTCCAAAGGAATGCCGTCAATCCGGATTTCACCGCTGTCAGGCCTGTAAAAGCGGGTGATCAGTGAACAGAGGGTGGTTTTGCCCACCCCTGATGAACCGACCAAGGCAACGGTTTGCCCTGGTGAAATGGAGAGGGAAAAATTTTTGAGGATAAAGGGATACTGTTCTCCATAGGAAAAATCAATATTGGAAAATTGTATGGCCCCTTTTATGTTTTCAGCAGTGCGTCCTCCCCCATGCGGCTCGGGCTCCATATCCATGAGAGAAAGAAAGCGCTCAAATCCGGCCTTGGCGTCCTGGTATTGCTGCACCATAAAGGCGAGCTGCTGCATAGGCGCTGTCAGATAGCCGACGTACATCAGGAATGCCAATAAGTCAGCGATATCCAGAGAGGCTCCGGAAATCCATATGGCACCGGCGACAAGAACCGCCACAGTGACCAGGGGGGCCAATAAGTGCTCCATGCCGGAGTAAAAAAGGGCCTCTGTGGAGTAGATGGTTTTCCGGCTGTTAAAGTAGCCCATATTGGCCTTGCAAAAGCGCTGTTGCTCCAGCTTTTCCCCATTGAAGGCCTTAATGACCCGGATGCCGGACAAACTGTCCTCCAGGGTGGCGTTCATTTCCCCTATTTTTTGGTAGCTTTCCCGGTAGGCGCTCTGAAGTTTGCCAAAAAACATAGCGGTGTACAGAAGCATCAAGGGCACGAATATGGCGGCCACTATGGCGAGGCCCGTGTGAATCTGAAATAGGATGATGAGGGAGCCCAATACACTCATGAAGTACAGCATAAAGTTTTCAGGGCCGTGATGGTAGAATTCAGCCAGGTTGAGCAGGTCATTTGTAATCCGGGACATCAGGGCCCCGGTCTTTTCCCCGTCAAAAAAGGGTTGAGGAAGATGGACTAGGTGAGAAAACAGTTCGTTCCTCAAATCGCGCTCTATCTTTGCGCCTATGATATGGCCCGTCCGGTCAAAAAACCAACCACAGAAAAGCTTGATAAAGATCAGCAATATCATGAAAGAGCCCATAAACAGGATTTCGTCGCGGATATTGGGGTTTTCGTCAACAAGGATGGTTTTAGTGATATAGCGGATACATAAGGGGATCGCCAGAGAGACGAGGGTTGTAATAAGCGCGCACAACAACACAAAAAAGAACTGCGGCTTATACGGTTTATAGTAGGATAGAAATTTCCTAAAGGTCCTTCCCTTTGATCGTGTAAACAATAGCTGTTCCTCCAAATAATATGATTGCATCCAATATCTGGTTTCGAAATAAAGGCGCAAAAATACCGCGAATAGCACCCTAAAGCAGTTTTAGAAAAGTAAAATCAAGATGGGGACGTGCGGCCACTAGGGATCTAATCTCCATCCCTTCTGTGGAAAAGTAACTAAAACGGCTTTATCACTATTGCGGTACAACAATAAACGCTTAAAAAGCGTTTGTATGGATGCAATTACAAACCTTTAAACGATTATTGCCTCTATATACATTATTTTCATGTGAAAACCTCCAACATCTAAATTTAGAGCAGTTATAGAAACGAATAGGAGAAGTGGATTCTTAATAGCGCGCCGTCAGAGCCGCATCTCCCTTATTTTCTAAAACTACTTTATTGGGATTATATCACAGAGGAAAAACCTTCGTCAATATATCTTGTTGAGAAGGCGGACCCGGAAAAACCTTTTAGGTAAAAATTTGTATACGTATCGGTAACAAAAATCAACAATTATAAATAATTATCCATCCATCTGAATGTTTATTCAATCGTATTAGTGGCGGTGAATAACAAGAATTTTCTCTTATTAAAAATAAGTAGTGTCCAATCCACTTTGGATTATGGCAAAATAATGAAGAATAGATGGCAATATGCACAAAATGGCCTATTTTCAGCTGGGGACTGAATGCGTACATTTATCGCACGAAAAGTGCAATGAATTTGTGAATTATAGTTATTAATAAAATGGATATTTATCAAACGGCGTTTGGTTTATCTTTAGGGATATATAGAAAATAAC
>Ga0153942_1000091_pt1 | contig 29819 bp, 30 predicted proteins | sample TSNJ026MetaG_FD_104731 | JGI IMG/M metagenome (GOLD analysis project Ga0153942, IMG submission 104731) | Attine ant fungus gardens microbial communities from New Jersey, USA - TSNJ026 MetaG | ecosystem: Host-associated > Fungi > Mycelium > Unclassified | place: USA: New Jersey, Brendan T. Byrne... | reverse complement strand
ATCCTGTCCTCCTGCAACGAATGGAAAGAATACGCCAGCATGAGGTTTATCGCCGCCACCACCGACAGGAATACTCTTGCGGTACTAGTCGCCAATGAAATCATGGAACGCAATATGGGCTATGGCGGCGAAACAGGATCGGCGGGCTTTGCGGCATTCAAAGCGGATTGCCAAGTCAATGAGGTTAATTATGATAAGTTGGGTTACGGCTTTATTCATACTGTGGCAAACGCGGTATTCAGTGAACCCGAAACCATGCCGAAAAACTGCGAACAGGCATTAAGACTGCTGGAACAGGATGATAACGCTACAACCATGGACAGCTTGAATTTGGAAAACCGAAGCCTTACATTCTCCATCGTGCAGCTTAACGCCGGTTATGAATATTTGGAGTATTACGCTGCCGGTATTCCCGACAAATACGGTATTGAAGATACGGCCGGATTTCAGACTTATACGGAAACCCTTGACGGTGACACGGATATTTCTGTCAGCGTCCGCAGCTTCAGCGTGGGCACTGGCGAGAGCGATCATCCCGGCGAGGATGAATTGGAATTTATCAGGGTGCATATGGACGAGCTTGATAAGAAATACGGCGTTGATTGTATTCAAAGCGATAGCTTTTCCCATTATTACGAGCCGGAAGAAGAATATTAAGGAGGATAACACTTTGTCACAGGCAAAAAGGTACGCCACATTACAGGGGCTCACGGAGCGCGAAAACGAAAAGCTGGACTACTCATACCATGCGGCTTTTTATCTGCTGTCCAGCTACACCGACATATGCGGAAAAGCATATAACTTTACTTGATTATTGTTTGCGATTGGCTTCAAGTTTCCTTTCTTTTGATGCTTTTCGCGGAAAGGAATGGTCTTTATAATGAAGAATAGACCACTTCTACTATTGATCTTCCTCGCAATGGCGACAACTGTTGCGTCGGTTTTTTTTGTATTCTCAAATGTGGATGCCAACCAGGTAACCTCTTATGAAGACGAAGATGATGGAAGTATTAAAACTATTACGATTAATGGAAAACGCACTCAAATAGTAATAGAGAGCAGCACTGGGGATATAATTCACCAAGAAGCGTACGCTATGGAGCAGCGCAGTAACACAGAGCTACTTGCAGAGAAAATCATTTTCATAATTATACTAATCCTTTGGGCCATTGTCTTTGTTTGTATATTTGGAACACTGTTACGTTATAGGTTGAAAGGGGCGAGACATTAATGGGCAAATATAGGGCAGCACTTGTGGCCTTGTGTTTAGCAACACTCGTGATGTTAATTTATTTGCAAGTAAAACACAGTTCAATTTCTAACAGTTTCAAAACAGTCTATCTTTACCAAGAACCCGTGCGGGAAGAGAAAACCGTGGTGAGTACTAATGGTGCTATTCAGGATATTAGTACTCTGGCAGGAGCTACATCTTTAGTTGAGAAAACGACACAGGAAGAAATCAAAGGCGCATACGCCCAAACACAGCTCAGATTTACTGTGTGTTTGGCAGGATTGATAGTTTCGACAACTCTCATCCTACGGTCAACTAGGCTGAATACCGGGGTTTCACTAGGAGTGTGTATAGCTCTTTTAATCTTAAATTTCGTTATTTCGGATTTAGTAACTTCCTACGCGGGGGTACGTAAGTTAGATGATCTCGCTCTCGTAGGTACGAAAGAAGCGATGGCCGATTATGCTATAGCAAATAATATTTCGATTCCAGATGAAGTTATGCTTCAAATCGACAAAGCACTACTTATTTCGTCCGATTCTACCTCAAAGAGCGAACCAATTTTTATTTACAGTCCGGATACTAAAACGAATTTGACTAACGCTGCGATTTCAACATTGTTTATTCCAGGCACAACGTTGAAGCTTCTATCTGCACTCTGCTTGCTTCTTGCCATTGTTTCAGATTGGAGGCGTACGTTATGTTTAAAACAAAAGCCTTAGATATTAACGAACCGATAAATCTTAGCCATATCATTTACTTGATTGAAAAGGGAATAAGTTTTCCGAGTGACTTTCAGACAAAAGACTTAATCCATCACATAACTACGAGAGATGTGATGGTTGAGTATAACGTTAGGACAATGATTTTAACCTCGATGGTTATAACGAAACAATCTGAAGAGAACGAGATGGAAAGACAAATTATATTCTTGAGCGTTCGTAGAGAACAGTTACAGAACGGTGCAGCAATCAGGCTACTGCGGAACTTAAGTAGCATCTGTATTTTCAATGCTTACAAAAGTTTAATAATCAATACTAAATCCGCTAAACCTGATGTACAATTAATAAAAACTCTCGAAATCACGGGGTTTTTACCTGAAAGGCTTAACAAGGCCTTATACATTAAAGAGTTATAAAGGGGAATTATCATGACAGTAGAAGAATTGATTACGAAAATTATTGACTTGGCAAGTAAAACACATCTTGAGCCGCACGAAGAGGAAACTCTGCACGAGTACCGTAAGCACCTCCCAAAAATTAAGCCGTTCTTCAGGGCAAAGGAAACGTATGATTCGGCACGGGAGGCCTACATCAAAGCAAGCGGCGTAGATCAAATACCACGTAATCCTCCATGTAATAAAGACTTACTGCCACTTTATGAAGCCTACATAGACGCTCTATTTGCGTATACAGACGAGTCAAGAAAAAGAGTATAGGGAGAGGAGGTCAAGAATGTGAAAAACGTATTTTTATTGTCAGCGGACAGAGAACCTATTTCACTAAACGCTCGGATATCCAAGATTCTTGAAGCGCTTCAGATCAAAGGTGTTCCTCCGGATAGGGTTGCGTTTATACACAGCAACAGTGAAGATGCTGTTTTTGTTAAGGAGTCATTTCTGGTTAGTCTCAACCGGGGGTTCGAGGATATTGCTATTGATAGTGATATACCCGATTTTTACTTCTTATACGCGACACTTATACAGGATATTGCTGACGCCATCATAATAATTCCATCTTCGGAACTGTTCGATGCGGTGTTTAAGATATTCGCAAAGAAAGATAAATCTTACAGCCCATCGTTCAGACCGGAGCAGCTAGCGTCTTTCCTACCAGTGTCAAAGTATAGATACGATGTGGAGGTGCTGTAGATGGGGATAGTTATTAGGTCACTGTTAGGGGAATCGATCATAGAGCAACATCCTGATAAATTAATAATCGACTTCGCTGGTAATCGTATAACGATGCCTCTATTCTACACGAATGCAACTGTAATTGATGGGAAATATGGGAGCAATCTGATTACAGGTCATAGCGCAACCTTAACCTCCTTGGTTGGCGAAATAATTAGCTATGACAACAGCAAAGCATGGCTTATTTATCATGATGGCTTTATGGAGCTTATTGATCGGAATACGATGGAAGTGTTAGAGGTCAACCTAATAAAGGACTTCAATAGCGCTAAAATTCGTGATATGAAAGTATTTAAAATTATTGGCGCCTATTTCGATAAACGAAAAGGAAATATCGACATAGTATTCTATAACCCTGTGTTTAGATTCATTACTATAAACCGCAGTGATAACACTCCTTGCTATATCGTTAAAACGGTAAAAAAGGAGCATGCGGATTCGTTGTATGCAATCACCCAGGCCTTTTCAAGCTATGCAGATATAGATGATTGGGAAACTGATAAATATGACTTGAAACTAAATCGAAATGGGGAGACATGGTTTACCAACTTGGCGGAGGTGTGTATAGATGATAATTTATAAACCCTCCCCATCCGGAAGGGTAAAAATATATGAAGGGTATGACTCTTTGAGCAATATTGCTGATATTGGGGACATGGACGCTATTTTGAGTCTACGCGGAAACTTCTCCGAGAACGACGTTATCGCGGCATATCAAAAGGTGTTGATATATCCAACAATATACATGGCAATTCTCTTAAGCCGTGTAGGTTGTATTTTCATAAATGCTCACGGTGGACAGTACTCTTCTATAGGTAGCGACTTGCAGCTCGCCAATTACTGGGCTGGAACGTCAATAAGACCAAAATATAAGGTAGAGCCCGATCAAGTAGGTGTTGGTTTTATTAACACTAAACTTGATATTCTTCAAATATGCAAGCGTCCATCTCACTTATTTAAAGACATAGATACAGGTAACGCGACCGATGGTATTGATGTTTACAACGACATAAAAGTTGAGTATACCCCGCCGAAGTCCTGCCCAATGTCCATGTATAATGAAATGAAAAGATTAGGGCATACAATGTGCATTGAGACTCCAAAGGGGGTTGTATACTACTCATGAGTATGATGGTAATTTACGCATTGGTTGGGACTGTCGCTATCTTAGTTGTTGCTACACTTAGTATTGTTTTGCTCTCGTCAAAGAGAAGGAGCGGAAAAGTAGATACGGCAGATAACGCTCTGGCAAAGTCAATCAATAAAGAGGTCAAGAAGAGAAATAGTAAATTTAGTGAAAGCGCCCTATTGCTGTTTCTTGATGAGGTTGACGATGCCTACACTGAGTTCTACCTGCGGAAGAATATTACTCGTTTCAAGAAGTACGCTTCACAGGAACTGGTGGCAAAAATGGTTCGGCAGTTGCGTGTTAAGCGTATAGAGATTGGTAACCCGGTTCACAGGAAAATCATTTGGAACATGATTAATACTTCGGGAGATACGATTCGTGTCAAGAAAAGTACAATCTTTACAAAGACTACTCTTATGGGCGATACACCCATTAAGGTCGGTGACGACAACTACGAATGGTGGTCAATAGAAGTGTTAGATAATCAATTTAAAGTGATAGATATATTGGGAGGATAGGCCTTTGGAAATTAGCATAAAAGACAAATTAAACTTTACACTCGAAATGATTGACACACTTAAAAACAAGGATATTCCGGATGCTCAACAGAATCTGGACTTCGCGGCGGCTGATGGTGATTTAAGGGAGAACAGCGACTACCACCTATGCTACCAGAGGCTCAACGGCTTGAACAATCAATTGGTTGAACGCGAAAAGCTTCTAAGTGAATTACGAGATTTCGATGAGTTATTGAACAAGTATAAGCCCACCGGCTTCATTGCGCTAGGCTCGAAGGTGCAACTCACTATTAACTCGGATAGTTACGAATTTCAAATTGTACCGCCGTCTATTGGAGATGCGGCATCGGGCCTTTTGGCTTCGGATTCGCGTGTAGCGGAATCAATTATTGGTAAGAAGGCTGGTGATGTGATTGCTTATAAAGATAACGAAAACAATGATAATAGTGTTTGGGTTGTTCACGTTGAGTAGCTGCCGATCAGCGGTACAACCTGAGGATGCTCCAGTAGACACTGCGCCGGAAGTTTACCGGTCCGTCAACACAGACAACTATACGGTTGTTGACGCTACGGGTACGTACAGCGTCTCGGATGGAAACATCTTCTACAATGGAGAGCTGTTTGAGGGGCTACGCAACCCTCCGTTACAAGGCACGGAACTTAGCAAAGTAGGAGTCTACCTTTACTATATGACTGAGGATCAAGTTATTATTAAAATTGATACGCGCTCCGCTAACCTTTCAACGAGCTTAGGTTTAGACAGTGTTTCTCATTTCGCTGCCGGCCTTTCGAAGATTTATTATTTCGTTGAGGATTCCGGATACTATATGAGTGAACAAGGGAATAAAGGGAAAATTCCAGATAAAACTGATGGGATATTTCTACTTCACAGCAACCAGCTTATATATACTTCAGGTCAAAACCTCATAAACATCAGCCTTCTTGATGGGAGAATTGAATGTCATAGTGGTGAAGTAAAAAGCTATGGGCTTATCGGCGATACCTACAGGTTTATTCTGGAGGATAAGGTGGTGGATATCAAATGAAACAATTTATGATACTCACCGCCTTTGTATGCATAATACTGTCGCTTTTTAAACCTCCAATAGAGGAGTTAAAGTTCGTTATTCCACGGCTCCGCTTCGACAGGTACGTCGTAGATACCCCGCTAAACTCATTCGAAGTACCATACACCCCGCTTTGTGAGTTGACCTACCCTGCACTCTCCATGACCGGTGTGATAAGGATACATGGGAGAATTGATTCAGTGGCGCCGTTCAGTAAGCTGGCAGTTACAGTAATACCTTCTGGTGATATGGAGCAGCGCGGTTATTGTTACCTTCTCCTTGACAGGGGGCGCGGCGCTAAAATTGACGCTTCAAATAACATGTATGAAGTGGCCCAGTATGATTTGACGCAAGAGGTTGCCACAGAAGACACAGGGTTGGATCTTGAGCTACCGTGGACAAACTATGTAAAGGACAACGAAGGCTTAATCCACAGGATTTACAAAGTATATGGCAGCAAGCCCTTGTCGTCTGTTAATGAACTCAATGGAAAGTCAACGCTTTTCAAGGTTAGAGCCAACAATGGTGAAATACGCTACCTATATGGGTACGGCTTTGATGGTGATACTGTTTACGTCTTAGACCCCTTATATCCAGACAATCGTGGTTATACTGTAGATTTGTCTACGATGACGTATCATTTCCGCTTACGCACGTTCCATGTAAAGGAGATGTATCAATGAAACTGGTACTCTTTAAGGTCGCGCAGAAGTATGGTATCGAATACCCCTATCTAGTTTTTTTCCCTTTCGGTTCTTTGTATATTTATGAGATGCTTGCAGAGATACACAGCCTAACGGATGAGTATGGTGGTTCGCTCACATTCTTTGACAAAATAGTCACTTTGATTCCGTGGATTGGGATACCACTTTTCGGGTTAATACCATTGGCAATTCTATACATACGCTGGACAGCTATTCAGTACAATTACGTTCTGCCGATTCTCCTGCCTAACATGGGTCGAGCGCGGTTAGCCGTCCTAGCATCGATACCATTTATCAAATACATTTTCATATGGAGGGAATTATAAGTGATAGCAGCTGTAGGAAGTAAAATTCAAAAAGCCTATATCAATACAATTAAGGATAAGAATGAAAGAGCGGCAACAAAAGCCCGCTCAGATGTTAAAAAGCTAACCGGATTGTTGCTTATGGCTCCGGATACTTCTCAGATAGACACAGTCTTGATTGATAGGACTGTATTTGGGAGTATTGGAAAGGTACAGAAAAATTTTATTTCTGCACTCGAAAACAGCCATCCTGATTTGAATATATTATTCTTCTTAGGAAAGGGAGAAGACATAAGTAAAATTCCGCTGGGTTTCAAAGACCTGACAAACGTCACATTAATACGTGTACAGAAATTCACCCCTGACGAGATTGATAAGGCGTTGGATACTAAACTCAACTCTCTTGATGAAAACAATGCGTATCTCCGCAATGCGGATTCTGTTGACGAGAACGTTCTTGATGCCCAGCTTGACAAATACTACGGAACAGAATCGCCTGAACAGGCCGGCTTACTTGACGATTTTATCATGGATGAGGAAGTTGGGCCACAGGACTCTCAAGTTAGTACAGATGAAGAGTATTATTCTTCGTCAGATGACACGGTTATAGACGAACAGTCTGAGGGAATAAACAACCCCGTAATCGCTGAACAGAACGACTTTAAAGCACAATCGGGGATTGTTGACCCATATAAAGGCGTGATATCAAACTATATGTCAGAGCCTCTCTACCGTGAAGCTGAAACTGAAAAGCTTGACATCAAAGACACGTCGTCTCTTGCTGATAGATTCAAAACATTCTCGTTACACCCGGAAGATGTTGAAAAAGTAACAAAGAACCTCAATATAGAGTCTATCCACGCGGAGCTTACTAGGAAAAGTGCCTCTTATATGGATGCCTTAAATACTATGGAAATAATCTATAAAGACTTGGTTGACATAGTACATAATCCGAAAATTTCCTTAAAGGATAGGGCTCAAATAATTGTAAAGCATGTCAACGCGTTCACAGATGCGAAGAAGTTTTCAAATGACATGTTGACAAAGGAAGTGGTAAGTCTCGTCAACGTGGTTATGACAACCGTTGAGGAGCAGATGGATAGAAATATCCACGATTATCAGGACGTGGTTTATGGGTTCAAACTGGACGATTATTATAATGACAAAATATCTGGAATAAACCGCTTGATAAACGATAGAACAAAGTTGGCGACCGAGATACTAGGAATAATCGATGCTGTACATAAAATAATCAAATTTACAACTGATTTACCAGCATCCCTTAAAATCAAAATCTCAGAAAATTCTTTAACCACACCCACATATACAAATAGGATAATCAATTCTTATGTAAACATCGATGTAAGTGATATCCTTGATTCTGTTGAAGCGGTACTTAAGGCTATTGACCAAAAAATAGTGTCTATACATATGGTTGATTCTTCGATGCGCCGATTGCTCCAGACAGTATTCGAGATTATAAGAGTGGACGACCAGGTAATCACTGAACAGGGTGAGCTAGTAAATACCCTTTTACAGCAGCGTGTTCGTCCGGTACTTGTATCAAGTAGCGAGCTGCACAATTCATTAAGTTTGTTCACAGGCGCTTCGGATTCTGGAATTACAGTTTCCGGTCTGATTTACGCGACCCAGCTGAAGGGAAATAAACTGATTATTGACCTGACAAGTGAGAATAAACTCTCCCGCTATACGCAGACTGGGGACTTAAAAGAGCAAATGGTGAAAATGGATAGGATGACACTTTCCTGCTTACACGGAGATATAAGCAGCCTGAAGACAGAAGAGTTCCACGAGTTCTTGACGATGGCGACTGTTTTCTACAATAAGATAATCATTCTGGCCGACGAAAGTGTTACAACCCGTGTAATGAACGGTATTGGAGCGGAAATACACGATATATTCATATGTTTCAGGCATAAACGTGAACATTTCGAAATCGTAAACAACGTATTATCGCAGATAGAGCCAGAACGCTCTGTCGTGCATTTGGTCAACATTGACCCTGCGCTCGATCCGATACGCGTCGTTGAGGCACTTAGTACAGATTTGGCACACGTCGTCTACCATACAATACCAAATCTCAAAGAAATACAATCTGCTACGTTTGCGGGCCTTAATCCAGCTTATATCCCGGAAGTTATAAGAATATACACCGAGGAGTTGGATATATATGAAAGTTGTAGATAGGCTCGTTGGTTTACTAGACTCCCACAGCTTATCACGGTTACGTGTATTGACTGATATAGTACTGTCAAACGCTGAAGAATTTGTGGACCCAGAGCTGTATCTACTGCACACACTCGAAATGATAAACCCCGTTGTTCTGTCCGCTGTCGTCAAAGATATATATGGGACAGACTTTGCTTTGCCCTATATTAATATTCTTATCAATGAGGAAATAAAAACGCGATACAGAGGGACGGGGTTTATCCCCATTCATATTGCCAATACGGAAAATAAACTTGTTTTGGTCGGGTTACACAATCGGAGTAAAACAAGTCCGGTCAAGCCCCCGCCCTACTCGTCATACGCTGTTAAGGTACTGAGGTTGCCACTACATCTATACATAGAAGTATTCCGCTCGATGTATGGTGTACCAGATTTCGTTTCAAGCATACCGGCGAAAGATGCCTTTGATTTGATAGTTGACGAATCTATAAGACTCGGTGCGCAGGATATTACCATAACAGATAAACGAGGGGTAATTGAGGTTTACTACAACATCAATAAGCGACTGGTCGATTCAAGGTTATCGCAGATAATCGACGGTAAGAGCTTTAAGGATATTATTAACCTCATCCAGACGAAGGCCAAAACAGCGCAGCCGTCCGCTGGTACCCGGAAAGTTGTACTTTCAGGGATTAAGCTTGAGGATGAACACATGGCGCGTGTGACAAATAACTACAACTACTGGGGGAACATGCTAAGTATCAGAATCCACCCAACGACCATGCAGCACATTGCTCTTGATAAGTTGAATCTTCCGAAGGAGTTTATTGATTTTGCAGGGAGATCACTTCTTACTCGACGTGGTGGATTGAATATCGTAGCTGGTGAAACCATGAGTGGGAAAAATACCACAGTCATAGCGCTTCTAACGCTCATCTACAATACGGTACGCTCAAAGATTGTTTCAATAGAGATGCCCGTAGAAATATTAACTGATTTCATTGAACACATAGAAGTAAGTGATGTGGAGGAGCTAACAGACGTCGTGGACTCAATAGTTCGGAACAATCCTGATATTATTTATATTGGGGAGATGCGAGAGGAAGCCATTGCTAAAGCAACTCTGGCGAGTAGTAATCATGGCAAGCCAGTTTACTCAACGCTACACGCTAATTCACCGGCGGAAGTACCTTCTCGTCTCATGGACTTAACGGGTCTGAGTATTGAGCGGGTGTTATTCACGATCAACACAATAACTCACCAAACGCTTCTGCCACGCATCTGCCCTAAATGTGGAGATGAAGGCTGTCCAGACTGCTATAAGGCGGGTATGATTCCGTGGGTGCAGTTCATAGAAGTAAGTGAGGAGCTACGCCGTAAAATTTTAGGACTATCCCTGAGTGAGGTTTACCGTGTACTGCAAGCTAGTACAGTCGGCCGCGACAATCTTGAAAGATTGTTTAATGCCGGGCAGATATCCCAAAAAACATTTGATTGGAGGTTCGTAAAGTGAGTTTAGGTATATACCTTGACGCCGTACATGCAAAACTCGAAGATATTCAAAAGCAAAGAGGAATAATTACGCCGCTTCGCGAAAACCGGGGAAGGACTCCACAGCACGCGACGTATGTTCCTGAAATAGAAATAAATGATAATGTGAGATTGGTTTCAAGAATGCATTCATTCGTGCAAGGGGAGTTCTTAGGGCTTTATGATTTGCAGCATTATCGGAAAGAAAACCTTGAGCTTAAACTTGTGCCTAAAACGGTATCCGCTTTAGGTAAACTAGTAACGTATAAGGGAGAGATCGATGATGCGTTTCACGCCATTGAGAGCTAAAACAAAAACGGGGGGTCTGTTCGAGTTCTCATTAACCGATGGGCCGAAACCAGTTTCGGAAACGGAAATGGTTCTTTCGAATGTTCCGAACACCCCGGTTATTCTACGACTGAGCGTACGCATCGGTTCTGAGGTTTATAACGAAGACGGCGTCATGATATATGACGGCGATTATTTGCCTCAACACGATGTTGTAGTGAAATATTGCAAGGGATTCAAATGTTACCGCGACAACCGCTTTTTATGCAACTTAAGGGATTTGCCCGTAATTGGGCCGGCAGTCCCCTCGGAACATATCATCCCTGAACGTAAGTCGTGTGTTTACATGAGCGAATTTGGTGTGTTTACGTTTACGAACATCTGTCTCTGCACAAAGGATGCAATGGTGGTGAGACAGGACAAGCTGCGTCGCGTAACCTACTCGTCGGTAAGGCAATATAGTGGTCTTAATTCTGAGGACTTGTATTTTTGCTATGGCGACTACGTTATTAATAGAGACGGTGTTCACGGTTTGTTAGATCTTATAGAGGGCGTATTAGTTATTGTCCGCCCAAACAATGAAATAGTAACGGTAGAAACGAAGGATTACAATAAATTACAACTCACAATGGAGGTAAAATAAATGGCTACAGCTGAAAAGGTAATATACAAAATCGCGATGGATATAGGTGGCTCTATGTCCAGGGCTAGCATTGTAAACTCGAACGAGGTGTTAATTGAAGACTCCACACTGGTTGAGATTTCAGACTTTAACATGAAACTGAGCGAAGTTGAAGATAAGTACTGCGATTTGAAAATAATGAAGTCAGGCACGCCTATGTGCAGGCTGCTCCGGGGAGAGGGAGTTGGTCATCATCCAGGCGATACACTCAGATTGGACTTCCAAATGAAAAAGTGCACGGCAAACGCTTACCAATACAATGTTCTTTTCAACATAGCGAAGGTTCTAGCATTGAAAGAGCCTAAACTAAAGGAGGCCAATGTCGTTATTGGGACTTCCCTGCCTGTCAGGGAGTTTTATGACGAAGCGCTTGTCAGTAAACTCAAGAGCAAATTAGAAGGCGAATATAAGTTCGTTTTTCCACTTGCAAATCGCGAGATTTCCGTAAAGCTGAAAAAGACGGACATCAAAGTAACTGTTGAATCGCTCATTGGCCGCGTTTTACTTGAGGCAGAATACATAGAAAAATTGAAGGCCTCGCCGAGCAGTGTATTTATAAACATTGGCAAGACGACAGCAGACATCGTGATTTGTAAATATGGGAAGCCAGACGTTGAGAGCAGCTTCAGCGCAAGCTTCGCCGGAAATAGTTTTGCATCTAAGTTGCAGCTAGCCATAAGCCGTAATCACTTTGATATTCAGATGAATGAGGTTGACCATATACTCAACAATCCGCCGAAGGAACTTGTCTCTACGATAAACAGGACAAGACAAGAATTTGCGCGAGAGCTTAGTAACATTTTAGACCAGCGGCTAACTCTTGCTTCCGTTTCGAAGCACATGCTAGATTTCATCATTTGTGGTGGTCGTCCTTTCACGCCTAACATTGACACTATGTCATTGGACGACTGTCTCCGTCAGCATTTCCCAGGCGTTGAGATTCTGAAAGTTCCAAACGTAGAACTCGCCGACTTACGTGGGACTGAGTTACAACTAAGCAAGCTTAATGTCTAAAATTACAATAAACGTTCCTTCTTACTGTTCTGCGTTCATTGACAGCATGTCCGAAGAGCACAGAGATAAATTTTTCTCTCTGCTTTTCGACATTGCTCTGCGGCACAGACTGCTTGAGTACCCTACATTAGCAATAGAGCACGATATTTCCCGCATACTCTCCAAGGTCGAGAAACTTGATGAGACGCTAACCAAGTTGATTACAACTGGGATTATTACATATGCAGAGCAGAGAGGAATCGTAGACAAAGCACCGGTACCGGCACCTTCTAAACAGTCGCCAACACCACACGGCGATAATGGCGTGAGCGACGAAGATGATGATTTTGATTTAATGAGGTGATTTACAGGTGGAAGTATTAGGTTTATGGGATGCCAACATATTCGCAATAACACCTATGTTCTGCGACGCTTTACTAGGTGTTATGAATGCAAACATAGCATTCAAATACAAACAGCTATTTGACTCCAAGGAGTTTAAGACACTGAAATCTGATTTTCAAGTTTTGGAGAAGCTGGAGGAAACACTGTACCCTAAAATAATCTGTTTTACGTTAAGGGATACTCTAAATTCTCTTCAGATTACAGATAGTGGCGACACATTCTTATCATTTATTCGTGACGTTGATTTTCAGCCTGTGAACGTGTACGGCTTTCTAATGCGTCCGGATATCAACTATACCGCACTCCACGAGGCTGTAGATTTAGTCGTGACTAATATAAAGAGCTTGCATAAGGTTGTACAGAGACGTTCGCTTGAGAGCTGGCATTCGTTTGAAGACGAAATAAAATTTAATGACATTATTGCAAGAGACATAGGCGCGTCGACGGGGCTGCCGTTCAATCCTAACTTACGAGCAGCCATCAGGAGCTCAAAGGATTTGTATTATTCTCGTGACGAAGCTGAAAGTTACACTGGGTTAAGCCCAGTTTTGGTGAAGACATCTATCATATATATGATCAAATCCTTCCTGGATTACAACAGGTATGCGGGAGAAAATAAAGTAAGGAAGGGACTTGTGCTGTGAGTATTTTACGAATTCACGATGTCAGCCCCTACATTCACGCAGGGCAGTGGGGCTACAAAGATAAAATTAATTTCAAGTTTGAGACCGTGTATAACCGTTCAACAAATTCATGGTCGCAGGAAACAATACAGTGCGGCGGTGTCGCACATCTAATGAATAAAATTAAGGAATACTTGAGTGATGTTCAAGTGTTCATGCTTGATTCTGAATATCTAATCAGAAGAGAGAAGTATCCGAACTATAAAAGCAGCCGACCACATAAGGAGTCCGTCGAGCTTCAAAAATTACTCGCGGCTGTCATGCTTGAGGATTGCAATATTAACTGCTTTAAAGAGTATGGTTACGAGGCTGATGACTTGATATTTTCCTATAGAGTACTTGCGAAAAAGAAATACGATAGGGTAATCATTCATACAGTAGATCATGATTTAGCCATTAACATCGACAAGAAAACTACGATTCAGATATGTAAATCGAACGGAGCTGAGATTTCCACGAGTAACTATAATCAATTTATTAAGGCGAACGGAAACCTTGTACCATATAACATGATTATTCCTTTTAAATTGGTTTATGGGGATTCGTCTGATGTCATCAGCCCCGCAACGATTACATCAAGGGCTGCATATCGATTTCTTAACACCGTTCAAGAAAACTACATAGCCCCCCTCCGCTCCAGAAAAGAGTGCGTAGCAGATGCTATAGAAAACTCCGTTAATGCGGAGGACCAACAGATATTGGTGGATAAATTGGAAGAGTGCTATCCATATGAGATACCTCTTTCAACTGACATTCAATACATCAACCTTGAGAGGTTTAATGAATGGGGACGCCATCTTGGGATGTACGGGTTCGGTATGCCTGCTTTGTCGTCGCGGCTCATGGAGCTAGTACAGGAGAAGGTGTTAGAAATTGCCTAAACAATTGCGTGCTCTATTAATTTTGATATCAATTCTATTAGCAGGGTGCAGTAGTGACTCTTCTCAGGGAATGGCTATTTCTCTGGTGGACAAGCCCTGTACCACCACATTTACGTACCAATTAACTGCAGTGCTGACGAATAACGAAGAATTACGTTTCTCCGCTGATAAAATTGACAACGAAACGTTTGATGACGTTATGTTTGAGTACAAGGGACGCCCTCTAATTCTGCGAATGTATAAAGAGAGCGATATATATGTTAGATTGGAGGTTATTAGTCCAAATGAATAAATCCAAAACAGATATTGCTATCGTTGGCGGGGGCATATCCTCCGTAATAACTGCCTTGAAAATTAAAGAATATAATTCTGAAGCCAGAGTTCATGTATTCGAGAAAGGCGGGTATCGCGTGAAACAACGCATGTACCTGTACCCGCCCGTAGCACGGAGCATGTTAAAGACCCTGCCGAATTTCAAGCAGTTATCCTACGACAAGTGTAAGAACAATTGCTACAGCTTAAATCTCACTCCTTGGAATATAAATGTGCCAATGTACGATGTTAACATTATTGAGTACAGCCATCTTCTATACTACCTTCTCGACGTCCTGAAGGAGTTTCAAGGCGTTCATGTCGACTATAATACGGTAGTTGAGAACATTGACATTGAGAAGAAAACCCTTACGACAAACAGGGATGAGCTCGTTTTCTTTGACAAGGTTGTCGTTGGGATGGGCACGTCTAATCTTCCGCACATTGAGAAGGTTGGGCTTCCGCGGCACAGAATAGATACTGACTTGAGTGTATACGATGTCCAATTTCCATGTATTCCGAGAAATTGGGATAGCATTCCAGAAGACCAGCGCAATCAGTATACATCGGTCAAGATTCCACAACCTCATCGCGATAATATGCCAAAACCGTATGACGGTCTCACACGCGTCGGGATAAGCGGAGGCTTTAATGACTTTATGATTTACTCAAATATTGTCATGAAGATTGAATCCGCTATTGTTGCCGGAGAATGTCTGGCCTTAGGAACAGAAGATAAGTTTTACGAACGTATGAAAAGAACGCGCGAAAGTATCGCTTACTCACTAAAACTGAGAGAGGCACTTTACCTCAATCCTCTCAGTATGGACGCAGTTGATAACGTCGAACTTATAAGTACATTACAAGAGCTCCTGCTCTATAATACAAAAACTTATTTTGACGTATACCGACTCATAACATCGAAATGAAAGGAGTTCGGAAATATTGAAGATAGGAATTTTACTTGTGGATGATACCATGAACGTACTGCTATTTCAGAGTGAAGAGGAGCAGCCCTATGGCCCCTTCTATAAAGACTTCTCAGCTATAGAAGAGATAAACGAAGTGCTTCCGATCTGTCTGGGCATTACATGTAGCGCTATCGACCTATCTGCACCCATTTATTACTCGTTAGAGCAGCAATGCCCGGTATACATCTCATACTCAGATTTAAAGGACCACGTTAAACCAAATAACTACATTGACAGTTTAATATTCAAGTTTGAGCGTGCACTGGCTCTTCAAGGGGAGATTCCCGCCATACTTCGGAACTCCTACAACACCATTGTAAGCACGAAAAGCTTATATGCGCTGCGACGTGAGGGATACCCTCAGGAGTGCTGTATGTACGGCGAAAACAAGTGTATCACTTCCCGCTTAGACGGGAAGATATTTGTCGATAAATGCCTAGCGCAAGAAATATCGAAACTACATAAACTTGGCTTCACTACAACATCCTCATGCTGCGGGCATGATGTGTCAAAAGGCTCGATCACTATTAAAGGCTCCGTAGCTGAACTTGTAGAAAGGCATGGCTATCAGGCTCTTAGTAAGAATTCTGTAGTGCCTCAATCAAAGATGTTAAAGAATACAAAATTCAAAGGGGGAATTTTTTAATGAGTAGAAGGTTTGCTGCCATAATCATTGTGCTCGTATTAATCCTACAGGCGTCACCTACATACGCGGCATCGGTAAATGTCTATATCACATATCGAATCGGGCAAGGAAATGTAGGCGAAGAAACTCTGCAACCTGAACAAGGCAGTGTACTCAATCACCTGAATTTTGACGTTCCTGCAGGGTATAAGGTTCTCAATTCATCTCTGAGTTACGAGGCAGTGTCAGATAGTTGGTACGATGTTGAATTGGTGAGAGACACTGATTTGATCGCTATCTTTAAATTTGATACTGGAAGCTCCGGCGAAACGCTTGATGACTATTACTGCGGCGTTCCATCCGGCAGCTCAGTACCACTCTCCGCCATCCCAATACCTCTCGGCTACGAATTAACGGAGCAGAATGTCACAACAGATTTTAATGTCGTGGCTGATGGAGACACGTTCACTCTAAATGTAAGAAAGATGGGGGCTACAGCCATCAACATCAAATATGTAAACGATAGTGGTCAAACCGTGGAGATCCAAACACTATCTAAACAGATCGGATCAACGCTAGATATCGGAGAGTTGATCTTGCCAAGTGGCTATCAGCTTAAGAGTGCTTTCAGTTCGGCAGTTGTTACAAAACTTGGAGAGATATTTGTTATTTCAGTCGTACCAATCGTTATACCTGGTAACGGGCAAACGATAGCCGTTGAATTTACCTACGGCACACAGTTAGTGGGTACGCAGTCGATACAGGCTAATGCTGGTGATTACATTAATTCAGCCAAACTTTCTGTTCCAGCCGGATACAAATTATCAGACGTTAATTACTCCTACACTGTAGTTAACTCCACAACGATACAGATTCCTGTTGTGGTTGATTCGAACTATATCAACCAGTTTACAGTTAACTACATTCGTAATTATGACTCGGAGCCGATAGCTTTAAAGGAAACAGGTAACTTTTTAGTAGGTACAAGTTATACTTTTAGGGCACCTGAGACAACAAACGGCTATTCGCTGGTAGATGTACGCGTCAACGGCCTCGTCACAAATGGACTCAATAGAGGTGCGCTGACTCTCACTCTCAGCTCTGTTACGCCGTACACCGTTGATTTCATCTACAAGGACACCGAAGCTCCGAAGGCTACACTTAAATCAGGTGTTACTGCGGTTATCGGTAGTTCAATGAAACCATCGGATTTTATGAGCTACGTGAGTGATAATTCTAATGACGCGCTTACAATGACGTTCCTCGGCTCTGGTGAGAGTATTTTAGCCGACCGTAGCGGTTTTATTTCGGAAGTGATACGTGTAATTGACAAGTCAGGGAACTATATCGACTTACCCGTCACATTTGAAGTTAAGAGTGTCAGTGCTTGTACTGTCAACGTTACTTACAGAGATGAGAACCGTAAATCGGTAGGAACGCAAGTAATAGAGTCTACTATTGGAACATACCTAGATGTGTACGATTTAACGCTTCCGAGCGGGTACTACCTTGAAGATACTGATTGGGATTATTACGTCAGAGGCGCGACTTCAATAAATGTGGATGTTGTTAAAACAACAGGATCTGGCAATTACACTGCTTCTGTTTATTTTCTTGACAATTCAACTGGCCGCGAAGTAAGTAGACAGGAAATAAAATGCAATAAGAATCAAACTCTTGATTGGCATGATCTTAAGATACCAAGTAAGTATGATTTAGTTGATAGAGCCTGGGAGCATACCGTCAAAAAAGACAATGAAAAGATTGACGTATATGTAAGTTTAATTGGCGGGAGTACAACGACCTCTACGGCCGGGAATTTCACAGTGAAAGTAAATTACTATGACCAGAACAATCAGATTGTTGGAACACAGACAATAGCAAATGTGAGCGCGGTCACATCCAAGAGTTTAAAACTTCCTACAGGCTACAGTCTACGTAATAACTTTAAAGACATTCTGAATATTAGTTACAACATGACGATTGACGTCGGGGTCAAATCTACAGGTACGCCGGCTACACCGACACCTACGCCAACACCGCCGCCAACAACAACACCGCCGCAGATAACCAACCCGGGGAGCACTATGGGGAAAGAGCATAATCTATACTATTATTACGCTAAGACGGTATCTGGTACTACCTACGAAAAATTAGGGCTAAATGAACGCGTCAAGATCCTGGGCACCAGTTTTGGCTTGGCATACTCAGTGCCGGCTGGTTACAGATTCATATCCCAGCGTACTCTTGAGCGTGGTGTAATGGCCGTTGAGGTAGACAGTATCGATTTATCGAAATACAACCCTGACTCCGCCAATGTAAAGGATGCTGGCATCACAGGTTTTAAAGCCAGTACAATGGTTTATGTTTCGGCTACAGCAAAAGCAACAATGACAAATTCTGAAGGAGCACTAGTCTACATTGATTCAGATGGCAGCGTCTATGTTAATCGTGGAGTAGGCGGAGTGCGTAAAGCATTTATGTCTGGGAAAAGCGAAAATTCGTTTGACCCGACAGGCACATTAACTCGCGGAGAGCTTGCAGTAATTCTTTTCAATACAATGTCTGACTTCAACACGAGTTATACAGGACAAGGGAAGAAATTTTCTGATGTGCCCGGCAGCTACTTTGGGGCGGATGCTATTGCATTCGTATCAAAGTATGACCTCATGATCGGCTACCCTGACGGAACGTTTAAGCCCAACGGAGCCATCACCCGCGCGGAGATGGCCACTGTTGCGAGTAAGTTCTACAGCTACTCCAACACTGCACCCAAAATATTTAACGCAACTGATGTCCAAGCAAGCGCTTGGTACTGCAAACCGATTAAGTCGTTTTACGAACGCGGGTACATGACGCTGAACAGCTCTCTGAATTTTTACCCCGATAGAAAGCTTACCCGGGCAGAGGCAGCCGCGACAGTTGGAGCAATGTTGTCACGAGTACCAAGCAATAACTTAACAAATAAGTTCACAGACATAAACCTATCAAATACTGAGCACTATAGCAGGAATGTGCTGGACGCGGTTACTACATATATCCCGTAGAATAAAAAAATAAATTTTAGAAATAAAGAAAAAAATGAGTATGTGGGATGCATATAACAATGTAGTCTATTAAATTTTACTTTAAAAATTAATTATTATTTGCAATTCTGTTATTCTGCATTTCTCGTTAGTTTTGCTTTCAGATAGACAGGCACTCTAAGAAGTGCCTGTCTGTCGCTTGAAAACATCCAAGGAAAGGAGGTCACTTAATTTGTGTCAGAGATAATTATACATGTGAAAGACTATGAAATGTTTGGTGTATTGGGTATTCATCCAGCTCTCGAATTGATGACGGACGTCTGGAGACACCATCGTGATATAACGATGTGCGTTGGAATAATCGAAATACGGAGGTTCCTTGTAGAAAATCCAAGGCTCACCTCGTGTTTACGTATTCCGGCGTCATACACCGAGGAAGAATTAACGAAGTATGTCTACAGAACAATAGCACTTGCACAGGTGCGAGAAATTATCCGTGCTGACAAGCTAGGCGCTGATGCCAGTACGATATATCTGAAAAATCACAATCCAAAGCAGAAGGTCAGGCACTTATGCCTCAGAGGGTTTCCTAAAACTCTCATACAAGAATTGCTTAACGAGATGTGTAGATATTTGATAAGTCTTGGATTTAGTGACATTGTTACAGGCATAAAAGTTTCTGAGCGAAATCGCCAGTTACTTGACACTGCCGTCACATACTATGCAGCGTACAAGTTATTTGATTCCTCTAAATTTTATATCATAGTCTGAAAGGAGAACCAAAATGGCTAAAATTTCTATGGTGGTGCTTGACGAGTATTGTAACAATCTTAAAATCGAGGTGGCTCCGGATGCCAACTTGGATGATAAAGTGGATGCGTTCGTTAAAGCGTGCAAAACACGTGATCCTCAGATGTACAAAACCGTTTCCGAGGAGCTTGACCCTGAGGCCCCCTCTGACGAGGAATTTCTTACCGCTCTTTACGAGCAGACATTAAAAACCTCCAAAGGCGCGTCCGGTTTAAGCTCGGACCCATATAAGGATGATAACGGAGGTTCTGGCTCTTCTGAACCTAAAGAACTCACCCCTCAAGGAGGCACAAAAGATAATACAGGTCAGAAGAAAGCTAAAGACGTTACAAGCGAGTTGGCTGACTCTCTTGATCCTGAACTGAAAGATGCTCTCTACGCGAAACTTGTTCAGGAATGGGATGTATTGAAGAGAAACTCTCAAGAATCCAAGATTACACAAATCTGCTTGGGCGCCGACTATCTGAGTGAAGTAAAGAAAAATCAGACCTTCAAGATAACCGACAAAGAGTATATTGACAAGTTCGAGAAAAACTATAGGAAAACCCTTGAATCGAGCCCTGAAAACGTGAAAGCGTTTGATGAAATAATCAGGAAAATGAGAGCTGGTGAAGCTTTCGACACTGCAATCCCTGAAATTACATCGCTCCGCGTCGACGGCGTATCCATAAAATTTGCAACTGATGCTGAACCGATGCACATATATTTTCAGAACCTTGGCCATATATTGCTAGCTAAGTGCGGCGGACGTATTCCGGGATCTCCTGGCGTCCAAGCCACTAAGGTTATGGTGTCAGCAAAAGCGTCCAACGGTGGAGCGTACGCGAAGGTGAACAATACTTCTTTGAAAACGCAGATAAGCGGCAAGAAAGAGGCAATCGAAACGAACAGCGTAAAGGTTGTGTTCACTTGTGAACCTGTTGTTGTACCCGGAGGCAAAGCTGGGAAGGCTGGTTCTGATAAAACAACGAGAAACTACACAATTAGGGCAAAGGATACGTTCAAGTATCTCGGCAAGGAAAACAAGGTCCTTACCGGGCGCCCTACAACATCCATACCAGTACCCATCTTCAAGCGTAAAGAAGAATTCGCGAGCGCAGGCTTCCCGCCAATTAAAACAATTGGTGTTATCGCCCCTCTTACAGATGGCGATATGGAAGAAGTACAAAAACTCGTCAGCGCCGCTCTTAAAGCCAACGAAGGTGAGAGCTTGGCAAAGACCCTCGGCCTTTCTCTTGGGAAAGAAGCCACTGTATCTGATGCTGCAAGCGTTATGTAATCATACCTTTGGGGGTCTGCCTATGGCAGGCCCCCTATTGGGGTATATTGCTGAGGATTCATTTCACGCAGGAGGTGATTTGTTTTGTTGAGTCGAGCGTATAGTTTACAACATATAGTCGGCCATCAGGATAAACTTACATTACTCCGCCACCGACTTGAAACGCAAACTTTACCACAGTTTGTTATTGCTTGTGGTGAAGAGGGGTTGGGCAAAACTAACATTTTGGACATCATAGCGAAGACGCTGGTATGTACCGGGAATGTGAAACCATGTGGTGTATGTGATAATTGTATAGAATCTGATGAGCTGCTTATTACACAAGGTAAGAGCACTAATGACATAAAAGTGTTCTCACTCGGGAAAGACGGAGGCAAACCGGCCGCCGAAGAAGTAATTAACTACCTTAATACAAATTTTACAGAAAGTGGTGTTAAAGTTATCCGACTGGTGGAAGGTCAGGCTATGTCGCTTGCAGCGCAGGAAGCATTGGATTCAGCCTTTGAACACCTCCCCGAGAATGTTTACGTACTTCTGTGTACAACGGACATAACCAGATTATCGAACCCGTTTCTGCAAAGGGCGTTTACGATGTACTTTAACCGGCTCAGTTTTAATGAATGCAGATCGTTAGTTCGAAAAGAGTGTTCTGAACGTGGAGTAACTTTAAATGACGCGAAAATAGCGGAAGAAATGATTATCCGGTTTTCAGAACAAAAACCTCGTGCGATAAAGCAAGCAATCGAGGCTCTCGGCAAGAATAGGATAGTTGAGTTACCAGAGTTAAGGGTTATCGTTAACTATACAGACGCTGCTAAGTTCAAGGACTTAATAGAATCTTTCAATCAAGAGATTGCGGACGGCCTGGTGGTTATAAATGGTTTAAAGTTCACTCCGCAGTTGCACAGGGATTTGATAGATTACTTGAAAAGCGTTATTTATATGAAGGCGCGCTTGGGTTCGGCTGGGTATAGTCCAGATCAGTTGAACGTGAATGTAAGTGTAGTGACGGTTACGCTATTCATATCCTATGTTGCGGAGATTACCTATTTTAACGAAAATACACTAATTTGTGCATATATACTGGCGCACCCTCAAAACCCGCGATTTCAGAAGACGTCACAGGAGGACTACACCTCGGAGCTTGGTACAATGCGGCGCTTACACTCTGACACCGTGGAGGGATACATTAATGACATGACTGTCGGTAATGAGGTAAATAGTGTAATATCACTGATTCAAGGTGGTGAGGTAGTTGAGTAAAAGAGAAAAAGGAGTAATATTTCGATATCGAAGGCTTACCACGGATACAAATTTGGACGAGCTTGGGCTTTTTCAAAAGATAATTGCTGTAATTGCAAGGCAAAACGAGAAGTCAGGCTATAATGAAGTGAATCTGATTAAGGCTGAGAAGCGTTACAACGCTGATCTAAACACAATGAGGGAAGATTTGAAAACATTCCTTGATAAATCTCTCGAACCACTTGCAGCAGGTGAGGAAAACGAGGTCGCAATCGCGGTTGATAGCGTATTCGCTCCTGTCTTACTCGACATAATTAATCTCCCGAAGTACACGAATAACTACAACCGAATAGACTTACGATTCCCTAAACCTAGTAGAGCTGTTAAATACACTTATGAGTTTCTCTACATTGCAAAGAGGGGTGCATAAATGGTCAAACAATTAGCACTTGGATTAACTCTCGTCGCATCATTGAGCGGCCCATTCAACTCAGGTGTTATGCAGTACCGTGACACCTACCCACGAGAAATATTCGAGGGGAATATGGATATTGTACGTCCTAATTATGATTATCCGAAATCGACTGACAGTGTAGACAGCGCGAAAATCAGCGCAGTTGTCTTTAAGAGCACAAATGACGAGGTTGACTCTTATTTTAAGTTCAACAGCACAGAAGCCCAGGAAAGTTACTGGGGACAGCTTGCACTACAATCATACACGATACTTGATTGGAGGCAGTACCGAAGTCCAAACGACAATGACACCGGCTCAAAATTCCGTTCAGGCAGCAGTGATGAATGGACGCTGCAATTTAAAATAAGCAACGAGGCTCGTAGAGCTATCAATGTGCTTGGAGAGCGGGCTTTCATTGTGGAAGACGTTAATCCTGAGCAGGGTACAGCATGGAATCAGTTAAACGCAATTCTTGATAGAGACGGTGGAAACGTAAAACGAAGTATCGGCCTGATGGCGTTATACAAAGCCGTTGGGCGTGAACATATGATGCCGCCTATGGTACATATGACGAATTTAGACGAGATGACCGCCAGCAATAGTAACGATAGTGTTCCCATACTATATACGTCACTAGCGTCGCTGGATTCCGCTCAAAGGTTTGCATTTTATGATGTAATAATTCAGGATGCCGTTCATTGGGTATATCAGTGCCCTAATATGATGGAAGGGTATTTATGGGATGCAATCCAAGACGGCGTTATTTCAGAAACAGAGTTGACATCGGTAGCGAAGAACCGGATTCTAAGCTATGTTTTCCCGAATAAGGCTCAGAACAAGCTGGGGATAATCACTAAGCACAACGCAGGGGGCAACGGACCCGTCGGGAGCGATACGCAACCCATGATGCTTATGCATACCGATATTAGACAGGGAACCAACGGAAACTATCCCGTGCTCAAACTAAATCCCGACGTCCAAGCTTTTAAAGATGAAACAATTTCGTTAATTAATTACCTGAAATATGTGAAGCAAGTAATGGAGGTACAGGGAGAACCCGTGCTTACTTTGGCGGAGAGCCAGACACTGACGTCGGCATATGGCTCAAAGCTCGCTATGACAATGTCCGACGATTACTACAATACAATTTTGTACCTAGTAGCTCGGGGCATTATCGACGATGGCTATGTGGATAGATTGTACGCGCCGCTTACCTACTCCGACATGTATATCATCTGCTCCCGTGTAGCCGACTCTGCTTCACGCTTAACATTCAAGTATGTTTCTGTCCCGTTCAACCTCAAGATGGCTAACAACGGTTTTATAGAGGTTCAAACAGTTGTAGATAACTTTTCCACAACATTTAAGGGAATTACATATTCCGCAGAGAACAGCTATTACGATTTACTTGTTGAGAAAAATAATGTCAGCACCATGCGGGACTCTCTTAACCGCCCTGTGAGGCCTTACATTTCGAGGAGCGACTCTTCTGAAAATCTCGCATATGGAACACTCATTGACGAGAATTACGTTAGTCCTGTAAATGGGAAAGCGTATTATCACTTCAGATTCTACACGAAAGACCCTGTGCCGGCATTTTCCCGACCTGGGCGTATTTCGGGGGAGCTATATGCGCAGTACAAAATGTTTGGTTATGGGAACTCCAAAGGCGTTCTCCTTCTCGATGCGCTGGATACAGACCATGGGCCTTATGGCGGTGTAATAGCTCTTGACGCTAAAGGAACTATGGTAGAGGACAAAGAAGCTACGGCTACATTATTCGGCTCAGACTTTAACCTCCTTGTCAAATCGCTTGATTTTAACACAAAAAATGCATATGCGTCTGGGTTGCGCGATTACGGACAATACAAGGATGTCTTAATGCTCGCTGAAGCGGGTAACTCTACGGAGAAAACAACAACGACACTAAGCTTCTCTGTCTACACCGAAAATGTAGAAGCTCTGAAGCTATTCGATCAAACATACGACATGTGGTTCGCTACACCTGACGGAGAAACTGGCCAGAAGTATCAAGCGGGTGTAACAGACATGAATGCGAAAATCTCCGTAGCGAAAGATCCCTTGCATGAACATCACTACGATGTTGTTGCAGTAATGTCCTCGATAGTGATGGATGACCCTACGGCTATTATCTCTCAATCAGTAAAAATGAGCGATACAGCGGCTTCGTCGAATATTGCCTTTATTCGCCGAGGATATGAAGATGACATTTACTATAGCAAGTTTTTCGTTGAGCAAGAGTTAAAGGCAAGGATAACTAAGGTCTCAGACATATTCTTTGAAATGGCTCTTCCTGATAGGACCGTAAAGATACAGAAGACCGCAAGTGGTTGGGTTGTCTTTGGAAATTCAAGCATTATGCGCTTCAGCACATCGATACCTGCAGTTGAGGAATCAGATGATAATTTGTTTATACATGGTTTGATTCTGGAGGAATACCTGCGGACAAATTATTCAATGGGGTGGTCAAAGTTCATATCTACAGATGGAGTAATTCACATCTCAGAGACCAAAACAGAGTACACCGCCCGTCCAAACATTCAGATGTCCCCACTACTTGGGGCAGCAGGTAAGCCATTTAGCACTGACAATGTAGTATTTAGAGATAATGATGGAAAACACTATCTTGATTTATCGAACGTTCCGTCTTATCTCAGTAATTTTATCGTCTACTGGGATATAGTCTCAGTTCACGAGGTGGGCGCATCTCTTGTGAGTGTGTACCCATCCAATATATTTAAAGGCACTAATAATTTCAATAAACTAAAGAGCATGATAGGTATCGACATAAACGTGTCAGATAGAGCCAATGAGTCACTCGTATTGAAGTATGAAGTGCCTTTAAACTTCAAAAATTCGGAAACAGAACAAACGAGCATCTTCAGCCCAAATGAAAGATTAAAGATATACCCGGAGCTTTTTCTGGCACTATATGAGCTACCGTCTGTCGATGGCGGTAATCTTGAGGCGCTATTAAAAGATGAGAGTACCGGTAATTGGCAACTACCGTATGGGTACTCTCCGGGCAAGAATAAAGTGTACTTCCTAAATTTACCGTTTAACAGACTGGAAGACACAATAGAATTCACTAAGCTTGACGTAGCGGAATCCCTTTTGCTGGATATGCCGGAAAACCTGCGGGACGATATATTGTCTAAAGTAAATGAAGAGAACGTTTCTTCAAAGGTTAAGGCATATATTCCGACAAACCTGATTTCGCAAATAAATGAAACCCTGACGCCGACTATCATTCGTGATATCCAGTACGAAGCAAAAATGTTAGTCGCAGGTCCTTATTATACGTGGCTTTTGGTGGATTCACCAAACAACGATGTTCTTGCGAAAAAGACGTTGCCCAGCTGGGCGTACAACCTGTACGGCAGTGAGGATAAAATATCCTACAATACGAAGGTGCTGACTTATAGACATAACAACGCCTTTGGCATTATCCTGCCACCCGGGGAAGGAATATTATCCTTGAACGCCAATGCACCTTCGCTGGTGCAGTCATTAAAACGGCTTGAAAAGGCTGAGTTAAGTGTTAGAGGGGATACTCTCTTTGACAAAGCAAATAAAGTCTTTGACGCAAGGAAAAGATTAGAAGATAAGCTCACGGAAGCTAATGCTTTAATGGGTTACATCTATTTAATCTGCCTATTAATCGTGCCTAGAGTACTTATAGGCTGCCTATTTGTTTTGGAGTCACTTTGCCTGGTTTTAGATTGGCAGATATTTTTGAAATTCTGTGCTAGGTGGTTTGACCCTGTATACGCTCTTAGCCTATTCACAAAGCGGGCACATGAAGCAAATAAGCTGGAGGTGTTTCTGTACTGTTCTCTGGCAATCATTTTTCTATTGATCCTGTCAGAGGGGCTGTTTACGGCGCTTCTTTTTAAGATGTTCGAAGCATTCGTATAGCCTTCCACCAAAAGTGGTGAGCAATATGTTTACAGGAGATGCATTTAACGACATCATTATGAGCGATATGTTCCAAGCGAACATCGAATCTATTTCGTTTATAGTCCAGTTCGTTGATGGGATATTTACGAGATACATTACATTTATAGCGTTTCTAATCATTTCACTGGCGTTGTTGAGAAACGTACTAACAGGTCTATACTGTACTTTTCCACGTTTGTTTGATTGGATTGCTGAGAAGAAAGCAGCTGTACAAAATAAGGGAAGCGGGAGCACCTTCGGAATATTCTTTAGTATTCTCGCTTTCTTTATTCCTAATATTCGCCCACTTTGTATTACTGAAAGAGACGGTGAAGATCACAACATCCACGCTGGCTATTACTTCACAAAAGCGTTATGGGAAGGCACTGTCGCTATAGTTGTTGGTACGGTAATTTACAACGGGTATTACAGAGAAATTCTATCCATTGGTTCTCGAATTGGGGCTCATGTTCTCAAAAACTATGTTTTAGTAGTTGACTATGCGAAGCTGATCGACGATGCGGTTAACACTGGACAGCAGTATACATTCTCGTATAATGACAAGACTGCCGGCGGCAAGGAGCGCAATGCTCTCAATAAAGCTGTCTACGACGCAGTAATGAATTATTATGACAACGAGATCCGCGATACAAATACGAGAGCCGTTGTTGGGCAGAATGTCGAACGTATTGTGGAGCAATACATGAGGGCCGCTGCGGTCCAGCCCGCAGTCGCCAATGCTACGGACTTCTGGTCTTTAATGGGTCATGACGAATTCAGGATGAGTCAGCAGGTCTCAGTTGTACCCAATCAGCCCAACAACATGACCATGGATAATTTGGACCCTTCGTGGAGAGTTGTACAATTTTCATTCCCAGTGAGTGACATCAATGTAAGTACACCGAGAACTCCAGAAACATCGAGCTGGTGTAATGTCATTGTATCGTTCAAGCATGTGGACGTAAAGGTTTCAAACGTTTTATGCAAGGTCGACGCTCATGTTCTGGTGACAAAGGAAGTGGATGTTTCCACTAAGAAGAATCGTACAGCCATTTATTTACCACCTGGCGCCGCTGCCGCTTCAGCAACCTTGTATATTGAGAATATCGCGTTTACCTCGACCGGCACGGTGTCAAATTACAACAGATATGAAGCGAACGAAGACGCATACCAAAAGCTCGCTGGTAAGACAACGTCGAATCATACAGAGATCAGGTATCAGACAGCTATCGTCAAAGATTTGATTATTGCGAACGGTACGGTATCAGAATTTCCTAAAGGTGCGGGCTATTATGCGCGTAACGTCGAGGGAACGAGCCTGAATGACTGGAAAGATAGCTGGACACTTGACGAGCTTCGAATGTCTACGATAAATAAGGATCAGAAGCCGGGAACAGATGGCGAATATCAAGAGCCTGCCCGCTATACTCCAGCGTCTGAGTCTACTGGGGGATCTGCTAAAGTAGGACTACCTGGGGAAGAAGGACTTAATGAATTTTCAGAGTCGACCCCCTAACTCTAAACACAACTGGAGGAGTTAATATAATGAAAAGGGTTATTAATCTCCTGCTTGCAATGCTAATAGTGATGACGTCCCAACCTGTATCGGTTGGGGCGGCTTCATTCGATGAAGCATACCTAAAGTATCAGAATGAAACAAGTAACCCCCTCGCGCTGGAATCCGTGGAGCTCAAGATAGTTCAGCTTCTTTCAAGCGCCATAGATGATAACAAACTGAGGGATGAGGGGCTTGTTACATTATTGAATAAGGTGGGCGCAACGGAGTATGTTAGTGTTATCAAGCAGAACAACATTAAAACGCTCCCTTATCTCATGGCCGACACCCACGAGCAGGAAGCCGTAGATTATACGAAACTAATGATTGAGGTCGACACACCTACTTTTGATGTGACACTCATTCCGATGGTAGAGGATAACATTAAGAACTTCTTGATAAGCGTATTAAACAAAGCACAGGTAACCGCATATAACGTACTAAATAACAGTTCTGAGGATGTTGATATCTCCTATGACTACACAATACTGGATAATACACGTCAGGTAATTATGGTCATGTCCAGTATACGAGAGGATTATCAAAAGAGTATCCCGCAATTCAATGAAACTGTGCTTGAGTTGACGAAAATTGTGCGTGCTGGAAGACAGGAAAACTCATTTGTATCTCGGCTTGAATACCTCAAATTTAGCGGCGCAACGTCTAAACTGGGTGTTGTAGGCGAGGACAGTGCTTTGGAGAGCACTGTATCTACGTTTGACGGCAAAGGTGATTTAGGGACATTCTTTGTTGATAAGGGGTCAGATTACTATTATGTAAACGAAATCCTGATTGGACAAGCTTTGTCATCTCTTTACAAACCACTTCATACAAACATTTATGAGAAGGAGTACATAGACATACCGAACGACGAGAAATTTACGCAGTTTGATTCTAAGTTCGGAGGACTACGGAAAGCCCTGCTGATAGATGATTCGAGGAAGGCCGCAACAAGTTGGATGTCAAATTCGCGAGTAAAGCGAACTCGTGTAGCAGCTCTTAGGGATTTGCTATATGCGAAAGATGAGATATTGCTGTTTACAGATTCCAACTATTACAACGTTGAT
>Ga0153942_1000090_pt1 | contig 29855 bp, 34 predicted proteins | sample TSNJ026MetaG_FD_104731 | JGI IMG/M metagenome (GOLD analysis project Ga0153942, IMG submission 104731) | Attine ant fungus gardens microbial communities from New Jersey, USA - TSNJ026 MetaG | ecosystem: Host-associated > Fungi > Mycelium > Unclassified | place: USA: New Jersey, Brendan T. Byrne... | reverse complement strand
TGTTGGAGCATGACACCTGAATGCAGAAAGTCCCACGACCGATGCAACAGGTTGGACGTTTGAACCTCATCTTAACCACTAAATAATTCCACACAAAATGTGTGAAGATAAAAAACTAAAAAGCAATTCAGCAGCTCTGGAAACAAATTCCACAGCTCTGAATTGTTTCAATCATGCTAAAAAAAATTCTCGTCCATTTTCTGTGATATTTGGGCAAATTATCTTTGGCATGTAAGATGGCCACCATTTGGCTATTACCAAGAATAGAGAAGAGCGATCCAAAACGAGAACATTTAGTTCAGAACAAAGACAGCGACAAATTTCAGGCCAAGATCTGTGTCGAGAGATGAGAACGTGGTAATCACTCCCACTGGGACTGGGATGGTCTCTTTCCAAGGAGTGTCTGCTCTAATGCCAGGCTGGCCGACTTGAGGAGAGCTCAATGATGCCTTCGCCTAGCTCAAGGAGTTTTGTTACTCTCTGAACTGTTGCTGGCAGTCCAACGAGGTCCAAGTTCCGTGTTATCAGGACGTCTGTACGCCCTGTCTGATCCTCCGAAATTATATTAGGAGCAGAGTATAGGAGGCATTTATGAATCACGTCCTATTGTGTCCAACCATTGACAATTCCCTGGTAAGCCGGTTTCTTGACGAGGTTCTACTGAAATCTCGGCTTACATCCTCTGGTATAAGCAAAAAAGCGCACTTGATCCCAGAGACATGCAAGACCTTAACCTGGGAAAGTACCAGAAACCCAGGAATACTGTGGACAGAGTGCATACATGTCGTACTGCAGTCCACAATGCCCATATGCCTTATCGGTCCAGTCCTAGACGGTGACACCGATGCATACGGAGACTGCTCTGCATGCTTCAATCAACTCTGATGGTCCCGCAGTTGCTGTGCTAACAGCGCACTGTTGGCGGGGAGGGTCATTTGGACATTGAGTTCAGTAATGGTAACTTCTACACCGAGGTTGGTAAAGTCCTGTTGAAGAGTTGAAGGGACCTCGCCGACGATCAAGTGAGCCTGTACTCCGATGCCATCGATGGGAACGTTCTGGTTCCTGGGGTCCCGAACGAGATTAGCCATAGCAGTGGATTTGGCTTACTGAAAACGTTGCTTAGTGTTTGTGTCGGCATTCCGAGCGGTTTTCAGGTCAGTAGAGGTGTAAGCAGTCCCTGTAGCCTGGAAGAACACTGAATCTCTGAGTGGGCCATCGTCATTAAATGGTTCTAGGAGGATCTAAGTTCTGTTTGATGGAAACCTATCATGATACCAACCGTTAATGACATCCCAGCTGTCTGTTACTGTAGGCGTTGCGTGCATTCTCAGTGATTATCATTCCAATAGAAACAAAGGACACCAACATCTGCTGTAAATTCAGAGAGCCAACTCATGTAAGAAGCGTGAACAGTTATATTTGGCCTTGGCGGTGGGGCACTAAAAGTCTGAGAATGGTTTTGCACGCTGCTAGACCAAGATGAGCTTTCGCGTTTGGGAGAGATGAAACGGGGGCAGTACCTGAAGAGAGTTGAATTATCAAAGCTGCTAGCAGAGCCCCAGTTTGGAAGCTGATTGTACCACCCGCAGTTATGGCCTGGAGACGCTGTGAGTTGTGTGAGGGAAGCCTGTGCACTGTCCGTGGACCCCAGGTTTAATGCATCGAAAAAAATACAGATCACCTTCTTTTCTTTATTACTGTAAGTCAGCAAGCCTGTGACAGATGGACGGTGTTTTACTCACCAAAAACAAAGCCTTCCACCCCTCCAACATCCTCTGTCTTCAATAGTGGATGAGACCTTTGCTTCTCCTTCAAAAGAAAAGTGGTCCTTCCAGTTAGTTGATACGTTCGCCTAGAAAGGGAAGTTGCAAGGTAATGGAATTCAGAGATGCCGACCATGATATGACTATTTTTCCTTTAGAACGTGATGGCCGAAAGGCGATCGGAATTCACCATGCGTTGCTGTCTGTAGAGATCAGGTGCTTGATTTCATCGTCAAATACACACCCTTGATTATTCCTCTGGCTCTCTTCCTCTCTCTTGTACCCATCTCAACAGCGTGGCGCGGACAACAAAGAGACACATTTCTATTTATGTATATTTATATATCTGTCCAATTCCCTGTTTTATTTCTATCTCCCCCTTCAATCTAGCCCAGGATTTTAACGCCACTGGGTTGTAAGAGTCTAACATCCAGAGATAGTACACGTCACCTGCCCCATTTCTTATCTGTAGAATTTCTTCTCTTCCTCTCGCTCGCAATTTCAAATTTGAACTGAGCTTTACCACAGAAAAATTGTATCTTTACAAGCGAAGGATGTTGGAAAATAGCTTCCCCAGGTTCTCTTTGTCTTCACCATGATCCCAGAGACCAGTGGGAATTTGTTTTCTTCAACAATAGATTCTGCATTCCAAATTTTATCTTGGCTCGGTTGGGAAATGATTAGATGCCGATGGTTGGTATCAATACCATTGAACTGCAGTGAAAAATTACGACCTGAAAGAACTGGCCTCACATTGAATCTCCGCCCCTTACTCGCTTCACATCCTCTTGAAGAATTTTTTTGGAATGGAAAAGGGAAAATATCTATGATTTCATTTGTTACATGTCAGTAGCTCACGACGGACGGAATGTCGCGCATTGGTCGACCTAGTGTCTGTCTCTTGGAAAATAAAATAAAGAGACAATAAACAAGCAACAGTAAGTTCCGAGATGAAAGAAATCTCTTGTAGACAAAAAAAGCATGGGTTTCATGAACCAAGATTCTGATCTTTCCACATTGACAGGGTTATTAAAAGGAAGGATCTGACTATAAAAGGCAACTAGTTAATAATGCAAAAAGTATTTGCCGAAGATAGTGTGCCTGCCGAGCTTTCATCAGTAACAATGTTATTTGTTTATTTGTCTGATGATGACGTGTTTGTCCATTCTTGGCGTATCCTCGGCATACATGAAAAGTCATAAGGCATCATTTTTTCCTCTGAATATTAAATCGGACGCCCTTCCTGCTTTACTTTGCGAAAAATATATGTGATTTGAATTTGGTGACCTCGATAAAAAAAGCTTTTGATCCGACATCATACCATTTTAGACTAATTTCTGATGGACCTTCCGCTTGGTCTCGACTAGCAGAGTACACGTGTGCTTCTTATTTGTAAGCATATTGGAAATATGGGACTAGAGAATGAAGGGTATTACAATTTGATGTGCTTCCAGATCATTACACCATAGTATCAAGAGGAATTAATTGTCTGTGAAACATCGCTGTTGCTAGGAGGGTGTACCAAATTCAGAGTAGGATGTACACATATTGAGAGATATTTCCATTCATGGGGTCCCAGAGTATCCAACCGGTAGCTGCATTCTCTTGCGAAATAATGTAAAGTTGACATTAACAAGATGCAAAATCATTATGATTCTGAAAGGTCCATCCTTGAGGAACGGCCTCTCCCATCTGAACCTGTACCTCCCATAGCTCTGAGAATTCCAAACTGATCCAAGCTTCCGGTCCATCCAGTCCAGCTTCGTGAAACAAATCAGACATCTGACCATGAAAAACTTCATCTTGAGCATGTAGTGCTTCCAGTAAACCACGGCCCACAGTCTGTGACCAGATGTTGGATTGGGTCGGAGAATGATTAAGTTATAAGTATGAAGGACGTTTGAGGTGGTGTAAAGAAACGAAGCTACTGCATTTGCCGGTCCAGAATGGGCGAATGGTTTGGCAATGCTTCACCGATGGCTACGGCGCCGTGTGTTGATACGACCGGAGACGATAAAATACTAGGCGTTATAATAGACGATGCATTTCATCTGGAACTTCAATTCTGGGAAGGTTCGACGTGAGTTGCTGAATGAAAATCACGTTGAGAACCTACCAGAAGTAGATATGGTTGGCGATGATTCCATAGCCGTTTGAAACGCCGTATGGCGCAGATGGCGTCCTTTCTGACCTAGTTGAAGATCCAGAAGATGTCTCAGTATCAAAGGGAGCACGGTTGGATGTAAATGATAGGACAGGCGCTGACCAACAGCCTGTTGGAATCCTGAGTAGTTTCTTAAGGCACTAAAACAAGGAGTATGTTTACAGGACGTGGTTGAGGCCCGCAGCGTTGATGGCGACAAAGTCGGCCTCGATGACCCACTGAGGGTCTATAAATAACCGCTGCTAGTTGTTCAGTGAGCTGAGAGGGGAGCGCACAGAATTCCAGCGGCCTCTTGGCAGCGTCCAGGTCCATGAGCTGGCCGAGGATGAATTGATCAACAATGTTGTCGTTGCCAATGGCCCCAAATGTGCGGGGCGTGATTCACAGCTGTTTGGGCGGGGCATATCAGCTGGGGCATAGCAGATTAGCTGGGGCATGGCAGGACAGAGGGAGACGGACTTTGAGTATGAGCCTTGAAAACAGGTGTCAGAGTTAAACGAGGGGAAGACACACTTGGTTTTTAGTGGCCGTCAGGTCTGACGACAGCGACGACGCAGGCGGTGACTGTGGCTGGTTATGGGCCTCGAGTGCACAGTCTGAGACGACGGCGAGGGCGGTGAGGTGGACCAGGATGGTGGGTGACTGGACCATGAGGCATTTATAGAATATATAATGAATATATAATGGTAAATACCATCTTATACCATCTTTTGCTTTTTCCTCCCATGCCTTCGGATCCCCCCCTCGTCCTCACCCAAGACCACGACCCAGATGTCGTCTTCAGAGGTCCATGGATGGCTCACACTCCAGCCGCCTGCAATGACCTCTTGTCGAATTTCCGTCATCTCTCTCACATTTACAATGACCTGCTTTCTCGACATCGTGCCCTCTCGGATGCCCACCAGGCTCTCAAGGATGAGCACACCGCCCTTCGTGGCTCCTATGCCAGTCTATCTACCAAGCACCAGGAACATGTTCATGACGCCATTACCTCTCGTATCCAGTCCTGGCGCTACGTTGTCCGCGTAGAAGAGCTCGAAAACGAACTGTACCTTCTCAAGCAAGGCGACAAATGCTCAATGTACGTACGCTGCATTCCTTCTGTTTCCTGTCCTTATTTTTCGCTTAGGGCACACAAACGCAAGTATATTGGTCTCGGAGATGATTTAGCAGGGTCAGAATCATTGGCTTTTCGTTCCTCACATTCACATAGCCTGACAAATGATACCATGAATGCACTCGCCAGATTTAAAACAGAGATTCCTCATGACTCCTCCGGTTTCCCATCGCCAAAGCGATACAGGGAGTGTGGTTCCGTATCTGATTATGAACGTGCTTCTGCAAATGTCGGTGTTCACCAGGGTCTCATGGTTTCTCCCACTGGAAACTCGGTCCACCGCCAAGAGGACGCGACACTCGAAACAGATCCTCGGCCTTCAACTCGGTTCAGTCCTCCTCAAACGCTTCCAAAGACTCAATCGTCCCAGCGCAGATGGTCTGATATCTTTGATCCCCACGCCACTGCAGCCGCCATTGCAGCTGCGTTCTCAGTTTCAGCTGTTGTCCAACCTAATCATTCTTCTACCCCTTCCCCTACCGCGTAAGAAACCCCCTGGGTTGTTGTATGACACTTTCATCTCTCGAACACAAGCGGCTGTTGGGTCGACAACCTCCACATTTTCGTCTTTAATTCACCAATGTCTTTCTGGTAACTGCACACAGAGTCAAGCCCACCTTCATCTCACAATATTTCGCAATCCGCATGCATGTGCCTTGCCCCAATTCTTTTAATCCAAGAATCTTACTAACAATGTTTCTGCGTTAAGAGTTATATAACGATGACGTACAATTCACACCTAGCTCCATGTTTTCTGCTATCAGAACATCCACTCAATATTGGAATTTGTTTCAACTGCGATAATTAGCATGTAACTTGTAGCTGACGTATCAACAGTTCCCTTGCTGTATTGTATTTTATCCTTTTCTTTCGCCATGCTGTTCTGCTTTACAGTTACTAGTTCGTTTATTTGGTTTGATTTTGTTAAATTTAAGCCGTTTAATCTTAAACTATGTCTACCTTTGCATTTTTTCTACACATAAATGTGACATAGATGTAATGAAGACTCTTCAATCATTGGATTAAGTAATAAACCATGGTCGGAGAGCCGATCGTCACGATCGTCACTGACGTCATCTCTCTACGGAGTTATCATTATTTTTTTAGCTAGTTGGAGTTAACTAGAGCCCCGAATACATTTTCTAACTTACAAAATCATCCCCCTCCGTTGATTCTGTGGTGTATACAGCACATAGACCATCGTCACCTGCAGTTACAATGACGGATCCATTCAGGCCAAGCGACGCTCCTAGAACAGGTCCCCGATGACCAGTATGGGTTTGCAGTGGTTTCCCAGTCCTAGCGTCCCATGTTTTTAAGGTCCCATCAGCGGATGCCGAAACCAACAAGTGGGTATGGGGAGGTGGATGTGAGAGCAACGCCGTGATAGCACCTTGATGTTCTACTGTGGCTCTCAACCTCATCGTGCTTAGATCCCATATACAGATCTTTCCGTCTGTAGCTCCTGTGACGACTATACCGGGCCCTTCATTGTTACCACCCAGACCGGTGAGATCGACAAAGACGACAGCCTCGATGCTCTCGCCTTCTGTGTGACCACCGAGGGTCGAAACTATTTCGCCTTTGGAGAGAGAGATAACGCGAACGCCACCTGCTGCACCGCCAACAACGGCAAGTGTTGAGGAAGGGTTAACAGCAAGGGAAGTGATACCATCGAGGTTAAATCGACCATCGTCTGGGGTTAGTTTGAAGACTGGAGTTGAAGAACGGGGATCCCAGAATATAAGGATGTTGTTGGCATCAGCTGAAATGATACGCTTGCCTATGGGCAGAAATTGAGATAGGATATATTGAGGAGAATAAATAACCATACCATCTGGTGTAAATTCGCCACAATTGACAGGGCCGCTATGTCCAGCGAAAACTTGCATTGTTTTCCCAGAAGGCACTGCGTCAAAATGAGCGTTCGCTCAGATCAAGAATGGAAAGTGACCCACGTTGCCATAGCCAGAGTGTTGAGTCGTTGGACCCTGCCAGAAGGATACTGCCTTTAGGATGCCACCGGAGGAACTGAACGATACATGGGTCAGACCTTGTGGATCCGACCAGAAGGACCACGCACCATAACTTCATCAGGACCTTGTAACTCTGTGAGAAATTCCCAGATACGGTAATCATCCCTTCCCTTTGTTTTTCCTACTCGCCGCCAAATCCGAACTTTGCCATCCATTCCTCCTGTAGCAATCATCTCCCCGTCGTGACTCCAAGCAGTCGATGTGACACTATCGGTGTGTCCAGTCAACTTGACCACAATTTCGCCGTCGGTAATGTCCCAGATGTATCCCATATCATCTTCGCCTCCAGATGCAGCTAGTGGTTCTGTGGGATGACAAGATATAGCAAATACGGAGGATTTGTGGCCTTTGAAGTGTTGAACAGAGTTGTCTTCTACTGAATCCATAATTGCAGACGAGGTACCACCGATATTTGGGAGATCACCCATTTCATCGTCTTCATCCATCGGTTCGTCGCCATCGTGTCCTTCTAGGGGGTATTCCTCAAGAACATCATCTTCGGTGATGAATTCCGTCTCTCCTTCTTCTTGGTTATGCTCAGGAGTTTCGATGTCATGGGTTTGGTCTTGGTTGTTCGAAGTCATGGGAGGATATTCTATTTATCAATTTGTTTTGTCAAGTAACTCATAGAGAGAAATTTCCATATCGGGCAGAGTCATATCCTTCCACGTGGCCAGGCGAGCTTCGTTGGTGTTGGCGTGTTGGTTGCTGAGAAAGCTGAGTGGTTTGTCGAACCGAAAATCAAGAATAAAAAATTCCATGAATAGGGGGGATGGATGACCAAGCATAAGTCATCAACCTCCACGTCAGACTTTGGCTTTTAGTGCAAAAGTCAGTTTATCAACTACCAATGAGGCTCTCTTCTGTGGTCGTCTCGTCGTTTTTGATAGCTATTGCTTCTGCCTCTAATGTTGTTGAACTAACACCTGACAACTTTGACGACGTGATTGGTCAAGGAAAACCTGCTTTAGTTGAATTGTACGTCTAACTTACGAGGAATATTGGTTGTCATTGCGCTTATTGGCATTTCAATTTCTAGCTTCGCTCCGTGGTGGTGCGTCACATGCATTTAAGAATCTAATACACGTCTGACGCTCTGCAATCTGCTCAGTGGACACTGCAAAGTGCGCAATAATATGATACGAACACATGTTTCGCTAGACTCATGAGACATCGTTTCCAGAACTTGGCACCTACATATGAACAGCTTGCAGATGCATTCTCGCATGCAAAGGATAAGGTTGTAATTGCAAAAGTCGATGCTGACGGTGTCGGCAAGCCCTTGGGCAACAAATACGACGTCAAAGGATTCCCTAGTTCGTTCATTTGAAACAAATTTTCTGCGGTCACCGTATGAATGATTATTCAAAACAGCTCTGCAGTGGTTCGATGCTGCTGGTACACATGAAAAATACGAGAGCGGTAGAGATCTGGATAGTCTTGCGGCTTTGTGCGTTTTTTTTGCCTTGATATATATGTTCTGTGTGATCTCTTACCCTTCTTTTTTTCCAGTGTGACACAGAAATCGGGCGTCAAGTCTAACATCAAACCACCTCCACCTCCAGAGACAACTATTCTCGATGTGTATAATTTCGATGAGGTTGTCATGGTACGTTACTGTTTCTGCAAAAAGTACTTTGTTGTAGGTTCAATTTCTGGCATAGGATCCATCTAAAAACGTTTTGGTTTCTTTCACTGTAAGTATCCTTCTGGCGCTGGAAATAATTTACTTCATTCTTATGACTTTTCAGGCCCCTTGGTGCGGTCACTGCAAAAACCTCAAACCCACTTATGAAAAAGGTAAGTGTATGTGAAATTTGGTCACGAGCATCATTGTTATCAAGCCCATAAAGTTGCCCATGCATTCAAGCCGGAGAATAGTGTAAGCGTGCCATCTGTTTCTTGCTCACAGTTGAAGCATTAAACACAAAAAGCAGTGTGTCGTGGCAAACATCGACGCTGACGATGCAAAGAACAAGGACATCGCTAAGAAATATGACGTTAGCAGTTTCCCTACCATCAAGTTCTTTTCTACGGACAACAAGGACGGTATCCCGTATGAAGGCGGCAGGTCCGAAGCTGATTTTATCAATTACCTGAATGAGAAGTGTGGCACTCAAAGGAAAATAGGTGGGGGTTTGAATGACCGAGTAAGTATGAACATCAATCCTCTTTTTTTCGTTGCTGATTTCTACGGTTTTTCCAAGGCTGGGCGTCTTTCATCCATAGATAGCCTTGCCCAAAAATTCATGAGCGCGAGCCATGCCTCTCAACAGGCCATCATTAACGAAGCCCGCACCTTGACAAAGAACTTCCCAGCTGCCGAGCAATACCTGAAGTTCATGGAAAAGGTTGTCAATAAAGGTCACGATTACATCGAGAAGGAGCACAAACGGTCAGCAAACCCTGCCTTATAACGGTTTTTCTTCTTCGCTGACTCGTGCTACCTCTGTAACATTCTTTGGATTTGGATTGATCCTGTTCTAATCGTTGGTTGCAATAGCCTTAGCTCAATTTTGGAGAAGAAAACATTGATGCCTGTCAAACTCGATGAACTCCAGATCAAGGCTAACGTTCTCCGTGCGTTCTTCGATGAACCCAAGGCAGAAGAAGAAGTCAAGGTCGCGAGAGAAGAAGCGGAGCTTTAAGCTTCGCTTGGTCGGTTCCCAAGATTTATAGATTGAGTCGTCCATATTTAATGAATTTCACTCTGTAGCTGACACGTAAGTACGTGGAGCTTTGGGGAATATGTTCGATCAAATCGCTGGTCAAGGATGGTGTACGCCATCTTTTCGTGACCATATCGCAAAATTAAATAGATTGGACGACACTCATGTTGTCGTTATCATTTCCATTGATTTCACCTATGAGAAACTCAATGACGAAGCTGGATCCAGAGAAGACCCTAAGCAGGACTACAAGTTCTTCCTGATTGATAGTTTGAGGACATGCATACCTCCTAGTTTAGTCTGTAAATCACCCAGAAACCGGCAAGATCTTTTGTCCCTTGAGGATTCAAATCCGGAGTTATCCTAAGCGTGATATGGTAAGACCTAAACTATTCCATTCACAGTGGCTTTCACTCAAGTCATCAATCTTCTCAGACTCTGACTAGTGTTTATCAGGAAAGCTCCCTGACTAACGTGCTACTCGTTGTTCATAGCTCTGACCCAGGTGATGATCACAGATATAGCCTACGAATTATACGGGGTAGTTGGGCTTCTCTGTAAACAAAACCCGTGACGCAATGAAGCTCATCAAGAAGGAAACAGGGGGCGCATGATGCATTTGAGTTATAACTTTGGTGTGGGGATCCTTGATCTATAAGTGCTTCTTGTTCTCTTCTCTTTAAGCCAAATCATCTATACGCTTGGGGCATTCCTTTCACTAATCTTTATAAGAATCGAGTCCAATTTGGTAAGTCAATTAAGTACTCAGTCCGAGGTGTGAATTTATAATAGATAAACATGTTTTCTGCCCACCCCAGAGCATGCCACCTTTCACTGACGATGATGTTATCGAACCATTTATCCCACCGCTTTTCGTGGAGGAATCAGAACCAAGTCCTGAAGGACTGGTGGCCCCGACGGGAGCTTCATATTCCTTCGTTCCTCCCCCATTCATGCTACGGCCTTACGAGCATGATCAGCCAGTAATCCCTGACGAGGCTGATTACGAGTCGTTTGATGATGAACCAAGCCCATGTTATATCCTTAAAATGTATCGATTTCGGCCCCGACGTGGGGATTGGAAACACATTTCGTCTAGGGGGTCGTCAAATGCCGATGATGATTCTATGGTCAAGCCCCTCCCATCATCGGTGCGCATCATTACATGGAACGTTGACATTATGGAAAACGTATGGCAAGACCGGATTAATAAGATTCTGCGCCACTTACAGGAGACTATTGATAGCCATGATAAACAAGGAGGGAGCGAAAGACACAGAGGGGATGCAGTTGTCGTTTTGTTCCAGGAGATAACACCAATGATGTTCAGCTTGATACGTACCGACGAATGGGTCCGGCGCACGTTCGCGATAGTCCCTCTAAGCGAGGACAAATGGCCGAGGCAAGCTTGTTGCGGTAACGTAACGCTGGTGTCCAGAGATTTAAAAGTAGTGAAAGCACAGATCGTTCATTTTCGTACGACAGATGCGCAACGGACAGGTCTTCTGGTGTACGTGCAGTTGTCGGCAACTGGAAAAATTGAAGACAAACGAACCATTTGTATTGCCAATGCGCATCTCGAGTCCTTCCCGAGCGGTGAACGTAAAAGAGCCAGACAGTTGGAGGCATTGGCGCAGCTGCTGAAGCTTGATGACGACATCGAGGGAGGGTTAATCGCAGGAGACATGAATCCAGTCGGAAAAATGGACTGTGTCTTAGCATGCAACCTAGGCTTGGATGATGCCTGGCAACGGGGGGACTCTGATCCGGAAGGGTTCACATGGGGATACCAAAGCTCAGACGAAGATAAGAAATATCCACCGGCCAGACTAGATAAAATACTCTACGTCCCGAAACGAAGATACAGGGTCGACGAACCTCAACGCATCGGCATGGGTTTGAAGGTTGTGGTCACGGAGCAGGAACAATATTGGGTTTCTGGCCACTACGGTCTCCTAACAAGCCTCCATATGATTGGATAGCAGCTTGAAGATCACAGACTTAGTATATGAGTAATTTGTGACTGCGCAATACAAAAAAGCCGCGGAAGTGACCGGCTAATCACGTTTTGTTTGTCCAGATAAACAATCCAAAGTCGGCAAATATATAGTGAAGCACGTTTTTTTCTTCCCATATTTTCCACGCTCCCCACTTTCCTCTTCCCGGAATCCACGACCACCATGAAGGCTGTTCTCCTCCCACTCGTTTTTGCTGCTGGTGCTTTTGCTCAAGGGCAACTGACCATTAATACCCCGTGAGTGTTCCCTATTTTACGCGGTTAACCGATTTACACGTCTGCAGCTCCAATGTCGTAGAGTGCCAACCTATCTTACTTACTTGGTCTGGAGGACAAGGTTTGTTATTGCCAGATGTATGTTTATTCACCTACTCATTGATCCCTGTAGCTCCGTACTTTGTGGTTCGTTTTTTTTTTTTTAATCCTAACTGAATCCGCAGTTCTTGATCAAAATTTCTGTGCACTATTGGCAACGACAGAGGTGCGATCTTTTTCATACTATTATATGTGCGTACACTGAATACATAACAGCGTCACTCCCGGTAACGACCCCAATGGTCAGGCTCTCGTGGACTTCGGCCAACAGAATGGAACGTCCGTGAGTTGGCTCGTGAACCAGCAAGCCAGTAAGCTCCAAAATTCGTTGCAGGCTCTTTTGCTCACATTATCTAGATACTCCTCTCGGGCTCACTCTACGCGACAGCACTGGCCAGGTAGCGCAGAGTGCACCCTTCACTGTCAACCCAGGGTGTTCGTGCAATTATAATCTCCCGGTTGATCGAAATTTCTCACGCACATGATAGCCTCATCTAGCTGCCTCACCCAAACTCTTTCCTTCTCTGGTAACACTGGTACTGCCCCTGCTGCGACCAGTCCTACAACTGCTCCAGCTGTTACAAGTGCTTCTACTCCCGCCGGCGCTGTTTCCACTGGTTCCACGACTGCTGCTGCTACTGGGGTCACATCAGGGTTAGCATGAATCGTTTCGAGGGGATGAGCCACTAATGCTTTGTCTAGCACTTCTCGGGCTGCATCTGGTACCTCTGCTGCATCTGCTGCTGCATCATCCGCTGCCACTAGTTCCAGTGCTGCCTCAGCTAACTTCGCCGGTACTAGTACTGCTGGTGTTATCGGTGCCATTTTCGCCGCTTTCTTTGCTTAAACAGCTTACGGTGATGAAAAAATCGTAGTCAGCTGAGTTGTTTCTACCTAGAAGCATCTCAAGTTGACGGATATCATCAGCTGCAGGAGTACTATGGAGGCCTATGACATTTTTACAATTTAATTATCTGAACTTTTGCTTCTGATTTACTTGGATGGTGTGATTTTTTAATCTTGTTGTACGTTTTTGATCCCATGATCTTGATTTCAAGACTGGAAGTCAGTGGAGTTTGTGTTACTATACCCTGAACTGTTCGCACTATCCAGCATTGGGAGTGAAATCACATTCTTAAGTTTGACTTAAGTTTGATGTGTGTGGGTCACAGCAAGGCGGGGTCTGAGACAGTGTGGTTGTCTTGTTTTCAGGTGAAATGCAATTTAAAACAGTCTAGCAAGAATAATTCCAAACATCGGAACAGTGTCGCATCCAGTCAAACACATGGGGTGTAGCAGTTAACTTTACAGCCAAGCCTCGTGGCTGACGACAGTGGCTTGATCCTCAGAGTCTAGACACTCATTCCCCCTTTTAACTCTCGTTCAAGATAGCCTATCATTCAGAATGTCTACCTGGTTCGTCGATGGCATTAAAATGATCAGAAATGATGATATCATCGTCGGGTGAGACTATCGACTTCCTATACATGGCTTTACTAAGGTCTCGGTCTAATATATGTAGGTTTGTTGGTCCAGTAGGAGCTGGAAAGAGTCACGTAAGAAGGTAAAACGATTAGCTGAGAGAGGCTCAACAAGATATAGTTTATAGATCTCCTGACGGGCCAACCCAATCACCGTACAGGACATACTTTGGATGCTACTACTGCCCAGGTGAATGCTGTCCGTGTCAAACATCCGAAATATGGAGACCGAATCGTTCTGGTGGACACTCCTGGCTTTGACGACACTGTCAGGTCACCCACCCAAGTCCTGCGTATGATTCATCGTTGGTTTCAAAAAACGTGAGGCGAACAAGAGAGTTAAACGCCACAGATGGCGCTGAAGGTTATCGTCAGGTATAATAAGAAAGGCATTAAGCTCCATGGAGTTGTTTGTCTACACCGAATTTCAGATAATCGTTTGACGGAACCCTTCAAGAGCCTTTGCATATTCAGGGAATTATGTGGAGATTCTGCATTGACACAAATTGTCCTCGTCTCCACCATGTGGAGCGAGCTCGCGCTTGAGGACGGGATATCAAGAGAAAAGGAGCTGGAGGAGCTTTATTGGAAACCTTTGATTGAGCGAGGCTCAAAGCTCGATCGCCTCAGTAACAATGATCCAGAGAATGCTTGGCGCATCATCGAACAGCTGATACAACGAAATGACTCGCGGGCAATCGCGCAACTGCAAGATGAATTATTGAATCTTGGGTCAAGGCTCCAGGACACGCATGCGGGGAAAATATTGCAAAATTTACTTCAACAAGCTCTTGCGGAACAGAAGAGATGTCTGAAAGAAATAATGTCTCAAAATCAGCGGCCAATGGACCCAGGAGTATTCAAAAAATTGGCTAGGGAATACGCCCGGTGTGAAGATCAAACGAGGAAGGCATTTGAAGAGATACGAAGATCGAAATTTGATCTGGGAGCTCAGATATCTGTCGTCTTCTGCGGCAAGTCGAATCGAGCAGTATATTTTATTCTCAATCGTGAAATTCAAGTAACATATCATATCACAGGCGAGCATTAAGGTTGATTGCACTTAGGTCGATTACGACTGTCTGAATGGCACTTGTTATGACGTTGACAGGATATACGATGTTCCAATACTTTTCAGTATCAGGTTCTTTGGGCGAAACTCATTAAATTGATATGAGCAGGTAGTTTATATGGCGTACGTGGATTTAAGTTCAGTGAGCGTTTTTGAAACACAATACGACAGTCGGGTTCAAACGGGAGCTATAATTTTGTCCTGCTAGTGATAATAATGTCATCTCAATTGAACTTCCCATGAAAGTAAAGAAGACGATGTACCTCTGCGGTGAGGTGCTCGTTGTAACACTAAGCGTACGACTTGCAGATGGGACAGTGCTGCGGGTTGTCCGCGTTGGGTATGATGGATAAACCTATCTAAAACAAATATTTTATTGCAACTGTTGTGTTCCTTCCTGGTCATCATCACATAGATATATGTACTCTCACATTGACAATTATAAATTTCCCTTATCACTTATGTAGATAGAGAATATCCTTCTTTAGGTCCTTGTTCTGTCTTACAAAAATACAGCTCCTCTGTCAACACAAAGCTTTTGGAATTAACATTGTAATTTACTGGCATATAGAGACAAGCAGACTATTTACAGGCATTGGTTTTGAAGATGCATCAACCAATGTTCCAAATCATTTGACAAATTGACAAATCTGTTCCCAAACATAATTTTCTACAATATACTTAATGAACTCATTTAATAAAACATAACCGTTAACCCATGTCAGAATTCCTTCACATGAAAATTGCTATCCAGTTTGACAACAGAAATCACCACCAGGAGTCAGCTTGTCAACTTGTTTTCAGTCACAAGACATCACAATGTAGTAATAATATTCTAGAGATAAAATGTCCAATCTATTTACTAGGCCACACAAATATACCAACTGGCACCTGTGCAAACCAAAATAAAAAGAAGGAACCTTTAGAAGAAAGGATCCCCCGACGACATAAGCCAGTAGTGCAGTAGCAAAGTCATCACGCCCAAGTCTTGCGAGCAGAGGACAAAGGGACTGGGGCTGCAAAAATTAGATAACCAATAATGAGGGCGGTGCCCCCATAATAGTGGTTAAACTATTAAAAACAGATACTACACTTGATCTAAGCCAAAAGGCCAGAGTGGTGAAGATTCTTCAGTATGCACGAAGGGCTTATAAACTCAGCGTGCGCGCACGGACCAGGATCTGATGTTAATCATGTGCAGATACATCAGTATCGACCCTTCATCTCAGAAATTTGCAAATAATTAATTTGGCACACGGTAAATTAATTTCCAGTGACCAGTAACTACTCAACAGTCGTCCAGCTTGACTGTCGCACGGCATAGGAAGCCCTATTTTAGTTTACACCATCTGTCGTTCCTACGGGTTCCCCATGGTCATCGAGTGGCTGAACTTTCACAAAGTTCTGTGTATCCATTAGTTCCTGAGCTAACGAAGTGCGTAAGGGCCGGCAATACATACAGTTTGTATACCGAAAACGGAATTAAATGCATCAGCCTGAGCACCAGAGTTAGGCGGGGTAGCATTGGATGCAGCAGCAGCAGCTTGAGTGCAAAGGTTTTGAGCTGTTTGATCAGCATTGCATGAAGTCCCTAACTGATCACAGATAAACTCTGCATAAACCATAAGCAACGATGTCCAAAGGACAGAATAGATGTACTCACGCGTGATGATGGTGATGCCCTGGGCAGATCCATGATTGAAGGATTCTATTAGACGGAACATAAGAACTAAAACTGGGCCACAACATGTGCATACTCTTATCTGCTGGCTCAAAGCTAGTCTCTTTCCTTCCATCGAAGTTTGCACCAAATATGATCTCAGGAGTTGAACACGATCCCGAGGATGGCGCTGAGGTGGCTGTACTTGGCAAGGAGCTAGTTGTTGGAGCGCTTGGAGCCCCAGTGATGCTGCTCGAGGAGATACTGCTCCCTCCTGTATTTGAAACAATGTTGCCCTGGTTGTCAACCACTGCCACGCTAGTGAAATTCTGTCAGAGATAGGCGAGAGGTATCATTTTAGTTGAAAGATGGCTACAAGCAAGGAAAAAGCTACCGTAGTGATTCCGAAAACCTTATTGAATGCGTCAGCTTGAGCGCCACCAGGTGTTGCCGATGCTGCTGCAGTGCTCGCCGTAGCGCACAGGTCTCGTGCAGCTTGATTTGCTTTGCAGCTGTTAACTTGGGCATCGCAGATGAACTCTAAGGAGACCAGAATGAGAGATAAAATTTGCTAATTTTTAAGTGTAGAAACTGACGGGTGATGATGTTGATATTATCTGCAGACCCATGGTTGTACGATGCTGGGAAATAGTTGAGTATTTTCAATAACAAATCTCTCTAATCACTAACTTTTATCAACAGGTTGGAAACTTGTTTCCCTCCTGCCGTCAAAGCCACCGCCGAACTCAACCTCTGGGGTCGAACAGCTTCCGAAGCTAACACCATCAGCTGCTGGCGAACCAGTTGGAGTAGACGCTCCCGTCTGTTGAGGATTTCCAGCACTAACTGAGATGACATTGGTTATGGTGGCCGCAGGGGGATTGGTAGCTGATACCGTCACAGTAATAGTTGTCGCCTGAACAAATGCATGTTTAACGCTGGCTAAATAAAAGATACGACGAAGAGATAGCTTACATTGCAGGCACTTGCTGTCGCTACGGTTCGAACAGCTGTGCCTGTCGATGTTGGTTCTTCAGCGTCGATAGCGCCAGAACTGTGATATTTGCTGTTTAGGTCCAATGCTATGCTAGAAATGCTCTGTTGGGTTTACGCACCTAGGGGAGCCGTTGTTGGTTCCATTACCACTGCTAACATTATTTCCACTACCAAACGGGAAAGTATTTGGTTGTTCACCCTTTCGGACGCTCTTGCCTGTGGCAGGATCAAAGAAAATGTCTGGGTCATTGGCAGGGTCTTGAGCTTGTATAAGGCTAATCAACTCCAAATTATTTGGTGCCTTCTGACAAAATACAGAGTTACGAAAGATTGGCGGATTCGTAGTGAAGTCCTGATTCAAAAGATAAGTGTCCGCTTATTGTACATCACAAGTTCAGAACATACAGGCGGGGTATTTTTCTCGGATTTACGGTACTCCTGAGCGATCGCAATCATATTAGCTTGCGTAGTAGCATCAAACTGTCGGGCAGCATCTGTACCACAATTAATGAGGCTCCTGCATAAATCGAAGCAGTTGATTTTTTTTTTACCAATTATTGCATCTGCCATATCTTGTTGGCTGCACTCGGGCTGAGCGGCGAGCAGCGGAGCTACCGCCTGACCTGCCAGATTGCCGCAGACTTGTCCCGGACAAGCATCTCGCAGTTTCTGCAGGACAGCCGGCTGTTCCTGACCAAAACGTCGAGGGTACAAGTAAATGGGCCGGTTATCTCTCTCGAGCCACCTTTCACGCCCAAGTGCCTGTTTCGTTGACAATATGAATGAGAAGAGAATACAACCAAACAATGACCTTGGAAGCATGTTCGACCAAAGGAAAGAAATATCAATGAGCCCGCTCTGGTCAACAGAGATACTTCAGGTTCAGAAAGTGACAGAGAAGGAGGACAGCCGTCAAGGCCAGGAAGGAGGGGATAAGTAATGGAGAACGCACAATTGTGCGGAGCTCTATTTATCCTTTGCAAACTGTCGTGAACAAGTCAAGGTCGTATTTAGACCATGATCTTGGTTACTTTGCCTACAGTACCTGAATTATAAGCATCAAGACCGGAAAAGAATTGACTTAACGCAGCTCCAGGATACCAGTGTCCAAGATAATTCTGCCAGGGTTTTCCCGAAATCATCCATAGCATTCACAGCTATCAGTTTCCCAGTTGGTGGAAAATTCATGCTTGAAGTCGAAAGAGGCGTATTGGGGCGCACAGTGGGTCGTGGTTACTGTGTGATCAATCCGTTAATAACACAACACTTTGTCTGTTTGGCACGTCAGTGGATACTGAACAAGCCTTCTGGGAAATCAAAGTAGAATCTCCACGCCAGATAGATTCCGTTGACTGAATGTACGAGTGCTTACTATGGTAGGCAGGGCACAAGGTTGAATGCGATATTCGTCGTGAGGCTGATAAGATAAACGGAATGCTTAGGCGCCATCCAAAGGCCCTGGTTACCAGGAATCCCATTCACGTATTGGAATCCCATTCACGTATTGTATTCTCTTAACAACATACACAAAACAAAAGAGATCATGAGAAAGGCACCATTGGACGAAGAAACTTGTGGCATTCGGCTCAGATCGGCGCGGGAGCCATGGATATGAGGGTTTGACATTGGACGCATCGTAATCTTGTCGTTCCTAATGTGTGAGAAACGCTTTGGTCTTGATGTATGATGAAGAAAAACAGGAGCCTGGCCTTGGTTCAATCACTCATCGGCATATGCCGGGGCATTTCTTAGGAGGCGCAATTTTTGGCACATAAGATTTTAGGATGCTGTTCAACTAGACTGCCCATTACTTAGATGATAGAGTCACGGATGAAGAAAAGAAAGATGACTTCTCCGTTGCCCACGCAAATAGAAATCTACATGCAGCAACACGACTACCGCATTTCGACAAAAAACAGATCGTCGTGTGTTTACTCCAAGTGCATTATCTCCCATTCCTGATTTAGTGGTGTTCAGCGTGATGCTCATCCCCTTGGAAGTCAATGACATAGACTTCCAACATTCAACATCAGTATACAAGATACGAACCCTGAAGCGGAAACTCACCTGAACCACACTCTTTGCACCGGCCTTGTTTATCTTTGTGGAGGTTGAACCAGATAACATCATGAGAATCCGCAGGAACACCAGTGCAGCCAATGATGCGTTCTACGTCCTATCAAGCGCAGAATCAGGTCAACATACTATCCTACAGAAATGGAAATAAGCACGCACATAAGAGGGAACGAGGACGGGGTTAGCCTTGGTGCCAATCCTACTTGAATCTAATGGTTCCTCATCGAAGACATTGATACCTTGTGTCTCTCCAAGAAGCTGCAAGCGTTCTAAACCTGTTGACTGGTCGAGGTCGGTGGGGACAGTTCCAGGTTTAGCACCGGGACCATAAAGTTCAGGTGGAGGAGGGCCGCCAGAGAAGACACGGGATGTAGTAGAAAATGCGCGAGAGGCTTGTCGCCTGTTGGATGTGCGAACTGCGAGAGCTACGGGGCGGGCTACACGTAGGGCAGTTCTGAACATGGCAGAATATTATGTACGAAATACAAAAATGTCACCGCGAAAACGAGAGTCACGCAGTGACGCTTTCGCGGAATCCCGAACTAGCTGATACCTGTGTTTTTTTCATGGACGTCATACAATATCGTACAAGCAAACCACACATGTTAAGAATGAAAGAAATCATAGGTATGATTAAATTTGTTTTTCAGCCTCTGGACAGATAGACCCACTGGAACGTCCCCGAGTCTCTGTCATACCAAGGCGACGCTGGATCTCATGCTGACGCTCAATATCTGTTTGCGCGAGACGTGTAGAATCACCAAAGACTTCATCCATCTCTTCCAAGCTCAAACCCTTGGTTTCAGGGACCTGGAAATCATGATAAGAGATCCCATTGTCTTCTTATTCAGCTCAAATACTCACAAAAAATATGACAAAGAGACCACCCAGAAGGGAGAACACCTGTTGTGAGCAGTCAGTCCAGATGCAGAGATCAAAGATGTGAATTACACATACGCCGAAGATGATGAACGTTCCGAACCTGAGATGCTTCATCATACTGGGCATAACTTGACCAACTGATGAAGAGATAGAGGATTTTGATTATTTATTGAGGGGGATGAGTCTCCAAACACTTACTGATGAAATTATTCATCTACGAGTCAGATAGAAATGCTGATTAGCGCAAGATCGTTAGCCCAAAACAAAGTAACTGACCCAGGTGGCGGAGGCCGCAATTGAGAGGCCTTTTCCACGTACACTCAGGGGCCAAATCTAAGTCAGACGTCCGAGACGATGCAAAAACGTCTGTGCTTGGTACACATACCTCAGAAATGACAACCCAAGAGCATGGGGCCCAACTATACCCAAAGCCAATGGCAAACACCCAAATGAGAGTACACGCAGCCCAACCAGCAGCTATAATGCACTTAGTACATGGCCACCTCTGATAGATTTACCTATCAACCTACCCCGATGACTGCAGAGAAAGAAACATCAATTGTTTATATTGACCAGGGAGAATATCCGCTCACGAGGTCCAGCTATCTTCATACAAACCACTCAAGATTGCAACTATGATGTGGCATCTACCTGTAAACGATACGCTCAAGGCTTTATAGCAATTCAAACTCACATTCCCATCAAGAAGGCGCCAGAGATAAGAACAGGTCTGCGGCCAAGTTGATCTATTGCAAAAACAGCAGGAATTATGGCCAAAAGCATTCTGATCGATTGGTTGAATATTCCAAATCATTTACCACAAAAGTAAACTCACGCGATACCAACGACACCAGTCGCAAGGAGCGAAACAGTACTCCCTGTAAGACCTAGACTCTGGAAGATCATCGGTGCATAGTACAAGATTGCGTTGATACCAGCTGGGGAAATCGATAAACATGCGGTCGTTACAGGGGCTTCGAATGAACTCACTCCATTGCTGGAAGAACATAGTTCTACGGCAAGTGTTTGGTTTTAATTCTCTTGTCCCATTCAGAACGTAACACTTACAAAGATCCAACAGCAACTCGATAGAGTAGATCTGAAACGTCATATAAGATCTCCTCAGAATCTGAGGATATCAAGACTCACGCCTCTCGCGAATAAGACTGAGGTACCCACACAATCCAAGCTTGAGATTTGAGGACCAAGAGCCGTCTTGATAGTCAGGAAATCGCTGCTCCGATACCTCCTTTTCAAATAGGCGCTGAGCCCTTATTTCTCTGGAAAAGTACCATCAATCTGCATCACGCGAAAAATGGAATATTACAGGCGTACAGAAACTCTAACCGAATGAGATCGGTATCCGGGGATAAGCCGCGCATCTCGCTCAAAACGGCGAGCGCCTCGTTATCACGACCTTGATTCACTAGCCATCTATGAATAGAATGATCATAAAGCACAATTCCAGCCCCTATATACGAAGAACTCACCGAGGTGAGAATGGCATGAACAGAATTCCGACTCCAAGAATGACAGCAGGAACAAGTTGCAAGGCAAGAGGCAGCCTCCAGGCAGCTTCATGTTGACCTGCTCCAGATCCTCCAATGAAATTTGCACCTTTTCAGTGCACTGTTATATTAGTACCCTGTGCTTCATAAACTAAATGACTTACCATAATCAATCCAGAAAGATATCATGATGCCGAATGTGATAGCAAGCGGTTGAAGAGCGACGAGACTTCCTCGCACCTCGGGAGGAGCAATCTCGGCATTGTAGAGTGGGACAACCATGCTGAGTGAACCAACACCCATACCCGTGACAAATCGACCTGAGAATCAGGTCAGCAATGTGGGAACATTGAAAGTCGATTATTCACCTCCATAGATAGACGGCGGTCCCTTAGCGGAGGTCTGAACAATGACTCCAATACAAAACACGCAAGCAGCTGTCAGTGCATTATTGAATACTCAGGAGCATAGGGGTGAGAAAATGACACACCTAAAACGATGGTATATCTTCGTGAAAACCTGTCAGCAAAGTAGGCTTGAGGCGGTCAACTACCAGTCGGCGACGAGTGATTGGTGACTGAAAGTTCACCAGTTACAAGGACACCAAACCACGCTCCGAGTTCGAGAATAGATACTAGCCAGCCCTGCTTCCCAGGGTCATCTACGGCTGACGCCATACGGTCCTTGAAGGAGTGCATACTGGTGAAGTAGTAAGTCCGATTTTCACCAGGTCAATGATTGGCTTACACTAGTACACTGGAGAAGACACCCTGGGCCACGTTAGTCCATGAGATCCTAGATAATGTTGTTTAACTTGCTTGGTTATAACCTGGCAGCAGATTGCAAAGGCATCAGAGAAAAAAAAAGTATGAAGATGAGAAACCACACCATAAAGCCTAGATATAGTCAGCACGCATCTCACTAATGGAGAAGTTGGAGAGCCCACTTACAATCCTCCTAATGACGCAAAAATGGCAATTGAAAAAATTCTGCGATTTTGAACAAGACCAGCCTAAATTAGCATTAGCCGAAAGCATCTAGCTGGATCTATCACAACGCGCCCATCCAAATGCTCCAGCAAGGGCTCTACGCCGTACAGCGGTAAGATTCGAGTCGGTTCCCACAGCTCCTCCAGCCATCGGGTGTAAACTGAGGGAGAAGTTATGACTGTCATCTTATACCCACATGTCCTCCTGTGTCGGAAATTTTATTTTGGGTGTGTGAAAACTGCTGAGTTCTCGTTTCAAAAAATGTCAAAATAGTGATTGATTGATACGCTGGGCTGGTGGATCAATCCAGAACCACCTGGATTACCAGATATTTTTTAACTCAACAATTTATTACGCGGTGTACGAACACAGTCCGCGGTATTACCAAATAATTATTATGATTAAAATGATGTCATCGATTTTTGATTTGAACATCAAAACACGACTTGTAATACTTTGATTTTGATTCGGTGATTGAACATGTCGATAGTCAATTTGAGTGGAGGACTAAAAATGTGCATGCATGAACCTGATGAGAAATTCAGGCATTGATTGCCAAATAAGTTATAGAGAGAAGTGACTAGGGAGCAACTAAAGACAAAACTGTCGTCACGGAAAACTACATGATGAACAGAGCACAGGGGACGTAGATTCGGAGGCAGTCACCAGGATTCGAACTCATATAGAAGAGGGCGAGAGGAAGTCCAAGGCTGTAGAAAAACAAATATCACAGCTTCGGGTACAAGTAGAAATTTTGGATAAGATGAGGGTGTACAACTCGAGTTTCTACATGCCTACTTTGCTCCCATATGCAGTCTCCACCTTGTCTCCCAGTGGCTCACAATGTCATCATGTGTAATCGAGAGGCACATTTGTATTGACTTTCAAGAGATAAGTGTAGATGACACATTAACCTTGCAGGAACTTCAGCCATCAGCCGTATCAACTGATGAGCTCTGCCCGTGTGCAAACTCTAACGCGCTCATCTGCATTGTTTGGTTCCAAGATGATTCATGGCTTGTGGCTACGGCAGCCTCCCGTAGGTTTATGATCAGACGACTCGCCTTTCATATAGTATCAGTTAAGCCCGAGATATGTAAACAAATAGCTTACAGAGTATGAATATACCACTGTCAACCACCTAATGGGCCGCTTAGCAACGTGGTTTCCTCTTCGCAGATTACTAGTCCGCACTTACACTAACGGAACCTCCTGTATTGGCCCTTTCACAGCGGAGTTGAAAACAGTTGATACAAGCAAAGCGACTGAGAAATATTGGCCCAGGATGGATGGTGTTATTTTAGGAATAGACGTACCTGCAATTCTTCAAAACGCTGAGCAGTCAAGACAGACCATCATAGAGAATAACGACATACAGGAAGAAATATACTGTGCCATCTCGTACGAAGGCCATCAAGAGGGGTGAAAAGCTTTTATGGAACTGATATCGTGGGGCCAGTCTCCCGCTAGTCTTTGCGGTGCGCAAGAATTTCCGGATAGTCATCCCAAAGAAAATGACTTTTTAGGTGATGAGTATCACTGTCACCGAAATCAAAGACCTATCATAATCATACCTGCTATACAGAACGTAGGGATCCTTCCAAGGAAAAAACGACATACAGTGGTATTTCCTTTTGTTGAGATAGCCACTCACCACGATATCAAGAAGATATTATTTGGACTCGTTTGAAATACACAACCTGGATATGGGAACGACGGGTTTGGTGGTACAACCCGTTCAGTAACGTGCATCCGGACCGTGACATATAATTCCAGCTATCGGCGAAAAATAATGTTTCAAAGGCTCAGTGCCACTGGACAACTGGGGTAGCTCACCACAAACTCGACTATATATCATAGACAGTCATTAGCAACCCCATAAGTTAATGATTATCAAGTGTCAAGCACACCAAAGACGGCAAAAATCAAAAAACACAACACTGAGGAAGTTGAGCGTTCCGATTGGCGCAAGTTTACAGAACAAGACGCACCACGAGTGCTGGATTTATATAATGCATAGAGGCGAAGTATCAGAATGATGTTAATAACCGTCGTGAAGATGATCAACCCGGCGCTGGTGCAAATTGGTTGAGCATGGTTGTATCTAGTTGAGGGAGGCCTTACACAGATGATAAATACAGGTAGGCTTTACACCTGGAACAATTTTCTGAAATTGGCCTTCAAGATCTGGAGTATGACTTACGCCTAGTCCCTCATCAATAATGCACGGACACATATACAAAGAAACTGTTAGCTCACATTGACAGACAGGCCGACTTGTGTTGACACTGCAATATTCACACATCTTGAGTAAGGTACGGTTGCATTGAGGAAGTTTGCTAACTATAAAACGTACTTATACTTATAACGCTAAAATCGAATGGGTTGTCGTCAGTTCATATATCTGATCTCAAAGCATGTGGTACAAACCCGACGTGGATAAGACCATAATAACGAGCGAATATGTACAGTACTTTGGGGAGCGACCATTTAGTACTGACCCATTTGAGCGTTGTACGGCATGTTCAGAACAGGAGCGTTACCTCCATATGTACTTATACTGCCAAAAATCAATTAGATGGGCACCATCAACCAGTATAGGAGTTTTACCTACTTCACGGGACATATCCAAGAGGACATCGTATGCAAGGACAGTAAAAGCAGCAACTGCAGAGGATGTTACTGCCTTCAGATCAACCAAAAAATAGGGAAAACTCAATATCAGCGTAAGTCGTAGTACGCTTTTCAGATATAGCAGTACGCATCGCAGCTAGCTGAATTTCTAGTGCAGAATCCGACATGAGTGTCTTGGAATGAAGCTTGACCTACATGTCCCCTTCATTATATTAGGTCCCTCCGAACCGCATTACATACGAGGACTGTGCTTCTGAGCATGAATAAGCCGAAGTCAATACGTTAGGGTGGTGAATCCGATCATTTCTATCGTTGATAATCAAGGGGCTCCGCGGTCTTCCGAATTCTTGTGGCGCACCAAGTGTCTGGAGAAAGTTTAAATTACACGGCGCACTATCGCAGCACGTCACATCATAAGCAACTTGCATTTTGTGGTGTTGAATTGGGACCAGAAGGCAATGATAAATTTAGACGAGATGAATGTCAATCTCAGTACTGATTGACCTATCATTTACCCTGATCGTGCAGACCCAGAGAGGAATTCATATTTATTGGATCGTTTGTTTGATTAATGTTACTGAAGTTTGAACAATTTCTCATTACAAGAGATAAAGGGAAGAGCTGTAGGGACACGGAACTAGCGTAACGTGTTGTGTGAGAAAGTGCTATATTTGTATAGGGCAACAAGAAACAGGGCAAGATATATACTAATGACTATCATCTAGGCTTCTGTGGCCTGCCAAATTCGTTTCAAATTAGGTGTAAATATAGTAGGTGGAGTAGACAGGTCTTCTGTAGGGTTGGTGATGGGGTCAAACCGAGATGAGTGGATCAAAGCGCGGCATTTTGGCACAGGCCACTCTGATAGTGTATCTCTAGTCAAGGGATTTCCATGTACTGCAAGAGAAGACCCTTCACTAAAGGCCCACTCATCCCAGAAACTCCTGTTCTTTCACAGGGCTCTTACCTATTTCATTCTTGTCATGTAGAGCCATCATTTGACTCTGAACACTTCGCTCGCCCTTTCACTCCTCACAGATGATCATATAGTCATCTATCTGATTATCTGCATAACGGCAGTCTACTATACACTCGTTACAAGTGTCCGTCAGCCCCAATCCTTGATTGATGCCTCTATGATGGGTTCCATGGGTTGGAAGTGGATTTTGCCCATCCGCTCACTTTTTACAGAGAAATACAGGTGCAGGTGATTTTCGTTTTACTGATTCTCAAACGCTGAAGCAGTGATCGTCCAAAATCAATCCGTTTTCAAATTTGGGATTTTTGGCAAGACGATTGTGCTCATCTCCTCTCCTACCCAATTTTCTCAGAGGTTTCTCTGGAGCATTTGAAGCTATGGTCACCAGAGACAGTGCTCATCTCTTGAGTATCATCGACATGAGCGACGATTTGATTTTGCCTGTATATACAGCCTTCAAAGAGAAATCCGATGTTCCAGAGTCCTGATGTCATCCAATCTCGACCTTCTAAGTGAATGAAATTTATCTCGAGCTTTAGTCAGGATATATAACGTAACTTCCACGGCTTTGCCAATTTCCCCTTTCACACCTTTGACGACTCCATTACCTCTGATCATGGCTCTTCCCTCATCTCACACTATCTGGGTTTACTCTCAAGAACCGCTCGCGACGCCCTATACGCAGCTTGGAACTGTCATATCATTGGACCCTGGATCCCTAAGGTGGACAGATACCTGGAGAGTGTTGTCGATGTGATCATATATCACAAGGCCGACCTGACTCATGAAAAAATTCCCCGGTTGATGGGTCGGGGTCATGCGTTGCCTTTTGGCCGACAGGGATACGTACACTAATGCCTGTCTGGAGATTCACATACGATTCACGCACTCGTCAATGAATTTCCTCACGTCCAAGACACTCCCAAATTGATCCGAGAGCTCTCAAAGGTTCATTTCTTGATCCAATTCGTTTATTCGGGAAGTCATACGCATGAAGACAACTAGTGGCTCTACCAGGATTGCAACAAGAGACGCAGTAATTCTTGTGTTTCATGGAGGAGGTGCCATAGCGTGCATTGGCTGCTGTCTGTGAAACAGAGAATGGATATGAGATAACAGAAATTCAGTTCAACTTTGTCAGATGAAAATCCGACACACCCTAGGCTTGAAAAACCCCTAGACTATATGGGCAGTCTGCACCCGTTTTGCCCAGGTTAAGCTTGATATAATGAATCAGCTCCGTTGACAGTTGAAACATGTATAGGGAGCCTGTCCTAGGATTACTGACCACCAAAAGTCCAAGACAAGTCAACTTTACTTCTAGAAGGAAGGATACCTTATGCCGGATGACGAAGACGATGAAGTCGAAGCCGAACAAGACCGAATGCCTCTCCTCACACTAATGATTCTGCCTTCTTAGAGCATGTCCAAGACGGTTGTACCTCATATTCAAAGATTTCTCAGAGACGCCCTCAACTCGATCCAAAGTTCAAAAATGGATGACGTAAAGAGCTGGCTAGAAAGAATCGCAGTGATCTTGCTAGTGCCCAACGCTAGTTTGATGTCACTATGACCGTAGATGAGCGAAGGTTCAGTCGATGACTGATCATGAAATACATAAACGAGTTTGAGGTCAAGTCGGATCAGATAGAAGGGATCAAGGTATGTTCAGATTCTAATGATAGGTTATTACGATTTGGAGCAAAGGGATACCAAATCTATGCAAACTGCCAAGGGCAAACGCTCCGATGACCGATCAAAGAAAAAGACCAAGACAAACAAGAAGCCCGGCAAACAATGAGCGCGCTATCCTTCTATCACTTCCTTCACATATGATGTAGCTACATGGCCCATTCACGAGGAAAATACGCCTCGAAACGCTGAAGAAGTCTAAAATCTAAGATCCAGATAGACGAAACTGAGTATATTATTGTAGTAAGAATAAACGGTATACGCACCTAAGATCCAGATAGATGGAACCGGTACTTAGGGCTACAAAATGCGCGACTTGGATATAGAATGAAAAGCTCCAACGTCTCCGAGCATTTGTCGCTTCGCAGAAATGATAGATAAGAAATGAGATCGAAAATTCAGAGTAAGTAAGACAAGCAGATGTTGCGACGCAGTTCTAGGGGCCTCTGATAGATCGTTCCTAATGAATTTTGGTCCATCAACCTAAATCTCCTTCTCCTTCTCCTTCACCATAACGAAATGGTCACCAATCTGCCCTTCACGCCACATGTTGACTGCAATAACTGCTGCACCCGGACCAAGGAGGGGAATAGCAATTAGATACCACAGGAGAATCAGTGGGATCTCAATGACGTCTGAGACAAACCACAGTTGCGCAATGCCTGTTGAAAGCAGGGCAAAGGTGAGGTCCCATTTCAGGAAGTCGTGAACCTGAACAGGAGTAGGAGCACCAACTAGGGGTGTTATGGATGGTATATAAAGGGCTTTGAGGGCTTCCAAGTCTGACCATCGAGACCATAATTCGACCAAGTAAAACAGGGATGCCCCGATCAGGGATACGAAGTAGAAAAACTGAATAACATCGAATCCAGACTCAGCATGGCCTGGTCGCTTGATGGTGAGATATAAAAAGGTAGCCACAGCCATGTATATGGGAAATGGCTGCCAGATGGCAGTGGAGATGGGATTTTGAAGTATTACCATATAGATAGAAGGGATGCCAGCTCCAACTATTAGTCCAAATAAGATGGCTTGGGCATGAACCTTGGTGATAGACGTAGCAGAGTCGAACCTCGCACGACCACCACTGAGAAAGAAAACGAGATAGTAGAGGGGCATGGTTGCTCCTATACTACAAACTTGGCCGAGGAGACCAACGACGGCAGGAAATACTATGCCCATTCTGCGGCCAATGCGAAAACCTTCAACTGCAGGGATGATGTAGAAGATGGATCCGGTAGTGAAGAAGTAGTTGAGGTGTATGAAGGGGTCTCCTGAGGTCATTGCTCCATGGAAGAACGCGACAAGGCCGCAGAGCCTCTTATCCACCAATGGAATGCCGGTGTATGGAAGTGAGTATGGACCTTGCTCTGATTTGCATTCGGCAGTAACAATAGATGCTAGCCCAGAAACCAAGAGGTTTCCGAATATAAATTTGCAAGCATAATAGGTGAGAGTGCCGAAAACAAACAGTGGTAGGACAGTATCTATTGACTGGCTTCAAGAAGTGTACCACAAGAAATTCTGGAAGTGGATATTACCTCGCAGGATATTACGTGTCATGTTGGCTTTGAGTTACCGGTGGTCAGGCGCTCCTTGAATCAATGTGAACATTGGTCTAATTTTTCCCACAGTTTTGTGGGGGAGAAATGGAGGGTAAGTACAGAGAGCCCCGAGCTCTCACATTCGCTTCCTTTCATCAAGTCGACTTCACCTCATCGTACCACCGATCGACCAGACTAGCTTAACACCTAGCTCCCATCAACAATCATCTTCAGCTTGACACCTCAAAATATCCATTC
>Ga0153942_1000088_pt1 | contig 30108 bp, 36 predicted proteins | sample TSNJ026MetaG_FD_104731 | JGI IMG/M metagenome (GOLD analysis project Ga0153942, IMG submission 104731) | Attine ant fungus gardens microbial communities from New Jersey, USA - TSNJ026 MetaG | ecosystem: Host-associated > Fungi > Mycelium > Unclassified | place: USA: New Jersey, Brendan T. Byrne... | reverse complement strand
CTTTCTCCCAAAACTTTCGATCCTCCTGACAATGATTCTCCCAAGATGATTGTCACTCCTGTATTACCCCCAGTGAACCCCGAACAGAAGCCCTCTTCATGCGAAAGCAGCCAAGATACGCCCCGACCTGATCCAGTCTCCAATGAAAAAACTTCTCTAGCAACACCCACTTTGCGTTCCGTCAAAAGTCTCTTGACGCGTAAACTATCCATAAACTCCCCGAACACTATCTCTTCCCCTGAACCTCGCAAAAAAGTGCTCCTTAAAGTAACCGCCTTTGATCACACTTATATCTGTTACTGATTTTCCTTTTGTTATGTAGGACACTCTTAAAGCCCCAAAGTCGAGCACCGGTAGTTCCCCTCGTGTGCAACAACAACGCGCAGGCACTCTTTGTCGGACACCTCCTGCGGTATCACCATCGGATCTTGCGAGTCCTCCCAAACGACCGTCGGCACTACGACAACCATCCCAGCACCAAAAGTCAAACATACCCCGGTTTCGTGCTCGCTTTGCTCTTGATGTAGCTCAACAAGCAAGTTCGGATTCTTCAGACATCGAGCGCCAATACGAGCTGGCACGCGTCCAGCAGCGCAGACTCACAGTGATAAATACGAACGATCCAGTTTCATCGAGTTCCGAAAGTACTCGTGAACACTACCCAACTCCTGCCTTACCTCGTCCTGGCGTTGGCCTCGGTCTCGATTGCCACTTTCCATCGCCTAGATCACCCTGTCCAGAAGTTGGCTCATATTCTGAGTCAGATAGGTCTATTCACTCCTCTGTCACCTCATCCTCGTCATCCAATTCTCAGTATTCCACCAGTTCCGAAGATCAAGAGTCATCATGTGAAACTAAGGTGCTTGAAGAGAAACAACAGAAACAAGAATTGCCCAGACCTCTCGAAGAGAACCGATCACATTGTCATGTAACACGCTCAAATGAGGGCAGTAGGTATGTAGTTGGTAGAGATGCGTCTTACAGCACTCCCCGGGAGCTAGAAGCATTTCGCAAAAATTCCAACTTTACCCATACATCTGGTAGTGTCCGTTCACCAGCCTCTCTTACTCGTCCACAACCCTCTGGTAATATCCTGGCTAAATCAAATGAATTGACTCCGAAAGAACGATATCCTCATGTTATGCCTGGCTCTCTTCCTATCCCATCTTCAGGTGTTCTGCAGGCAACTCGTCGAGGTTAATATCTCCTAATTTTATCATATCCACACTGATTAATGGAACAGACGAAAGTACGAAGCGTGTCAAGGGGAAGATCGGAAGCGCTATTGCCCGACTGGCTCGCCGATCGCTTATGGTTGCAGCACGAGAGAGGGAAGCCTTTGGGCTAAGACCCTCAGACTCAGAGGAGTATCATCAGCAATTTGAGAACATTCGCCAGAATCCACCTTGTGAAGATCATCTGCTAGAGAATTCTGCCGCTCGTGTATCTGGGATATCGGAGGATACTTTCAGCCGTGGGGCATCGCATTTATTTCAAGCTATTGAAGCAAAGCAACAACCTCCATCACGTTACTCTACGATCAGAAGCGATGGTAACGTTATTAGAGAACCGGTCAGTATACCAAAGTCTTGTCAAGCCACTTGAATGCCTCGTTTATTTGTTTTTGGTTAGCGGCGGTCTAACGAGTTTCAATCTCAAGATCATTCTTCAACAAGGGAATCCTCTTTTTCATCATCTTCTCAGTTCAATGATGGGACTTTGGAAGACCTATCACATTTACGCGCCATTCTAGATCAACTTTCGAGGACAGAAGAGGACTTTGTCGCTACCATGCGACAATGCATCCAACTCTATGTCCTACCTCTACGTATAAATGGGAGTAAAGCATGGATTTCTGGTGTTCCTCCTCAGGTTTCTCGGTTCTTAGATTGGTTTGAAGACATTCTGCACTTGCATGAACGAGTTCTAGTTCTATTGCATGAACCTCGGCAAAAAATGTTGAGGGAGATGATTCAATTCCTTCCGAAGTTCGAAATATATCAGCCTTACCTTGTATGTGTTGGAGACTTCACTCAACGGCTCCGGCATTTGACCCACAAAGGAGACGATTTCGGCCACTTCGTCTCTCTGCAGGACAAACAAATCAGGAAATCTGGGTGGTCATTGTTGAAGTACATCAACGAGCCAGAAAAGCGGCTACAGAAGTATCTGGAGTTATTCTCGGTACACATGACTCTCTGCAATACGACGCTGGCTGATCATTTTCGTCCTTTGTAGGCGCTGCACATGTCGACGGTACCCCGGGATTACCTTTTTCTGACAATCTTCAGCCTTCTACGTACACTGGAACTAATCACTGATACGATGAAGACTGTAAAACAAGAAGAAGAGCGCTACAGATATCTTTGTTCCCTTCTGAATCGGTTTCAGGGCTCGCATTCACTTAACTGCTTGGCTGATCGGAAACGCACTCTTCTTTGGCACGGCTCTGTGATGCTGCACATGGATAACAAGACTACTCGTCATGATCATGATGTTTCACAAGCTTTTAAGACTCAGAGGTTATCGAAAGCAATCACTACTTGGGATTCCCATCGTAGCGCAGGACCCTCCTATGATCAAGATTTACGAGAGAGTTTCACTTCGCTCGATACAGCTTCAGATTATTCTGGCTCAACTAGCGCTTCTCAGGATGACTCTTCTTTGTCTCTGCGGGATCCCTCTAATGCTTCTGTTCTCGTGTTTGCCGCGATTTTGTCTGATGTTGTTCTTTTTGGGGAGTGTTCTCCTGGTTCTGGCGACTCTTATAAGTTGATTGAAGAGATTGGAATGATTCGGGTTTTCTCGATTCAAAATACTGGTAAGATTAAGTTCAGCGATGCAGAAAGTCGCTATTGAAGACCGATAAATAGATTCTTCAAGTGCCTTTCTCCAAGTGATACCTATTGACTCTGTTGACACTGCGCCAAATGAGGTGGGTCTTATCAAAGGGCTATTTTTGTCATTATCACCCTCGACTACGAATGTATCCTCGGATCAAGAACTTGATCAAGACATGTTTACTGCTTTGAGAAGCTCAGCCGAGCACACAAGGCAGATCTGGTGTCGCCCGTGGAAGATGGGCAAGGCTATGGATGAAGATGATACTTTGCGAACTCTCAGCTCTCTTGTTGGTTCTGGTCTGCCCTTGCCCAAGAGCCCCTCTGGTTGTCTTCTCGAGATTGGTCCGGATGCCGATGATACGTTGAGTCAAGAACGAGAAGAGCGGGGATGGTGGTCCCTGCGTTTCCATCAGGTCATGTCTGCCAAACGTCGGATGAATTTAGATACTGTGTAAGCTTGAATGTTCCTTTTTCCACATATAGTTTATTTTGGATGTGTAATATCATTTCATTTATCGGTTCGTGGATACAACGTAGTTGAGAGAGCCTTGAAGTACTAAACCTCTTCAGATTTGAGTCGCACTTTTGGAATATGAGCTGCACACGACGGTTTCAGTGACTGGATTGAATACCTCACCTTTAGCCCTGGTGCATCACCTAGAATCCATGTTACTCGTGGGAAGATTATGTGAGCTAGTTGTACTAGAGGGTTTTGTCATTCTGTAAGTGTAAGACTGAGTTAAGAAGACGATCTACAGGAAATTGATATGATACACAGGCTCAGAATCTGTTCAGGTGTTTCTGGCTAACATTTTGTTTGGCGCCGAAAACGTGATCAAAGTGAGGACATGGTTCCATCGCGCCCAGTATCGGTATCTAAAGAAGAGAGTAACCAATCAGGAACAGCCACGTCAGCCTCTGCGCATGGTTGAGTATCAATCATAGGATTTAGTATAAATATCCGCTCGGGAGACCTTGTGAGCCGCTTTTTGATCACACTGTCATTTTTTACGTGTATTCTCTCACACAAGAGGTTTGGCAATCTCCGAAGTAGAAAGACCACGTGGATTACACGCTTTTCTAAAGATAGCACAATCTAAATAGCAATAGCTGATTACATCGATGATCTCTCTCAACAGGTTCTTGTCTTCGTTCCACATTCTTACTCCTCTGCCAGACTTTTTCGTCCTGGAACATACAGATCAGATAGTCTAAGAGGGATCACCGACGAGATCCGCGTCGTGTCGCGGGCAACTGCGGAGGATTGGTTCCACGATATCTGTGGAATCTAGCTGACTGGTACATCTCGCTTTGGATGCCAAGATTGCAGACGTGGTGTTGGATAAATCGCAACTCTTTGTTGTTCTTCGATCTGTTGTAAGTACAAAAAAATGCGTCATCATCGATAGATAAAGCTGATACTGGTATGTGATCAGGCGTACATACCTCGTTGGTTTCCACGACGGCATCTAGGGTACACGCCATGTCACTCTGGGATCTCCACCATGCCTTCCCTTTTCCTACTGAACTTCTCTCTGAAATCTTCCTTCACTTAATCGCATCGCAGCCCTCTTCCTCTCCGACATCCACCAATACCATCCACCTTCCTCTACTCGTATCTCACGTCTGTTTGCATTGGAGGACAGCAGCCCTTGCAACGCCTCGTTTATGGGCTCGGCTTTTCATCCAGCTCAGTATTTCAAGGGCAGAATCTCAGGCGGCGCTAGTTCGCACTTGGATGGAGCGATCTGGCGGGTGTCCGCTGACTGTTTATGTGTTTTGGGAGGATCCTCCCTTTTCCAGCAGTCACCCTGTTTTGGATTGTCTGCTGCAACACTCTACTAGGTGGAAGGAAATGTTCTTCTATCTACCATTCCATGTGTTTCGTCGCTTTAGCAAGGTAGCGGGAAAGGTACCATTATTAACGGACCTGAGTCTTGGCACAGATACCGATGTCCAGGACGCGATCACCATCGTAGATGATGATGAGGAAGAGAAGGATGTCGATAACGACAATGATAGCGACGATACGACTAGAAACGAGGCCGGATATCAACTACAGATGTTTAGACAAGCACCTAAACTGGCGAGTCTGGAATGTGTCAATCTATCGCCCTTTCTCTTCACGTTCCCTTGGAGAAATCTCACCAATATTCCAATAATGGCTGTCACGATTGAAGAATGTATATCTATCCTTGACCAGGCCACCTCTCTCGAGAAAGCAGGATTCATTTTCCTTGCTACTTCTTCTGCCCCTCTTCTTCCAAGCCCTCCACTGATTGTGGCGTCTGCCACAACACCCACTCTAGTGCCCACTCCACCCACGGCAGCCGCGGCTATAATAAGTCCCGTTTCGGTTCAAGGCATCAGATCAATCCATCATCCGTCTCTAAAGCACTTCTCGATTCTTGCTTCTCCATGGGACGAGTCGATAGATTTAACACCCCTCTTTCCTCTTCTGTCTCTACCCAACCTTATTTCACTTACCATTTGTAACCTCAGATCCCATTTTGGGACATCTGGCTTTACAACTTTCCTCTCGAGGTTGTACTCTCTTCGAACACTTCATCTCCGCAAGACAGCGCTTTCGGACCAAAACCTTGTTGCAGGATTGCGTGTCGTGCCAACAGTTGAGAGGCTCGTTGTGCATCCTTTGGTAGAAGGATTTGGACCGTCAAGCATGACTGATATGGTGTTCGATGAGCTGAGGTGGAAGAGCTGGGTCGTTGATGGAGAATATACTGAGTTCGATGAGAATGTCGTCGAGAATGAGGAGCCGCAACAGGAAGAGCCAGACGAGGATGGCCATGATGGAAGTGATGGAAGTGGAGGAACGACGAGAAAACAAAGAAAGCGGTCTAATTCGAGATTACCGCTCTTGCCAAGACTCAATTCGATTGAAGTCAAGTTGGATAACACTACCGCAGACGCATTCATCCATATGATTCATTCTCGTCGTACTAGTTTCCATTTTCCAAGTAAGCGGTACCGCTTCAAGAAAGCCAAATGGGGAGAGGAGGATACAGGTTCAAGGAGACTGGTTGTGGTGGCTGCGGATGAGGATGAAGATGGAGCGGAGAGCGACGACGGGGAGATTGATAAACCGTCGATATTGGAGCATGTTCGGATACGATGGTCCGAGCCACTTCATTCCCAGTTCATTTCTGAGTTTGAGGACTTGCAGAAAGATGGTTTGAAAATCGAGTTGGATTATATGAATGAGAATGGAGGAATTAATTTCGTATGTTGTGTTTGTTGATGCAGTTTTACCTTGTCATGCTGATGGAACAAGTCATCACAGAACGTTGTTTAAAAGTCCGGAGAGGAGGAGGATTCAAATGGACTGTCTTTCTTGGTGTCTTTGATGCGATCCGAATTGTTGGTTTTGACTTTTCATTTGTGATATTTTGATAGTCGAGATGATAGACTAGCCGATCAGATGCATTAGACTTTGTCTTCATATGCCTCTCATTCATTCACTCGGTGCATCGTACTTTTGCTGCAATCGGGTATCATGTATCTCTTCCATTCATATGCGTACCTCTCTATACAATTTGTATAATACGTTAACCCAGCTACCATCATCTAGCTCTTGTTCCACCTGTAAACAAGCCTTTGTTAGGCAAAGCGCTAAACTGAAGACTGGAATACCCACAAATCCATGAAAAGTTTCCAGAGGATAGAGAACATCAACCCCTGCAAACCATTAGCAAGAATCCTAGTCTTCAATCCACGTCCAAGAAGTCCTTGCAAACCATCGACAGCGATCACTGCACGAGCAGCATCAAGATAGCTAATGCGGGTTGCATTGACCTGACGATAGGTTTTGATGACTCGCAGCGAGTTGGAGACGGAATCAGACACGACAGAAGCACAGAAACCGATGAAGGCTTGTCTGCCGAGTTTCTCCAGTGTGGTATACGCAGGAGGAAGAAATGCTTGGAGAAAATTGTATGTCCCAAACCACTGCGACGATTAAGAACTCTGTTATATCACAGCGTGTTCAACATAACATACTGGGTAATTGCCCACGAATGTGGCAGCAGCAGTGGCTATGGCACCATACCACATTGTTCCTATACCATATTTCCTGATCTATGAGACCGTTAGGTTCAATTGGCACCGCAGTTGAGCCAGATCAACTCACCCTATCCTTGAGGATCGTGATGCCGGGTTTACCTTGTGTTTGGAGCGTGGTTTTGATGGTGTCAATCGGGGTGAGAAGCATCCTAAAGCAGGCCGCGGCGAGTGACACGAAGACAGTTTTCTCCAATTCAGGCAATGTACGCGTGTATCCATTCGAATTGAGAAGAGCAAGGATACCAGCATTGGCGGCGGTATCACCAAATCGGGATATAGGTCCCTGAAAAAGGGCGGCGGTGAGGCCTTGATAATAACGCACCCAACCTCCATCGGCAAAGAGGGTTTTGGTGGCACTGGTGAAATTTGTACCATAACGGTATTGGTAGTTCATGATGGTGCGGAGGGGCATGAGAGTGAGAACTTGAAGAACCATAGCAGCTGCGCCACTGAGTCCGCCCCCCAGAGCTTTTCTAAGTGCATTGCCAAAGTCGAACTGGAGGATACTCTTAGCTACTGAAAAAACTGACAGGGACAGATGCCTACATCGGTGTTTCCTGTGACAATGAGCCCTCTGATGATGAAACCCAGAGCGACGAATCCAAAGAAGACTAGAGCCGTGTATCCGGCCAGCTGCTGTTTATCGTAGGTGTGTGTCTCGTCGTCTGGTGACGTCCCTAAGGGTCTTCCAGCATTCTCCACGTCGCTAATTCTTGCCAGGAGCGGTTGGCGCTCGTCATACGGCTGTGTCTGCGCAGAGGCCATGGATGAGCAGGGAAAAAGCTGTGCCGGAATTCATTGCCTAAATCAAGTTTAAAAAGCTTGCAAGAAGCGAGCGCGTTGTCAACTTGCTTACATAACACAAAGTCTGCTGTCCGGACATGTCCGAAATCAGCATTGTCCTTAGTAAAAATCTCGATCTCCAGTTGACGGGTACCTCGGGCACATTACAAACCATAGACGCTGAACAGAATTAAATATGAGCTCGCTGTCGATTCGAAATCCGATAAAATTGAGCTAGTCATAAGAGGTTGAAAAGAAGCTCTAATAATACCACGCTTGGAATTCTACGTGACGAACATATCGGCAGACCTACCCTTCTGGCTTCGCTATTCACTCAGGATAAATGCACAGCCTTCTGTCATCACTTAAACTTGCACGGTGACCACACACACATACAGTCTCTCTGCCGTCCAGTTGATACTTTATGCATGATCTCGAGCCTAGCTTTTCACCTCCACCTCGTGCGCCACTAGTGTAAGCTACCAAATTAGATGACAGAAGTACTGAAGCAAACCATTTCATAGGCTAGGTCCACCAGTCAGTATGCTCTGCACAACTTGCTTGAATCAGCTAATACATGATCTGTAGATCATCGGTGTTACCCTCAATTGGTTTCTCTATGGCATCCTAACAGTGCAATACTGTACGCCTCGGATCGACCAACATCTCAAAATCTCTGCTCATACCTTTTCAAGTCATTCATCTGTATAGTGCCAGAAACGATAAAAAATGGCTTCGGGCAGTAGGTTCGTGGAGATCAACAAACCATCTTCAAAAAACTCTGAAGCCCTTCCGTAGTACATTTTCTCTTCATACTCGATACCGTACAAACGTTGATGACAATGGACGACATATTCTTCTGGTATGTCTACAACTTCGGAGATTACAATGCGTTGCGCGAATTCAACATGGCGACTATCGATGGTCCATTGATTGATGCCATCGTCATGTTCACGGTGCAGCTGGTGTATAGTTGGAGGGTATGGATGCTCGGGAGATGGAGAGTTGTGCCAGCCATTGCCATCTTTGTGAGTCCTGCCTGGGTTGTTTGGTCTAGGGCTAATTTAGCTTCGTGATAGCTGTCAACTATTGCATGTGGTTGTGGAATGTTCGTGGGCATTCACGTAAGCTTTCCTACTCTTTCGGACTTCTTTTGCTGACAGGCTATTCCCAGGATTTTATAGTTGATCCCGTCACTGCTACAAGAACTCGACCTGTCATATTAGTCAGGAATTACAAGTCTAACCTGAATATTGGATACTAATCATGCATTAGACCTGGCTGTTCTCCAGTGCTGTCTGTGATGTTTTGATCACTGGCTCCATGGCCTATCTGGTATGTCGGTTACATCAGGCCTGATATACGCAGTGAGACCGACACTGTCTACAGCTTTCCCGTTGTCGAAGAGGGAAGACAAGTACAAGGGCTAGAGTGAAGCAACTCCTAGTGTTGATCTTGGAAACAAATGCAGCCACGAGTAAGCAGAATATCCTTTTTCAGGAGACGCTAATATGCCTTCCGTATTAGCTGCATTGGCGATCATTATCATTACTGCTTTCCTAGTCCATCCGATCAAGCCTCCTGTACGTATTCTTCTATATGTTGTCTCGATCATACTCAAAATTTTTTGTTCCGCAGAAAACGAATATATACATGCCAATGTACGTCCGATATCTCGAGTGACAGCCTGGGAAATCCTTATCCATCTGTTCTTTCAGTGGCTATATAATTGGAAAAATGTGTTCAATGGTCTTATCTTACAAGCACAGCCACTGACTCTTATTATCAATCAGGTACACCAACTGTTTCATGGTCCTTCTCAATCAGCGTATCTATTATGAGCCCCGTGAGTCTGATGAAACAGTGAGCATGAAGCGCGATTCTGCAAGTCATACCAAAGATTAAGCCATTAAACAGATTTCAACATTGCGGTTCAATGTTTCACATACAACGACAACCGAAACAATGATGGACAACGACATGGATTGAGGTCATGTTGCCAAGTCTCGAACGAAAGTTTGGTTCTTCCAGTTCTTGATTCAGATGTAGTAGCTGGATTATAGGGTCGGACGGACCAATGCGTGTATTAGGAACGACAGCATGGTGCAATGATTCTTATGGCAAAGTACTTCAGAAACCATAACCATATCGATGCCATGGCTGCAGATGATTGTCAAATTTAGAATGTGTGTGTATCCATCTATCTCTATACAATATATGCTGCAAAGTTCAAAAATCGGATAATGTGGAACAAATACCACCTCTCTACTACAACCATTTTGTAAGGTCAGTGAAATTCAAAAAAATGTAGATGTAGAATGTAGCGCTAATGTAGTGACCTAATTGTATGGATTTTTGTCAGAGGCGGGCCGTACAACGTGAGCATTATTACGTTCCGGAGGATCTTGATCCCTGAAGTACAATAAATAAAATGCTCGCAAAAGACAGGAACCATCACCCATGGCGTCTCCTTTCCTCCTTGCTATTGCCTTTGGCCTAGTTCTTGTTCTTCACAGAGTTATCGGTGCACTGAGGATACTTCGCTCGATTGAGTAAGAAATTCATATACTCGCCAGATTTCTAGTCGAATCCTGAAATCACTATAGCTACCTTGGAGGTCATTGGACAGTGATTGGACCTCGGAGTATCTTCTATTTTCTTCTCCCCCCCATCCCAGGGATCAAACTCAGCCGAAATAATTCACTTAAGGAAGGACATAACAGTAGGTAGAGGCACCTCTAGATGCCCTCTCCCTACTGAGTTTGACTCCGCTAGTTTTCGAGAATGTTGGATGGGATGCCTATCTGTCGGTATGTTTCCGATCTTGGCCCTCTCCACCTACGATAGTGAGATATGTTTATTTCGCCCTTTAGATAACGTTCTGGCCCAATACAGATTATACCATTTATGTGGCTGACGCCGAAGCCATCAAGGTTGGCCGATATAATTCTTGTCACTGATAATATGCGGCTACAGAGTACTTGCAGGATTTGGCTGTGACCAGGCGTTTCCCAAAGCCTACCAAGATGTATAAAAGCTTGAACATTTATGGTGCAAATATTGTCTCCACCAGTGGAGATCTGTGGAAGAAGTATCGAAAGTTATCAAATTCATCATTTTCCGAGGTCAGCCAGACTATCAGTGTTTCCCTATTGATACAATGCCGAATGACTGTTTTTAGAAAAACAACGAGCTAGTGTGGGAAGAGACAGTACGCATCGTGGATGATTTGATTGAAAATGTGTGGGAAAATCAGGATGCTGTCGTCGGTCATGGCGTAGATATAACCTTACCGGTGAGTACTGAATCCATTGGTCTTTTGACTGATATGAACGTTTCTTAAGCTCGCACTTCTCGTTATCGGGGCTGCAGGCAAGCAGATTCCGATTATTTTCCATGAACTCAGCAGATGGGGTTCTTAGGTTTCGGCCAGAAGGTCAGCTGGGAAGATGACAGTAGTCTCAAACCAGGACATCACCAGTTGACTTTCCGAGAGGCTTTACATACTACTGCGACGGATCTCATATTGAACGTCGGTCTTCCTTGGTGGATTAAAGCGATACCTCACCCAAGGTTTAAGAGAATTCGACAAGCCACAAGTGAACTTAGGGTGAGTCTCTGTAGTTTACGGTGTTCTTCTCGGGCTTATTGAATGGCCTCTATCGTTACGCTCTAGGACTATATGCGAGAGATGATTAAGGACCGTCAATCTGCTGAGGTTCAAGATAGGCACGATCTATTCAGCAGTTTGATTCGCGCCAGCAAAGGAGAAACTGACATGGCTGCCCTTACCGATGAGGAACTCATGGGTCCGTAATTGCCAATGACAATTGGATGATCTGGGCTAAGATATTTTGTAGGGAATATCTTCATCTTCTTGGTGGCCGGGCATGAGGTTCGTATTACAGGTTCGTGGAGAAGCTCGTCTGATCAAGCTGTTACAGACCACTGCGCATACTCTCTCATTCACTTTGGGTTTGCTGGCCCTTTACCCTGATATCCAAGAAAAACTGTTTAATCATATCAAGCAAATCATTCCCGACGGACGTAGACCCGTGAGTGCCACTGCATATATCGAAGTATCCGCTCACTCCAGACTTGATTTTAGTCTTACGAAGATATGCCAAACCTAACATATGTTATGGCGTACGTGAAATATGTCGATGTCTGGATTTCAGTTTTGAAGGAGATTCTATAATCAGCGTCTTCAATGAAACCATTAGGCTGTTTTCTCCGGTATGCCCCTGCTCTTCCGCTGTAACTGGGCCTCATGATATCCACAGGTCACCAATGTGCCCAAGATAGCACCGGAGGACACAAGCATAACCGTCGGAAACTCATTCAATGATGCGAAAAAGCGTATACCCATTCCAAAGGGAACGCATATCATGATACATGTCCCAGGTGTACAACAAAACCGTAAGTGTTCCAAGTAAAGGAAGAAATGGTTCTGATTTATGGTTCCAGCGAGATATTGGGAAAAACCCAATGAGTTCATCCCAGAGCGATTCTTAGGCGATTGGGATAGGGATGCGTTTCTGGCATTTTCTGTCGGTGGGTACAAGTCTTGTTCTGAGAGGATCAGTTCTGAGAAGTCTGCTTTTCCTTTTCAGGACCAAGAGCTTGTCTTGGAAGAAAGTGAGAGATTTCGAATCTGATTATATTGAGGGCTAACTATTATTTGAAATTAGATTCAACGAGACTGAGGCTATAGCAGCCTTAACATCCATAATCAGTCACTACAGAGTTGAAATTCAAGATGAGCCTCAGTTCAGACATGAGACATTTGAAGAACGCAAATCCCGCGTTTTGGCGAATGATCATCTGCTTACTCTCTTGTGTGTATCATTCAAATATCCTATGCGCCTCAGGCTGACCACTAATGTGGTTCCACAGTCCGAAACGTCTGCCACTCAACTTTAGAAGGCGCTGAGCATGGACTTGATCGTGGCATACTTAACATAGGAATTGGCTTATACTATTACAAAATCCTATCCATAATAAGTGCCTGGCAATCCCAGTCTGAAAAAGCCATGGCTGCACAAACCATTAGAAATGCTGAAGAAGTGCAGTTTGTAACATTTTCTGACCTCTTCGCATGCAATCTTCTGATGACTGCATCCTTCCGTTATTTGTTAGCCCACATTCCAATAGCTCCACTGACTCGATTCCGGGCTATAATACAATACAGCATATAAACCCTTAGCCTGAAGAACACCCTAGACTTGACTAAGACAGACTCCTTTATTTTCGTGAACTCAACTCTTCTATACCGACTTGCTGTCGGTGTCCTGGTGTTCTATTTATGTCTATAAGACAACACTTCTTTTGAAATTAGCGATTATACACTGCAACTGTTATGGATATGGTACACGTACAGTGACACTCAACATGAATATTAGCTCAGACCCATCTGCACTGAAACCATCTCAAGGCAAAGGATATATGAATTAGCAGTCAAAATCCAATCGACGCTTCTTGAGCTGGCAAAGAAAGATCCAAGAGCCGCTGCGCAAGTTTACCAATCGCATGTCGTTTTGCTTTGACAGCACATGATTGTACATGGTCTCATTGGTAATCCTGGTTATGACGCCTATCAGGAAATTCATGCTAGGTCAAGGGAAACACTCATATAGTCTTACCCTCCAAGGGCTCTTTCTCTGATATGCCACATCATTGTGGAGGTAATCTGGGATGTAGTGACATAGCAAGACTAATTTTTCTTGATCATAGGAAGGCTGGTTGAGAGAGCTCTGTGAAACCAATAAAATGGAAGAGAGAGCAGATTAGCCAGAGGTATGTGCAGGAGTGGCCAATGACGAGGAGACAGCAGTCTGCGAGGATCCATTCGAGCAGGCAGGAGGATCTCAGTGAAGTCATATCCTTGGTTCGGGCGACGGTAGCATTGGCCTTCAAGATAATTTGATGGTCATGTGTTCCATTATCTTCAAACCAACATCATGTTTGTTGATGCTAGCAACGTACTACTACTAAATATTGATGTTGGTGTAGAAAATGAACAAGATTTAGCCAGTCTTACTGATTCTCCAGATAAATGAGATGTCGCTGTAAGATCCAGCGATTGTGGTGCACTGGCAATGGACCGAGAGCCTTGGATAACGAGTGTGGGTACTCGTTTTGTAGTTGTTGATTGAGACTGAGACATTGGTGTTAGTGTTATAGTGGTTTGAAAGGAGATAAGAAAGTTCAGCTTGAAAGGAAGTACACTATCAGAGCAGTTACTCTATGGAAAACCTATTCGTCTCATCACAGTGACAAATGTGCGGAGATAACCGGGGTGAATTGATCAGCCAAACCCACCGCAGACTACCTCCGCTGAGAGTGGGTGACTTCCCATAGAGAACCTCAGAGTGTAGTGCAAACCTTGTTCTACGATTTGAGGAAACAATGTGATTCCCATACACTAGATGAGACAGATGTGCATCTCATGCACATGACGCACTGCAGTGCAAAATATTGTTCCACTAGGTGGTAGATTTTTTTGTTGATATATCTTCTGATGAAAAATTTCTTTGATGACTTCATTCAAAGCTTCTCTTGATAGGAGTTATTGAAAGATAGATCTGACTCCCACTGTCCTGTCAGTGAGTCTTGATGAATAGTGAGCCTTTGATCTTCCATTTCATATGATTAAAATACTGATGTTGAGGAAAAGAGATTGTTAAATGTTGATTTGTACAATATCTTAACAACTTGGATAACAAATAATCACATGTGTGCCGAACTCGGTAAAGCGACACGACGGTTTGAACGATCAAGATCAATATCGGCAAGGACTACGGGTTTACTCGAGATCAACAACCCGTTCAGTCTGAATCTTGACGTTATGTTCTGAGGGTGCATCTGCAAATTTGATTGTAGATATTTGACTAGGGATTGTATCGTCCTCGCCAAATTTTGACAGGGTCGCTGGAAATTCTAGAGACTGACAAGAACTCGATTCGATATGCATATGTCTCACAGGGAAGGTTCCGTAGTATCCCCGTTGATTCAGGAGGACCATTAAACAATTGCTATATCTGTGACTCTCATCGTGAGTGTTAATCTGAGGACGAGTAAACAAGATACAGACAGTTTTCCAAGAGAGTAACCCCTGCAGATGGTGTTCATACCGACCCTGCAAAATGGAGGAAAACTTACCCTGTCAAATATATTGTGGAGGACTACTCAAGTATCAGATAAGATAAGATCTGACAAGTGACTCGTATGACACACTTACCGGAGGCTCGGTGGGTCTGACGAGAACCAGGATAAGAAGGACAATCATCACAACAGCTACGAGGTATAAGAACAGGAGATTGTATGGAAAAAATGACGATAGGATCACATACTTGTCAGGATATTAGTTTCAAGAGCGATCATCGCAAGTTTCTTCAATATTGTGAAGATACCTCGACTTGCACGTTGAGAACGAAACTTTCTTAGCTGGAAAATTCCGCAGTCAGTATTGATGAGTCGTTGATTTACCCATAGATCAATACCAGATATACCATGGACAGAGTGATGAGAATGTTGGTGACAATACTCGATCCGTACCAGAGCTGCAAAATGCCAGGACTGAGAAGAAACCCTTCTTCACTCAAGACATAGCCACCCTCACCATGATTGCTATCTGAATATTTGGCTGAAGGCGTATGATAGTTTTGATTATTGCATTCTAAATGAGACATTGCACTGGGGGTTCGTTGATGTTCATGATATTAGAAGTTGAAATCTTCACATTGATTCCAATCACGAAACTATTCACGCAACTGACGAGGGCTATCTGGAGGATCATGGGTTTCAATCAGCTTGAGTATCACATGGAAATGAAATCTCTTCACCCACAAAAGCAATGACTCCAGGAAGCACTCTCCATTTACTCAAAACCCAGATGCGCCAGCAGTATACAAGCTGCACTAAGAATATAATTACACCGTTCAATATAGGAGAGTCGATACTCGACAATTTGAACATGCGCAGGTTTTCATAGTTGCCAAAGTCGTACACGAACCACTCAAAACAGTCTACCATGACCATTATGGATTGAGCGGCGCCCAGGAAGAATATCAAATGGACTGATGGCGAGGGATTAGATCTCATATGCTCAAAGGTACAAGGACTGACCAATTCCTTGCAATAGTTTGCGATCCCTGCTTGCTTCACGGCTGCAATACATCACTAGTAAACTTTAGGTCAGACTTTGACGTACAGTGAGGTCGACATACAGTATTGCACGACCAGAATACCTTCGAGCCACCAGTTCAAGACGATCCCAACCAGCTTCAAATCGCATGAAAAATCGAGGCGGCCTTCAACACAAGCATGACTCACTGGGGGACCCACTCTACAAAAGGTCGATCATAAACATCGGTTGACAGAACCAAACTTTACCTTAGCGCACTGTCCCTTGAGAGGTCTTGAAGATTGCCTGACTCGAAGACCGTCATCCTTGATTTTGGGGAGAATACGAGAGGTTCCACAAAAGCGATTACAAGGATTTCACACTAGATATATATAAATATCGATATCAGCGAAGCATGTCAAATGTCATGATGTAAAATGGAAGACTGACTGATGCCTGACCTTTCTCAGTCACTTGAAACATACAGAACCTGGTTAGCTAATCTGATTTCTCAAAAAGCTCGTAAGCGGAATCTTTATCTCCGAGATGACGCGACCTCTGACGGTTCCAATACATATTTCTCAGCTGACCACTGAGAGACGACTCGCGGTGTTCGAAACATACAACAGCATTCAGCAGTTTTGGGTCATTGGTTCTGCCTGAACCTCATGCCAAGATCACTACTATCAAACTCGTGGAAGATGACCACGTAAAAAAAAGAAAGATATTGTCAAATATAGTCATGATTTCTATATATATCCAAACCTTTCACTTCAATGTTTTGACATCAACTAACCAGTGTCCACGATTCCTGCCGACGTCCATGGACAGCGCCAAGGGACGATCGACTATCGCCTTTTTGGAGTCAAGTAAAATCAGGTTAAAATTCTACTCTAACCTACTTTGAATAGAATCAGATGTACCAAACGCTGAATAATGAATGAAAACTAAAACCAACGCATGCTGGTCAAAATTAATGTCTAAATCATGTTTATTTGAGAATTCCAAGCAAGGGAAGCAGAGAGCATTTTTACTCTTTTTCTCTATCCCATTCCAAAAAGCACATCGAGAAAACTGGACTTCAACTCGAATTAGTGTTTTCTGGCCCTTTTCCGGTTTCTTCCATGTCCACCTTCAGACCTCCTGACACGATTCCTAACTGCCCTACCAGCACCTTGAAAAGGAGCTCTGTTTGCTGAGCTTGCCATCCCACTACCCTCCCTCTGGTTTTCCGGTCGTCCGGATCTCCACGGCCTTGGTACAAGTTGGAGTGAACGGGGAATCGGGGGAGGGGTAGAAATATCAGGGAATTGAATTCCCCAAGTTTGAAAGACGGAAAAACGGATTAAATTGGGCTGCATTCCAGGTCCCCCGACGATATACTCCATAAGACTTGGCCGAGTGTACATTCGTGGAATCATGAAGACAATGCTATTTCCGCGCCTAAAGGAGCATCGGATTTGGTGGTATGTGGAGAAGTAGGATTCAAAGATGATGCGTATGAAGGCGATGATATGACAGACGAGAGACAATTTGGAATTGTACCTTCGAAGCGTAAAAGGAAAAGCCGGTGAATGAAATGGAGGAATTTGGGATGGGGGTGGTGGCGGCGGCAGTGGGAGCGGTCCAGACATACGAACAAAGTTATTCGGTATTGGTTGCACTGGGACCCGGAAATTATGTACTGGTCGGAACAAACTATGTCCCGGCAGCTGCACGCTGTACGTTTGTGGCTGTACCCTGTACCTCGGCGGCTGCGCGCTGTACATTGGTGGCTGCGCGCCAACCATCGGTGGTAGCATCAAGATGAAAGTAATCCTATTACTAGAACACCAAAAATAGATTAAAATATTAAAAGAGGAAGGAGAGGAAGAAAACAATTACAAATTGGTTCTTTGATCTGGTCGCGACTCCGACAAGTTCAAAAATTCTTCATCACCTTCTGATAAGTCCTCGTCCTCGTCCCGCTCATGATCACGAGCCATGTGAGGTTCGAGGCAACGTTTCACCCATTGCCCATATCCCGGTGCCCCTAATATGTGGCCAAGTCCCGCCCTCAACTGCTCATCTAGGAACAAGTTTACCCAAGCTTGAGTGCCAAACTGAGTTCTAATGTCGTTGGACGCAACCTCAGGGGACGAAATAGAAGAGGGAAGCGGGTGTGAAGAAGTAGGGGGAGGAACCATGGTAAAGAAAAGGAGGCGATATAAAAATGAGGTGATATAAGTGTGAAAGGACGATAGACTGAAGACTGAGTCAAGTACCAGAGGGTACAAAGGCAGGAAAGATGAGCAATACTGGCCCCTTGTATATTGGCTTTTATTCCTCTCGCTCAACTTATCAAAAATAAATTGAAGCTCAGATGTGGTCAACGACCAGCACCATTCTCAGTCACCATCAAATTTGATGGACACCAGCGAATTGGTCCAGTAACCAATTAGTGTCGACACAGCACCACACGGGTGGACGAGATCAAGAAGCATGGAATGATGACACTTTTATGCCACATCAACTCATCGAGTTCGATCTTCCAAGAATAAATCACGCATTGGTCATACACAGGAAGAAAATATTCCCTTGAAGATTTGTATTACCTTGAATCAAAGTGATGTTGAGCGTGGATTTTTGCTCTGATTGTTGATTGGCTATCTTAAGAATAGAACAGAAAAGATATTCGATTTATTATCCTGGGAAAAGCCGAATGTTATTCTGGGAAGAGCCGAAGCGGAGACTCAAAAAACCAAGGAGCAGGAACAAGAGCAGAACAAAAAGAAGAGAAGGAGAAAAGAAGGTTGGTAATAAATAATACTCAGAACACGTATTTTTTTGCATTCTTCCGGAAAACGTGGCGAGGCAGGGGTAGAGAAGGGATCAAAGTAAATGAGGAGGGGGCGGGTGTTTTTCTAAGAGAACTTCCAACGATTTCCACAGTGTGTACATGTCACAAATGTCTGTCATGACAGAGACCGTCAGCGAACTCCCCTCAAGCTCTAGATTGATTACTTACTGTCATAGGTTCGTCTGCGCTCCTGGTCTGTGCCTGTCTGTACCTACACTTTCTCTGTTTACATCTTGAACATTGAAAGGCATCTGTCTCAGCTTGTTGTTCTGCAGCTGATAGAGATTTAAAGAGGTTTTCTTCTTTGATTTTGTTGTCTGCCGCTTTTCGCTCCTCCGATGCCATATCCTGTCGACTCGGGTAAGCATCGACTCGGGTGAGAGAGAGGTCACTTACTTGACTCGACATACTCGTAAACTTTTCCACTGCCAAATCGCCACCCACAACCGTTTCCCTCAATCCTGGATTATTCTTATCCTTGAGATTGACGAATAAAGTTCGTATTTTTTGTTTATACTGTGTGCTTGTGTATTCACCGTTATCAATGTATACACATTTTTCGACGGAGCGTGCACGGGAAAGTACGAGTTCCACGGCTTTGGAAGGTGCATTAGGAGGGTTGTGTGTGTTAGTGAGGGGAAAAACGCACGAGCAGAAGAATCGCTGGAAAGCGCATCATATAACAACTCAATACACTTATCCCTGGTTGCATCGCCCGTACCACCCTTAATCCCGTCTGATTTTGCCGTACGCTGTGCGGTGTGTGCTGATCCTTGCCTTGCACCTGTTGATACACTCGTTAACGTAGGTGTTACTGGTGTACTCGATTTACGATCTATGGGACGGTAAGAGTCAGCGGATGCATGAGTCAGGCTACACACCGAGTTTTCCATTCTGTTTGATGACAGCAGGAGGATTCTTTCCACCAGCAGCCAGCTTTTCCTTCTCAACGGACGATTTCCACTTTTTGACGATTTCCTTGGCGAGATTTGAAACATCGACTGACGGGTGCGAGCGCTGTTTCCCCACGGCCAAACCAGCTTTTGTTTCCTATACCTACATCAGCTACCAGACACACAGAAGCTAGAAAGCACGCACACGGAGTATAGACTCAGTCACGTTCTGGAGGTTCTTGAGTATGGCCAAGACCTCGAGAATTTCCTGTCATGGAAACCGGGGTAAAAAAAAAATCAAACTTGACGGGTTTGACATAGAGGGGCGTTAAAAATGCTCACCGCAGGCGTGGGTGCATTTTGGAGCTGTTTAACGAGTTTTCTCAGCTCAGTAGGATCTGTGGACATTGGATTACTACTGGGATTTCTCAAACTTTCTCTAACAAGATCTTGTGGTCAGGTCAAGGACAACGGCGCACGAGGACAGACCTGTTGCACACGCCAACATGTGCAAACAAGCATTTGGTTTCTTCCTCCCATGGCCGCCACTTTGCCTGCGCTCGAGCCACTACACAGACAGAGTGCAAAGCGCACATGGCGTGTATTTGCTGCAGATGTCGATGCCGGGCTCGACGTCGATGACACCAGGTATGTCTCCCTCAGCGCTGCCATAGACTGACAGTAATCACACCTCACCAGTGCACGTATCAAGCTGCGGGACGAATACTGGTCTTCGCGCCAGCTGCCCCCATCACTACTTGCTCAGCAACAGCAGCAGGGTCCGGTCGCACCCGCGCGCAAGCTCATCGAGCACCACCCATCCACAGCTGAGCAGGCCTCCACAAGCCTGTCTACACACCTCTCTCAGGCTCTTACACGTCACAAAACGACCCGCACACTTAAACCCACCTACCATCCTCAATGGAAGCTCATGCGTGTCATATCAGGCCATCTCGGCTGGGTGCGCAGTGTCGCTGTCGAACCCGGGAACACCTGGTTCGCTACCGGGGCTGGAGACAGAGTGGTCAAGATCTGGGACTTGGCCAGCGGCGAACTTAAGCTCAGCTTGACAGGACACATCAGCACCGTAAGGGGGCTTGCAGTGTCGAACAGACATCCGTATCTATTTTCGTGTGCCGAGGACAAGGTACCTCCTCCCATCAATCTGAATTTTCAATCGCTCACATAACTCACAGATGGTCAAATGTTGGGACCTGGAAGCTAATAAAGTTATCCGGCACTATCACGGCCACCTCTCTGGAGTCTACGCACTTGCTCTCCATCCAACTCTTGACATTCTAGTCACCTCCGGGCGAGATGCCTCTGCCCGTGTATGGGACATGCGCACCAAAGCGCAAATACATGTCTTGGCAGGCCACACAGCCACTGTAGCTGATGTCAAGTGTCAAGAGTCAGATCCCCAGGTCATTACCGGAAGCATGGACTCAACTATCCGTCTTTGGGATCTTGCAGCAGGCAAAACTTCGACCACACTCACACACCACAAAAAATCTGTTCGAGCTCTGACAATCCATCCCACCGAGTACTCTTTCGCTTCTGGCTCTGCAGGCGGCAACAACATCAAAAAATGGAAATGCCCAGAAGGGACCTTTGTATTCAATTTTAGTGGTCATAACGCTATTGTTAATACTATGAGTGTCAACTCTGAAGGCGTCATGTTTTCTGGAGGTATGTTTCATTTCATGTTCATGGTTGCCGCTTCAATGTACATGCACTCAGGCGACAATGGTTCGATCACCCTTTGGGATTGGAATTCGGGTCAACCTTTTCAGACGATGGAGGATATACCTCAGCCGGGTTCACTTGAAGCGGAAGCGGGCGTCTTTTGTTCTACGTTTGATCAGACTGGGACGAGATTAATTACAGGATGCGCAGATAAGACTATCAAGGTGAAGTGTTTCTCGTATATCTGGAGAGCGGGGTATGCTGACACATCGTCCTTTGGAAAAAGATTTATGCTGAACAGTCCGCTTGAGAGTTTGGGAGTCTAACCTAAGATTTCGGAGTTGGTAGGCTCAGAGCGTGGATGGTTGATGCAAGATGGGTTCGTGTACCTGGACCCCCTTGAGAATAATGATTCCACCACTCATGTGTCAAGGTTCGTGTTCATTGGACACTAGATTTTATTACGATTGAAGTGTTCCAAGAAGAGTCTTAACAAGTGAGGTGGAAAAATATATTGAAAAGATTCCATGGCTGAACTGATGATTATTCTTTGAGTAATCATAATCATAAATGTGCCCACTCCTCAAGTCTACATCAGAATCCTTGTCAATTCAAAATAGCACTTCTTATCCATAAATGTTGTCAGTAATAATGCACGATTCTATGCCTCAAATATTTTGCCGCCCTCCTTTCCAGACGTCTTGTAGTGTATGGAAATCACTCATTGGTTTTGACTGACACATGTTGCTGGGCTTCACTTTCCAACTCTTGCCGTAATCGCCTTTTATCGTGACTGAAGGAAATCCCGCATGGTGGATATTCAGTTCGGCTATTGAACTGGTGAAGTCCGATCTCTGATCTGTCAACTTTGATGAATGTGAGCGGCGTCACCCGTCGTTTGTCATATAATTTCGATCCATTCCACACTAAGTAAATAAACACTGTACCGTCAAGACATGGATAGGAGTTCAAGTCAGAGAGATATCTAACATGAAGTGAGTGTAGAGTTTACAGTGAAAGAGGCAGGTTTTCATCGATGAGAGATAGATAGCTGAAATGACAGCGGCTTTGTCATGATTGCTGCAATTGAATCAGATTTCTATTGTCCAAGAATCGCATTAAATCCCATATAATAGCGCTTCACTGAGCCCTGCATCATAGATAAGCGTCCCAACGCTTATGAGTGTGTTACTATGAAACCAGGATAAGTATCTCAAATACCCGAATGAGGGATGATTGCTGATCCCTAATGTCCGACAATGTCTATAAATATACAAAAAGGCTATTCAGGCCCTACTTGGAATCATATAAATCCACAGGGTGTCATGCATTTGAAAAGTGACTTTCGCCAGTACGATCTTCTGGCGGAGAGCGTCGTGTATCTAATCTTGGATTGATCATGGCTGAGAGGCTGCTGGAACTCGTGTGATGAAATTGAGGCAGCAGATTCGGAGATTCCAATCTCGAAATTGATCCATAGCTGAAGCCCTCAGATAGTTGAGGAACTACTCCCTCCGCAGTTATGGGTGGACTTGCACCCTCGTTCATCGTCACAGATGCCACGTTGACATCGATCATGGATTGATTTAGCCTGTTCTCTTGCAAGTTGACTGATGACTTGCTGAAGTTGACATCAGTGTCTGAGAGGTCGAGTGACAGATACGGCGGTGCAATAGGGAGATAAGTACGTGTCTCTCCGGCATTATCGTCCCCTTCTGGATGCCAGCTCTCTTGTGCGTGGGAGTTAATAGAGCCTAGGTAGGTGCCCCATTGACATGAACTTTGTGGATGATGTGAGTCCTGGGAAACCGTCTGCTCCCAATTATCCCAAGAACACTCAGCTATTGTAGCAATAGTGGTGTCCACGGGTGTTTTACATGGTCCGTGTGTGGTCACTAAAAGATGAGTGGAAGGACCGAACGTGTTGTAAGAGGCTGCCAATGGGTCGATCACATGGGCCGTTGCGCTGTGGCCAACGTTGAGCGGTGATGATAGGCTCGATGAAGGCTGAGCGTCGGGAAGGACACGGTTAGAAGAGAGCGTCTTCCCTCTCCGGGCAGGTTGAGAACCCATTGCATTGCGCTGCATCAGGCGAATTTTCCTCCCCTCCCTGGCCCTCGTCTGAGCCTTCCCGCCTGAGTTTGAGAGTGGATGATTATGATTGATGTATTCTTCTACATCTAGCGGTATGAGCGGCTGCGTAGGCACCCGATAGGAGCTTGTCTCTGGTCGTTCGTCCGTGAAGAAAGGTGTACGAGGTGGGTAGTTTGCGGAACCATATAGTTTCTTCTTTGTCAAACCATGAAGTTGTTGTAAATGACTAACGATATTGAGTGAGGTTGATGTCTCGGTGGACGATGCCCTGGTGGAGGTTGTCGAAGGGGAACGAGGTCTGGAAACTGGGACTTCAGACGTATATTCGGAAGAAGTACAGGGAACCACAGTTCCCGCTCCACGACGTGTTGGATGAGAACTCGAAGTATGAAACCGGACGGCCTGCGAGTCCAAAGTTAATGGGACAGAATTTTCCACAAGAATATTCATGAGAGGACGGCCTTTTGCCTTGTTTACGTACATCGTTCGTCGACGGACAATCTGGTCGCGCAAAGAACCCCATACACAAGCGCAGATCACCGACGATTAGTGAGGTAAATTGAGGCGGGACCTGGTAGTCGCGGCTTACCTTCTCTCACCAGTACATTCTTGCCTTCACTTGAAACACCTGATTGAGCCATGGATAAACGAATGGTCATTGCGCCCGCCGAGGAAACGGCGCCTGATCCAGGAACAGGTGTCGACGGTCTTCTTTCTTCAAGGTTTTGCATTTTCATCTGACAGCCACACGGACCAATATGAGTGGTGCCCGCGCAGGGGCATAGTGTTCCGCAAGGGGAATGACTATTGAGTGATCCTTACCGCAGTGTTAAAAAGCAGGATGAGTCCAGTCATGTCTTGATTTGGACGATAGACCAGATGGCATTGTATACCGGTCTGCCAAATAGCGGTTGCGTTAGGCCTTGATGACAGCGGCGGATGCAATGGAATCATGCTTAGTGTATGTATTACCTCCTTCAGTAAGTGTGCCTGTTTGTCCCACCAGGCCCATCCGCTCTGCGGGGTCCGTGTGCTCACGCCTGACGGTACTGGACTCGCAGCCACAATAATGAGCTGAAGTGTTGAGTGGCAGTCTCTGGTGCGAGCTGAGGACAGTATCTACAGAGAGGACATTTAGGCAGTTTACTTCGATGCAGGGTCAGCGTCGCCTACATCTATACTCTGTCCAATTATGGAACTCGTAATGATGCTGTCCGAAGTGGAAGAAAATTTGACACTTCCCAAAGCATCACTGAAATCGCTATAGTGTCGCGGGAGTAGCTCAGAACAGGGTGCAGAATCTACGGGTATACTTTCCAGAACAATTGTCGTCATCTTCAGATCATAGTTACACAGCTGCATCACATGTCTCTGTTGTTCATCAACATACCGAAGCTGAAGGTCCCTTATTTGACGCCTTCAGCAGTACCTCCAATGGTACAAGGTGCTCATACCGAACTTGATTCCATATTTTTTCCATGGTCGGGGAATTTTCAATCAATACCATTATCACCACACTGTGGGAGACCATCAGAGTTTTCCATTGTTGCTTCGTAGTAGATACAGGCATTAGCCTTGATGATCTATGCAAATAGTTGAATGATGTTTTGTGAGTATAGGAACGAGAGATTCTAGTCGAGGACTAGGCCCACTCGATGATAGTGACTTAATGCCCTAACGTACAAGAAGAGAGGATGTTAGTCAAAGAGACTAATGGTGTTAGAGAAGACTAGAAGCAAACGTCAAGAGTAAGACAGGTAAGAGTGTGACCGAAATTGAGGATCACTGCAAGACTTCGTCGGACTTTCTAACGGACAACCTGTGTTGGGCCACATCAGCGGCATGTGTCAAGATCATATAGAACCGTACCTCATGAATCCAGCAGCGCGCAGAATTCGTCTTGTATTGCACACACACAGCTTACTTGAAACATTCCCATGTCAGAATTTCCACAGAGCTTAGAGAGATGTTGTCGCGTTCTGTATATCTCGAGGGATGGGTTGTGAAGTATTCTTATGTATTCACGCTTCACTGATTAAGCATGAGGTCCGCGGTACCCTTTCATTCTGCTGTTCCTAGGGAGCATGCTGATACCACATGTGAAACTGGGTTTTTATGCGTGACGACACACTCGGATATGGCAGTCGACCCTGAAGTATATCAATAATTCTGAGAGAAAATAAACTCAAAGATCACATCATAGATTTCCATGAGACTTTCCACCATGGACTATACAGTTTGATAGATGGAAAACTCCGTTAATGCCGCCTTCGGCTTTATCCGACAATTTGCACCGATTAGTGGAACAGATATTTGTATCTACTATATCATGCACAACATCCATTCTCTTCCTGAATCTGAGTATACAAGTTTTAATATTGTCTGTGGGACAAGTTGCAAACGCTAGCTCTTGTGTCTCAGCAGCTGAAAGGACTTCAATCAACCAGAGTATCTGTTCTTACAGCTCATTTCTATTTCTCTAGACGACCTGGCTCCGCCTGAGACAGTAATGTTCCCTCCATTGCAGTATTGCTCAATACCTTGTACTAATATAAAGTGGTAGCCACTCTATCATTGGATTGGACTCGTTAATAGCTCTTCTTTCTCCAGTCTTTCTTTCTAAAAACTTGGCCCAATATCAACCGGAGTTCTGACATCAAGTTTGTGTGGACAGCTCATATTTGATGATCAAATCACCAAGGGTGATAACGGGGACTGAGCAGCAAAATGTGAAACTAAATGGGATAACGACATTATCCTTGGCATGACTCGAAAACCAGTACCATACAATTCAACGTTAGCGATGATCCATTGATTTTCAAGCGACTCTCGCCATGATTGAGTCAACCTGCTCCTTCCCACCTTCCTCCCAATCATCCCAGCAGTGCCCGAGCATGGCCGTGTGCCTCCCAACCCAATCTTTCCCTCTCGGATCTCCTTCCCTCACTTCCGTGCCTATACCGTATGCCTTTTTGTGTGGTGGCAAGACTCTATCCCACCTCAGAATCCCTTCAAACTTAAATCCCATCTTCTCCGCTAGCCTCCGTGAAGGTTTATTCAACTCATTCGCCTGCCAAAATACCCTCCTCAGTCCCAAGCCCCCTTTCTCTGGGAGATCAAGGGCATAATGCATCATAAGTCCGACAGCGTTCGACGTCACATGAGTACGTTGAAACGGCGGAAGAGTACAGATATACCCAATTTCTGTGGAAAGGTTGAATGCAGAAGAGTTGATGTAGGCCAAATGTCCGGCTACAGCGCCGTCTTCTCCCTCCAGACCGACAGTTGTAGATGCGGGTTTAGTCTTGTCTATGAGAAGAAAAAGCATCCACCCCGGTTCTTTCTGTACGAGGGGATAATAGAACGTAGAAAGAAATTCCTCTGTCGTGTCATATGGACCGACTGCGCCAAGATACTTGAAAACCTCTGGATAAGGTCTTGCAGCCTCGACAAATGCTTCCGTGTGTTTCGTGGTCGGCTTTCCCGTTAGTCAGTCGGATTTTCATACTGCTAAAGGTGTCCAAGGTCTACCTCAAACGGTATCAACTTTACTCGATCATTTTCGAGCTTTGAAGGAACAGAAAAGCAAAAATTGAAATCATAGCTCTCAGAGGCAGGTTGGGCAGCCATGACGAAGGGATGCGTGGAATACGAGCAAGATCCTTTTAGTATGCATCTGAATAAAACCCTGATCTTTGTTTATCAACTTCCATCGACCCGACGGAGCTCCGCATCCACCTAGATCATTGATTCTACGGATAGGAATATGTTATTTACAGATCGAAGGTCGGTGAGGGGTCCCAGGACACACAGTATGTCCTTCCACCGGAGGGCTCAGTAGACAAACCTCATGTGGAGAGAAAAAAGAACCCTATTCTCGAACATATAAACCGGCCAATGATGGGTTACATTTCAAATACCAAGCACTTTCGACTATCTAAGTCAGTTTGCTACGGGTTTCCTTGTTTCTCATATACAAATAGTTCTACTCAGTCCTTAGTTCATATTATGGAGAATTCTGCGCTACTGAAAAAAACCATGGCCTTTGTCCAGAAAGATGTGCTCTAGAGCACTGAGAAGTCAGCGTTTCCAGATGCATAAATCCGCTACCTCTTTCCACTTTCTCCTGTTTATCTTTAAGTCCATGGTCCTGCCTCAAAAGCCTTCACTAAACAAATAGCCCTTGCTTCCAGTACGCAAATCGAGCCTTCGTCAAGCTTGGTTTTCCGTTCCCGGTATTGTACATGGAGAACGCGGCACCTTTGAAGAAGAAGCCACTGCAGGATCATCTGTTGAGCGAGATGGATTCAATCAGATGAGAAGTTGTTCACCCACCCGGCTGGTGGAACAGATATCACAGATCCGTCAAACCTTGCTACTTCTTTCCACTGTCCAGTCGAGCCCTCTGAGTAGGAGAAGGCATACTCCATTGGCGTCGCTTCAACTCGTAACTTCACAGGGTCAGTTTCATTCGATAACTGTATGTACTCTATCTGCAATATGTCATTGTGTGGTCAGAATTTGCACTTGAGATGATCAACGTTACACTGACGTTCGTGACAGTTGCATTTTCTGTTGTCAAAGCCCACGGTCCGACTTGTTTATTGAGTGTCACAGTCCTCACCACAATAAACCTTCCGGTCTTCCCATCAGGTGGTCCACTCACGCCAACCTCGTTATGCAACATATCACCGTACAAAATCCCAATTCCAGCTTCTTCTAAGCTCGTTTTTGGCGATGGGAAATCAAGCTGCGTTTCAAAAGTTTCGTTATGCGAGGTCTGCTTTCGGAGGAACATAGCGGGTACATCTCGATCGCCAGGAGCATAGGCGTTTGGTCGTAATTCAAGAGCTCCACAAATGAGGCTGTGGAAGGGTGCGTAGGGCGTTCGGAGAGTATAGAAGGAGTGGTCAAGAGAATCTGAGGTGAAGTCATTGATATATATGTTATCAGGATTTTTTGGTACGGAAGAGGGTGAGGATATGTCCGTGTCGTCATCGTGAAGATACACATCTTCAGACAGCGGTTTCCCCTTGTTAAACACAGGCCAACCATCGACCCAATCTACGGGGAACAAGAAGGTCTCCCTCCCAAGTTGTTCTCTGCTCAACCTCAACTGATCGTCAAGCCTACCTTGTGGCCTGACACCGAGCGCAACACCCCACCATTTCCCATCAGCAGCTTGCACGATATCTGCATGTCCAGTGTTTTGGATACTCAAGTTTGTGTTTGCTCCATTGAACAAAATAGGATTGTTCGGGTTATTCTCCCAAGGACCAGAAGGGCCAACAGAGCTTCGTTGAATAGTGGCACGATGTGTGATCCCTGTTCCACCTTCAGCCATGAGGAGGTAGTATGTCGAGTTGATATGATAGATGTGAGGTCCCTCGGGCCGCGCAGCAGAGTCGTGTTGAAGGGTACCATTGAAGATGATCTGTGCGGGAGTGAGGGATGTTCCTGTCCTGAGGTCGATCTTGGATTGGTAGATACCTGGTGTAAATGCTAAGACTGAACGGGACTAGGAAGAGCTAGGGACGAACTATAAATTTTATCGTGGTTGTTGTTGATACCTGACCAAGTGAGGTAAGTCTATCAAGAAAAATCAGAATAGAGCAGAGTCGGAACAGAAAATGAAAAGGTTTTACATCGCCATTGGTGTCCCAGAATATGTCACTGTCGTAACCAAGACTATCTAGACAAGGTAGATCAATAGAAGGGCACTAGAATTCAATCCAAAGGCTTGCCGAAGTATATGGGGTCACTCCACTCATTCGAAAAAATGTCGTTAGTCTTGACGTAGAAAGATCGAGGAAACAGCCTGAGTTCAGCTGCAAGATAGTGAATCTCATGGATCACTCCAGCTCGAATGGGGTGAACGTACACGTATAAACGAAACGAGTTGTCGATACCAGATAAAATATCCCATCATGATATCTCAGCGATGGTGCCCATACGCCTGCACGAACATTTAACCTGATCTTAGTGAAATTGCTGGAGGGAAACGCACCAGCATCTGAGGGTGTGCCGAATAGTGGAAGCTGGGACTGCCTATTCAATCCATGTCCAATCAGCGTCCAGTTCAACAAATTCTTGCTATGATAGATCGGGTCACCGGGGAAATATTCGAATGTTGACGTCGCAATAAAGTAGTCGGATCCGACGCGTAGAATACTAGGGTCTGGGTTCCATCCAGGTAAAATAGGGTTCTTGGGAGTTGCGGACACCAGCAGAGCAAAAAGGAATGTAACTAAGAAATTCATGCAGCCCCTGGAGAGTACTTGTCCGAATATCGTTTATATACATTTTTCGACACGAGGGGAGGTTTGGAAGTCAGTTGGTGACTTATCGGGCCGCTGTCCGGGTTGGAGCATCCGCCTCAGGAACAGTGATTTATGCCTACTTTGTCATGACCGTTGAAGTGACCACTTTTGAAGATTGCTCCTCGCTTTGTATCTCCATATAAGACATAGTGGACATATGACAAGATACCTTCCTTTGATGAATACACTACTTGATTGAGTTTGAGTCTGTATCAGCTCAAGCGCATCGTCAGTTATGTTGATCACATTAGATCAACACCCCACTTTGAAGACCTTAGGGACAAATGGGAAGTATTCGGATGCCTAATACAGTGTCACACAGGCCATGGCTATCTAGGTGACTTCTATATGAAGGTTGACACAACAATAAACCCAGCATGCCCTTGTGGTGACTCACATCCTACGTGATTGCCGCCTCTACAGAGACCACCGATACATCCTAGAG